>Ga0111539_10004383_pt1 | contig 18467 bp, 17 predicted proteins | sample RhiMethybrSRZTD1_FD_79667 | JGI IMG/M metagenome (GOLD analysis project Ga0111539, IMG submission 79667) | Populus rhizosphere microbial communities from Tennessee, USA - Rhizosphere MetaG P. TD hybrid SRZTD1 (version 2) (version 2) | ecosystem: Host-associated > Plants > Roots > Rhizosphere >... | reverse complement strand
GGGCCAGCGAGTACGCATGCAGCGCCTCGAGCGACGGCGTCGTGGCCCGCGCCAACGGCGTGTCGAATTTCTGAATCGACGGCAGCGATTCGCCCAGCTTCTGCCGCAGCTGAGAGACAGCGCTGCCCAGCGCGCCGAGGACCTCTTCGCGCGTCGCCGTCTCGACCTGCTCGCGCGCCATGACGTCGCCCGTCTCGGCGTTGACCGCCTCGAGCGCAATCACGAAGTGCGTGCCCAGCCGCGCGATTGATCCGCTGACCAGCGCTTTGACCTGCTCGCGCTGCGCGATCTCGCGCGCGACCGCCGGCGTCACCGCGGCATCGGCGGCTCGGCCCATGAGCCGCAGCGTCTCGCGCATCCGATCATCGGGGAAGACCTTGAGAAACGGCGACTGCTCCAGCGCGACCGCGAGCGCGACTTTCAGGGTACCGTCGAACACGGGTTCCCCGGTGGTGTTCGTGAAATCAGCGAGGATGATCGAATCCTGCTCGCTCAGCCTGGCCGTCCCACCGGGCACGTAGAAGAACGCCCCGACCGCCAGTGCGATCACCGCCAGCGCGGCAACCGCCCCGATGACCCACACCCGCATGCCGCGCGGCGTGTCCGCCTCGGCCGACGGCAGCATCGCCGCCATGGCGCGAGCGGTGGGCGGACGACGACTGGGGTCAGGCGTGAGCGCCTGCAGCACCGTCTGCTCGAGCGCGGGATCGACGTTCGCGACCTTCGCCGACGGCGGCGGCGGCGGACCCGAGGGAGTCGAGCGATTGAAGGGATGCTGTCCGACCAGTAATTCGTACAGGATGAGGCCGAGCGCGTAGATGTCGGTCGCGTCAGACAGCTGGCCGCCGCGCGTCAGCTGCTCGGGCGCCATATAAGCCGGCGTGCCCACGAGGTTGTGCGACTCGTTGTCCTCGCTCTTGACCGCCACACCGAAATCGGTGATCCGAACGCGGCCTTCGTTGTCGATGAGGACGTTGGCCGGCTTCAAATCGCGATGCAGGACCCCGCGCGCGTGGGCCGCCGCCAGCCCTTCACACAACTGGCGCGCAATCTCGAGAACCTTCTCCGACGAGAGCCGGCCGACCCGCTTCAGCAAGGTGGCGAGATCTTCGCCTTCGACGAGCTCCATCGAAAGGAACGCCTGTCCCTGGTCCTCTCCGACGTCGAACACGCGGCAGACCGCGGGATGCGTGATCTGGCGGGCCAGCCGAACCTCACCGATGATCTGCGCCCGCGCGGCCGCCCCGGTCGAATGAATCAGTTTCAGCGCGACCGGCGTGCCCAGCACGAGGTCGTCGGCACGCCAGACGTCGCCCATGCCGCCGCGACCGATGCGGGCGATCATCCGGTAGCGATTCGCGAAGACGCCTCCTGACTTGAGCGAGTCAGACGGGCTGACCGAGGATGACGGGAGGCCAGTCGATGCCGACGCGGCCGACGATTCGTCGTGAAACTGCAGTAGCGATTCCACTTCGGCCTGCAGTGCCGTGTCCTCACCACATTGCTCGGCCACGAACTCCGCGCGCCGGACGCCCTTGTAGTTCAGCGCCTCGAGGAACAGATCCTTGGCGCGTTCGTGCAAACTTGGCATGAAGGGGCAACCGAAGTGTACCCGCCCCGACGGCGACAGTCGAGTGGGGCGGCGGCCCAGCCAACCCCATTAATGGCCCTCTCGAGCGCCGCCCAGGCGGCGCTGCAGTCACACGGGGACCGTGAGCACGTGTGCCCGGCGCTGCCCTGCTACTGCTTCGACATCGAGGGCTTCATCGACGATGGCGGCGCAACGTTCTTGAAGACCGTGCCGCCACGCATCACGAACGTCACGTGGCGGACGACGGTGATGTCCTGCAGCGGATTCCCAGGCGTCGCGATGATGTCGGCTTCCATGCCCGCAGCCAGCGTGCCGATCAGGTGGCCGAGGCCGATCGACTCGGCCGACAGCGACGTCGCGCTGACGATGGCGTCCATCGGCGCCTGCCCGCCGTCCTTCACCCGGTAAACCAACTCGTCGTACTCTCGCCCGATGGCGCCCGGCATGCCGTCGGTGCCAAAGACCATCTTCACCTTCTTCTTGAGCGCGCGCTTGAAGGTGTCGTTGCCCGTAGGCAGCCCGTTCTCGAGATACTTGAAGCCTTCCTCGTTGTAGTTGCCGATGCCCAGGTAGTGGGGCTTGTTCTCGATGTAGTTGTGCAGCAGGAGGTGATTGTTCGAGTCGAAGTAGGTGCCGTGGCTCACCATGAGGTCGAGCACTTCGTCGGTGAGCCGGTTGCCGTGCTCGATAGCGGTGCAGCCCGCCAATACCGAAGCCTTGGCACCCTCGGGGCCCTGTGCGTGGACGATCGTGCGCTTGCCGAGCGCCTTGGCTTCGCCGCACGCCGCCTGGATCTGCTCGTCGGTCATCGTTTGCGCACCACCTTCACGGATGCTCTTCGTGGCGAACAGCTTCACGAAGTCTGCACCGTCAGCCACCGCCTGTCGCACGAACGCGCGAATCTGGTCGGGCGTCCCAGTTTGGTCGGTGATGGCTCGCAGAGACGTCAGCGTCCGTGGTCCAGGGACAGCCGCGTGAGCGACGGCGTCGCGGAGATAGCGGTCGATTTCAGCGCCAGGGCTTTGAATAGTGGTGAACCCCGACATGAGAACGTTGTAAGCGTTCTCCAGCAGGTACATCGTCTGTTCTTCGTTGGTCTCCGGCTTGCTCTCGCCGCTGTGCAACCGGCCGGTGTCGCGATCAAAATGGTTGGCGATGTGGACGTGGGTGTCGATCCAGCCCGGCATCAAGGTCGCGTCGCCCAGATCGTAAGTGACGCGAGACGGATTCGCCTCGATGCGGACGATCTTCGAGCCGTCGACGACGACGGCGGCGTTGGTGCGTATGCCGCCCTTGCCATCAATCACGCGCGCGGCCTTGATGACGATCGGTTGCTGGGCGAAGGCGGCGGCCGGCGCGACGCTGATCGCGGCGAACACGAGCGTGGCAAGCTTCATGACATCCCTCCCGATACAGGATTCCGCGTACTCAGCGACCGCGAGGTTCCGACGAGGGCGGCACCAGGCCTTTCAAGCGCATGTAGGTCACGACGTTGCCATAGTGCTCGAAAGCGTGCTGCGCGTGGAATGCCAGAACAGTCAGGCGCGGCATCCGGATCGGAACGCGGGCGCCTTCCCCGCCGGCATCGAACGTCACCTCGGGCAACCCGGCCGCGTCGGTCATGGCTGCGTATTGCGCGTCGCAGTAGACGAACGAATCAGCCAGGGCCTTCACAAGATCGGCCTTTTGCGACTTCGATTTCTCGATCCCGGCATCCATCGGCGGCGTCTGTCCGGCCAGCACCGAACACAGCCGGTAGTTCGCGTCGGCTAGATGAGCGATCAGTTGTGCAAACGAGCGAATCTCAGGTGTCGGGCGGAATGAGTACTGGGCATCCGGCATCTTCGCCGCCGCTCGAGTGACGAAGTCCTTGATGATCGAATAGTTCAGCCGCGCGCCACTGGTCAGCGGATTCGGCGACTGCGCCGCGACGTGGCCAGTGGCCAACAGCACTCCCGCGATGATCGCCGCCAGCACCCGCATGGCCCGAGCCTCCTCTCACGGCTGAACGGTCAACTGATACTCGTAGTCTCCGTATCCAGGGAATGCGTAGGCGAACTGATATCGTCCCGGTAGAAACGCCTCGAGATCGATCCAGAGCCGCTGAAGCGTCTCGATCTCCGCGTTGTCCGACCGTGCCGGGCCATTCAGTACCCGGTATGTCTTGCCGTCGGCCTGCCGCAAGCCTTCGTCGTAGACGCCGACGGGATCCTTTAACATGCTGAAGACGACGTCGCGCTGTTCGGCGTTCAGTTCGTGTGTGTCCGCGCCCTCTTTGATTCGGACCGTGCGTGCCGCCAGCGATCGGCCGACTTCGTCGATCACCTGGCGTACCTCGTCCTCGGTCAGCCGCGTCTCTTCGCGGAGGCGCTCCCGCAGCTGGGTTCGCGCCGGGTCCTCAGGAGCACTGCACGACGAGAGCAACGACACACAGAGCGCGACCGTCACGATCAGCACACGTTCGGACGCCACGCTAACCACCGGACATCGCTCCAATGACGAGGAATGGCTCCTTGCCCGTGATTACGGCATCGGGCAGGAGCGTCTCGGGCGGCTCGTGCGAGAGATCCTGTTCGCACGCATAGAAGCGTAGATACGGCCGCCGCTGCCGCGTGCTCTGATCGCGGATCGTGCCCACGAGCATCGGATAGGACGCCTCCAGCGCGTCGATCACCGCGCCCATGGTGGCGCGGCCACCGACGTCCACCGAGACTTCCTGGCCGACCCGCGCCAGGTTTCGCAGATGCGCCGGCAATTCGACGCGTATGGTCAAAGCGTCTGAACCTCCACTGACAGGACCGGTGGCAGGTCGCGAACGATCGGCGCCCAGGTGTCGCCGGCATTGGCCGAGCCGTAGACCTGGCCGCCGGTCGTCCCGAAGTAGATGCCGCACGTGTCGAGCGCGTCGACGGCCATCGCATCGCGAAGCACATTGACGTAGCAGTCCCGCTGCGGCAGTCCGTTGGTCAGCGCTTCCCACTCGCTGCCACCCGTCCGGCTCCGGTAAACGCGCAACTTGCCGTCCGGCGGATAGTGCTCGGAATCGCTCTTGATGGGCACGACGTAAATGGTCTCGGGTTCCTGCGCGTGGACGTCGATGACGAAGCCGAAATCGGTCGGCAGATTGCCGCTCACTTCGCGCCACGAGTCGCCGCCATCGTCGCTGCGCATGACGTCCCAATGCTTTTGCATGAACAGGGTCTTGGAACGCGACCGGTGCATGGCGATGCGGTGAACGCAGTGGCCGACCTCCGCCTCCGGGTTTGGAATCTGCTCCGATCGCAGGCCGCGATTAATCGGCGTCCACGATGCGCCGCCATCCTCCGTGCGGAAGGCGCCGGCGGCCGATATGGCGATGAACATTCGCTCGGCCTTGCTGGGATCGATCAGAATCGTGTGCAAACACATGCCGCCGGCGCCAGGGGCCCAATGCGGGCCCGATTGGTGCGTCCGCAGGCCTGGAAGTTCGCTCCAGGTCTGGCCGCCGTCGTTGGTCTTGAACAACGCCGCGTCTTCGACGCCGGCATGCACGACATCGGGATCGCTCAACGATGGTTCGAGGTGCCACACGCGCTTGAACTCCCAGGGATGTGGCGTGCCGTCGTACCACTGATGAGTGCCCGGCGTTCCCTCGTAGGCGAACTTGTTCCCGACCGTCTCCCAGGTCTGCCCGCCGTCGCTCGACCGCTGCATGAGCTGGCCGAACCAGCTGCTGCCCTGGGAGACATAGATGCGGTTCGGGTCTGCCGGTGATCCCTTGAGGTGGTAGATCTCCCATCCGCCGAAGTGCGGGCCGCTGACCGACCAATTCTGGCGCTTGCCGTCGGCAGTCAAGATGAACGCGCCCTTCCGCGTCCCCACCAGCACGCGTACCCCACTCATTGTGTGCTCCGTTCCTGGCGTCCCGCCGCACCACGACGCGTCGGCGCGGGCGCCGCCAACCTCTCAGTCGATCGAGCGGCGGCCAAATCGACACGGTCCTTGTCGATCCGCGACACCGCCTCAGCTCTGCTCCGCGAGCGCCTGGATCTTGAGAACGGTGTTCCAGTTGCGAGCCGTTCCCCGCGTCCCCAGCGCCTTCTCGATCGCGTTGGCGGTCAGCCGCGATCGCCCGACGCCGTCGGGATAGGTCACGAAGAGCTCGCGCTCGACGGCCCGCACGAGCTCCCGATCTTTGACCTGCTGTTGAAGGCCGCGAACTGCAGCAGCGGCCGGCGCCGCTTTAAGAAACATGACCAGCAGATGGCTGGGGTCATCCCGGGCTTCTTTGGGAAATGGGTTGGCGTGGACGACCGTCGCCCATTCCGCGGCGGTCCTGACCATGACGTCAATCGCGAGCGACCAGCGGCTTCGTGCCTCGGCCTCGAGGCGCGCCTCGACCGCAGCCGGACCCGTCCGGCTGCGGAAGACGGCATTTCCACTCTGCAGAAGGGTCCTCGGCTCACTCATGCCGCACTCAGTCAGACACAGCCTGAGGTCGGCCATTGCGACGAGGTTGCGGCCAGCGAGATTGATCGCCCGCAGCAACGCGATCTGCGTGGTCGGCTGGGCCATTCACATCTTGGCGAGGGTGAGTCCGTCGACATGCACCTCGAGCTGATGATTGATCCGGATCCCATAGAGGCCGTCGGTCTTCGCCGCCATCCCTGTCTTGGGCGACGATCCCACGGTTGTGCCGTTGACGAGGTAATCGATTTTGTCGGCGCCGACCCTGATCTCCAAGGCGTTGGTCGACCGGCCGGAGGCATCGGGCTTCTTGATCGCGTCACTGGCCGTCTTCGCCACCACGTCGTGAGTGGCTTCGCCGGCGCGATGCTTGACGAGGAACGTCCCGTCCTGAGCGACGAGGAAATACAGGTAGTTCTGACCCGCACCGTCCAGGCCGTTGGCGCCGAAGACGAGACCGTAGTAGTTCGTGTGTCCGCTGGGCTTGACGAGCGTGAAGTTGCCCTTCAAGGAGTACGCGCCGGCGGCCGTGTTACCCGGATTGAAGTAAGTCGCGGCCTGCGGGTTCGTCGCGTGGAATCCGGTGCCCATCGTCACGAACTTGATGGTGCCGGCGGCGTCGGGATCGGCGGCGCTCGTGGACCGATCCACGCGCATCTTCCAGCCGGCCGGCGGGGCCTGCGCGAGAAGCGGCGCGATCGTCAGCGTGGCGAGTAGAGCGGCGAGCAAACAGCGCTTCATATATAAAGCCTCCTCCAGAACCACCCCGGGGTGGTCCGCAAGTTCGAAGCATAGGTCAAAGAAATGAACGAGACAACGCCGTGTGCCATCATCGAGGCCTATGTATGAGCCACGCATCCTGCGTCCGGACGAGCACGCCGAATGGCGGCCGGACCGCATGGGCAAGAGCACGCTTTTCGAATCGCCTCGCCTGCTCGTCGGACTGAATGCGTTCGAACCGGGACAATCGCACGCGCTGCACGCGCACGCCGGCATGGACAAGCTGTACTACGTCATCGAGGGCAAGGGCCTCTTCCTGCTCGAAGGACGCGAGCTGGAAATGGCGGCTGGCGACGTGCTGGTCGCGCCCGACGGCGTGCCGCACGGCGTGAGCAACAATGGCCAAGGACGCCTGCTGGTGCTGGCTGTGCTGGCACCTTGGCATCAGTCCTGATCCCTGGTACCGGGGTTGAAACAGCCCCGCTACTCGTATACAGTGCCCGAGCCACCTTGTATCCGAGTTCCACTCCGTTCTGTCTCGGGAGGCTGCTGCAATGAGGCGTTGTTTCACCTACTCTCTGGCCGTTGTCGTCGCCGTCGCCAGCGCCGCGTCAATAACGCTGCTTCCGGCCGCCGCGCAGTCGAAGGCCACGGCGACCAACGTGCCGGTGATCCCGCACGAAGCGGTGCCCAACTTCTTCAAGAACCCGCCCGGTATCTACACCGGCGAGAACATGGGCATCGCCACCAACTCGAAGGGCAACATCTACATCTATCACCGGGCCAACGAGACACGCCTGTTCGAGTACAACCCGCAGGGGGTCTTCGTTCGTGAGATCGGGCGGAACAACTATGGCTTCGCGTTCGCGCACTCGGTGCGCGTCGACGCCCAGGACAACATCTGGGCGGTCGACGAGGGCACCGACATGCTCGTGAAGTTCAGCCCCGAGGGCAAGGTGCTGATGGTCATCGGCCGCCGCGAGGATCCGGTCGGATCGCTCGCTTCCATGCCCGGCCAGGGCGTCTTCCACGGCCGCAACGAGAAGTACCGCTTCGGACGCCAGACCGACGTCGCGTGGGACCAGCAGGGGAACATCTTCGTGTCGGACGGCTATTTCGACGGCCGCGTCGTGAAGTTCGACAAGAACGGCAAGTTCCTGAAGGCCGTGGGCAAGCGCGGCCCGGGGAACCTCGAGTTCAACACCCCGCACTCGATCGCTACGGACTTCCAGGGCAACGTCTACGTCGGCGACCGTGGCAACGCCCGCGTGCAGGTGCTCGACAACGATCTGAATTGGAAGGCCAACTACGCGAACGTGGGCAATCCATGGGGCGTGTGCGTTTCGGGTGGCCCGGGTCCGAAGAACCCCGGCAAGCAGTACCTCTACTCGACCAATTCGTGGCCTGACAGCGCCCCGGCCGCAGCTACAGAGTTCACCGGCGAGGTCTACAAGATGGAGCTCGACGGCACGATCGTCGGCAAGTTCGGCAAGGGCGGCAAGGCACCCGGCGAGTTCTCGACGATCCACCAGATGGACTGCCGCGACCCGAACACCATCTACACCGCGGAAATCAACAACTGGCGCTCGCAGAAGATCATTCTGAAGCCGCAGGCTGCCACGAAGACGAGTGCGAACTAGGAGACCGGGGATGACACGCACACTCAAGGGATTCGTGGCTGCAGGCGTTCTGGCCTTCGGCGGTTCGCTGCTCGCCCAGTCGGGCGCTCCCGACATCGCGTTCGACTCCAACGCCGATCTGCTCAAAACGCCCGACAACGTCTTCGTCGGTGAAGTCGGTGGCGTGGGACAGAACTCGAAGGGTCAGATTTTCGTGTACACCCGCACCGGGCATCCATACGCAACGCTCGGTGACAACCGCACGTTCTACCGAAACGGCTCGAAGCTGTTTCAGTTCGATCAGACCGGCAAGTTCGTCCGCGAGCTCGGACAGGATGTTTATGGCTTCAACGCGGCCTGGGGTCTCCGCGTCGATGCACAGGACAACGTCTGGACCATCGACCAGGGCGCCAATCAGGTCGTGAAGTTCGATCCCGACGGCAAGGTCGCCCTCGTCCTCGGCCGTAAGCCCGAGGCAATTTCCGTTCGGCCCGGTCCCCCGCCCGGAGCTCCGCCGCCGGCGGCAGGCGGTGGTGGACGTGGCGGCGGCAATGAAGGCGGCGGAGGACGCGGCGGCGCTCAAGCCAATGCACTTCCTGGCGCCGGAACGCCTGGATCGACCTTCAACAAACCGTCAGACGTGGCGTTCGACAAGGCGGGCAACATCTACATTGCCGACGGTATGAACGGCAACGTGAACCGCATTGCGAAGTTCAACAAGGAAGGCAACTTCGTCAAGCAGTGGGGATCGACCGGCGCGGAACAGAACCAGTTCAACGGGCCGAAGTCCGTGGCGGTCGACTCGCAGGGCAACGTGTACGTCCTCGATTCCGGCAACAAGCGCGTGCAGGTATTCGACGGCGACGGCAACTTCAAGTCGCAGTTTCCCGCACCCGGAACCCTGACGATGTGCATGACCACCGGCGCCACGCAGTATCTCTACATCTCGCACTCGGGCGACGCCGACGGGATGGTGGACGCCGCAATCTACAAGGTGTCGCTCGACGGCAAGGTCGTCGGGAAGTTCGGCGCCGCTGGCAAGCTGCCGAAGCAGTTTGGTCTGGCCAATTCGATTGACTGCCGCAATGAGAACGAACTGCTCGTTGGCGAGATGACCAACTGGCGCGTCCAGAAGGTCTCGTTGAAGCGCTGACGGCTTCTGACCTGCTTCTACTCAACGCCCCCGGTACCTGGCAGTACCGGGGGCGTTGCTGTTTTCGGTAAGGTTACGGTGTGCCGTCGGAGGGGGGCACGTCGTCGCTCTCCACGACACGCCAGCCCACCGTCCAGTTCTGAAACTGCATCCGATCGGTCCACTCTATCGCGGTGGTCCAGTCTTCGAAATTGCGGATGCCGACTGGACTGCCGTTGAGATACCACATGACGTACGCGCCATCACCCGTCGACCCGATGACCGCGTGGGTCGACAGGCTGCTGCCGCGACGCATTCGCCACATCACCGTTGGTTCGCCGTAGGTCGAGCCGATCGAGGTGCGCTTCACGACCGGCCATTAGGCAATTGGAATACCACGGTCACAAATCCATACGGTTCATATAGTTGTGGTAACTGTTCGAGCCAGGTAGTGCACTGCTGAGGAGATGAAAGGCTTCCTCCGGGCAACCTTTTCAAAAAGACACGATAACTGCGGCGGCAGGTGAGGGTGCTTGAGGAACCGTTCCCGAGGCGGGTTTCCTCGCTCGCTAATGCGTATGGCCGTAGATCGCGTAGTTGACGCCCAGCTTGTACGCCTCGTTCGACGTGCTGAACGGAAACAGGCCTTCACCAGACCATTCCCAGTACTCGGGCACGTCGTTGTCGAAATTCGCCACGACCATGAGGCGGCGTGATGGATCGTTGTCCTCGAAGGTCCCCAGGAAGCTGGGACGGATGCGCGACATCGGGTGGACGATGGAGTCGATGTCGTGGATCTCGAAAAAGGAGCGGAAGATCGGGTGCGAATTGTCCAATTTGACGAACCGGCCCGCGGGGAGAACGCGGCGCATCTGGGCCTCGAAGTTGGCCCACTGCGAAGGGCCGTCGAAGTCTTCGAAGACCGCAAATCCGCCCTTTTCGAGGTAAGCGCGAAACGATGTCGCCTCGGAGTCGGTCAGATTCCAGAACCCGGGCTCCCACATGAACGCGATCGGATATCGAAAGAGCTCAGGGTCATCGAGGGTCAGCACAGACGTGCCGTCGGGTCGCATGTCGAGGTAGGTCAGCTCGCGGATGATTTGCGTGAGGTGCTGTTCGGCTCTGGGGTAGTCGTGATCCCACGCTGAGCTCCAGAAACCACGTCCGCTGCCTTCCGGCCGCCAGCGCAGCCGGACGAACGCGAACCGACCGTCATACTCGACCCTGGCGTGCGCCGGGTTGCGCCACCCGCCAAACTGCGCGGCGGCCCCAACGGCGGCGAGCGCCGCCAGAAGCCCCAGCACGACCACGCGGAATGCCCGAGTCACGGCCGCATTATCGCGGATTTTGCTCGTTTGAGAGGACGAGTTCGTCCACACCCGCGGACGAAACGTTCCGCCATCCGGCGATGCGAATGGGCCAATTCCTACGACTCTGTCGGTTGTGCCCTGTCGAGATCCGGCACCCGACTTGCTCTGAGGGCGTCTGTAAGGTGTCGGGCACGCTTCACCCCCGGTGAGGGACGCCGACGCGACGACCAGGAGGCTCCCCATGTCACGATGGCTCTTATCCGCCCTATTGGTGCTCGGCCTTGCCGCGCCCGCGCGGGCCGACGAACCCAGCAATCTTGCCGTCTTCAACGACGTCTCGAAGCAGGTGCAGCAGTACGCGTTCTTCACGATCTTCGACGCAGTGCACGCCTCGATCGACAACGGCGTGGTTACCCTCAGCGGCAAGGTCACGATGCCCTACAAGGCAACGGACATCGCCAAGCGGGTGGCGAAGGTCGACGGCGTGACGCAGGTGCGCAACCAGATCCAGGTGCTGCCGGTGTCGCAGTTCGACAACGAGCTGCGCTTACGCATTGCCCGCGCCATTTACCGCAACTCCTCGCTGTCGATGTACGGGATTGGCGCCAACCCGTCGATCCACATCATCGTCGAGCGCGGTCACGTGACGCTCGACGGCGTGGTCAACAACGATATGGACCGCACAATCGCACGGATGGTGGCCGCCCAGTTCGAGGCGTTCTCGGTGAAGAACGATCTGAAGACGACCGAGGAAGTAAAACAGGAACTGGAAAAGCTCTAACCCTACCAGGCGTCTGAAGACCTGTCGGTTCCGGGTTCTAGAACCGCAGAACCCGGAACCGCAAGAATCAGATCTGTCGGAGCGCTGACGCGAGATTCCCGAGTGCGAGCTCGAGCGTCTTGCGCGACGTACCACAGTTCATCCGCATCCGCATCTCGCCGCCCGTGCCGAAGCCGCCCCCCGGATTCATCTGCACCTTGGCGTGCTCGACAAACCACTTCTCCATGATGTGTGACGGGGTCAGGCGCGGCAACGCCGGGTCGCGCTCTTTGTTCGCCTGATCCGTCAACGCCTTCGCGCCGACCTTGTCCACGACTGCACTGACGTCGACCCACCCGAGGTACGTGCCCTGCGGCTTGGCCATTTTCAGCAGCGGGATGTTCTTCTGGATGTACTGCTCGACGAAGGTCAGATTGGCGTCGTTGTACTCGAGCAACTGGTCGAGCCAGCGATCGCCTTCCGTGTAGGCCGCGCGATGGGCGACGACGCCGAGCGTGCTGACCTCGTCGCGCAAATACTGCTTCACCCGGGCGAGGTAGTCCGGGTTGGTCGAGAACATGTATGCGGCTTTCATCGCCGCCAGGTTGAACGACTTGCTCGCCGACTTGAACGTGACACTGTTGCGAACGACGGCTTCGTTGGGGAGGGTGGCGAACGGCGTGTACTTGTTGCCCTTGGTGATGAGGTCGCAGTGGATTTCGTCGGCCAGCACCACGACGCGACGCTTCAGGCAGATCTCGCCGATGGCCAGCAGGTCTTCCTTGGACCAGACGTTGCCGGTCGGATTCTGCGGGTTGCAGACGATGATCGTGTGCGTATCGTGATCGATACGCCGTTCGAGCTCGTCGAAATTGAGTGAATAGCGTCCGTCGCTGCTCAACTTGTGGGGAACGTCCTCCGCCTTGCAGCCGACCACGCGGATGTCGCCATAGAAGCCGCTGTACGCGGGCGAGGGCACGAGGACTTTCGTGCCGGGCGGCGAGAAGGCGCGCAGCGTCGCGATGATCGCCGGATGCACGGCTGGCGAGTTCACGATCCACTTGCGATCGAGGTCCAGACCGTAGCGGCGCTTGTTCCACGCCACGATCGACTCGTAGTGGGAGTCGGGCATCGTGAGGTAGCCCCAGTTGTCGCGCTGAATGCGGTCGAGCAGCGCGCGCGTGATGCAGGGGGCCGACGGGAAATCCATGTCCGCGATGCCCATGCCGACATCGACATGGTCCCGCCCGTACAACTTGATCTGCTGGTCCCACTTCGTGCAATCGGTGCCGATCCGGTCGTAGACGGTATCGAAGTCGTAGCGCCCGTTGGCCGGCTCCACGCCCGTGGCGAGGGTCGGCGCCGCCGGCGCGGCTGCGGCGGAGCCGGTATTCACCGCTCCAGCCAGGGCCGTGAGCCCCGCGCTCCTCAAAAACGCCCGGCGATCGAGGCCGCTCGTGTGTGCCATGGATCAGCCCCCTCGAGAAAAGGTGTGTCCGGTCGGTCCGCTCAACCGGGTCATCCTACCACCCGGAGGCGATGAAACGCTGAGAATTCAGGCCTGAAGCGGCCCGGGATGGCCCCGAACCGCTCAGCGCCCGGCTCTCTTCTGAGCTTCGGCGTAGTGAGAGGACCGCTGGGGGACGGCTGCATAAGCCGTTCGAGCTCGGGACGGGTCCTTGATGCGCTTCTCGTAGAGTTCGGCCGCCCGCCAGGCCGCGTCGGTGGACGTGTTCGGAAAACGCTGCGCGAGCTCGTCGAGCGACTGGGCCGCCAGTTCGTACCGCTTGAGGTCCTCGTACATCCCAGCCAGCTTGTCCAGCGCCCCTTCGCATTCTGGCGCCGTGGGATAGCCCTGCACGAGCGCTCGATAGGTCACGAGCGCGGCTGGCACGGAGGTCCCGACCTGCTGGTCGACGACGCGGGTACGGGAGCGCTCCTCGATGGCGGCCTTGCGCCCCAGCGCCTTGGGTGCCCACGCCGTCGAGGGATGCTCGGTCGCCACCTCGTCGAACAGCTTGACGGCAGCTGCCTCCCGATCGGTGCGCTTCGATCGCAGGAGGACGTCGCCAAGCAGGTAGCTGGCTTCGGCGGCCGCCGGCGCGGATCCGAGCTTGCTCCGCAACTCCACGTACGCCGCCATCGCATCGTCCAGCCGCCCCATTCGCTCGTACGCGGTGCCGACGAGGAGATACGCGTCCGACGTCACGGCAGCCGAATGGCTGCGATCGATGGTCGCCTTCAGATCGGCCAACGCCTGGTCGTACAGCTTCGCGTCGAGCTTGGCGCGCGCGACCCGCAGATCGTCGACGCCGGGCTCCGGGGCGGCCGGGCCCGATGAGGCTTCTGAAGGAGCGCTCGCGGGCGGTACCGATGCGCTCGCCGAGTTTGCCGTCCGTGTCGGCGCGGTCGCCGGAGCCGCTGGCCCGGCGCCCGTCGCCCTCGTCAGCGTCGTTCCAACGGGTTTCGCCGTCGCCGCCGGAGCCGGTACGGCTGGCGGCGCCGGGGGTTCTTCAGCAACGACCGCCACCGCGGGCGCTGGTGGCGCCTCCGATTGTCGTGCTTCGTCGCTGACCTGAGGAGCGACGGCCGCTGGTGGCTCGACTTCAGGCGGCCGACGATTGGCGACCGCGAGCCACGTGGCCAGTCCGATGACGAGAACGACGCCGACCGCCGAACCCATGACGACCGGTGCAGTCACGGCACGGCGCGCGACTGGCATCGGCGTCGCGATGCCCGATCGGTCCCACCGCGATCCTGACGATGACGCCAGCGGCAGCGCCGCGGACTTCAACGCGGTCGACTCCGACTCCCATTGACGCCTGATGCGCTCCAGCTCGCTCCGGAGTTCGGCGGCCGACTGATATCGCAGCGCGCGGTCTTTCTCGATCAATCTCGCGATGACATTCTGCAGATCGATCGGAATATTGGCGTTCAGCTCGATCGGTGGCGGCGGCTCGCGATTGAGGATGGCGTCGAAGATGACCGCCGACGTGCCACCCGGGAACGTTCGCTCACCGGTGGCCATCTCGTAGAGCACCACACCGAACGAAAAGAGATCGGTCCGCGCGTCGAGCGTCTCGCCCCGGGCCTGCTCGGGCGACATGTAGGCGACCGTGCCAAGCGCCGTGCCGTGCTGAGTCGTCAGGGGCTCGCGCTCGTTGCGAGTGGCCATCGGGTCGAGCGTGTCGAGGTGTCGTTCGGGGACGAGCAGTTTGGCGAGGCCGAAGTCGAGAATCTTCGCCTGGCCGCGCGCGGTCACGAAGACATTGGCCGGTTTGATGTCGCGGTGGAGGATGCCTTGGGCGTGCGCTGCGTCGAGCGCGTCGGCGATCTGCGTGGCGATGTCGAGCAGCGGCCGCATCTGCAGCGGACGGCCACCGATCTCGCGGTCGAGGGTCTGCCCCTGCAGCAGCTCCATGGCGATGAACGGCACGCCCTGGTGTTCGTCGACTTCGTAGATCGTGCAGATGTTCGGGTGGTTGAGCGACGACGCGGTGCGCGCTTCGCGCAGAAAGCGCGCCGTCGACGCGTCATCGCGATGACGATCGGCAGGCAGGAACTTGAGGGCGACCTGACGCGAGAGGCGGAGATCTTCGGCCCGAAAAACAACGCCCATGCCGCCGGCACCGAGCTCGGCGAGGACCTGATAATGCGAAATCGTCTGACCGACCATCGATTGGACTACTGAGAAAGCGTAAAGCTCTTCAGTAGTCCCGTCAATGGGCTAGAACTGCACGGATTGGCGACGATCTGCTCCGGGACGAAGACGTTAGGCGCCGACCCGCACGACAAGCTCCCACTCGCCGCGGATGAGAGCCATGTACTGGAACGGAAAACCAATCGACGCGACGCTTGGGTACCAGACGGCGGTCGTCGGATAGCCGTTGCTGCGCATCCAGTTGATGGCGCTGTCGACGTCGTAGCCCAGGTCGAGCAGATCGAAAATCCGCAGCGTCTCAATCGGCGGGCTCTGGAACGTGACGCCGTCGAACGAACGGATCGTGCGCACCTGCCAGCCAGGCCCGAAGGCCGCGCGCCCGTGCGTGCCGCTCGGCCTCGCGCCGGGCCAGAGGCCGCCATAGACGGTGCTCGCGATGCGGTTCTGCTCGGTGTTGACGTAGTAGGTGAAGGCTTGCGGTGCTGTCGTCGAGCTCTGGACCGCATTGGCCTGATCCGATGCCAGCGCTCGCCAGTAAAGGACGCCCTCGGATGGCGCCTGCTGTGTGGACGGAGGCGTGTAACTGGTCTGGTCGGGCCCTTCTGGCACGGTCACCGAAAACGCAACCGTCGCAAAGTCTTCGCGGTTCGAAACATCGAACCGGTAGACCAGCGAGTTGTTCGTGTTCGTCTTGGTGGCGTTGCTCACCGTAAATGTAGGCCATCCGAACGATACCGATCCGGCTGATGGCCCGAGCGGAGTCGGCGGGCTGACCGTGATGATCGGGGCCGGCGCGGGCGGCGTCGGGTTATTGGACGGCTGCGGGGTTGGCGCTGCGGGCGGCTCACTACAGGCAACGGCCGCCGCGGTCAGAAGCACGGCCAGGGACACACGAAGTATGCGAATAGTCATTAGTTGAAATCCAGCGATTGATTTATCGGTTACTGATGGCCCGTTCGACAGACCGGCGCGATTTGTCAGATTGGGAACTCCATGCCCTCTCTGAGGACGTCGGCCGCGTCGATTTCGGCGTTGCTGTTGTTTACGTGGATGAACCAGAGAGCGGCGCGCGACCCCTTGAGCAGCTCGCGAGTGCGGCCCATCATCGGGTGCGGAATCTCGTCGATCGGCCGGCCAATCTCGGAAGGCGAGGCGAAGGTGCCGTCGAGCCAGGCGTAGTCGACCGTATCGGCCATCGATCGGATGTTGCGATCCCATTTCTCCCAGCGGTCGATGTCCGGGATGAAGAGGCCCGATCGGCGTGGACCGTCGATGCGATAGCCCACCGTGTCCGAGTACTCGTCGCGGTGCGGGACTTGAAACGCAGTCACCCGAACACCGCCGTCGAACGCTACGGGGCGCTCGTAGGCGATTGATTGCAGCGCGATGTTGCCGATCGACACGAGCTGACTCCACGGGCCGTTCGCCTGAAGAAACGCCGTTATCCGCGGCGTGGCATACACCGGCACCCGCGTCGCATTGACTGCTTCGCGGCCGAGATACATCAGCCCGGTGTAATGGCCGATGTGCGCGTGCGTGAGAAAGATGGCGTCGGGCAGCCGCCCTCCCGTCAATCGCTGGACCTGAGCCGGAAAATCCGGCGTCGCGTCGAAGACGTACGCACGCCGCGTCTGACGATTGACGAGGCCCAGACTGGACACCTTCTCGACCGGCCGGCGCCCGTCGCGCGCGTCACGGCAGAGCGGGCGATCGCACGAGAGCTGCGGCAGGCCGCCGTCCTGCGCGATGCCGAGGACGACCACGCGCCAGTCGTCGCCGGACTGCGCACGGGCCGCCGCGGCGGCAAACACGCCAACGGCCGCGACGATCGTCAACGATGCGAACGGGATTGATCGAGCAGGCAAACCAGCTGTTCACGGCGCCACGATGGCGCGCATGCCAGTATACAATTCTCTGAGCGCGCTGTGCCCACTCGTCACGACCTCGCTGCCATCGCCCGCCGTGCGATGGTGCAACGCGGGCTGCTGCCAGACTTCTCCGCTGCGGCTCTGGCCGAAGCCCAGGCCCTCAGCGAACACCCGCCTGATGGCGGTCCGGTCGTCCGCGACCTCACTGACCTCCCGTGGATGTCGGTCGACAACGAATCGTCACGCGATCTCGATCAGCTGTCGGTGGCGGTGCCGCTGAGTGGACCCCGAACCCGCGTGCTGGTCGCCGTCGCCGACGTGGACGCGCTCGTCGCGCCGGGCTCCGCCATCGACACTCACGCGCGCGTCAACACGACCACGGTCTACACTGCCGCCGGCATCTTTTCGATGCTTCCAGAGGCGCTGTCGACGGACCTGACGTCGCTCAATCAAGACGAAGATCGACTGGCGCTCATCGTTCAGATGGATGTCAGCGAAAACGGAATCGTCGAAGCCAGCGACGTGTATCGCGGCCGCGTCCGCAATCGCGCCCGCCTGAGCTACGACGATGTATCAAAGTGGCTGGACGGACAGGCCGCACCGCCGGCCGCGGTCACCGCCGTACCCGGCCTGGCCGCGAACATCGAGCGTCAGGACCTTGTCGCGCAGGCGATGAAGGAGTCGCGTCATAGACACGGTGCGCTGACGCTGGACACGATTGAAGCCACGGTCGTCTTTTCGGGCGACGAGCTGACAGGGCTGAAGCGTGACGCGCGGAACCGGGCGAAGGACCTCATCGAAGACTTCATGATTGCCGCCAACTCGGTCACGGCAACCTTTCTCGAGAGCCGCGGATCTCCCTCCATTCGACGCGTGCTTCGCGCGCCCGCACGCTGGGATCGCATCGTCGGACTGGCTCGCACCGTCGGTGAATCGCTGCCGACGACTCCGAGCGCACCCGATCTACAGGCCTTTCTCCTGCGACGCCGAGCGGCGGATCCGGCCCACTTCGCCGATCTGTCGCTGTCGGTCGTCAAGCTGCTCGGCGGCGGCGAATATGCTGTCGAGTATCCCGGACGCTCGAGCGACGGCCATTTCGGTCTGGCGGTCAAGGACTACACTCACTCGACGGCGCCGAATCGGCGCTTTCCCGACCTCGTGACCCACCGGCTGCTGAAGGCGGTGATGAACCAGCAGCCGCCGCCGTACGACGGCAACACGCTCGAGACGCTCGCCAGGCATTGCACCGAGCAAGCCAACAACGCTGCCAAGGTCGAGCGTCAGGTGCGGAAGTCGGCCGCCGCGCTTCTGCTGGGCGGACGGAACGGCGATCGATTCGAAGGTCTCGTCACCGGCGCGT
>Ga0111539_10004381_pt1 | contig 18469 bp, 22 predicted proteins | sample RhiMethybrSRZTD1_FD_79667 | JGI IMG/M metagenome (GOLD analysis project Ga0111539, IMG submission 79667) | Populus rhizosphere microbial communities from Tennessee, USA - Rhizosphere MetaG P. TD hybrid SRZTD1 (version 2) (version 2) | ecosystem: Host-associated > Plants > Roots > Rhizosphere >... | reverse complement strand
GGTCGAGGCAGTTGGCCGCCACGCGCCGGGCCAACTCCGGAGCGGGCGCCTTGCTGGCGCGGTCCTGCACCAGGTCGAGGCCGACGAGCAGGCCGCGTCCGCGCACGTCGCCGATGCATTCGTGGCGCTGCTGGAGCGCGCGCAACCCCTCGCGCAGATAGTCGCCCAAGCTGCGCGCGCGCTCGGCGAGCTTGTCGCGGATCACGATCTCCAGCACTTTGAGGCCGACGGCCGCCGGCAGGGGATCGGAGGCGTGCGTGGTGTAGAACAGAAAGCCCCGCTCGTGGCAGATGTCCTCGATCTCCGGCGTGGTCAGCACGGCGGCGAGCGGCAAGCCCGCGCCCAAGGTCTTCGACAGGGTGAGGAAATCCGGCACCACGCCGTCGCGCTCGCAGGCGAAGAGATGCCCGGTGCGCCCGAGGCCGGTCTGCGCCTCGTCGAAGATCAGCAGCATGCCGCGCTCGCGGCATTTCTCCGCAAGCGCCGGCATGTAGCCGACGGGCGGCTCGAGCACGCCGCCCGAGCTCAGGATCGGTTCGGCGATGCAGGCCGCCAGCTCCCCCGTGGATTGCCGGTCGACCAGCTCGAAGCCGAAATCCAGCTCCGATCGCCAGTCGTAGCGGCCGTCCGCGCCGATGAAGCGGGAGCGGTAGGCATCGGGTGCCGCCAGCATGAAGGACCCGACGTGGGACGGGCCGTAGCCGCGGCGGCTCGAGGAATAGGTGGCGGAGGCGGCAGCACCCGTGACGCCGTGCCAGGAGCGCGACAGCCCGACCATCTCGTGCCGGCCGGAGGCGAGTTTTGCCATGCGGATGGCCGCGTCGTTGGACTCCCCGCCCGTGGAGACCAGCAGCACGCGATCGAGCTTGCCTGGAGCCAGCTCCGCCAGCAGCGCCGCCAGGTCGACGACCGGGCGCGACAGGATCGTGGAGTAGAGGTGGTCGAGCTCGCCGATGCCGCGGCGCACCACCTCGACGATCTCGGGATGGCTGTGGCCGATGATGGCGCTCATCTGCCCCGAGCAGAAATCCAGGATGCGCCGCCCCTGCGCATCCCACATGAAGCTGCCCTGCGCCCGCTCCGCGATGATCGGCACGAAATCGCCGCCGTAGCGGATGAGATGCGCGCGCGCCTTCTCCCAGAACGCCGGATCGGCATTGCCGCGCATGCTGGCTGCGAAATCGTTCATATCGTGCTCCTTGGGCCCGCCCTTGGTGCTGATGCTATGCGCGCCCGCAACGCGCGTCGAGGCTGCCGGTCATCCCGCCGCGCAGGGCTGAGCGCACCGCGACCCTCAGGCCCGGCCCAACCCCTTGGTGCGTAATCGCGTCACATGCCCCATCTTCCGCCCGTCGCGGGCCACGCGTTTGCCGTAGAGGTGCAGGCAGGCGCCGGGCTCGGCGGCAAGGCGGGGCCAGTCGAGCGCCTCCTTGCCGATCAGGTTGATCATCTCGGCATCCGAGTGTCGCTCGGCGCAGCCGAGCGGCCAGCCCGCCACCGCGCGGATGTGGTTCTCGAATTGGCTGGTGGCGCAGGCCTCGATGGTCCAGTGGCCCGAGTTGTGCACGCGCGGCGCGATCTCGTTGACCATCAGCCGATCGGCCGGCGCCGCCTTGGGGCCCAGATAGAACATCTCCACGGCCAGCACGCCGACATAGTCGAGCGCGGCGGCGATGCTGCCGGCGATGTCGCGGGCGCGGGCAAGATCCGCCTCGGGCAGACCCGACGGCACCACCGAGCGGCGCAAGATGCCCTCCGCATGGGTGTTGCGGGGACAATCGTAGAAGGCGAGCTCGCCGGCGACGCTGCGCACGACCAGGGCGGAGAGCTCCAGCGCAAAGCCGATGCGCTGTTCCAGGATGGCCGGCTGGGCGCCGATGCCCCGCCAGGCGGCGGCCACGTCGTCGCCGGGCGCCAGGCTCGCCTGGCCCTTGCCGTCATAGCCGAAGCGCCGCGTCTTGAGGATGGCCGGCCCGAAGGCGGACAGGCCGGGGCCGATCTGCTCGGGCCCGTCGATGGCGCGGAACGGAGCGACGGCAATGCCGAGCGCGGCGATGAACCGCTTCTCGACCAGCCGGTCCTGCGCCACCTCCAGCGCCTTGGCGCCCGGCCGCACCGGCACCAAGCCAGCGAGGTGTCGAGCAGTGTCGACCGCCACGTTCTCGAACTCGTAGGTGACGGCGTCGACCTTGCCTGCGAAAGCCGAGAGCGCGAGCGGGTCGGCGAAACCGGCTCTGGTCGTGCGCGTCGCCACGTCGAAGGCGGGGCCGCTGTCCTCGCAGTAGATGTGGGTCTTGAGGCCGAGGCGCGCGGCGGCCAGCGCCAGCATGCGGCCGAGCTGGCCGCTGCCGAGGATGCCGATGGTCGAGCCGGGAGGAAGCGGCCCGCGCTCGTCGCCCTCAGGCATCGTCCTTCGGCGCCTCCGGGACCGAGGCCGTCTGCCTGGCGCGCAGCGCTTCGAGCCGTTTGGCGAGGTCCTCGTCCTCCAATGCCAGGATCTGCGCGGCGAGGAGCGCGGCATTGGTCGCGCCAGGCTCGCCGATGGCGAGCGTGCCGACCGGCACGCCGGCCGGCATCTGCACGATCGACAGGAGGCTGTCCTGGCCCGACAGGGCCTTGCTGGCGATCGGCACGCCAAGCACCGGCAGGGAAGTCATGGCCGCGGTCATGCCGGGCAGATGGGCTGCCCCCCCGGCGCCGGCGATGATGACCTTGAGGCCTCGCGCCTTGGCCGATTCGGCATATTCGTAGAGGCGCTTGGGCGTGCGGTGCGCCGAGACCACCTTGGCCTCGTAGGCGATGCCAAGCTCATCGAGCACGTCGGCGGCGCGCTTCATGGTCGGCCAGTCCGACAAACTGCCCACGATGATGCCGATCTTTGCCGTCCCGGCCATTGCCGAAGGCCCCAACTTGGAAAGGGAGCAGTTAGAGGAGAGCCTCGCCGCTGGCAAGACGCTTGGCGTCCGCACGCGGCCTCACGCGATAATGTCGGGCAGGAGCTGGTCCTCCAGGGCGGTGATCCGGTCCTTCAGCGCCAGCTTCTTCTTCTTCAGGCGCTTGATCTGCAACTGGTCGGCCAACGCCGAGCCTTCCTCCGCCACGATCTGCGTATCCAGATCGCGGTGCTCAGCCCTCAACCGCGCCAATTGCTCGCGAAGCTCGCGCTCGTCGGGTCGCTGCATCGGCCCTCAGGGCCTTCGCCGGGAATCCGCCTGCACTCCGGGCGCATTAGTATCGTTACGCTCGGGCCGCCGCAAGCGAGCGGTGCGAGGTCAAGGTGGGTTCCTCGCCGCGCGACCTTGGGTGGGCTAAGCAACCCTCGATGTGATGGGACGCCGTCGGTCGATTTCCCTCATAAGTCGCACCGATTTAATTCCCCCTGGTTGGCAATTTCTGTGGAAAAATTCGGCGGGAACAGGTGTAAGCAAATGAATTTGCTTAATTTTTCGTGTTCTAGACAAACCGTAGCATCCGTGTCACACTTCTGGTCCCTTCAACACCTGAACGGAGGGCAAGATGACGCTTGCTGGACATCTCGCAGAGCTATCCGAAAAACACCGTTTGCTGGAGATGAGAATTCAGGAAGAATTGGCAAGGCCAAGCGCAGACGATCTCCAGATCAACCGGTTGAAAAAGGAAAAGCTCAGGATAAAAGACGAGATGACAAAGCTGAATAGCAGCGATCGGCACTGAAGACTTACGGCTGAATAAGTTTAGGTTGGGTTGCCGGCGGCGCTTGGTCAGTGATCGAGCGCCGTGGGCGTGTTTTATTGGCTAATGTAAAATTCTTGTCCCCGCGCTATCGGCGCCGCTGCGATACGAGGGTGCCCAGGACAATCAGCAAAGCGCCAAGAAACGTGGCGAAGCCCGGAATCTCCGCGAAAAACAAAAAGCCGAATACGACGCCCCACACCAGCGTCAGGTATTGCACCGGCGCCAGCCGCGCTGCCTCCAGGCGGGCAAAAGCGTGCGCCAGCATGGTGTGAGCGATGACGCCGATGGCGCCGAGGAGCGCGAATAGGGCGAGATCGGCGGGCGTCGGCACCATCCACACGATGAAGCCCGGCACGGCCAGGATCAGCGCCGGCCCGAGGTTCTGAAAGAGCACGATGTGGGCCAGCGAATCGCGGGTAGCCCGGTGGCGCAGCATGACGAGGTTGAGCGAATAGCCGATCGCCGAGACGAGCACCGCGCCAGCGCCCATCAGCACGTCGTCCCCGTAATGGCCGGTCCCCAGGCTGCCGCCGACGATCAGCAGCATGCCGCCAAGGCCTGCAAAGAGCGCAACCCCGATGCGCCAGTCGACCCGCTCGCCGAGCAGCAGCGCCCCCATGAGAGCGGTCAGCACCGGCGAGATGAAGCTCAGCGCGATGGCGTCCGCCAGCGGCAACTTGCCCAAGGCGTAGAAGAACGACGTGGCGGTGACGACGATCAGGATCGCCCGCAGGCCGTTGTGGACGGTGGCCTCCCTAGTCGGCCAGCCGGGGCGGACCCAGGCCGTGTAGACGAGGGCGCCGACAAGGCCGAAGACATAGCGCAGCAGGGCGATCTGCAGCGTCGGATAGCGCGCCGTGAGCAGCTTGATCAGCGCATCCATCAGCGTCAGCAACCCCTCGGCGGCGACGGCCAGGAGCACGAGACGGGCGAGATTGGGCGGGATCGGCGGCGCGGGCATGGGCCACAGACATAGCTGCCGCCCTGCCGTCATGCTACAGGTCGATCGTGCGGGTTTCAGCCGGATAAGAAGGCGAGCGAGCACTCAGCCAGCAGGGGAAGCTCATGCGCCGCGCCGTTGTCGTCGTGCTCGATGGCATGCGTCGGGACCTGATCGGCGAGCCAACCACGCCGACCCTCGCGCGTTTTGCGGCGCGGGCGACGAGCTTCAGCGCGCACCGCTCGATGTTCCCCTCGGCGACGCGCGTCGTGTCGGCTTCGTTCGCCACCGGATGCCACCCGGCGCGGCATGAGCTGCAGGGCAACACGCTGGCGCTCCTCGAGAATGGCCGCCTCGTCTATCACGATGCGGGCCACCCCGGTTTCCTGCAGCACAAGCGGCGCGCGACCGGCCGGTCGCTGGCGGTGCCGACGCTGGCGGAACGGCTCGCCGCACACGGCAACATGACCCTATTCTCCAACGTGTCGCCGGGCGCGGCCTATGCCCACGACCCCGATGGACACGGGCACGTCTACCATCGTGCCGGCTCGTTCGCTCCAGGCCGCAAGCGCATCGAAGGGGCGCAGGCACTCGACATCGCCCAGGATGCGGCGGGCGAGCAGCGCATGACCGAACGCTTCGTCGGCGAGGTGCTGGTCGAGCGCAAGCCGACGCTGGCCATCCTCTGGATGGGCGAGCCGGACGCCACCCAACACGCGCGGCCGCTGGGCTCGCCCGAGCATCTCGCCGTATTGCGCCAGGCCGATGCCAATGCCGCGCGCGTGGTCGAAGCCGTGGACCGGCTGCGCGACAAGGGCGATGAGGTGCTGCTGATGGTCTGCTCGGACCATGGCCATCAGACGGTGTCGCGCATCGTCGACGTCGAGGCGGAGCTGTTGGCGGCCGGCTTGAAGGAGAGCCGCGAGTCGCACGACGTGGTCACGCCCACCAGCGGGACATCCACCCTCGTCTATGTCCACCCCGATCACGCCGGCAAGATCGATGCCATCGGCGCGTTTCTGGCGAGCCGCGACTGGACCGACCGGGTGGTGCCGCCAGCCGAGCTGGCGAGCGTCGGCCAGGCGCCGCACCACGGGCTGGCATTTGCCATCTCGCTCAAGTCGGACGACGAGCCCAACGCGTTCGGCGTGCGCGGCCATAGCTATGAGTCCAAGCCCGTGGCCGGCAATGCCACGCATCTGGGCTGCGGGCAGCACGGGGGCCTCGCGAAATACGAGCAGATGCCGTTCCTGACGATCGACGGAGCAGGTTTCACGCCCGGCGCGACGTCCGCCGTCTCAACCTCGCCCATCGACCTCGCGCCGACCATCCTGGCGCACCTCCAGCTGCCAGCCGACGGCATGGATGGGCGCGCGCTGCAATCCCCATAAACACAGCAACGCCCTAATCCGGCGCCCGCAGGCGATAGCCGACGCCGGTCTCGGTCATGACGTAGCGGGGCCGGTCCGGCTCGCTCTCGATCTTGTGGCGTAGCTGGCGCACGTAGACGCGCAGGTATTGTGGATCGACGGCCTCGTCCCACAGCTCGCGCAGCAGGACCTTGTGGGTGAGCACCTTGCCGGCATGCTGCACCAGCAGTCGCAACAGGTCGTACTCCTTGGGCGAGAGCTTCACCTCCGTGCCGCCCTTCCTGACGATCCTGCGCACCAAATCGACGCTCAGATCGCCGACCTGGAACACGGGCAGCTCGCCCTGCACCTGCAGCTGGTGACGCAGCGCGGTCCGCATGCGCGCCAGCAGCTCCTCCATGCCGAACGGCTTGGTGACGTAGTCGTCGGCGCCGAGATCGAGGGCTGAGACCTTGCCGGCCTCGTCGCCGCGGCTGGACAGCACCACGATCGGCAGACCGCTCTGGGCGTCGCGGATCCTCTTCAGCAGCTCCAGCCCCTCGATGTCCGGCAGGCCGAGATCGAGGATGACGAGGTCGGGTTTCTTGGCCAGCAGCTCGAGCGCGGCCTTGCCGTTCGGCGCTTCGAGCACCTCGTAGCCTTGCGTGCCAAGCCCGGTGCGCAGCAGCTTGCGGATCGGGGGCTCATCGTCCACGACCAGGATCTTGACGGGTGCGCTCATGTGGCCGTCCCTTTCCCGCCCTCGGCCTGCGGGATCGGCAGCGCGATGGTGAACACCGCGCCGGAGCGGTCGGTGCGATTGGCGGCCGTGATGGTGCCGTGCAGGGCCTCGATGAAGCCCCGCGAGATCGCGAGCCCGAGCCCCGTGCCGGCGCGCACCTGATCCTCTTTCCTCACCCGGTAGAACTTATCGAAGATGCGCTCCAGGTCCGCCGGCGGAATGCCGCCGCCCTCGTCCAGGATCTGCAGGCCGGCAGTCCTCGCGTCGCGCCAGCTCTGAATGCGGATGGCGGTATGGGCCGGGGCGTACTTGGCGGCGTTGTCGAGGAGATTGAACAGCACCTGCTCGAACAGCACGGCATCGACCGACAGCATGGGCAGGTCGGCACTCAATTCGACTTCGACGTGGTGTTTGGCTAGGAGCTTGCTCGCGCGCTCCAGCGTGCTGCCTACGATCTCGCCCAGGTCGTGTAGCGCCGCATTCGGCACCACGGCGCCCGCCTCGAGCTTGGTCATGTCGAGCAGGTTGGCAATGAAACGGTTGAGGCGTTCGGATTCCTCGATGATGGTGGCCACGAGCTCCGCCTTGGCGCTGTCGTCGAGCGACGCCGACAGGTCGCGCAGGGTGCCCGCCGCCCCAAGCACGCCGGCAAGCGGGGTTTTGAGGTCGTGGGAGATCGAGGTCAGCAGCGCCGAGCGCAGCCGGTCCGCCTCGGCGGCCCGGCGGACACGCTCGATATCCGCCACCAGATGCACGCGCTCGATGGCCAGCGCGCCCTGGTCGGCAAGCGCGTCGAGGAGCCGCTTCTGGTCGGAGGTCAACAAAGACCCTGGCCCATCGCGGGTGATGCCGACAATGCCGACGGGGCCGCGGCCGGTGCGCATCGGCAGGAACAGCCACTTGGCCCCCGGCAGGGTGTCGGATTCGCGGCCCGTGGCGCGGTCCTTGTCCCAGGCCCAGCGCGCCGCGGCGTGGTCGGCCTCATCGAGGCTGTCCTCGGGGGGATACCCGCCCTTGACCGCAATCGAGCCGGCCTCGGGCAGCAGCACGACCGCCCGCACCTTCAGCATCGAGGCGATCTGATGGGAAGTGGCCCACAGGACATCGTCGAGCGGGCCGGCGCCGGCGAGCTTGCGGCTGAAGGCATAGAGCGATTCCACGGTGCGCACGCGCTCCCGGGCCGTGACCGTCTGCGTGCGTCCGCGGCCGGCGATATTCGAAACGACGACGGCGACGACGGCAAACAGCAGGAAGGCTGCGACGTTGGTCGGGTCGGTGATCGTGAAGGTGTAGACCGGCGGCAGGAAGAAGAAATTGTAGGCGAGCGAGGATGCCACTGTCGCGGTGAGCGACGGCAGCAGGCCGAAGCGCACGGCAACGCCGACAATCGCCGTCAGGAAGACGAGATCGACGTTCTCGACGCCGAATAGCGGCCGCAGCAGCGTGCCGATGCCGAGCGCGACCGCCACGGCCAGCAAGGCGGCGACGTGGGGGAGGGGATCGAAGCCGCGCGCCGCCGATGTGGGTTTGGTGCCGGCAGGCTCCTCGGCGATCGTTTCGCCGGCAATGACATGGACGCCGATATTGCCGGCCCGCCGCACCAGGTCGTGCACCACCGACCCGTGCAGGATCTCGAACCAGCGCGACCGCATCGACTTGCCGATGACGATCTGCGTGACGTTGTGCTTGTGCGCGAAATCGATCACGTCGTCGGCGACGCGGCGTGCGCGGGAGGGCAGCGTGATGGCCTCGGCACCCGACCGCTCCGCAAGGCGCATGGTCTCGGCGATGCGGTCGCGCTCGGCCTCGGCGAGTTGTGTACTGCGCGGCGTCTCGATGCACAGCGTGGTCCACGGGGCATGCAGCCGATCGGCGAAGCGCTTGGCGTAGCGCACCAGCGCTGCCGAGCGCGGGTCCTCGCCGACGCACACCAGCAGCCGCTCGCCCGCCGGCCACGGCCCGGGGATGGCGCGGGCCTGCATCTCCTCCAGCAGCTGCTCGTCGACGCGCTCGGCGGTGCGTCGCAAGGCGAGCTCGCGCAGCGCGGTGAGGTTGGCGGGAGAGAAGTAGTTCTTGAGCGCGCGCTCGGCCTGCTGGGGGACGTAGACCTTGCCCTCCTTCAGGCGCTGGATCAGGTCCTCGGGCGTCAGGTCGACGAGTTCGACGGCCTCGGCGCGGTCGACGACGGCGTCGGGCACCGTCTCGCGCACGCGCACGCGCGTGATCTGGGCCACGACATCGTTGAGGCTCTCGATGTGCTGGATGTTGAGCGTCGTATAGACGTCGATGCCCTGCTTCAGCAGCTCCTCCACGTCCAGGTAGCGCTTGGGGTGCCGGCTGCCGATGGCATTGGTGTGGGCGAGCTCGTCGACCAGGATCAGGTCCGGGCGCCGCCGCAGTGCGGCATCGAGATCGAACTCGCTCAGGAGGCGATTGATGTAGACCACCGGCTTGCGCGGCAGCACCTCGAGGCCCTCGAGCAGGGTCTCCGTCTCCTGGCGGCCGTGCGTCTCGACCACCCCGACGACGACGTCCACCCCCTCCTTCAGCCTGGCGCGCGCCGCCAGCAGCATCTCGTAGGTCTTGCCGACGCCGGGCGCCGCACCGACGAAGATCTTGAGGCGGCCGGCGGAGCTCTTCTCCTCGCGGCGGGCTTCGGAGAGCAAGGCCTCCGGCGAGGGTCGCTGCTCGGATCGGCGCCGCGCGTCTGCCATAGGGCTCTTCCGTCGGCTTGCGCACCGTTCCGGTGCCCGATGAGCTGATCGAACAACCGGCGCGCGATCCGCGAGCATAGCGCGGGGGTCCGCGGCGCGCGAGCGCGGAAACTGCCCGCCGCAGTCACCTGGGGGCTATCGGCCGTTCGCCAGATGCTGCTCGAGCCGATCGAAGGTGCTCGTCCAGCCGCCGCGATGCCCGTCGCGCTCCTCGACCGACTGGAAGGGAACCTGACGGAACGTCATGCGCGTCCTGCCGGCCTCCTCGACGAAGGTGACCGTCACCAGCGTCTCGAGACCGCGCTCGCCCTCCTCATCCCAAGCGAAGGTGAAGACGAGTCGCTCCGGCGGGGTAACCTCGCGGAAGACGCCGCCATGCCAAAGCTCGCGGCCGGTCTCGGTGGACGTGAGCCGGTGGCGCCAGCGCCCGCCCGGCCGAGCATCCATCTCCACGTGCGTCGCAGGATGGTCGACTGGCCCCCACCAAAGCTCGGCGTGGCGAGGGTCCGTCCAGGCCGCGAACACCAGCTCGCGCGGCGCCTCGAAGAGGCGCGTGATGACGAGCTCGCGCTCCTCGGGCATCACGATCTGGCGACGGATCGGGCTCACGCACCGTCCTTTTCGGCGAGCGCTTTGAGGTTGGCGAGGCCGGCCTCGAAATCCCGGCCCACCATGCGGTCCACATCGATGAACATGTGCACGATCTTGGCCAGGAAGGGGACCGGGCCATGCATGGCCCAGGTGACGTTGGTGGCCTCGCCCCTGGGCTCCATCGTGAAGTTGACGATGTTGTGGGCTTCAAACGGCTTCTCGAAATCCAGCTTGAGGGTAACCTTGGAGGGCGGAGCGGCATCGGCAATCTCCATGCGTCCCTTGCCGACGTTCTTGTCGCCGTCCCAGGCGTAGACTGACCCCTTGCCGCTCGGCGCGCCGCTGCGCGTTCGCTTCATCGCCGGGTCCTTCTTCTCCCAAGGCGACCAGGCTCCCCAATTGTCGAAGTTGTCGATGAGCGGGAAGATCTTCTCGGGCGGCGCCTTGATGCTGGCCGTGCGCTCGACGCGAAACGTGTCGGGCTTGGCTGCCGCGTTGGCGAGGACGACGCCGACGATGAGCAGCAGCACGGCGAGTACGACGCTCAATAGCTTGACCATGGAGCTCTCCGATTGCCTTGTGATCTGGAAAACCGCCGCCGGGACCGGGCTCGCGCTAGGCTTCGATGAGGACTTTGAAGCCGCCGTAGATCATGCGCTTGGCGTCGAACGGCATCGCCTTGGGGTCCATCATCTTGGCCAGGCGCTTGTCCTTCATGACCTTGGCGTTGACGCGGTCGCGGTGGTCGCGCGACCTGTACACGATCCACGAGAACACGACCGTCTCGCCGCGCTTGAGCTTGACGCTGCGCGGGAAGGACGTCCACTTGCCGACCTTGACGTCGTCGGCGACGAACTCGCGGTACTCCAGCGCGCCGTGCTCGCGCCAGACCTTGCCGGCCAGTTGCGCCATGCGGCGATAGTCCCGCAGCTTCTTCACCGGCACCGGCAGAATGAATCCATCGACATAGGCCATGCAAACCTCCGTTCCTCTCAGGCGCGCTGCGCGCCGATCGATATCTCCAGCCGGCGCCGCGGTGGCGCGTGCCGTGCCTAAGCCCGCCTTGTAATCCGGGGCTTCTCGTCCATGGGGAAGAGGCCGAAATAGGGCTCCGCCTCCTTGAGCACGCGCGCGAAGGATGCCCGGCCCATCAGGCGATCGAGATAGGCCGATAGGTTCTTGTGCGCTCCTTCGAAGGGCGCGACCGTGTTGGCATAGAAGAGCGCGGGCGCCGCCGCGCAATCCGCCAACGTGAAGTCGTCGCCCATCGCCCAGGTCTTGGCCTGCATCGTCGGCTCGAGCACCTCGTAGGCTTGGTGAAGCTGGGTCTTCGCCTGCTGGACGCCGAACGGATCGCCCTCGTCCCTGGGGCGCAACCGGTCGGCGACGATCTTCTGCATCGGCACCTGGACGTAGTGGTCGTAGAAACGGTCCCACATCCGCGTCTGCCACGCGCGGTCGGGATCGGGAGGCACGAAGCGCGTCGCGCCCGGGTAGTAGGCGTCCAGGTATTCGACGACGATGGTCGACTCCGCGACCGTGCGGTTGCGCGTCTCGTCGCGCAGTACCGGCATCTTGACCATCGGCCACACCGCCCGGAACGCCGAGCGCGATCGCTCGTCGCCAAGATCGACGAGGATCGGCTCGAAGGGGATGCCGCCCTCGTAAAAGGCGATGAGCGCCTTGTGGCAGAAGGAGGCAAGCGGGTGAAAATAGAGCTTCAGCGGCATGACCTTCGCGCTCATGACATCGTCAACTCACCAGGTCGCTAGGCAGCCTTGGCAGCGGGCTGCTCGACGACGACCATCCAGCTGACGCCGAACTTGTCGGCGACCGTGCCGAAGCGCGGCGAGAAAAACGTCTTGCCGAGCGGCATGTGCACCTGCCCGCCTTCAGAAAGCTTCGCGAACAGCCGGTCGGCCTCGGCCTCGTTCTTGGCGTTGAGCGCCAGCGAGAAGCCTTTGAACTCCGGCTTGCTCTGGGCCATTCCGTCGGAGGCCATGACCGCCGTATCGCCGATGCGCAGGCACGCGTGCATGATGTGGTTCTCCGTGCCGGGGGAGCACTTGTGGTCACCGGGCGCCTCCTTGAAGCGCATCATCACCTCGACCTTGGCGCCGAGCGCCTGCTTGTAGAACTCGATGGCTTCCTCGCAGCGGCCGTTGAAGACCAGGTAGGACCGGATGTGCATGCCTTTTCTCCTTGATGTCGGGATTGCGACGCTTCGAGCTCAGGCCGCGGCCTTTTGCAAGGCCGCGATGTCGAACTTCTTCATCTGCAGCATGGCCTTCATGACGCGGTCGGCCTTCTCGGCATTGGCATTGCCCAGGAGCTCCGGCAGCACCCTCGGCACCACCTGCCATGAGAGCCCGAACTTGTCTTTCAGCCAACCGCACTGCACTTCCTTGCCGCCGTCGGTGAGCTTGCTCCAGAAGTGATCGATCTCGGCCTGGGTCTCGCACGTGATCTGGAACGAGATTGCCTCGGTGAACTTGAATTGCGGGCCGCCGTTGAGACCGACGAATTTCTGGCCTTCGATTTCGAACTCGACGGCCATGACGGATCCCGCCTGCTTGCCATGGATCTCCTTTCCCTCCTTTCCGTAGCGGCCAATTTTGACGATCTTGGAGTTCTTGAAGATCGAAACGTAATGATTGGCGGCCGCCTCGGCCTCGGTGTCGAACCACAAGCAGGGCGTGATCTTTTGTTGCGCTATCGGCATGCCGTTCTCCTCGTTTTGCAGGTGGCGTCGATGCTCAGGCCGAAAGCTTGGCCACGTACCCGGCAAGGCGCGCCAGCGTCTCGGCCGCGCCCTTGTCCGCCCCGTAATCCCTAATGACCCGCTCGCGCTCGGCGGCCGACGGGAATTCGGCATGCAGGGTGAGGCGGGTGCGGTTGCCGCCCAGGTCCTCGAACGTCACGGTGGTGCGAAACTGCACCGGCTCGACGTCGCTGCCGCCGCCATGGTGGTAGCGGATGCGCTCGGGCTTCACGATCTCGTCGAAGGTGATCCGGTTCTCGTAGTCGCGGCCGTCGGGACCGTGCATGACGAAGCGCCACACGCCGCCCGGCCGCATGTCGAAGGCGCTGCTGGTGGTGGTGAAGCCGTTCGGGCCCCACCATTGCGCCAGATGCTTCGGGTCGGTCCAAGCTTGCCAAACCAGCGCACGCGGCGCGTCGAACAGGCGCGTCGCGACGATCGCGCGCGGATCCCGGTCAAGGTCGATGCTACTTGCTGCGGCCACGCCTCTTCCCCTTCGCTTGCAATTCACGCAGGTAATCGTCCAGGCGGTCGAACCGTTCTTCCCAGAACCGCCGATAGGTCTCGAGCCAGTCGTCGACGGTCTTCAGCGCCCCCGGCTCGATGCGGCACGGCCGCCATTGCGCCTCCCGGCCGCGGGCGATCAGGCCTGCCCTCTCCAGCACCTTGAGGTGCTTGGAGACGGCGGGAAGGCTCATCTCGAAGGGCTCTGCCAGCTCGGTCACGGAGGTCTCGCCGAGCGCCAACCGCGCCAGGATTGCGCGGCGGGTCGGGTCGGCAAGCGCCGCGAACGTGGTGCTGAGAGGGTCGGTCGGCATGACGTAGTGTACCGCGTGGTTAAGTAACCTCGCGGTTAACTAAGGCGCAACGGAGAGCATGTCAACCCCTCGCGAAGGGGATTGCAGCGCGGCGGAGACTCAATGGGTCGCCACGCCCAGCATCAGGCCGATGCTCTGCACGGCGGCGCCGGAGGCGCCCTTGCCGAGGTTGTCGAGGCGCGCGACCAGCACGGCGTGGGGATGCTTGCCGCTGGCGTAGACGCGCAGCTCCATGACATCGGTGCCGTTGAGCGCCTCGGGCTCGAGGCGTTTGTCCTTGCTCGCCGCATCGCCGGCCGGCAGCACCTTGATCAGCTTGGCCTCCGCGTAGTGCCGCTCGAGCGCCGCCTCGAGATCGCGTGCCCGAGGCTTGCCGGGCAAGGTGTCGAGATGCACCGGCACGCTCACCAGCATGCCCTGCCGGTAGTTGCCGACCGAGGGGACGAAGATCGGCCGCCGCGTCAGCTTGGCAAACTTCTGCAGCTCGGGCAGGTGCTTGTGCTCGAAGCCGAGGCCGTAGAGCTCGAACGCCGGAGCGGTGCCGCCCTCGTAAGCCTCGATCATGCTGCGCCCACCGCCGCTGTAGCCGCTGACCGCGTTGATGGTGAGGGGATAGTCGGCCGGCAGCAGGCCGGCTTCGACCAGCGGGCGGATGAGGGCGATGGCAGCGGTCGGGTAGCAGCCGGGATTGCTCACACGGGCCGCCGTGCGCACGGCCTCGGCTTGCCCCGCATCCATCTCCGGAAAGCCGAACACCCAGCCATCAGCGACGCGGTGCGCGGTGCTGGCGTCGACGATCTTCGGGGCGTCCGCGCCGAGCGAGTCGATCAGGGCGACGGCTTCCTTGGCCGCCTCATCGGGCAGGCACAGGACGACCAGGTCGACCTGGCGCATGATGGCGAGGCGCGCGGCCTTGTCCTTGCGCTTTTCAGGGGCAATGCCTTTCACCGCGAGGCCGGCGACCTCGGCGACGCGGCGCCGGATCTCGAGTCCGGTCGTACCGGCCTCCCCGTCGATGAAGATGGCGGGCTTGGATTTGATCTTGGCTGGCGCTTTGGGCCTCGATGCTGTCTTGGTGCTCATGGCGACGATCCCTAGAGGGGCGGGGACATGCAACAAAAAAGCCGCGCTTTTGGCGCGGCGTTGCGATTTTCAAACGCTGGCAGCGTCCGTCATCGCACCCGCGCGTAGCGCGAGGAGCGACGTCGGACCGGCGATGCCGTGGGCGTGAACATGGCGCTCGTTATGCGGTGACGCGGGCGCCCTTGTCAATGGCGATCCGATTGCCCTCAGCGCATGAGCCCACGCAGCAGGCTTGGCAGGTCCGGCGCGCACCACACTCCCTTCCAGGCGGTGCAAGCGACCTCGCGCGAGCCGTCGTAGATCATGTCGAGCGCGACCCAAACGATGATCAGGAGGCCGATCCACGTGATCCACGGATAGCGCACGAGCAGGTCGGCGATGTAGTTGGCGGCCACCGCCATCAGCACGATGGCCACGGCGAGGCCGATGATGAGGACCGCGGGCGAGCCCTTGGCGGCTCCGGCGACTGCCAGCACGTTGTCGAGCGACATCGAGATATCGGCGACGACGATCTGCGTTACAGCGGAGCGAAAACTCAAGGGTTTGAGCGGCGCTGCCTCATCTGTCCCGGCGGCATGCGCGCCAGCCGGACTGCGCGCCAGCTCGCGATACATTTTCCAGCACACCCAAAGAAGCAAGATGCCGCCGGCAAGGGTGAGCCCGACAATGGCGAGCAGCTGGACAGTCACTCCGGCAAAAACGATGCGCAGCACGACGGCGCCGACCATGCCCCAGAAGATCACCCGCTTGCGCAGCTCCGGGGCTACGCGCGAGGCGGCAAGACCGACGATGATGGCGTTGTCGCCCGCCAGCACCACGTCGATGACGATGACGTTGAGGAGCGGGATGAAATTGACCTGCAGCCATTCCATCAAGTCGTCCCCAGGGCCCGGTCGATCGCTGGGTCCACAAGCCCGGGGCGACACCCGTGGCGTGGCGCGTTACCGCTTCGAGAACTGGAAGCTGCGGCGGGCCTTCATCTTGCCGTACTTCTTGCGCTCGACGACGCGGCTGTCGCGCGTCAGGAAGCCGCCCTTCTTGAGCACCGGGCGCAGCTCGGGCTCGAAATAGGTGAGCGCCTTGGAGATGCCGTGACGCACGGCCCCGGCCTGGCCGGAGAGGCCGCCGCCCCGCACGGTGGCCATGACGTCGAACTGGCTCAGCCGGTTGGCGGCCTGCAAGGGTTGCTTCAGCAGCATCTGCAGAACGGGGCGGGCGAAATACTGCGCGAAGTCCTTGGCGTTGACCACGATCTTGCCGGCGCCGGGTTTGAGCCAGACGCGCGCCACCGCGTTCTTGCGCTTGCCGGTGGCGTAGGCCCGCCCCTGCGCATCGAGCTTTTGCGTATAAACCGGCGCCGAGGGGACTGCCGCCGCCTCGCCCTTGAGCACGCCCAGGTCCTCGAAGGTCTTGGTCTCGGACATGGCTTCATACCCTCACGTTCTTGCGGTTGAGCGCCTTGACGTCGAGCGCCTCGGGCTTTTGCGCCTCATGCGGATGGCTGGCGCCGGCATACACCTTGAGGTTGCGCATCAGCTTGCGCTGCAGCGGACCGCGCTTGAGCATGCGCTCGACCGCCTTCTCGAGGATGCGCTGCGGGTGCTTGCTGTCGAGGATCTGCCGCGGCGTGCGCTGTTTGATGCCGCCGGGGTAGCCGGTGTGCCACTGATACAGCTTGTCCTCGGTCTTGTTGCCAGTGAAGACCGCCTTCTCCGCATTGATCACAATTACGTTATCGCCCGCATCGACATGCGGCGTGTAGGCGGCCTTGTGCTTGCCCTTGAGACGCATGGCGATGAGGGTTGCCAGGCGACCCACGACGAGGCCCTCGGCATCGATCAGCAGCCATTTCTTTTCCACCTCGCCGGGTTTGGCGGCATAGGTCGTCATGGTGGGGGCTCCGTAGCGGAAAATCGGCGCGTTCGGCCGCACCAGCACTAGGCAGGCGAGCCCGGTTACTATGTCAATCGCCATCCTTCTGTCAACTTCGAACCTCCCTAGGGCCGAAAATCTACACAACATCAAGCCGTTAGACGTGAGGTATTATGAAACCTCCGTTACGGTAAAATGCTACCTGTGCATCGGCAGCGCGTAGGTGGCGATGGCATGCGCCACCAAGTCGCTTTGGCCCTCAGAGTAGAGCCGCGCCTCGCCCACGGCCAGCCGGCGGCCGAGCCGGATGAGGCTGACCGAGGCCGTCATGTCGCGCGCCTCGGGCTTGCTTAAGAAGTTGATATTCAAGTTGGTCGTGACGGCGGCGATGCCCGCTTCGCCCAGCGTGGCGATGATGGCTACGTAGACGCTGAAGTCCGCGAGGCTGAACATGGCCACGCCCGACACCGTCCCGCCCGGCCGCAGCATGCGCTCGTGGTGATGCATGCGGACGCAAGCGCTGCGCTCGCCGACCGCTTCTATGCTAAAGACGCGCCCGCCTGAGTGGATCTGGGGGAAACGCTCTTCGATCAGCGCCTCGATGCCGGCGATATCGAGACTGTCCGTCATGGAACCATGCATCGGCATGCCAGGAGCGTCCAACTTTTGTCATTTGGCAGCATTAGCGAACCTTCTTATCCTTCCAGCCCGTGTCGGCAAGACCGCAACCCGAGGATGACCCCCCATGCAGCAGTTGCTCCGTTTGATAGGTGCGGCCCTCGTGGCTGTCGCGTTCATGCATGTGCCCGGCCCGGCGCTGGCGCAAGGCGCGGTCAAGCAGATTCCGCTCACCGCCAAGCACGTCGAGGGGTTCATCGCTGCGCAAAAGGACATGGCCACGGTGGCCGAGAAGATGCAGGGCAACTCCGACAAGCCCGATCCCAAGGTGCAAGCCGAGCTGGAGTCTATCGCCAAGAAGCACGGCTTTGCCAGCTTCGCCGAGTATGACGACGTTGCCGCCAACATCTCCATGGTGATGGCCGGCATCGATCCGCAGAGCCGGGCCTTCACCGAGCCCAAGGTCGCGATCCAGAAGGAGATCGACGAGGTCAAGGGCGACACCACGATCCCCGAGAAGGAGAAGAAGCAAATGCTCGAGGAGCTGGCCGAGGCGCTGAAGACGGCGCAGCCGATCCAGCACCCCGAGAACATCGAGCTCGTCAAGAAATACTGGGAGAAGATCGACGCGGTGCTGCAGTAGGGCAGCGAGCGGGGTGAGGCGAATGCCGGCAGTGAAGCAGGCGCTGCGCCGCAAGGAGGCGGCCTCAGCGGCGCGCGGCGTCGAAGTCGAGGTCGAGCGCCAGGCGGGCGTGCTCATTCTCACGCTGGCGCGGCCCGAGCGGCGCAACAGCCTGTCGGAGGCGATGCTGGGCGCGCTGCAGGCCGGCATCGACGAGGCGGCGCGGGATGCCCGCGTACGCGCCGTCGTAATCGCCGCCAAGGGGAGCGCATTTTGCGCCGGCCACGATCTCAAGGAGCTGAGCTCGCGGCGCAGCGATGCCGACGGCGGGCGCGCCTACTTTGTCGAGATCATGCGCCGATGCGCCGACATGATGCGCTCGATCGTGCGCTGTCCCAAGCCGGTGATCGCCGCGGTGCAAGGCCCGGCCTCGGCCGCCGGCTGCCAGCTCGTGGCCTCGTGCGACCTGGCGGTGGCCGCCGAGCGTGCGAGCTTCGCCACGCCCGGCGTCAACATCGGTCTTTTCTGCTCCACTCCGATGGTGGCGCTGTCGCGCAACGTGCCGCGCAAGCGGGCCATGGAGATGCTGCTGCTGGGCGAGATGCTGCCGGCGCAGGCCGCCGCGGAGTACGGGCTCGTCAACCG
>Ga0111539_10004374_pt1 | contig 18490 bp, 12 predicted proteins | sample RhiMethybrSRZTD1_FD_79667 | JGI IMG/M metagenome (GOLD analysis project Ga0111539, IMG submission 79667) | Populus rhizosphere microbial communities from Tennessee, USA - Rhizosphere MetaG P. TD hybrid SRZTD1 (version 2) (version 2) | ecosystem: Host-associated > Plants > Roots > Rhizosphere >... | reverse complement strand
GATCTTCTGTTGATTTTTTCTTTTTTGTATCCTTCTCCTCTTCGTCGGCCACGTCAACGTATCGGCTATAGAATTCGTCCGGAAGATCAGAAGCAGCAACCGGTCGTTGGTAACGTTGTTGAACCGTTTCATGAAGCCTTGATAACTGCGGGAGTTCCTCAAAAGGACTCCTTTCAACCTGGCGTTGTGTCTTAGAGTTTGATGTGAACGGCAACGACTTAAGCGGCAACCGAAGGCCGAGCGGCGAGTTTCCAGGAATCAGCAACAATCTGTTATTCCTGAATTCCCACTTACAGGAAAGCCATCGATTATTCGAATAATTCCACTCAATGGGAATAACATATCCGACCGGGTTGTTAAGGCCGTTGGTAAGTAGCTCTGCTAATTTCTTTCTCTCAAGTGAATCATCAAGGTTTGCTGAATAGGGGTCGATATTTGTGGGCACTTTACTTTCCTCATAGAGAAAATAAAAAGCATCCTCCATTGCGGGATGAATATGATCAGCGGGTATGCTAAGAAACTTTGAGATCAGCAACGCAAGGTTATATGCATTTTGGCTAGAGTACGTGCCCTTTTTCTCATTAAGATCAAACAGCTCATCATTACGCCAGACTGGATAGCCATCATTTCTCCAGGCCGTCGTATATTGCCAGCGAGGCAAAGGTTCTCCAGGATACCATTTGCCCTGTCCTTTATGGATTAATCCACCAGTTCCAAATGCACTCTTCAATTTTTTTATGAGTAGGGAACCTGCCGCTCGTTTCTGAGGGCCATCAGCCGCAGTATTCCATTCCTTCGCTTCCATATCATCTATTGAAACAAAGGTTGGTTCGCCGCCCATTGTAAGCCTTACATCTCCTGATTGAAGGTCATCTTCGATCTTGCCGCCAAGCGCGACGATCGTAGCCCATTGTTCCTCCGTGTACGGTTTGGTTACGCGGGCATCCTCATGAATTCTGAATACCTCGTTCTTGTAGTCAAAGGTTACTTCGCACACATCTGTCATTCCCGTTACGGGCGCGGCGCTAACCGGGTCAGGTGTACAGCACAAAGGAATATGACCCTCGCCTGCGAATAGCCCTGAAGTGGGATCCAATCCTATCCATCCTGCTCCTGGAATATAAACTTCAGCCCAGGCATGAAGGTCTGTAAAGTCATGTTCTGTTCCGGAAGGTCCGTCAAGCGCTTTTGTGTCGGCCTTCAACTGAATAAGGTATCCAGATACAAAACGTGCCGCTAAGCCAAGGTGTCGAAATAATTGTACCAGCAGCCACGCAGAATCCCTGCATGATCCACTTTGCAGAGACAATGTCTGCTCACAAGTTTGAATGCCCGGCTCAAGGCGTATCGTATACTGTGTATATTCATGTACTGCCCTGTTTAATTTGACAAGCACATCAATGGTTTTCATGTCCGAACCTGGTCTGTTTTTATCAAGCCATGATGTAAGCAACGGACCGGACTCATTCAATTCAAAGTAAGAAGCAAGTTCCTTTTTCAGTTGAGTTGTGTAATTAAACGGAAAATATTCCGCATGCTGCTCTATGAAAAAATCGAAAGGATTGATGACAATTATTTCTGCAATAACCTCCACCTCGAAATGAAGGCGGGTGGTCTTATCTGGAAATACTACACGGGCGAGGAAGTTTCCAAAAGGATCCTGTTGCCAGTTTAGAAAATGTTCTTCCGGTTTGATCTTTAATGAATAAGACAATATCGGAGTACGGGAATGCGCAGCCGGTCGGAGCCTGAATATATGCGGTGAAAGATTGACAGGCCTGTCGTAATTATAAGAAGTCTGGTGCCGGATCGCGACTTTGATTGCCATGACAAAATGAAGAGATTTCTACTTAATAATACTTCATTTTGAAAAGAGATGCATTGCACCCACGGCTATTAAAATGGTGGCCTCATTCAAGGTATCATTTCAATCGATTGAAAGCGTTTTTGCTTACTCACCCGAGTGCATACGGCGCGACCGGGCTAAAACCCGGTGCTACTAAAGGAGAACTTCTTCGACGACTGTTTCAAGGCCGGCTCGCTGCATGCTCCCAAATCCACCATGTACATTGAAGAGGTTATCAAATCCGTGGTTTTTCATGATCGAAATTGCGACCATCGAGCGATACCCACCCCCACAATGGACTATGTAGGTTTTGTTCTTGTTCAGATTGCGGAGGTTGCCAGGGAATTCCGTAAGCGGAAGGAACATAGCTCCTTTTATATGGCTGATATTCCATTCTCCATGTTTCCGGACATCTAGCACAACTGCGCCCTTGTCAATCTCTGTGTTTACCTCAGCGGCCTTAATTGAACGAATCGTGCTCAACGAACCATAAGAACTCAATGGGCCGTCAAGATATCCGACGACATTTTCATAACCGACACGTGCAAGTCTTAGGACTGTTTCCTCTTCCGTGCCTGGGTCTGTCACCAAGACCATCTTTTGGTTGATATCAATCAAAGTCCCGACCCAAACTGCGAACTGACCGTTGAGGCCAATATTAACTGAGCCAGGGATAAATCCTTGTTCAAAGTCATCCGCTTGTCTGGTGTCAAGTATCACCGCACCTTCATTCACCAACTTTCTTACCTCAGCAACTGAGAGAGGTCTGGTACCTTCCCGAATGACATCTTCAATAGGTTCGTAGCCAGTCTTATTAATGCGAGCATCTTCAAAGAAATACTGAGGCGGTGGCATTATGCCGTCGGTTATCTTTTCTATGAACTCGTCACGGCTCATATCCTTAAGTGCATAATTGAACTTCTTTTGCTCACCGATTGTGGAAGAGGTCTCTTTGCCGATATTCTTACCACATGCTGAGCCAGGACCGTGCGCTGGATAAACTATGACATCGTCCGGAAGGGTTTTTATCTTTTTTGTGAGGGAATCATACATCATTCCTGCAAGCGTCTCGGAACTTAATACTCCGTCTAAAAGGTCGGGACGACCCACGTCACCAACAAACAATGTATCGCCGGTAAATATTGCGTGCTTGTTGTCGTCCTCGTCTATCAATAAGAAACACGACGATTCAGGAGTATGACCGGGTGTGTGTAAGACCCTGATCTTTACTTTTCCCAGATTAAAGTCCTCTCCATCTTTCGCCTTATAGATCTCGTATTCCGTGTCAGCACCGGGTCCATAAACGATCGGGGCATTTACTTTTTTTGCAAGGTCGATGTGGCCTGAAACGAAATCGGCGTGGAAGTGCGTTTCAAACACGTATTTGATCTTGCTGCCTCTCTTCTTTGCCAGTTCAATGTAAGGTTCGGTTTCCCTTAAAGGATCGATTATAGCTGCTTCGTGACCAGATTCAATGTAATACGCTGCCTCTGCCAGACAGTTTGTGTAAAGTTGCTCTATGTACATATCTCCTTTTTTCGGTGTTACGGCGTAAGGCTTGGTTGTTTCACGGTGATTCGTAGCGTTTTTCAGCCTTTCGGCACAAATTTCACAAAAATTCCCCTTAATCCCTTCAGCTTTCTAACTTTGCAGCCACATGAAGCGCGCCTATTGCATTTTTTGGCTTCTGCTGATTACTTTTTATTCGGCCGCCAGTAGTTATAATGTTTTTGAGGAGAATGGGAAGGTCGGTCTCAAGAACGAACAAGGTAAGATCTTAATTCCTGCTAAATACGACGCATTGGGATGGAGCAATGGCGAGTTCTCCATTTTTAACGGTGTTACGGGATATAAGGATGCAGGTATGTGGGGACTAATCAATCTTGATAACCAAATCCTCACAAAAGCAATCTATGAAGACGTTGTAACGAGCAACAGTTCTCTTATTGTTGCCCGAAAGAAATCAAACCTGTCGCTCCGTGTAGTAGCAGGATGCCTCAACACCTCTGGCAAAGAGGTTATACCCTTCCAGTATGACGGTATCAATCTTTCGTCATTGCATGCTGTTGTTTTTACAAAGGTTGGAAATCAGTATAAGTATGGTCTAATAGATCTTGAAAACAAGACGCTGATTCCTCAACAATACAAGAGCATTCACTCCATTGGGAGTCTTCGTTACGCGGTCGAAAATTTCGAGAATAAAATGGCGCTCTTCACAGAGTCGGGTAAACAGGTTACAAATTTCTCTATCGACAGCATTTCAACCTTTAAAAAGAACTATGCCATCATTTATCAGGGTGGCCGCCAAGGGGTAGTAGATCGCGATGGACAAATTAAAGCAGACCCCACCTTCCGGGAGATACGAATTGATGATGACGGATCACTTCACACAAGGGGACTCGATGAATGGCTTTTTCTCGACGGTCAAAATCTTCTTCTCCAAAGGACTGAAGCAGATTCGGTTAAAGCTATAGACCGTAAGGTACTCAAAGTTACAACGGCAGGGCTAACACGTGTAGAAGATTATAGTTTTAAGCCGCTGTTTCCTCAGGCTTTTTCAACGTTGGGAAATTTTGAGAAAGGAAAGGCGATATTTTCACTAAACAAGCGATACGGTATAGTCCGGCAAAATGGAAAGATACTGATCGATGCAAATTACGATGGGCTTTATCGCGATCATGATTTCTTCATAGGAGTTAGAATGAACGGCAGGGAAACCTGGATTTTACTCGATTCACTTGGTAAGGAACTGAACACAAAGCCGTATGATCACATCTATTCGTACAATGGAGATGTTTTCCATGTAATGGCGAGAAATTTCTGGGGTGCTATCGATGCTAACGGAAAGGAAGTTATCGCTTGTGCATATGATTCGATCCTTCAGCAACTGAACGACAAGATCGTCGTAAAGTTCAGAGGCCAGTATGGAATTATAAATGACAAAGAACAATGGATCGCCACTCCGAAAAATCACAGAATCACATTGATTAGTGATTCCCGGTATCTTGAAAGGTCGCCGAGGATGACATACCTCAGGGCCATGGATGGAAACAGCATATACTTTTCCGAGAACAGACTTGAAATCAAGTCTGAATATATAATAGAGCACCTCGCGGATGGCGGGCTATGGAAGCTCGATCTTAATGGAGTAATTATCGACAGGCAGGTGCAGCCAGAAGGTTTCATTGAAAAGATTTTTACCGAAACGGAAGGGCTTAGAGGGATAAAGAAAAACGGGCAGTACGGCTTTGTGGACTCGCAAGGGAGATTGCGAATAGCAAATCGTTACGACGATATTCAACCTTTCCAGGAGGAGCTTGCTGCTGTCAAGATCCGAAACAAATGGGGATTTATTAGTCACGAGGACAAGATTGCCATCCAACCCGTGTATGAAGAAGTATCGCCATTCAAGAACGGGTTTTCATTGGTCAAGCAAAAAGGTCTATACGGACTTATCAATAAGAAAGGATCACTGATATTGCCGCCTCGTTACGAATTCATAGCTGTACTTCCACATGGCAATGTGGTGATCCAGCAGGATAAGATGTTTGGACTGGCCAACTCAGAAGGCAGGACCCTTGTAAACCCGAAATACCACAAGCTGCAAGACCTCAACAACAACTATGTGATCGTGGAGCGCGACGGCAAGTATGGTGTCGTGACAGCTCAGGGAATAAGCACCATTCCTTTGATGTACGATCACATTTCTTACGATTTCTTCAACGGTGCTTTCATTGCACTGAAGAAATCAGAGTGGAAGGACCTTAAGTTCTGATGGAGACAGGGAAATAAGGAGATAAGGAAGTAAGGAATACGCGTCCCCAATACTTCACTGGTCAGACGACCAATGTCTAGGATTACAAATCTTTCAGTTTCACTGACGACTCATATAGTTGGCACTCTTCTCCACAAGGAGAAGGGCCGGCCAGCCTGCCGGCAGGCAGGGGATGAAGTGCTAAAAAAAATGCCATGCTCCGATTGAAACATGGCACTTGTTAATCGTTAATCCTTTTGATTACTTTTCTTTTTTCTCTGATCCAGTAGTGCCTTTACTTGATCCGGAAATTGCCTGACGCATTTCAGTATCAGCCTGCACATTCTGCATCTTATAATAATCCATAATACCCAGGTTCCCACTGGCAAATGCTCCTGCAATTGCCTTTGGTATTTCTGCTTCCGCTTCGATCACCTTAGCGCGAGCTTCCTGAGCTTTAGCTTTCATCTCCTGATCGAGTGCAACCGCCATCGCTCTTCTTTCTTCAGCTCTTGCCTCCGCTACTTTGAGATCGGCAGAAGCCTGATCGATCTGAAGCTTGGCGCCTATGTTCGCTCCTACATCAACGTCGGCGATATCAATGGACAGAATCTCGAACGCTGTCCCTGCGTCGAGTCCCCGTGAGAGGACCAATTTTGAAATTTTATCCGGGCTTTCAAGAACCTCTTTATGCGATTTCGCAGAACCAATTGAAGAAACGATACCTTCACCTACACGCGCCAGGATGGTATCTTCACCGGCACCTCCGACAAGTTGGGCAATGCTTGCGCGCACCGTTACCCTTGCAATTGCTATCAATTGAATTCCGTCTGCTGCAACCGCTGCTACTTTAGGCGTAGTTATAACTTTCGGATTAACTGAAATTTGAACAGCCTGAAACACGTCACGGCCAGCGAGGTCAATCGCAGTAGCTTGTTTGAAACTTAAGCTGATATTTGCTTTGTCGGCCGATATGAGCGCGCGGATCACGTTCGGTACATTTCCACCGGCGAGATAGTGTGTTTCTAATTCATTTGATGTGAGCTTAAGGCCGGCTTTAGTCGCTGTAATTAGTGAATCTACCACAACACGTGGCGGCACTTTCCGAATCCTCATGAAGACAAGTTCAAATAACCCAACCCTAACACCACTGAAGATTGCGGTAATCCAAAGGTTGATCGGAACAAAATAGAGGAATACAAAAAAGAGAATGATTCCGCCAAAGACTATGACAAGGTACGGGATAGCTTCCATGAGTTATTATTGTTATAATTAATTTAATGGTTCGACAACTATTTGGTGTGAATCGATGCGGGTGATCTTGACTCTTTCCCCTCTCTCCACATAGTTACCCGATGTTTTCACTTCGAATGTCTTATCGTGAAATTCTGCTTTTCCCATTGGCCTGAGCGTTGATATCGTTACGCCTTCGTCGCCGATCTCCACGTAGGCCATAATACCCTCATTAACCTTGCTATCAATAGAAGACTTATGCGCAAAGCGCTTCCAGGCCCCCACCCGAAAGGCATAGAACATTGCCCCCAACGTTGTAACAAGAGAACCGAGCAAAATGTAAAGCCCAACGTCACTGCCGAAGTGACTATAGCTGATCATGATTCCGACTATCGCAAACGCTAATCCAAGAACTCCAACTACCGTAGTACCCGGGATAAAGACGAGCTCGACAATGATGAGGGCGAGGCCTATCAGAAGGAGCGATAGTATGATTATCCACATCAACATAGATCGGGGGAAATCCAAAAATACAAATAAATAGTCACTTCGAAATCGCTGAGTTTGGCGATGCTAAAAAGCGTCTTAGACGATCCCTTTTAATAGGCACGCGCAAACAGCACGCGTTGGGATGATGGTTTCCCGGAATAGATACACTTACCAGCCTCTTCAACGGCATCCAATGGTATGCATCTGATGGTAGCTTTTGTTTCGTCCTTTATAGCTGCTTCCGTTTCGGGCGATCCGTCCCAATGCGCCAGCACGAATCCTGTTTTTTCGTCAAGAATTTTTTTGAAGTCATCGTACGAATCGGCTTTTGTAATCATATCCGATCTGAACTTCAATGCACGCTTATAAATGTTTTGCTGTATGTCATCCAATAGCGAGGGAATGGCCGTCTTAATCTCTCCGATTTTCAAAACTTGTTTTTCCTTCGTGTCACGCCGCGCAACTTCCACTGTACCATTCTCAAGATCGCGAGGACCAATTGCCAATCGCACAGGGACACCTTTCAATTCCCACTCGGCGAACTTGAACCCTGGCTTTTGAGTGTCGCGGTTGTCGAATTTTACTGCAAGTCCCGTTGCGCGAAGCTCCTTCGTTATCTTATCCACTTCGACTGTTATTCTTTTCAGCTCCTCATCATTTCTAAAGATTGGCACAATAACAACATGGATAGGCGCAAGCTTCGGAGGTAAGACAAGTCCTTCGTCGTCCGAGTGAGCCATTATCAACGCGCCTATCAAGCGAGTGCTTACACCCCACGATGTTCCCCAGACATGATCCAGCTTTCCTTCTTTGCTTGTAAACTTCACATCGAAAGCCTTGGCAAAGTTTTGCCCGAGAAAGTGAGAGGTTCCGGCTTGAAGGGCTTTCCCATCCTGCATCATTGCTTCAATGCAATACGTATCTATGGCACCCGGAAAGCGCTCTCCTTCCGACTTCTTCCCCTTAATAACCGGCAGAGCCATAAACTGCTCCACGAAGTCTGCATAGACGTCCAATATCTTAAGGGTTTCAGTCACGGCCTCTTCCTGGGTAGCATGGGCGGTATGACCTTCCTGCCAAAGGAACTCTGCCGTTCGGAGGAATAGGCGCGTACGCATTTCCCAGCGCACCACGTTCGCCCACTGATTTATCAACAGTGGGAGGTCGCGGTACGACTGGATCCATTTTTTATACGTATTCCAAATGATGGCCTCGCTTGTAGGACGGACGACGAGCTCTTCTTCGAGCTTTGCATCGGGATCGACTACGAGTTTTCCGGGATTTTTGTCATCCGTTTTAAGCCGGTAGTGTGTCACGATGGCACACTCCTTGGCAAATCCCTCGGCGTTTTTCTCTTCCGCCTCGAACATGCTTTTGGGCACAAAGAGTGGGAAGTAAGCGTTGACGTGATCGGTATCCTTGAACATTTTATCCAGGGCCTGCTGCATCTTTTCCCAGATGCTATAACCATACGGTTTGATGACCATACATCCCCTGACATCCGAATGTTCGGCAAGGTCAGCCCTCTTCACCAATTCATTGTACCACGACGAATAGTCTTCGCTCCTACTAGGTATTTCTTTGCCCATGCTGGTATAATATTTGTTCTTTTTTCGTTCGAGGGGCAAATATAATTTTACGACGGACAAATACACTTAAATTTTGTAGCTTTAGAGACACTTTTAAGTCCGAAAAACGTTTTAGTTACAGGTTAATACGGGATTAAATCACGGAATATGAAAAAGCATTTATTAAGTTTGGCGGCTCTGGTTCTCACCGCTTCGGCGTTTGGCCAGGTTGAGAACGATGATATGTACTTCAATTCGAAAGACCGCGCGGCTTTAAAGGCTCAAAGGGTCAGCGAGGAGTCTGCCTATGCCACTATGGCTTCTGCCAAAAAAACAAAGAAAGCAGAGCAAGCTGCGCCTGCGGAAGAAGTTATTAATCCTACCGACAGCTATTCTGCGCGCAATGTCAATCCTGAGTATGCAGCGCGCTCGAATTCACAGACTGCTGCTGCCGACAACGAGGACTACTTTGTAAACAACTATCAGTACAACAAATCATCGGAAATCAATAACTGGAACACCAACTTCGGAGGCTGGTACAATAACTCATGGTATGGCAACAATTACTACCAACCGTCCATTTACGGATGGAACAGCCCTTACTATGGCAGCGCTTATGATCCCTATGGTAACCCGTGGTGCAACCCTTATTACCAGTCGGGTTGGTCTAGTTCATTCAGTTACCACTGGGGTAATTCCTGGAACTATGGATGGGGAAGCGGACTAGGAATGGGAATGTCTTACGCTTATGGAAACCCATACGCCTATAACCCATGGGGGTACTCTGGTTTTGGATACTCAGGGTACGGCGGTTACGGTGGCTATTATCCTGGTAACATTATTGTCGTTAATAATAACAATTATTACGGTGAAAACGGACGGAAGGTGGTTTATGGAAAACGTGCGTCGCATGGCTCGATGGTAACATCTTCACCGGATGCATATGTTACGCCCTCACGAAGCAATTATCCGTCTACGACACGGCAAACGGCAACTGGCGGACGAGTAGCCACGACTTCAGGAAGACAGGAAGATTACTATAACAGATCGTGGAGGAATTCTCAGCAGACGCAATCATATCCTTCCAGAAGTTCGTCTAACGATTCCTGGGATTCATGGAATAGAAATAATTCAAATGGTTCCTGGAACAACCATGGATCAAGCAGGGATTCGAATTCGTCCTACTCGCCATCAAGTGGCGGAGGCGGTGCAACGCGTCAAAGTGCGCCATCTGGCTCGGGAACTAATGGTCGGTCTAGGGGCAGGGACTAATTAACTTTTTACTTATTGGTGGTATGATCACTCGGAGGAAATTTTTGTGCCTCGCTGGACTCTTGTGCCTTATTGCATCCATGTCTTACGCACAGAGCTATGTAGAATCCGCTCTATTATTCAGTAGAACAAGACCCGGTGGTAGCGCACGAATACAAGGAATGGGTGGGAGCCAAATCGCCCTTGGTGGAGACTACAGTGTTGGCTTATCGAATCCCGCCGGGCTCGGAATGTATAACAGATCCGAAGTGACTTTTACACCTGGCTATTCAACTTATAATACTGAAGCAGATTACCTCGGCAACATATCCAAAACCACTTCTACAAAATTCGTCATTCCTGGCGTGAGTCTGGTCCTTCACATGCCAATGGATAAGAAGGGATTTGTCGGCGGATCTTTTGCCATCGGCCTGAGTAGAACAAATGACTTCAACAGGATTACGCAATTCAACGGCGTTAATACCAAAAGTTCTATCATCGATTCATTCATTGATATTGCTAATGGTGGAACAACCGACCAGTTCCAACCTGATGGCGCTTTATATAACGCGCCAACTGGGCTTGCCTACCATAATTTCCTTATTGGTCCAGCGAGCCTGCTAGATCCAAACTTCCCAGACGACGAGTATTTCACCGATGTTAAGACGGTTCCTTATCAACGTGAGCGGACCGAAACTGAGGGAGCCACTAATCAATGGAGCTTTTCATATGGTGCAAATTTCAAAGACAAACTGTTTATTGGAGCAGGTATTGGGGTCACAACGCTTAAGTACAAGTCGTCAAAAACTTACTTTGAGGATTTCGATGATTCCGCCAACGACTTAACCAATGACATCTTTAATGAGCTCAACCTTGACGAAACGTTGAATCTTAGGGGAAACGGAATCAACGCAACTTTGGGAGCTATTTTCAGGCCGGTGGATTTCTTGCAGGTTGGTGTATCATTTACTACGCCTACTTATTACGAACTCACTGAAGATTATGATGCTGAAATGAGCACAAGCTGGAAGAATTTTGACTACTTCGGTAACGGGTCAGAAATCCTTAATGACTTGTCGGCAGCGACTGACATTATTACGTCAGATTACAACCTAACGACCCCAATGAAGTTCAGTGCAGGTGTTGCTTTCCTTTCAGAATATGGAATCATCACCGGCGATGTTGAATTAACAAATCCCGCAAAAGCGAAGTATTCCTCCAACACACCAGGTATTTCCTTCGATCAGGAGAATAGTAATATTAAGGAAGCGTACCAGTCTGTTGTCAATTACAGAGTGGGTGGAGAATTCCGTTACAAGATTCTTAGAGTCAGGGCCGGGTACGGTGTGCAGGCAAGCGCACTTAAAGATTATTTTGATCTTGACAACAGCATCCAAACCATTACGGGTGGACTTGGCGTACGCCTGAAAAAGTTCTACGCTGATTTCGCGCTGGTTTATAGCAACGCGAAAGATTATTACACGCCGTACTTTCTTGCAGAGCCCCCAATTCCGATAGTCACTCTGGATAGTAAGACCACAACCGGGATGATTACTTTCGGACTTACTTTCTGAGACGGATCGCCGTCATCACTTTCGACAGGTCTGCATTCTTAACCGTTATGTTCGCTTGCTGATAGTATTGATTTCTATTGGCCAACAGCGATGATAATCTTTCCTTTTTTTCTTCAATGTCAGTGGCATTCAAAAGCGGGCGATCGGTTTTTTTTCCTAGCCTGGAGAATAATGTACTCAGTGGAACATCAAGGAAAATGCTAAGGCCACTCTGGTTGATTACTTTGATCCCTTCAAAGAAGCATGGAGTTCCACCTCCGGTTGCCATAACAAAACTTTTGTCTGAACCGGCCCATTCAATCAGCTCTTTAGATTCAGCCTGACGAAAATAATCTTCGCCATTTTCAGCAAAGATTCGCTGAACAGATTTGCCCTCCCGCTTTTCAATTTCCTTGTCGAGATCGACAAACAACGTGAGCATTTCCTTAGCCAGCCGTTTGCCCAACGTTGACTTTCCTGAGGCGGGCATGCCAATGAGAAAAATCTTCATGCCTGGGTGATTACTTAATTAGATCCATAACTTCAGAAGCTTCGGGGGTATCGTTATGATGCCACATCCCACGCACAGTTCCGTCCACCCATAAAGTAATCCCCGGATTTGAGCGTACAATAGTCTTGAGCACAGTTGCATCCGTAAAATAGTAAGGCACGGCCAGTTGATGCTCGTGTCTGAAAGCCTCAAAAGTATCAGGACCTGAGGCAGTGAGGACCATCATCTCGACCTTCCCATCCAGGTCTTTGACGAGAGTCTTGATCTGGTCCATATTCTTCGTGGACGCCTTCGTAGCATCATATATAATAAAGAGTAGTTTGGCTCCCTGAAATGTACTTTGAGTCACATCGTCGCCGTCAACGCTACTTACAGCGTAATCGGTGATCTTTGCATTGGTCTTGCCCTCATTCAGCTGTTCGACACCTTTATACTTATACAATAGAGTGTCCGTAAGGTACTTGTCAGATTTGATCAATTCACCAGTTTTTGTTTCGAACGTATACTCAAAGATGGCCTGCTCCTGGGGCAACATTTGCTGAGGAATATTATTGCCGATCTTATACGCTCTGAAATCGATAAAGGGCAAATGTCTGATCGCATAAATTCCAAAGAAGGTGCTGGTCAGAGTCACTGCCAATATAACGGAATACCCTTCCTTCGTATAGAGCGCGGGTTGATATCGTTTCCGGTACCAGAATAAATGGAGAACAAAAACCATAAGGATCACGTCTTTGATGAATGATTCCCATGGTGTAAGCTTGATAGCATCCCCAAAACATCCACAATCAGTGACCTTGTTGAAGTAAGCCGAATAAAACGTGAGGAAAGTGAAAAAGATCATTAGCGCGAGCAGCACTTTCGTAGTGATGTTCATTTTATAGGAGATGAGCACCGCAACGCCGAGAACAAGCTCAAGAACAATGAGAAACATGCCGAGTTCAAGAGCAATAGGTTTGAAGAGAAGGAAGAGACTACCAAAGTCTTCTGCAAACACTTCGAAATACTCTTCTAGCTTTATTTGAGTTCCAACGGGGTCGTTCAGCTTTATAAGGCCGCTGAAAATGAAGAGTCCGCCGACAAAATAACGGGAAAATGCGTCCAGGAATTTCTGTATCATAGTTTAGTCATTCAATAAAATCATGGCAAAAACAGAGTAGTTTATCATATCCTGGTAATTTGCTCTTACACCTTCGCTGACCAACGTTCTCCCCTTGTTGTCTTCGATTTGTTTGACCCGAAGTAACTTCATCAGGATAATATCAGTTATAGAAGTCACACGCATTCCTCTCCAAGCTTCGCCGTAGTCATGGTTCTTATTTTGAAGGAGGTCGAATGTTTCATTCGTAATTTGATCGAACAAAGGTTCAAGCTGATCGAATGTCATTTCATCATCCGAGGCGTTTTTGAATTCCGCCTGCATAAGGGCCATTACACAGTAATTGATGATCCCGACAAACTCATCCTTAATTGTATCCTCTACTTTCTGCGTGCCTTTTTCCTGGATGCTTCGTATCCGTTGTGCCTTGATATAAATCTGGTCCGTAATAGACGGCATTCTCAGTATCCGCCAGGCGGTACCGTAGTCCCGTGTCTTTTTTTCGAATAATGACTTACAATGGGCTATCACATCCCTGTATTCCTGAGCTGTTTTTTCAATCAATGTGGTAAACTTTAGATGTCAAACTTCTTAATTTGAGTTGTCTTTCCGTTAAAACGTGTAATGAAATCTGCGCCTGAAAATAGTTTTTTTTCTACAAACCAAACATTGAATATTCAGGGGCGGCTGTTCGACCTTACGACGCCGTGCATTATGGCGGTATTAAACGTAACGCCAGACAGCTTTTACGACGGCGGGAGGTATCAAACGGAAAGCGCAATTCTAAATCAGGTCGAGAAGCTTCTGGATGAAGGGGCTACTTTTATTGATGTGGGCGCCTATAGCTCTCGGCCAGGGGCCAATGACATTTCTATTGACGAAGAAAAGAAACGGGCACTGTTCGCCCTGAAAATTATTACAAGGAATTTTCCGCAGGCTTTGTTGTCGATCGACAGCTTCAGGAGCGAGGTCGCCTACGCGGCTGTAAATGAAGGTGCCTGCCTCGTCAACGATATCTCAGCCGGAGAACAAGATCCAAAGATGTTTGAGACGGTCGCGGGCCTCGGTGTTCCTTACATCGCAATGCATATGCGTGGAAATCCCTCAACAATGACCGGACTTACGACCTATGAATATCTGCTCAAGGAAATGGTATCCTATTTCCAACAGAAGATCCATAGACTTAAGCAACTCGGGGTCAAGGATGTAATCATCGATCCGGGATTCGGGTTTGCAAAGACCATTGAACAAAACTATTATCTTTTAAACCACCTCGATCATTTTAATGTATTGGGCAAACCGATGGTTGTTGGGTTATCGCGCAAATCCATGATTTGGAAAACTCTGTCGATCACCGCAGATCACGCCTTGAATGGGACGACCTCACTCAACACAATTGCATTAATTAAAGGAGCGAACATTCTGAGAGTACACGATGTTAATGAAGCAATGGAGGTGATAAAATTGTTTTTGGCTTTGAGAAATAGCAGTAATGATTTGGGTCATTAAAATGCTTGATTGCTTCATAATTCGTGCTTGGTAGTATACCTTTGTAAAGGATGATATTTCTTTTCAAAATAGGGTTCTTGGAAGTTAGTTGGGTTGATTTCGTTGACATTGCCCTCGTTAGCGTTCTCCTCTATCAAGTTTATAAGCTCATCAGAGGCAGTATTGCAGTCAATATATTCCTCGGCATTCTTGCACTCTACCTGGTATACTTGATTGTGCATGCAGCACAGATGGAATTGTTGAGTACGATACTTGGTCAGTTCATGGGTGTCGGAGTACTCGCGATGATAATTCTTTTTCAACCCGAGATCAGGAAGTTTTTGCTGGTTATCGGTAGGGGTACAGAATTCCGGGAAAACATCTTCAAGACCATTGCCAACTGGCGTCACGAATACCATGACGATTTTGATGTTGGCGAAGTGCTTGAAGCCGCGAAGACACTCAAAGGTTCAAAAACCGGAGCGCTTGTTGTCTTTTCGCGTGACACCGAATTGAAATTTTATGCGCAAACAGGCGATGCGCTTGATGCCGAGGTGAATAAGAGATTACTACTCTCCATTTTTAATAAGCACAGTCCTCTCCACGATGGCGCAGTCATAGTACATAAGGGAAGAATTAAGGCGGCACGATGTGTATTACCTGTAAGTGAAAATGACAACATACCGCCAAACTACGGGTTAAGGCATAGAGCAGCTATTGGCATGTCAGAAAACACGGACACTCTTGTGTTGGCAATTTCAGAAGAAACAGGCAGGCTTCTTCTCGCCCGTAACGGTAAGTATCTGAGGTCCCTCAAGTTGAAACAAGTAGAACAAAAAATTCTCGAATATCTGCACGACAATGAACCAGTCCGCTGGGAAGACATCAAGGAAGAAGAAGCGGAAGCCGCTGAGCATTCTCCTACGAAGGCGTAGCATTCCATTTTTTTCATTCATTCCATCCCCAGAAGGACTGAACTTGTTTTTCATCTTACTCATTTTACCACTCCTGGGATTTTCCCAATCACTGGAAACCATCATTCAGAAAGGCCATGAGCTTGCAGTTGTCAGTGTCGCCGTAAGCTCGGATAGCAACTATGTAGCTACCGGTAGCAAGGACAAATCTATCAAGTTATGGGACCGATCGACGGGGCGTGAGATCCGTAGTTTCCTGGGACATGAAGCAACAGTTACCGGTATAGAATTCACGGCAGACGGAAAATATCTGGTTAGCGGAGGCAATGATCGGGCAATACGCATATGGGATGTGTATAGTGGAAATGAAGTCTACCACCTCGCAACCGACGGCATTGTCACCGACATAGCGGTTGATCCGAAGATGAAATTTTTTGTTGTAGCAGGATATAACGATTCTGGATATGGCGACTCTGCTACTGTTTATGATCTGCGTTCGAGGAAGATCGTAAAAAAAATTCCTGCGTCCGCAGATAAAGGTCTCGGCAGCGGAGTGGATATAGCAATAAGTCCGAATGGCAGTTGGGTTGGGTTTGGAGAAGATAACCGGATCGTAAACCTGTACGATGCTTCAGACTGGAAGAAAGTAAAAACCTTCGAATTTGGAGAAGGGTTTTGTGGCGGTTGTGGTACCCGACTGGCATTTAGCCCTGATAGCAAAAGCATGTATCTGGTTGCCAATCATGGATTTCTTAGAAAATATGACCTTTCTACGTTCGCAATCACCAAAGTTTATAGCGGCCTAACGGATGACCTAACAGGTTTCGCAGTCTCCCGAGATGGAAAGTTGATAGCAAGATCGACAGAAGACGAAGTTACCGTTTGGGATGAAAACAGCGGCGATTCGTTGATCACCGTTAAGGCAGAAGATCAGGGCCAGTTTCATGAAATTGCATTTGCCCTTGATAACAAGAGCCTCATAATTTCTTCAGATAACAATACGGCCTTCTTCTGGAGTATCCCAGCAAATAAAAAACAAAGCTCTCTTACAGGTTTTTTGAATCAAAGGGACCGTGGTGGATTGGATTACGACCCCAACTTTTACTGGCAATCAGCCATCGCGAAATATGTCCGCTTCAAGAATCAGTTGCTTATCTCTAATGACGGAAAGACACTCATAAAAGGAAAGTTCGGGACCAAAGTAAAGCGGTGGGATATTGTCACAGGGAAATCCATTATGGAATACGTTGGTCATAAAAAAGCCGTCCTAAGCTATGACCTGTCGCGCGATGGAAGACGACTACTCACTGGTGGAGGTGATGGTAAGATAATGCTGTGGGATCTCGAGCGCGGTGATTCGTTGAAAGTTTTCCTATCCTATCGCGAACCCATCTTCGACATCCATTTTAGTCATGATGAGACTAAGATCATCTCTTCCAGCTGGGATGGTTCTATGAAGATCCATGACCTGGAAACAGGAAAGATGCTTACCTATCTTCAATTTGAAACAGGATCCGCGTATAACATTTTTTTCCACCCCAATGATCTTTATTTTTTCTCCGCGCGATTAGATAATTCTCTTCAGTTGTGGGAAATCGATACTCGGAAGGAGGTCCGGAATTTTATCGGGCATACAGATATCATTTCCTCGATTCACCTTAGTGCCGATCAGAAGACCCTATTGAGTTCCAGCTGGGATGGCAGCATCCGGCTTTGGGACATCGCCACGGGACTGATGGTGAAAAAATTCAAAGGTCATCGAGGTGCTATACACATTGCGATCTTCAGCCCGGATGGCAAGTCAGTTTATTCGGCAGGCGCTGACAGGATCATACGCGTATGGGATCCAAACACATCTTCCGTAACGAGAACCTTCGAGGGGCATAAAGCAGAAATTACTTCATTGTTATTTAGTCCAGACAACAAGATGCTTATTAGTCATAGCGTTGATGGAGTCACAAAATTCTGGGACATGAGTAGTGGAAAGGAATTCTTTGAACACATTCACCTGGGAGAAAAAGATTGGATGGTAAAAAATCCGGAGGGATACTTTAACGGTACAGAGAACGCACGCAAGTATATTCATTTTGTAAGCGGGCTAAAGACATATTCTGTAGATCAGTTTTTCAATGAATTTTACCGGCCTGACCTATTGCCAAAGATCTTCGAGAACCGGGGAGGTAAGGATGAGTCGAAAACCATCCAGGGAAAGCTGAAGAATTCACCTCCTCCTACTGTTAAGATTGCAGTCCTTCCCAGCTCACCGGGAAAAGCGGAGGTTTACGTTCGAATGATCGACAATGGAAACGGAGCTGAAAACCTGAAGCTATTTCACAACGGAAAAAATATTGCTGTTGATCAAAAGTTTTTGACGCCACCGGCGTCGAGGGGCCAAGCAACGGTTTACCAGCACATGATCGATCTCGTAGGTGGAACCAACGTGTTTTCTGCGACGGCCACCAATAAGGATAACATTGAATCAGATCCACAGACGGTCGAGTTATTTTCCGATCATGTCACCAAGAGCAGCACTTGCTACATATTGGCTGTGGGGATCAATCAGTACAAAAACAGTAAACTCAATCTAAACTATGCACGTTCGGATGCAGAATCATTCGGAAAGATCATGGATAAGAACAATTCCCAACTGTTCAAGCAAATTGAGTTGATCTCAATTTATGATAATCAGGCCACCAGGGAAAATATACTTTCCACGCTTGACGAACTCGCTGGCAAAGTCCATCAGGAGGATGTATTTATTTTTTACTATGCAGGGCATGGAAG
>Ga0111539_10004372_pt1 | contig 18495 bp, 21 predicted proteins | sample RhiMethybrSRZTD1_FD_79667 | JGI IMG/M metagenome (GOLD analysis project Ga0111539, IMG submission 79667) | Populus rhizosphere microbial communities from Tennessee, USA - Rhizosphere MetaG P. TD hybrid SRZTD1 (version 2) (version 2) | ecosystem: Host-associated > Plants > Roots > Rhizosphere >... | reverse complement strand
GCGAAACCTGTTCATCTGCGATGGGAGCTCGATGGTGACATCCGGACGCGGCCAGCCAACGATGACGATCCAGGCGCTGGCATTCCGTGCAGCGAAGCACATCGGGGAATTCGCGAGGCGTGGCGAGATCTGATGGCCTCAGGTTCCTCGGAACGCGCCGAGGGCTTGTCAGGCGCGGCGTGTCCTTGCAGTGGTGGCTGGCCTTCGGGATTATCAGGTCGCGAAAAAGGTTTTCGCGCCTACTTCTGTTGCGCCGCTGACATGGCGGCCGCACGACCGGAGCAACATGACTGATCGTCGCCAATTCCTGCGGTTTCTCGCCGGCAGTCCGCTCCTTGCGGCCGCGGGCATCGACGCGCGCCTGCTGCAGGACCTGACGTCGGCATCTCCGGCTCGTGCCGCGAAGGCGCTCTCGCGGGCACAGCAGGCTTTGCAAGGCGCGCCGGTCATCAGCTCAGCGTCAGAGGCGCTCGACGTGTTCGATTTCGAGCCAGTCGCCAAGGCGAAGATCCCGGTGGCACACTGGGCCTATCTCGCCACGGGGACCGATGACGACGGCACCATCCGGGCGAATCGCGAGGGGTTCAACCACTGGGCGCTCAAGCCGCGACGGCTGATCGATGTCCATGCGATCGACGGGAGCGTCACGCTCTACGACACTCGCTACCCTACGCCGATCGTCATCAACCCGGTCGGGAGCCAGAAGGCGTTCCACCCGTTAGGCGAGATCGCGGTCGCGCGCGCCGCAAAGGCCAGGAACCACTTGCAGGTGCTTTCGACGGTCGCCACGACTTCCATCGAAGACGCCATCGCCGCGCGCGGCGCTACGGTCTGGTTTCAGCTCTACCACAACCAGGATTGGGCGAAGACGAAGCAGATGGTACAGCGCGCCGAGCGGGCAGGGAGCGCGGCAATCGTCTTTACGGTGGACCTGATTGGCGGGAGCAATCGCGCGACGATGCTGCGAGGAGCGCGGCTCGACACGCGGAGGTGCCTCGATTGCCATCCAGACGGGCCGCCGGTGCCCGGCCTCCGCGGCGCGGCCCTTGGCGACAACCGCCGCAAGCCTAACGCGACCGGCTTCGCTGTGGCCACACCCATCCCGGAAGTCGGCACGCCCACCTGGGAGTTTGTCGATCGCCTCAAGGCGGCCACTTCGATGAAGGTGTTACTAAAGGGAATTGTCACCCGTGAGGATGCGGAGCTGGCCGTCGCGCGCGGGGTCGATGGCTTGTTCTGTTCGAACCACGGTGGCCGCGCCGAGAATTCAATGCGGGCGACGATCACGTCGCTTCCCGAAGTGGTGCAGGGGACGGCGGGCCGTATTCCGGTGATCTGCGACGGTGGGTTCCGGCGTGGCACCGACATCTTCAAGGCGATGGCGCTTGGGGCGTCGTCCATCGGCATTGGGCGCCCATACATCTGGGGCCTGGGCGCGTTTGGACAAGAGGGTGTCGAGACGGTACTCGCACTCCTGCGCTACGAGTTTGAACTGGTGATGAAGCAGATGGGAACGACGTCGATCGCGGCTATTACGCGGTCCTACCTCGCGCCGGCAACCGGATGACACCACCGGGAGTCCCCGACGTTGAGACCAGGTCGTAAAGCGCAATCGACTTCACGGCCGATCCGTTGCTGGTCTGCGCCAGGCGCGTCTCGACGGCACGCTTCAAGGCAGGTTCACTCAGGCGCCTGACTTCATCGAGGAACGCACGCACGTTCTCGACCGATCCGGCCATCGTCTCACTGAGCTGATAGTCCGCGTAATTGCGGAATCCCATCAGCGTCGCGAGTTCATATCGGCGCCGCAGGATGGTATCGAGTACAAGATGATTCGGACGCAACCGCAGGTTGACCAACATGACGCGCTCACGCGTTGCCGCGACGGTCGCCTGTGGGGTGGATCATGGGGAGTGCGAGATTATCCTGTGCCAGAGCGACAAGCGGCAGGACAAGAGCCGGCTGTTCGTGGAGCTGACCAGGGCTGGGGTGGAAGATCTGCGCCAGCAAATCGCCGAACGCTCGGCGCCGTTCGACCAAGCCTGGTGGGGCTATGATTGTATCCGGGTCAGGGACCCCGACGGGAACGAGCTGCTGTTTCCTGTTGAAGAGTGAGCGGGATACGGTCTCCGCGCCGCCTCACCGGGCGTTGGAGCCATTTCGTTAGGCGTACATGCTCGATTCCCTGCTTGTAAACCTGCTTCCTGGTGCCGTCGCCATCGTCATCGGCGCATACGTGTGGTATCGGTCAGGGTTCTGGACACCGAACGTTCTCCGCCTATCCGTGCACGGATCACGGCAGTTCCTGGTCGCGTTCGGATGGATTCTCGTCGCCGGCGTAAGCATCAAGTCAATCGGCGGGTTCTTTGGCGACGGCCGGGTCCAGATTGCGCAAAATGGACACATGTATGCTTACCGCACGCGCGAGCCCCTGCTATTCTGGGGAGAGATTGCGGGCGAGCTGCTGCTGATTGGCAGCGTGGGTGCCATTCTTGTGAGCTTGGGCAGCCGCCCGGTGTCGACCACAGGGGATGACGCCTAACAGGCGTTGCAGCTGGCGGCGGAGCTATGGAACGCTATCCGTTAGGCCGTTTCGAACGACACGAGACACTCTTCCAGGAGTCACTATGTCTGGCGCCGTCGGTTGTCTCAAGCTCCGGTATTCAACCGCGTGCCTGTTGTTGAGCGTGATTGTCGCGCGTGGGACTCCAGCCCAGCAAGCGATCGGCGTTTCAGCTCGGGTGTCATCTCACGTTGTCACGTGGGCTGGCCAAGACTCCGGCAAGGCAATGCTGATGCTCGAGATCACCGGACTCCCACCGTCCCCTCAGCTGACGACACCGCGTGATCACATCAAGCTGTTAGATGACAAAGGACGGACGTACAAACCAGCGGGAATCGCCACTCGATCCATCGAAGACAGAAAGAGCAACCTCGCCGTCGAGTACATGCGGCCGATAGGTATTCGTAATGAGGCGCCGACGTACCTCTTCCTGGTCCCGCCCGGAACAACGCGGTTCAAACTTCTTCTGGATCCTCTTCCGCCGGTGCCTTTCACCGCATCAAGGATCGCCGCACCGTAACGTTGCGGTACTGCTCGAACCCACCGCAAACCAAGTTGAAGCGTTAGTTCTCCGTATCATTCCCCCCTGGAACTTGAACCACCATGAATCTCGTGCGTGTAGGTGCTGCGGCCATCGTCGCCTTTTTGACGTACTTCATTCTGGGCGGCGTGTTTTTCGCCAGCCCGGCCATGCGGGCCGAGTTCACCCGGTTCGGTGCGGTTTATCGCACGCAGCAATCCATGAAATCCGTCATGCCGATCGGCATGCTGGGAACACTGCTCTCGATGGTCGTGCTCGCAGTCTTGTTCGCCATGATCCACCCCCTGGGCGCAGGAGTGGTCGCAGGCATCCAGTTCGGTGTCCTCATTGCACTGTTTGGCTTGGGTTCGTTTGTCCTGCATAACCACGTGAATCTCAATATCGGTGCGCGATTGACGACGTTTCAGGCCCTCGCCTACAGCGTGGAGTGGCTGGCGGCCGGCATCGTCATCAGTCTGGTGTATCGAGGCTGAGTGGTTCGGGGCAGTTCACCCCGGTGGTTTTCAGCGCGTAGAGGGTGCATATGGATAGATCCACCGCGTTGGCCTATTACGAAAAACTCGTCGCCACGAATCCGGCTGTGGAAAGAAAGGGCGACACGGTTCCCTACACGTCACTCAACGGGCATATGTTCAGCGCCTTGCACAAGGACAACACCGTGGCGCTGAGACTTCCGGAGAAGGAACGCGTGACGTTTCTCAAGAAGTACCGGACGTCGTTGGCCTCTCAGTACGGCGTGGTTCAACCCGAGTACGTAGTCGTCCCTGACGCTTTGCTGGCCAGGACCAAGGAGCTGCAGCCGTACTTTGCGACGAGCTACGAGTATGTTGCCGGGATGAAGCCGAAAGCCACGGCCAGGAATGCGGCGACGTCGAAAAAACGAGGTCGCTAGCCGGTTCCATCCCTCAGGAGTGTTGCGTGCGCTCGAGCGATTACTCCGCGCGCATTGCCGTTACCGGGTCCACGCGCGCCGCTCGTGTCGCGGGCAGGTAGCTCGCCAGCAGCGCCACGACGATCAACGCTGCCGCGGCGCCCACCATGGTTGTCGGATCGTTTCGCTCGATGCCGTACAGCCACCCACGGATCAGCGTGGTCGCCGCTGACGCCCCAAGCAGCCCGATGACCGCGCCTCCGCTCGCGAGCACCAACGCCTCGCGCAGCACCAGGCGAACGACGTCGGCCCGTTGCGCGCCGAGCGCCATGCGGACGCCCATCTCCTGCGAACGCTGCGTCACCGAGTATGAAACGACACCGTAAATGCCGAGCACCGCGAGCACCATCGCAATGCCCGCGAACAGCGTGAGCATGGTCGTGGTCAGCCTCGGCTGTGCGATCGATGCGTTCACCATATCCGGCACGGCCTGCGTGTTGTACAGGGGAACGGCACGGTCTATCTCTCGTAAGGCCGCCCTCATTGCTGCTACCATCGTTTCAGTGCCGCCGTGGCCACGCACGACGAGCGTGATCGTGCGCACGACACTCGCCCCGGTCTGGTAGCCCATGTAGAGCATGGGGGTCGGCTCGACGCCGAGGCCGCGATCGCGGATGTCAGCGACGATGCCGACGATCGGCATCCCCACGGTGTCGCGCCCGAAGCCGACGCGCTTGCCGATCGGATTCTCGTTAGGCCAGAAGCGTTTGGCCAGCGCTTCGTTGACGACCAGTTGGCCGACAGACCAGGAGACATCCTCGCCGCGGACGAGCTTCATGCCGATCGTCCGGAAGTATCCGGGAGTGACGACCGTCGCGTTTGCCATCAGGTCGTCGTTGCCTGGATCACCTCGACCGATGATCCTGATTTTCGTGTTGATGCCGCCTCCCGCCATCGGGGCCACGTTCACCGCCGCTACGTCCTCCAGCTCGGCGCGCTCCTCCAGTCGCTGTAAAAGATCCTGAACGAAGCGGATCTGCGACGAGTCGCGGTACCGGTTTGGCACGCTGACACGAGCACTGACCAGTCGCTCGGGCCGGAACCCCGGATCGATGCGTGTGAGCGTGCGCAGGCTTTGCAGCACCAGCCCCGCGCACACCAGGAGCACGACTGCGAGCGAGACCTCCGTTACGACGAGGACTCTCCGGGTGCGCAGTGCACGAAAGCTCTCGGAGGCACCCCGGCCTCCCTCGCGCATGGTTCGCGCGAGTCCCGCTGCGGTCAGGCGCAGTGCGGGCCACACGCCAGCGAGGACGGTGGCGACGATCACCAGTGCGAGCGCGAAGCCGAACATGCGCCAATCGAGCGGGATCCCACCGCTAATCGGTATGAGCCCGGCCGGCGCGACGCGTGCGATCAGCGTGACGATTGCGATCGATACAACAACGCCGAGCGCGAGACCAAGCAACGCGAGTCCGGCACACTCGACCAGCATCTGAACGATCAGGCGTCCGCGTGAAGCCCCGAGAGCGCGCCGCAACGTGACCTCACCCTGGCGCAATGCGTTCCGCGTCAACAGAAGGCTCGCGACATTCGTGCACGCGATGAGCATGACCAGCACGGCGCCGGCCATCAGAATCATGAGCGGTTGCCGAATCGTCCGACTCCCTTCATAGCGCAGCGAAAACACGTTGGCGCTCCACCCGGCGATCGACGGATGTGTGTGGGAGAGGCGATCGGCCACCGCGCGCAGGTCCTGCTGCGCAGCCTCGATTGAAACGCCGGGGCGCAACCGGCCTATCGCGCCGACCATGTGCTGCCCATGATCCTGGACGTTCGGAATGATTGCCGGATTCAGGATCGTGATGATGTCGAGGTTGGGAGCGATGCGACTGAAATCTGCGGGCAGCACACCGATCACGCTCACGGGTCCGCCGGCGAGCCGGATAGTGCGTCCGACGATAGACGAGTCCGAGCCGAAGCGGCGCGTCCAGAAACCGTTGGTCAGGACGGCGATGGATGTCACTTCGGACGGTGCGTCAGACGCTGTGAATAATCGTCCCAGCGCCGCACGAACCTGCAGAACGTCGAAGTATTCGGACGTGACGAGCAGGCCGGACAGTCGCTCGGGCTCATCACCTTGCATGAGCGTCACCGTGGAACCCGTCATCGCCGTCATCCCGGCGAAGCTTCGCGTGTCCGCGCGCCAGTCGAGGAAATCGGCGTACGAAACGCCGAATCGCGGGTCGGACCCGTTAGGCGTCTGGGCGTACAGCCGGACGAGATCGCGATCGCGCGGGAATGGGAGCGGCGAGAGCATGACGCGATCGATGACGCTGAATACGGCGGTGTTGGCGCCGATCGCGACGCCGAGGGTGGCGATCACGATGGTCGTGAACGCCGGGAAACGCCGCGCGATGCGCAACGCGTACCGCGCGTCCTGGCCGATCCACTCGAGCCAACGCCCGCCACGCACGTCGCGCAATTCCTCGGCGTAGCGGTCGACGCCGCCGAAGCGGCGGCGTGCTTCACGCCGGGCGTCCTCCGGAGACATGCCATCGCGCTCGAGCGCGAGCGCCTCCATCTCCAGGTGCTGCCGCAGCTCGTCGTCCAACTCCTGGTTGGACGGGCGGCGGAACCGATCGAAGAGTGACATCGGATGCTCCTAGGTCTCGGCGAGCACGTGGTTCACGGCGGCGCTGAAGCGGCGCCATGTAGCGGTCTCCGTGGCGAGCTGCCGGCGCCCGGCGGCGGTGAGTCTATAGAAGCGTGCCTTCCGGTTGTTCTCCGACGTTCCCCATTCGGCGGACAGCCAGCCGCGCTTCACGAGCCGGTGCAGCGCCGGGTAGAGCGACCCCTGGTTCACCTCGAGCACGTCGTGCGAGGTCAGGCGAATGCGCGCGCTGATGGCCCACCCGTGCATCGGCTCCAGCGAGGCCGCCTTCAGGATCAGCAGATCCAGCGTGCCCTGCAGGACGACAGGGATATCGTCCATGTCGATTGCTCCCCATGACGTTCGACGAGAGAATACGGACTCTCGTGTCGAATAACAAGGGGAGCGTTAAGCGGGTTGGACGTCAGCGCGGTCGTGGCGCCTGGGCCGGCCAAGTCGTCTCCATGATGTATCGTCGTCCTCACGAGGAGCGAATCGTGTCGATGACCGCCAACGAAGCATCTGGCACGCGCGAGCGACTCAGTCTGAGTGTTGAGCACCTCGCGGCAGACCTTGACCTAACGCCGGACGTTGTGCGGGCCTGGGAACAATGGAACTGTGCGTGTGCCAGCACGAGCTGAGACGCACCTACGGTAGGAGCTCGCCGTACATGAACGTCATCAGGCCCTCGTCGAAGCGGAGTTTGCCTTCCAGACTGTGCGACGGGGACATCGCACGGCGCAATACTGCCGGCCTTGTGCCTCGTTCCCACTCGAGCTCGCTAGCCTGATGAGCTTCGACTGGCCGCTTGCCGGTTCGCGCACTGAATACCATTGTGGCATCGTCAACCCATAAACGCAGAGCGGCCCAATGCGCGCGCAGCTTCCCATCATCTCCATCGTGACCCTTTTGCCGCTCTGGCTATCGACAGCACCACTGCGCTCTGTTGCGTTGTCGTCCCTCGCGCCGCCAATGCAGGGTGCCGCACCACCAGCCTGTACGTTGCTCAGCCCTGCGGATGTCACGAAGGCCCTGGAAAAACCCAGTCAGCCGGGCAAACAATTCATGGATGAAACCGGGTGCATCTGGTCGGATGACCCGGCGGCTTCGGACAGCAGCCGTCGCGTTGCGGTCAACACGCATTCGCTCCGGTCGTTCAATTTCGCCTCGCACCCCGCTATCACGACGATCAAGATCGAATCCGTCTCCGGGATCGGCGACGAAGCCTTCTACCAGATTTACCCGAACAACCAGAGCCCATTCATCTGGGTGCGAAAAGGAAACAGCACGTTCAGCATTCGTATTCTCACGGGCGCCAAACCCCGACCGTTCACGATCGATCAGGAGAAGTCAAAGGAAGCCGTACTGGCCAAAGCCGCAGTATCGAAGCTCTGACGTGCCTGATCACTGATCCCGTGGCTCCGCCGAGCTAAGGCCCGCACGCCGGCGCCTGTACGCCTGCGGCCCCTGCCCCTTCGTTCGTCGATGAGTGCCGCCTAACGTGTGTTGGAGCAGAACCGTTAGGTGGAGCGGAATTCAGTCCTTACGAATGCAGCCATCGATTCGCCTGCTGATCGGATCCCTCACCCTGGCTGGCTGTTATCATGGCGCAGCGCCTGGCCTCTACGCCCCCAGGCCTGGCGGACCTGTACCGATGTCCGGCATCGATTCGATCCTCGGCGACGCTCCGTTCGATCTGGCGGCAAAACTCGAAGCGGTTCCCCTTCTGCGTACCGTTGTCTTGCCGCCTGATGCCAGGGAAATACGAATTTCGGACTGGTTTGGCATGATTGCCGGCAGTCCCATTCCCTTTCTCTCGCTCAGACAGGATGGGACGGAGCTACGGGTTCTCTGGCAGAGTTCTATGGCTGTGGCCGAGATTCCAATGTTCAAGGTGTTAAATGGTGCAGCCGGACGGTGAAGAGCGCGCCCGGCCTGGACTGGAGATCCGTTGCGAGGACACTTGATAGTCTTGGCGCCTGGGATCTTCGCGAAGGATGCGGGACCGATGGAGCTTATTGGTCAGACAGCGGTGAATTGATGATTCAGCGGTTGAAGGGCGACGCGTTTTCGACTTACAGGTGCAACGCGCCCTCAGCGCGGACCGGGCCGGTCGCCAGCTCGATTCCGCCATCGATCCCAGGGTTGGATCATGATTTCGCGTCGAAGAGCATTTGAGGGTTTAGTGCCGTCATTGCTCTTCACAATTATAAGTAGTACAATGTTAATTATCACCAGCTAGAGGTGAAGTATGACCACTGCGACGCGAAAGGTGCTGGACATGCTGATCCAAGGTACGATCGACGCCGATCAGGCCGAGGAGTTACTCGGAGTGATGGCGGAGCCGGTTGCGTCGGCCCGTCGTCCTTCCAGACCCGCCGGCGATCGAGTCGGACTGCGGCTAACAGTCGAGGAACTCGTCGAGCTTGCGTCCAACGGCGTCGACGCCGACTACGTCAAGTCGCTCGCCGGGGCGGGACTGCGCAACTTGCCTGTGTCCGAGATCGTTGAGCTCGCGGCCAATGGTGTCGAGGCCGACTACGTTCGCGATCTGTTGAAGGCCGGCTTGGAGGACCTTACAGTCGAAGAGATCGTCGAGCTGTCGGGCAACGGGGTCGACCCGAAGCTTGGCGAGTCGTTTCTACGGCCTGGGCGCAACGACGAATGACTCGTCGTATGCTGCCCGTCCCACCTCGTGATCCCTTCGACGGCGGCAGGCTCGTCGTCACGCGTCTCGAGAACCTGGAAACCGGGACCGTCATCGAGGGTCGCTTCGATCTTGGCTGGGTCGGTCGCCTTACGCGAGAGCAACTCGACTTCGTTGGCTTGCTGGTGAAGCATCGCGCGAACGTGCAGCGTCTCGCGGGTGACATCGGAATCGCCTACAACACTGCGCGCGCGCGGCTCGACGAGATCGTGCAAGCGGTGGGCGGGTCCGTCGACGAGGACGCGGCTTCCGATCCTTCCCCAGCTGCGAGCGTCGACGAGGTACTGGACGGCCTTGCATCGGGCGCGATTGACGCTGCAAGGGCGATCGACCACCTGCGGCGCCGGCGCGGCTGAGGCGACTCTGGGATAGGAGTTTCAGTCCCAGGGCGCAGCGCCGAGCATACGCGCGCTCGGTGCGAACACGTCACCGGACTATCGCGCGGTACCTTTCAGCGCAGGTTGCGCCGCGGCCTAACGGAGCTTGCTGCTGACGAGCGGTTTACGGACGCTCGCTGCGCTCGCGATGATTTGACCGCTCGTAGCAGAAGCTGGCGTTAGGCAGACGCCCCCCAAGGCGAATCGCCGGAACAGGCGCGGCGCCTTCGATCTCGTGCTCACGCACCCGGTACACCGAGCAAGCCTCGCTTCGCTGGCCATGACGAATTGCTCGCGCCGGCAGCCCGGGATATGATATGAACTCCGCCGTTTCACGCCTCCAACGGATGGAGTTCCGATGATCCCCTCAATGAAGCGACTGGGTGCAGTAGCTATTGCGGTTTCCGTCTCTTCGTGCTCTGGGGGATCGTCGACCCCTACGGATCCCTCGAACAGTGGCTCGCCTACGGGTGTCGTGACCATCGCTCAGGGCGTGAACCAGGTCGCCTGGAGTGGTGCGCCTTCCAACTTCGCGGCTTGCGGAGGATCGGCAAACACATGGTACTGGGACGAGGTGTTCGTGGAAACTGCCGGCGTCGCCGTGTCGTTGACATCTCGTACTCCCGTCCGCGATGGTGTGCAACAGGCAGACGTAGCGGTGAGCATTTCCGTTCCAGCTCGCGGCTCGTATACGAATCACATGGTCTTCTGCTTTCCCACCTCCGCGCAGCACGCCGTCCAGAACACTCTTCACGGGGTCGACGCGAATGGTCACACGGTTACCGTCATCGGGCCAACGATCACGCTCCTGGCCAAGCCCTGACCGCTGCGGGCTCTCCGGCTGACATCTGCGCGCGTGATGCCCAACGTTGTTTGCAGCTTCCATGCGAGCGGCGGTTGCGCCGCCACCTTGTATGTGGTCAGATGCAGCTGAAACCTGGCGTTAGGCCGACTCGAATCTGTGGACACACTCACTTGAATTCGCAAACCTGGTCCCATCGCGTCGCGTCGCTTGGTCTGCTGGCGAGTGCGCTGCTGGCTCAGTCGACGCTTCCTGCGCAGGTACCCGGCCGCGCGCCGCTCGACACTGCCGCAATCCTGGCGAGCGCGCGGCCCGAGATCGACGCGGCGAATGCCGCATGGTTCCCGGGCATGCAGCGGCACGACGCGGGCGCCATCGCAGCCGCGTACGCGGACAGCGGGCTGTTCATCGCGGGTGACGGCACGGTGACCCGCGGTCGGGCCGCCGTCGCCCGCATGTACGCAGCGCGCTTCACGCGCCTGCGGCCGATTCGCGCCGGAGGCGTCGTGCAGGACGGACTGTCGGTCCTCGGGCCGATGCGCATCGCGGAATGGGGCCACGGCTGGCTCGAGCTGGCGCCCGAACGCGACGCCGGACCGCCGGTGCGCAGCGAAGGAACGTACCTAACGGTCTGGCAGCGCGAGGCTGACGGCCATTGGCGGATCGTCCGGAACCTGGCGTTCTGACGCGAGCTCGTGGGCGAAGCCCGCTTCTGGCGGGGACGTGCCCATGTCGCTCAATTGTCCTTGACCCTTCTCACTGGCAGGACCACATGAGAGTCTCGCGCGCAGTTCTCGCCTTCGTTGCACTGCCTGTCACCCTCGGAGCCCAGCAGACGCCGCCGAATCCGATCACGACCGTCATGAAGCAGCGCACCATGACGTTTCAGCAACGTCTCGCCCAGGCATTCGACTCGATTCCCGAGAGGATCTTCGGATACAAGCCGACTCCGGCGCAGCTCACCATCGGATACATCGCGCAACACCTGGCAGATGATAACTATTTCTACTGCAACCAATTCGGCGCGATGAAAGGCACGCGCGCAGTCGAGGACACGACGACAGCGGACACGATCAAGGCGAAATGGCCGAAGGCCAAGCTGGTCGCTCAGATGAAGACGTCGTTCGCGTTCTGCGAAGCCGCGCTCGAGCAACTCGACGATGCGAAGCTCGGGGACCAGATCACGCAGACGATGGGGAACGGGCAAACGCGCACGGTGACGCGAGCAGGTCCGGTGATGGGACACATCATCGACATGGCCGACCACTACAGCCAGCTCGCGAATTACATGCGGCTGAACAACATCCTTCCGCCGACCGCGCTGCCGCGTCCGCGCCCACCCGGAGGCAACTAGCGGCCGGATCATCGCACAGCTCAGGGCCATGCGACTTCTCACGATCGTCGCGCTCGCGGCCATCTGCCACACGGCCGGCGCGCAACAGGTTCAGGCCCTCAAGTTCGCCCGCGTCGTCGACGGAAACGGCACCATCACCCCCGGCGGCGTCGTCATAGTAAGTGGCGACACGGTGCTCCGCGTTCAGGACGCGCGAGCCGCCATTCCGCGCGACGCGAAGGTCATCGACCTCACGAAGTACTCGGCCATCCCCGGGTTGATCGACGCACACACACACATCACCTACGCATACGATCCCGAGAGCGGGCTCGATCCCTGGAACCAGGGACGCCGCGAACCGGACGTCATTCGCAGGTTCCAGCTCGAGAACATGCGACACACGCTCGAATCCGGCGTCACGACGATCCGCGACCTCGGTGCGTCGAATTACGTCGACATCGCCCTGCGCGACTCGGTGAACAAGGGCGTATACGTCGGTCCGCGGATGTTCGTCGCCGGCGTTGGCCTGTCACGACGCCGGCTGCCTGACGATTCACTGATCGTTGCGGCGGTCAAACAGCAGGTGGATCACGGCGCGGACTACATCAAGATGTATGGCTCAACCGGCAGCGGTGCCGACGTCACCGGTACCGAGACATTCTCCTTCGAAGCGATGAGGGTGGCGGTCGACGCGGCCAGGCAATATGGAAAACGCATCGCCATTCACTCGTATGGTCCCGTCGGCGGTCATGACGCCGTCTTCGCCGGCGCGACGACGATCGAACACTCGATCGATCTCGACGACGCCACCCTCGCGGAGATGGTGAAGCGCGGGACGTTCTACGTCCCGACGATCGACCACAACCGGTACTACGCCGAATACGCGAAGGACTTCAGGTACACGCCGCAGCAGGTCGCCGCGCTTGATTCATTCCGGCTCCTCAACACGGCCACGGCGAAGAAGGCGTTTCAGGCGGGCGTGAAATTCGGCATGGGCTCCGACGCCGTCTTCCATATGTTCGGACAGAATTCGCGCGAGCTTGGGATCTACGCGCAGATCGGGATGACACCGGCACAGGCCCTCGCGACGGCTACGGTGAACGGCGCGGCGCTACTCGGCATGGAGACAAAGCTGGGCCGAATCGCGCCGGGGTATTATGCCGACATCGTCGCCGTCGAAGGCGATCCCACCGCCGACATCGGTGTGGTGATCAATGGCGTGAAGTGGGTCATGAAGGGCGGCGCCGTCGTTGTCGACCGACGCTGAAGTCGAGATCCATGTTCGAAACGGAGCACACCTCAGTTCTGACGAAGCTCGATCTCGTTGGCGATCTGCGCATCGCGAGGCGTGTTCTTCAGCGCGAATGGCGTGCCGCGGCGAGCGCGGTGGCGTGCATCGCCATCGGTATCGGCGCCTCTACAGCCATGTTCGCCGTCGCCGACGCACTGCTCCTTCGCCCGTTGCCGTTTCCTAACGGTGACCGGCTGTACGTCGCCGCAACCTCGGCGAGTGGCTCGAGAGAAACCACCGGCACGTCCTGGGAGGATTTCCTCGACTGGCGCGCCCGTCAACATTCGTTTGCCGAGCTTGCTGCCTACGCCGCCACGCCCTTCCCCGTCGTTCTCGATCAGCCGGTCCGCGCCACGGCGGTGCTCACAACAGCCAATGTCTTTCGCGTCGTCGGAGTCACTCCGATCCGCGGTCGTACGTTCGTCGACGGCGAAGACCAGCCGAATGCGGACCCGGTCGCCGTGGTCAAGCGCGGCTTCGCCGAGCGTGAATTGGGTGGAGTCGATGCTGCCGTTGGGCGCGTGATCAATGTTCGCGGAATCCTCCGGACGATCGTGGGCGTCGTTCCCGACGAACAGGTACTCCCGCCGTCGGGCGAAATCTGGCTCCCGTTGCCGCGCGACCTGAATGCCGGCCGGGGGAATCGGAACCTCGAGGTGATCGGCCTCCCCAGGCGCGGAGTCACCGCGAGTCAGGCGGAGAAAGACCTTGCCGCGATCGAGGCGGATCTCGCGTCGACGTATCGCGAAGACGAAAAGCTCACAGCCATCGTCGTCTCGCTGCGCAGCCGCGTGGCCGCTCCGGCGCGGCAGCCGTTGACCATCATGATGACGGCGGCGATCCTCATGCTCCTCGTTGCGTGCATGAATGTCGCCGGCATTCAGATGGCTCGCGCCAACGCCCGTACGCGCGAGATTGCCGTGCGTTCAGCCATCGGTGCGACTCGCTGGCGGCTCATTCGCCAGCTCCTCGTGGAAAGCGTGCTGCTCTCGTCCGTCGGAGGAATCGCGGGCACCGTTCTCGCGGCGAAAGCATCCGGGCTCGCAATTCGTTCCGTGTATGGACTAACGCCGGCCTGGCTGGCACCGGCGCTCGACTGGCGGATCGTAACGTTCGTGGCCGCCATCTCACTCCTGAACGGCATCGGATTCGGGATCGTTCCAGCGCTGCGGCTGGCGCGAACGGATGCATCCGACGCCCTCCGGGGACGCGGCGTCGTCACGCGGAAGCGCGCACGACTTCAGCACGCGCACGTGATCGTCCAGGTCGCGGCCTCGATCGTGCTCGTGGTCGCGGCCGGCCTGTCGATGGAGAGTATCGCGAAGCTCCAGCGTATCCCGCTCGGCTTCAACCCGGACGGCGTATTGATCTTTTCCATCTCCACCCAGAGCAATCGCTACGATGATGCGCCCGCCGAGCGCTCGCGTTTGTTGTCGGCACTGGTGACGCGTGCCGCCGCGTTACCGGGCGTGACCGCGGCGGGTGGAGCCTCCTTGTTGCCGCTGCGCTGCTGCTTGCGCTGGCCGATCAAGGTCGAGGGCCGTGACCCATTGGAGGTGCTCACCGTTACCGGCCACTCGGTGACGCCGGGCTATTTCCTGACGATGGGGATAGCGCTCAAGGTCGGCCGTTCGTTTGCGGCGACCGACGACGCGGACGGTGCCCAGGTGATCATGGTGAACGAGACATTCGCCGCCCGCTATTGGCCGGACGGTCATGTCATCGGCCGCACCATCCTGGATGGAAACGATCGCGCAACGGTGATCGGTGTCGTGAGCGACGTTAGGCAGGCCAACCTGGCCGACGTACCGGAGCCGCAGTTCTACCGGCCGTTCGCCCAGAGGCCGGTCACGATCTTCAGCGTCGCGGTGCGGACGCGTATCGACCCGCTCACGCTCATTGCTTCGCTTCGAACCGTCGTCCACGAGCTGGATCCCACGCTCCCGATCTACAATGTCGGCACGATGCGGCAGCGGTTGGACAACGTCCTGCTGCAGGGGGACACATTCAAGACCCTCATGCTGACGCTGAGCGGCCTGGCGCTGCTCCTGGCATGTCTCGGGGTGTTCGCGGTCGGATCGTTCTTCGTCGCGGGCCGGATGAAGGAGCTGAGCCTTCGCAGCGCGCTCGGCGCCGATCGCGGGTCGCTGATTGCGCTGGTGCTGAAGCAGACCGGAGTCGTGGCGCTGATCGGCGGTCTCCTTGGCCTCGCTGGGGCGGTCGGCGCTGGCCGCTGGCTCGCGAGCTCGTTGTACGGTGTACCCGCCTTTGATCCCGTGGTGTTGACGGTTGCGACGGTTGTCCTCGCAGCGGCAACCATCGTGGCAAGCTACGGACCGGCGCGTCGAGCTGCGTCGGCCGATCCGATGCTCGCGATGCGCAGCGATTAGCGGTCAGATCCTAACGAGCATTAGGCCCGGCCCGTGACGAACGTTACCATCGTCCCACCGTGATCGGCGCTGTGCGTCGGTGGTCTGAACGATCGTCCGCTGTGCGCCTTCAGAACTTGATGAATCGCAGCGAGACGGAATCGATGCAGTAGCGGAGACCCGTCGGCTTCGGACCGTCGTCGAAGAGGTCTCCCAGGTGTGCGTCGCAGCGCACGCATTTCACTTCGCTCTCGGTGTAGCCGTGGCTCGGCTTCCCGTGCACGACATTTTCTTCCGCAATCGGTGCCGTGTAGCTCGGCCAGCCCGTGCCGGAATCGAACTTGTCCGCGGAGCTGAAGAGCGCGTTGTCACAGCAGACGCAGCGGAATAGTCCGCGCTCGTGGAGGTTCCAGTATGCACCGGTGAAGGGAATCTCGGTTCCGCCTTCACGCGCAACTTCGAACGCGAGCGGCGAGAGTTGCTTGCGCCACTCGGCGTCCGACTTCTCGACCTTGTCCACGCGCGCCTTGCCCAGCCGCTCACCGGTGTCCGAGAACTGCACGATCGTGACGACCGTCGGCGCCACGAACGATGGACGCAAGACCGCCGCAGCGGCGGACGCGATCACGAACTCACGGCGATTCATCACTACAATCTAGCCGACACAGCGAGAGGTCGTAACTTCGAACCCAAGCCGCACGTACGGCTGAGGGCGACCGGCCGCTGCTGACCGATCCCCGTTAGGTAGCCATTGCAGGAGGCCGCACTTGAAAGCGTACCCCATGGTCTCGGGCGCGGTGACCTTGATCGCCGCCTTTGCGATCGGTCAGTCGGTCGGCGCGCAGGATCTCTACATCTCCAACGCGCGGGTGCTGAATGTCGGTTCCCGGACGGAAAGCACGCGCAACGTCCTGATCCGGGAGGGCAAGATCGCAGGCTTCCCCGCGACCAGGCCTTCGGGGTTCAGGGGACCTGTCATCGACGCGGGCGGTCGCTGGGTCATGCCGGCATTGTCCGACATGCACACGCACTCGGTGGGCAACTTCCGGCCGCCCGGCGGTTTCCAGTTCATGAGCCCCGAAGAGATTTCCCGGGCGGACCTTTACGCCGGCGTCGCGCGGTACCTCGATCTCTTCAGCCTCGAGGACAGCATCTTCGCGGCTCGCACGAGCCGGAGGTCGGCGAAGACGCCCGGCGCGGACATCTTCGCGGCCGGACCATGCCTAACGGCTACACGTGGTCACTGTTCGGAATACGGAGTGCCCACCCGCATTGTCGATACACCGGCGGACGCCACGCGTGAGGTCAACGACCTCGCGAAGAAGAAGCCGGACGTGGTGAAAGTCGTCTATGACCATCAGACGTATGGTGGCAGGTCATTGCCGACCATCGATCGAGCAACCCTCGAGGCGGTGGTCGCGACAGCGAAATCGAACGGACTCAAGACGGTCGTGCATATAGGAACGTGGGCGGACTTCCGTGACGCCGTAGTGGCTGGCGCCGCCGCGGTGACGCACACGCCTGGAGGAGAGATTCCGGCCGACATCGCGGCACTGATGGTGCAGCGCGGAACACTTCACATTCCGACACTGGCGGTGCAGGGAGACTATTCGCGCTTTGTCGACGACCCAACGCTGCTCGATTCGCCGTTGCTTGCGACGATGATCGGCCAGCAAATGGTCGGCTTGTTCAAGGCGCCACCGCCGCCTTCAATGGCAAGCTGGATGGAGTACCAGCGCACGATGCGTAAGACGAATGCCGAGGCCGTCCGCACTCTTGCCGCAGCGGGAGTCCCGATGGTTACCGGCACGGACGGTGGAAACCCTGCCGTGTTCCAGGGCTACTCGGTGCACCGCGAACTCCGCTTGCTGGTGGAGGCGGGATTGTCACCGTGGGACGCTCTTGCCGCGACCACGATCAATGCCGGTCGGCTGCTCGGGCGCAAATGGGGCACGGAGGTGGGCGATGAGGGCACACTCGTGATCCTCGATGCCTCGCCGCTTGAGGACATCCGGAACACTGAGCGAATCCACGCCGTGATTCTCCGCGGTGTCAGCGTGAATCGGGATGACATCCGACCAAGCAGGCCTTAAGGCGCGGCGAACGCGTGGCGAAGCATCGCTCAACTCGCCGCCAGGGATTGTGCCCCTTCCGGGCGATGGAAAGATCGTCCGTCAGGTGGATTCAGCGGCCGGGAGTCGTCAATACAGTTCGACTATCGGCGCGGTCCACTGGCAGCCAAAGCACATGGCTGGCTCAGCAGGGCAGCGGCGCGAGTTGGTGGAACGCCGGTTGAAACCGGCCCAACCTAACGTGCCATGACAGACAAAAAGACCTGGACCGAAAAGGGAGTAGAGGATTCCGTCGAAGGCAAGACGAAGGACCTCACGGGAAAGATCAAGGACGCCGCTGGCGGCCTCACCGGCGACAGCAGCCTGCAGGTCGAGGGCAAGATCGATCAGGCGAAGGGAAAGGCGCAGGACGCCGTCGGCAAGGTCGAGCGGAAGATCGGTGAGAAACTGGACGAGGATGAGGAAGCGTAACTCTCGTCAGGCGGGAGATCTGAACCAGGTGGTGAGCGCGTCAGCGAGCCCCGCCTGGTTTTGTTCTTCCACCCACGCCACGTGCTGAACGCATCATCGCGCGCTGCCTAACAGTTCGGCAACCCGGTCGATCTCCTCCTCGAGATTGTAGAAATGCACGGATAGCCGGACCCGGCCGGCGCGAATCGAAGCCACCACGTTGGCCGCTCGCAGCTTCGTCATGACCGCCTCGGTGTCGGTCACCGGCAGGGAAACGATGGTGGACCGGTGACGTTGCGCGAAGGGCCGCACGGCGGAACCCTGCGCCACCAGCGCGTCATGCAGACGCTCTGAAAGTCTGGCATTGCGGTCCAGGAGCGCCTGGATCCCGAACTGGCGGAAGATCCCGAGCGACGCCGCTTCAGCCAGCGCGGCGAACCAGACCGTAGATGTGTCGAGCTTCGAT
>Ga0111539_10004369_pt1 | contig 18516 bp, 17 predicted proteins | sample RhiMethybrSRZTD1_FD_79667 | JGI IMG/M metagenome (GOLD analysis project Ga0111539, IMG submission 79667) | Populus rhizosphere microbial communities from Tennessee, USA - Rhizosphere MetaG P. TD hybrid SRZTD1 (version 2) (version 2) | ecosystem: Host-associated > Plants > Roots > Rhizosphere >... | reverse complement strand
TGCCTTTTGCATTTTTCGCACCGTCGGCGTTCGGGACAGACAAGTGGAAGTAATAAATATTACCCTTCGCGTCAGATATCAGAACAGGATTGACGGCGGCACCATCTGGAGAGTTGACCTTCACAGTCTGCCATGTCACACCTCCATCCACGGTATAATAAAAATTATTCGACGAAGATGCCGCGATGATATTATTGGGATTTTTTTTGTTTATGGCAATGGTGGCTTCAATTTTTTTAGGCGTTGTTGAAGCATCCTCCAGTTTAATGTTCTTGAATTGTGCGAAGCATGTGGAACAGGCAAATAAGTAAACAAGTAAACTCTTAACGATGCGGGTCATTGATTGTATGATTTTTAACAAAAATAAAAAGTATTCTCACTTGTGAAAGAAAAAGTGACGCATCCACGCCTTAAGACGTCCTTTATGGAGGTTAGGAAAATTTAGCCGAGTGACAGAATTTTGTATTTCTTCAACTTTTAAAATCCTGTTTTTTCGTTTTCTTTGCTTGGTAAAATTGATGAAGAATCAGTCTTGCAAAGTGTGTTAATTTAATTCCATCACTAAACAAAACTCGTAACGCAGCATGAAAAATGTTTTAGCAATTGTCCTTGTTTCTTTGTGCTCTTCTGTTTTGGCGCAAAAAATAAAGCTTACTGAAGGCAGCTTAGGTTCTTTAAAAGGACAAACCTCCATTAAAACGGAATTCAAATACGATATGTCCGTTGGAAAATTTGACAAGGAGGATGACTATATCAAGGAGAAGAAAAAAGAGCTAAACGAAAAGGAACCAGGCCGTGGCGATAGCTGGGAAAAAAATTGGAAGTCTGACAGGCCGGATCGGTTTGAGCCTCAGTTTCGGGAATTATTTGCCAAACATTCTGCAATGTCGACGACAGGTGACAACGCGAAATACACATTGATTTTTAAGACCGTTCATACCGAGCCCGGATTTAACGTTCATGTAATGAGCAAACCTGCATACATTGATGCCGAAGCCTGGATCGTTGATGTCCTGGATCCGAATAAGGTAATTGCAAAGTTAAGCATCACAAAAGCACTCGGCCGCGATGTTTTGGGTCTTGACTACGAAACCGGCTTACGCCTTCAGGAAGCATACGCGAAAGCTGGAAAAGAGCTCGGTGGATTTATCCGGAAGAATGCGAAGTAACGTAGGCTCTATACTCTGTATATCATATAAGTCAGGCGAACGCCTGACTTTTTTGTTTTTTTGCACCTCAACCTGTTGACTTTTTCCTCATAATACCAGCCTATTTTTTCCAACTTTTATGGCGACGTGTCAATAAATGCCTTTATTTCTCGTTTTTTGAGGTTTTCAGTGGTTTGTAATAAGTGGTTTTAACTCTTGCCCATGCTTTGCTAAAGGTCTACTCAAGAACTTAAAACTCACTATTATGATTAGGAAATTGGTATTTGGACTAGCCATAGCTGGCGCATTTTGGAGCTGCGATACAAAAGAAAAAGAACGCCTTCAAACTCAAGTTGATTCACTAAGAACTGAACTTCATGCAAGCCAGCAAACTGCACAAACTCTACAAGAGATTGGTGTATTGATTGATTCAATTGATGCGAATCGTCAATTGTTGAGAACAGATGTTGTTGAAGGAACTTCCTATGCGGACTATAAGAGCCGTTTACAAGACATCAACACACACATCAAGGAAACACAGGCAAAAATCGCCAGCCTTGAGAAATCTGTTAAGTCTACTAAGGGACAGTATGCAACAACCATCAAGAGGTTGAAAGCTGATCTTGAGTTGAGCACGCAACAAATCGCGGCTCTACAAACTGAAGTAGAAAAAATGCGCGGTGAAAATGCGTCGCTTGCTATGACCGTTTCTCAACGTGACTCTGCGATCACACAAAATCTTGAGACCATTAAGATGAAAGAGCAGGATGTAGCCAATCTGGAAACGCAGGTTGTAGACATCAATGCAAAATCTAAAGCAAGCCAAGCTGATTTATACTTCGCACAAGCTCAAGCATTAGAAACCGCAGCAGAGCGGACTAAGTTTGCTCCTAAGAAGAAGAAAGAAACAAAACGCGAAGCGCTTGAACTCTACAAACTGTCATTGTCTTTAGGTAAAGCAGATGCCCAAAGTAAAATTGACGAATTAGAAAAAGACCTTAGTTAAAAATAGTTTTACTGTAGGTGAAAAGGATGGTCTGAAAAGGTCATCCTTTTTTATTTTTTACGTTGACCGGAATGAAGCTCCCTGGGAACGCAATCAGCGTTCGATAATAACAACGGCGCAGGCTACTGCCTGTAAATGTGAAAGCGATAAGTGTATAATATTCCATCCGTTCTTCTCAGCGTGGATCTTAAAATCGCCACCCAAATTAATATAAGGCTTGCCGTTACTGTCGTTTATGATTTCAATTTTTGCCAGGTCATTGCCCAACATCAGGCCTAATCCAGTCGCTTTTAGAAATGCTTCTTTCGCAGCAAACCGTGCCGCGTAGTTCTCGGCTTTTCGGTTCGCCTCGCAGAATTCAATTTCGCCCGCGGAAAAAACTTTTTCTCGAAAGCCATTATCTCTATCGACTTTTTCGAGTACTCGCTCGACTTCGATCATATCGATGCCAATTCCTACAATCATTTTAGATTTTCTTTACATTTTTTAAGATTTTTTTCCATGTGGTGGCCTTCCTGCATCGTGGCGACTTCTTTCGTCAGTCCAAGCTCATACAAAGGAATAGCCTTTGACCACATTTTATGGTCAAAATAATAATCCGCGGCAAGCATGTATGCATGGTATGAATTAGGATTCCACTTGATCAAACTGTCGGGTTGAAGATCTTTCTTCGGATTAAAAGGAAATCGATACGGGCTAAATTTTACGTAGTCACGATATTGAGACGTCAGCAAAAATGAGTCAGCCGGAATAGTAAGGTCCTTTTCATAAACTTCGCGATTTTCAGTTGCGTCATACGCAAAAACTTTTTCCAAATCGTAGCACACAAATTTGCCAAGCTGCCAAGGTGATGTCGAAACCCACATTAATTTTTTTTCGGGCTGAAAAATAACCGCATGGTGAGCGACCAACTGGTTAATTGCTTTTTCATTACCCAGGCCGATATCCTCATCTCTTAATCCCCGCTGGTCACGAAGAATAGTTGCTGTCTTCGCAATCGAATTTTTTTTGTCGCGCGCTAGTAATTCTGCCAATCGTTTTAAGCGATAGGGTGATGCGCTTGTTCGTTCATGTATCTGATTCAATTGTGTCAATCCTAAGTGCGGTCCTAGAAAATGATTGGTGCTGAGAATATAATTTTCGCGAGCCTCAACAAAATCGATGTCCTCTGGTGTCTTTTCAATAATCGACGCCTTTCCGTCTTTTGCAGACCCAATCAAAAAGGATTCTGAGACGAACATTTTTCGTTTTTCTACAATATCATAGGCCTCTTGAATGGTTGATGCGTATTGAAGAATCTCGCGCGTCACTAAGGTTACCGGCGTTGCCGATGCGGTAGGTATGTCGGATTTTGCAGCGTTAATAGTTACGGTTAAACCTTGATCGTTTATTCCCGAAAGAACTCCCGTCATACCACCAAACGTCACCATAATAAATTTATAACCCTTTGAGGGTTTATAGAATGCTATAATTTTATCGCGCGCGAAATCATCGCCCACGTAAAAATCAAAATTGCGCCCGATGATTAAAGTAGAATCTTCGGATTTGTTTCCCCACGTTGCAAATGCTGTGCATCCAACCAAAGACATATTTTGCAGCGCATGCCCGATGTCATGGGCAGCATGATAATTTAGGATGCGTTGATAGGGAGATGCAATGCCATCAAACTTCGCCGACGCGGAATATGATATACCCAGGATTTCAAGCTGGTATTCCTCTATTACATTAGCCTGTAAGTCTCGATTAAACCAACCAACAAAATATTTGAGAATTTCTAAATAAAAATCCGAAGGTACCAAGCGGTGAATCTGTTCCGTAAAAACCTCTTCCTGGTGCTCAACGAGTGCGCGGGTAAGCTTACCATTTGCGGCACCGCGTTCAAACGGCTCTCCTTCAACATACAATTCATATAGTCCACTTTCACTCTTTCTGAACCAATTGTTGTCTATTTTAAATAAACCCGTGTCGACTTCGACAACATTCCTGTTTAGCGCGTGCAACGATTCGGGTACTGGAGGATTTACAGTGGCAACAGCGCGAATATAAATTACCAGCACAACGATCGTCAACAGGAAGATCGCTAGTATCCACACAAGCCATTTAACCGTCTTTCTGAGCATCGTGGATCTTTTCAAGCATATAATCCATTCCTAAAATTTGTGAGCATGTAAGGACAGCACTGACCGTAACGCCCAATACACCATGTAGATTAAGATTTTGACCAGTAAGCAGTAAGTTTTGAATTTTTGTTCGTGGCGATATAAATGATTTCAACGGATCGCGATAGTCCTTTGTCAGTCCATACAAAGATCCATCATCCGTACCGATATAATCCCGTGCTGAAAGCGGCGTGGCTGTGGTATAGGACTTAATGCAAGATTTAAAGCCCGGAAATTGCCTTTCGACAACGTCAAAAAGAATTTCGGCTTTCTCTTTTTTAAACGCTTCGTAATCATCTCCCCTACTCGTTTCATTGGAGACGGTATTAAAAGTATTCTCCCATTTTTTTACGTCTTCAAACCGCATGTATGCCATCACCGTTACACCTTCCGTGTACTCCTCGTCGTGCCCTGACGTTGTAAAAAACAAGGCAAATCCCAATGGCCAGTTTTCCTGCGTATAATTTAAAACACCCCATGGATCTTCCTGCTCAAAATAATAGTAATTATGGTTTAGATGTTTGAATGAATCTTTCTTCATCACCACATTCGCGTAAAACGTTGAAATCGAATTTTCCAAACTTTTGATTCGATTTCTATAAGCCTTCTTGATGACGGGACTTTCAATCATGTCAAGCGTTTGCGAAGGATGAATATTTGAAATAAACGTTTTTCCATAATAACGAACGCCCTTGTCTGATTCAACATACGTGACGAGGCCACCCTCCTCCTGAAATTTGAGGACCTTAACATGTTTTATAATTTTTCCTCCATTTGCATGGATCTCGCGGGACAAATATTTTGAGATTTGCGAACCTCCATTGATGAATCGATAGGAACTCTCGATGTAGCTGTTAACGATAAGAGCATGTACATAAAATGGAGTTTTATAGGCAGCACCGGCATACAACAAATTATTTCCCGCCAGTACATTTTGAAGTTTCTTATTGGGTGTAAGCGATTCGATGAACGTCTTTGTATCCATTTCCAAGGCCGTCATTTTTTCAAAGAGACCACCACCACTTCTTAAATTATAGAGCGGAAATTTGTCACATACTTCCTTGATAACCTTGCAAAAAGTGCGGAGCGTTTCCTCCTCCCCTGGAAATTCTTTTCCTAACGTTTGAATAAAATTTTCATACCCCTGTGCAAACTTATAAACCACGGGATCGCCTTCAAAAACGACAGCATCAAAAACATCTTCATCCATTTTCCTCAACTTAAGCTTATCCATGATGCCTAAGTATTTAAAAAGCTGATAAAGATTTTGCCCTTTGTCCAGGCCTCCTACGTAATGTACCCCTGAATCAAAAATCACCCGGTCGCGAACATAGGTCTGAAGGTTGCCTCCAATCTGTTTGTTCTTTTCAAGGACGCAGACTTTGTAGCCTTCCTTAGCGAGAATGGCTCCGCAAGCCAAGCCCCCTAATCCACTCCCCACAATTACAATATCATACTGTTCAGGCATTCTTTACACAAGTTTTATTAATAGTAAGAAAACGACCATTCAATCCTTATTTTTCCGGATTACAAAAATAACATTAGAAGTATATTTTGCATCATCGTCTATCTCCATAGCGAGGCCATTTTGGATTGCTATTCTCTTAATGGTTTCTCCCGATAAAAAATTCAATGGGCTGGTCGATTTATTGAATTTCAAGAGTTTTACGCTAAAAAACTCAGTCAGCCGAGTGCCCTTGTGCCGGGCTTTAAGGTCTGTATTTCCTTCTCTAACCAACAAGACTCCGCCTGGCCTAAGTGCCTCCATAGCTTGTTGGAGCAACGTTTCCTGCGCTTCATAACTTAGATAGTGTAACACATCACTGATAACAATACCATCGTATTTCTCAAGGCGAAAGCGCGTAGCGTCTGCGCAATAAAAATTCAACCTTTCGCTTTTTAGAAAGCCGTGCTTCGCTACATCAATTTTTTCCTCGTCATAATCCACACCGGTTATGATCCTTTGGTCCGATAAAAATTGCAGCATATAACACAAAAATCCATAACCACATCCCAGGTCTAAAATTTCGCCACGCTTTGGCAGAAGTTGATGAAATAGCAAGTAATATTTTTCAAGCCTTAGCTTGACGCGCATGTAATGTTCGAGCACAGGCCCCTTATAAATGTAATTGGAAATAAGCTTGGTGGAAAAATATCGGGGTGTCTCAAGCTCATGTTTCGCTGACGCGTACTCCTCCTTAAAATATTTACTAATTTTCTTCGTTCGCTCGGCATATCCATTACCGAAATTAGCGTCATCGATCTCAATCGGAGCAAGAAATTTAAGTGAAAGATGACTGGCATTCAAATAAAAGCTGCCTTTGGGTATGGCCTCGGCGGCGCCGTAAATAAGAAGGGGCTGGATCGAAAGTTGAAATTTTTCTGCGAGGTAAAAAGCGCCCTTGTGAAAACGCCCAATGCTGCCATCCTTCGAGCGTGTGCCCTCAGGAAAAATAACAACTGAGTAACCTTCTCGAATCCTATCCTTTAATCCTTCAATATCATGTTCCGCTCCTTCGCTGATAGGATAATATTCCGCTAGTCGAACGACCCCGCCGAAAATGGGGGAATTCCAAACCCATTTATTGGTAACGAGAATAAGTTTTGGATGCAACATGACCGTCAGGAGAATGTCGAGGAACGACGTGTGATTTGCAATGATTACCCGTGCCGTTGCAAATGTGCGCGGATTACGTCCGATTATTTTTTTTGGAATGCTAGGTTCCAGATAGATTACTGCGCGGGCAGCGGCGCTGAGCAAGTAATGGAACCAGGTTTTCAGCACTCTTTTACCAAATGGCATAAGTCTGAATGTCCATCCCACCAGGGTCAATAATAGTGCCCCAGAGACAAAAAAAGAATAGCCAAAAATGGTTCGTAAAGTCCCATAAAACGTTCTGGGCCTTTGACCCCATTTAACTCGGTCCGTCACCAACCATCGGAATAAAAACGGCTCTATCGTCTGAGACATGATAAAGACACAAGAGATTCCAATAATGGATATCGCTGCAATTGAACGTAGTGCCGGATGTTCCGCAAAAATAAGTACGCCAAGACCGGCAATTGTTGTAACCGCGGACAGAAAAATAGAAGTGCGTATAGACGACAGGTTCGTCCTGCCCACTTTGTATTCCTGAATAAGCCCATCCATCGTAAAAATGCTATAGTCATCGCCCAATCCAAAAATAAAAGTGGAGACCATAATATTAACGATGTTAAATTCAATTCCCACCAATGCCATAATGCCCAATATCCATATCCATGTAATCAACATTGGAACAAAAGTGATCAATGTCAATTCAATCCGACCGTATAGGAGAAACAATGCAAGAAAGACCAGTACGGCAGTGAACGTGACAATAAAATTGAAATCAGCGTTGACGTATTCTACAAACAGATTGGTGAGCATCTGGCGATCAAATGCATGCGCCGGAGAATGTTGCAATCGGTCATATAAGGTTTGTTTGTTGGCAGTATTCACATTCGCCAACGAAATCACCGTTACACCATCTTTTTCAATGATGTAGTCATCAAAAAATGCGGCGCGAATCTGGCCCATCACAGATGCACTGGCAACCTGGTAATCCCTGGATAGCAGCGTCTCAAAATTGTGAATAATCTGATCTGAAAATTTCAACTCCGCACCTTTTCGCCGAACTCCATTCACTACTTTGTCATTTCTTTCCGGAGTCCAGTAGTCATTCCATCTGCGAATGCGAATTTCCTGCAGCGAATCTGAAATCAAAAATGTCGAAACTGTAGCGTATTTAGTAATGAGATTCTCTGATTTCATCGCCTTCAGCAGAGGTGCTACGCGCTCGTTCTTTTTTAAGGCTGATTCCAAATCAGCTCCGTCCGATACGACGTAAACGGATGTCAGTGAAGATTGATTGATGGTTTCCAGGCGGCGCTGGGCCTCCTTTGTCTCAGGCTGCATGAAGTTCAATTTGCTCACGTCACTATTGAACTTGACGTCGCGTGCAAAAAATAAAAAAATCGGTGTCGCCAGCAATATAGTTATTTCGATGTACCGGTTTGATTCAAAAAAAGCAGAAAACGAAATTCGTTCCATCCATCCCTCGCGCGAATGTGAAGAAAATAATTTCTCTGGGATGAACTGCGGTAAAAAAATCAACGAGCACAACGCAGCCCCAATCAAGCTAAACCCGGCAAACAATCCCACATCGCGAAGCACTGCTGCATTTGCAAATTGAAGGCAAAAAAAAGCAATTACGGTCGTTGCACTTCCGATCGTCATGGGCCTGACGAGGTCTTTAATTACCTCCTTAACGTCATTGGTATGCTTAAGGTGAGACAAAAAGTGGAGTGAATAGCTAACGGCAATACCCAAGATCACTGAGCCTGCGGCAATTGCTAAGATGGATATTGATCCTTTCAGCAAATAGATACAGCATAGAGAAAACAAGGCGCCAAAAACAACTGGAATAAATATTAAAAACGGCACACGCTTTTTCCGGAAGAATCCGATCAGAAATATTGCCAGGAAAATTACCACCAGGCTGACCGTAAGTATAGAATCTCTCCTAAGCTGTTGAGCGTTACCTACAGCTACTACTGGCGCTCCAAAATAAGAAACCTGAAGCTCAGAATTGCGATGTGAAAGTTCCTGGATCAATTCGTCCAATTGATTAACAAACCGGGAGTTGTTTCCTGTCTCGTTCGGAGGAAAGGCCGGCGAGACAAAAAATATGAGATGTCTGTGATCCTTTGTAAGTATATATCCATCATAGAGTTCAAAGTTTTCATCGTATTGAAGCTGCTTCAATTTTTGAAGGGCTAGAAATGAAAATCCCAAAGGATCTTTTACAACTATTTTTTTCACAACCACGCCGGCTGGTGAAATCAATTGTCGATAGTTACTCGTCATCACTTTTTCAATATTTTCGGACTGCGTAATAGAATCAAGCTTTAGATAATCCTGCTCGTCTAAAAAAATGGGGAGGTATTCATAGATTGTGTTGAAAAGGCTCATCACCTTCTCGTCATCGATCTGTATAGTCATTTGTTTGATGAAGGGCTTCAAATCAGCCTGCATTCGCCTGGCCAGGGACCCTGCAAAGTTGACAAGGCTGTCGGGCTCAGGAGCCGTGCTGCTATCCCTAACGGAAACCATTACGACGATACGTTCAACAAACTTCGAATTTTGAAATACGTAATTAAGTCTTTCTACTCTTTCGTCGTCAGGAAAAAATTTTGTTATATCTTCTTCGAGCGTGATGCTGGATGCACCAAAACCGAGTAGCCCAAGCGTAGCCAGGAAGAGGCTCCAAAAGAGAAGTCTCCTTCGTAAAAAAAAATCATAAAGTGATAAAAAGATCGTTGCCATTGCTCAGACTTTCTGTCGCTTGAAAATTTTCAATCCGAGGTATGTAGCGCCTCCAAAAACAGTTCCAGCGATACAAGCCAATGTAACCGCCCCTAACACATATTGAATGAGACTGGCTTGCATCATTTCAAAAGTAATCTCCCGGTTAAATGATATTCGCTGAGCATTTTCTCCCATCCAAATCGATCCCGTCAGGTGACTTAAAAATAAAATGAATGGTATCATGGGAGGAATGCTGATGTTGGCGGCCAGTATAAACAATACTTTATTTAACCTCAGGAGAAACGCCAATGGTATACCGACCGCTAGTTGAAAACCCCATATCGGGACGATACCCATAAAAACGCCAAAGGCTACGGAACAGGCTTTTGTCCAATCCGTTTCAAGTGGATCGAAGAGTTGATCATAGAGCGCTTGCCGGAATTTTTTTTTTTAAGCCCCCGGAAAAAGTCGCGTGGCTTAATGTAAAGCAGTGCAATAATGACAAGAAAAGTATTGAGGATGCTGATACGTGTGAAATCTTTAAAGGGTCTGAAGTGTGAAACCCGATTCTCCTTATCAGCATAATATACGCGCACAGGAACTTCGGTGATTTCTATTCCCCGCCATGCCGACATCACCAGCACCTCAATTTCGAACTCAAATTTGCGCGTGATGAAATTGGTATTGTTTAGCAACTTAACCGGATAGAGGCGATAGCCGCTTTGGGTGTCGCTCATCGTCAGTCCAGTTTCAAACCAAAACCAGAAATTTGAAAATTTATGTCCAAAGCTGCTCTTGCCTGGTACACTGGCCTGATCCATGTTGCGCGCGCCAATTATTATTGCTGCGGGATGGTCCTCGAGTTTTGTCAGGAATTTATGAAGGTCATCGGCAAAGTGTTGCCCGTCGGAATCAATCGTGATGGCATAGTCATATCCGGATTTGACAGCGTGCCGAAAACCAGTTCGTAAGGCATAACCCTTACCTTTATTTTGCGGATAACTGACAAGGTTGATCTGCGGAAATTGTTGAAGCACTGTCAACGTGCTGTCTGTTGAACCATCATTGACAACGATGATCTGGTTCGTAAACGCCAGCAAGCTGCTCAATACCTTTCCCAATGTTCGTTCATTGTTGTATGTAGGCACCAGCACACATACTTTCTTTTGCTTGAACATCTCACGGGGATCTGCTGGCATCATCAGGCGGTTTGAAGCGTCGCTTTTAATTTAAAAAATGTTACAGTGGCGGAAAAGAGAGTAGCGTTGATCAAAAATTTGCCAGCGTCTTCCGTGTAGTTAATCGTCACCTCCACAGCGGCATTTTGTTCTGGGTTGATAACGGAAAGAAATTTCATATTATCAGCTTCCGTTATTTTCAATGTCTTATTGGAATCTACCTGCATAATTTCACGAACAATTTGCAACATACATACTCCGGGCACGACCGGCAATCCAGGAAAGTGGCCTTCCAGAATCCGATGCTTTTTATTGATCAAAATGGTAGCCTTGACAACTCCGGCCGTCGACGTTTTTTGTTGTATGGTGTAAAAATCGTTGAGCAGAATCATTCTTTTTCGAATCGGGTGAGGTTTATCTGCATGTTGAACGTGTAATGAACCAATTCAATTTTGTCCGGTGCCGGGTATTGCTGACCCTTTAAATGAACTGTTACTTTTCGTTTTCGGGAAGAACCCAATTCCAGTCTGCGCAAAGAAGCACAATCTTTACTGGTAATAAAATAGGCTATTTCTTTTTTTTGCTTGGCGCCGAAAAAAACTTCCTCTTTCATGGTATAGGTTTGATACGTTGCGCCACGGAAGGGCAATCCTAAAATTAGCTCGAAGTCCTTTTGCAACGTCTGAATAACGGGCTTTTTATCCAATTGCTTGATAATGTTATAAACTTTGAAGCTTCTTTCTCGTGTGAATCCAAAATCAAAAAATGTGACTCCTGCTTCATTGGTAAAAACAACCCGATAGGAGCTGTCGGGCATATTTTTAATGAGCAGCAATCCACTGATGTGCTTCCCGACAACATCGACGCTGGCGTGATACCAGGATGTATTGAATTGATTTGGGACAAGTTTTGAAATACAATCTGTGTTGGTTTCAACAGCTTCCATGTACCGGTAATCTGATGCACAGCTCCAGCAAAAAATGCATGAAACGCTAAAGAGCAAATACCGCATCAGCGACTTGTTCATTTAATCTCTTATTCTTGAAGGAAATAATCGTTTTATCACCCTCTGGTTCATTCATTTCTATGGAATTTACAGAATAATCATGCTTATCTACCTTGAGCACAATAGTTTTAAAAAATTCACGTAGCGCTTTTGAAACAGGAGTCATTTCCAGTAAAAATACTTTATCATCCTCAAAAACTTTTGTCGTAAAATCTTTGCTGTCAAGAATAGTCCCCTGAACACAATCAATCATGATCCGGTTAACCTGTTGAAACAGTTTGTTTGATTTTACATTTATTTTATTTTCCTTTTCATTATCACGCACCAACATCTTATCTCCATCCATGATCATGAGGTAAACAAAGGGTTTTAAATACTCAATTCTTACCCTATTATTCCTTTTGAACCAAAACTTTCCCGACGAGGTAATTTTTTCAGTAAGCGCTGTCAAGGTTTTTTCCTGCGTGAAATCGCTGGTGATAGAAACGACCTTTGCAGATTCTATTGCAAATTTTTTTTTAAATCCTGTCAGATCTGCAAGGGGTTTGTATCCATCATATTGAGCCGAAGCAACAGTGGAACAAGATAAAAAAGCAGCAATCAATAAAACGGACACGCTGAAATCCTTAGGCATATGCTTTCTCCTTCAATAATTCATCTACCCTTACAACTTTCAATCCAAGCTTAGCCACGTGGTCCAAAAATTTAGGAAGTATTTCCAATGTTGCGGCGCTGTAGTCGTGAAATAAAATCACGTCACCGCCTTTTAATGATCTTGTAACTCGTTCAAATAAAACAGAACCATTTTTTGTAACCGTATCAAACGAACGGATGCTCCAGCCGATCGTTTTATATCCGCGTTTCTTTACCGCAGATGCTACCATTGGATTTGTTACGCCAAATGGAGGCCTGAAAAAATTCGGCTTTTTATGAATCACGTTTTCAATTGCAGAATCGGTTTCAATTAATTCTATCGCAATTTTCTCCGGCAATTGCAAATCAAAAAGGGCGCCGTGCCAATAACTATGATTCCCGATTAAATGTCCGGCATCATAAATTCTCTTCGTTAGGGCAGGATAATCGGTCACTCTGTTTCCAATGCAAAAGAAAGCGGCGGGAACTTTATAAGTTGATAAGACATCCAGAATTTTATCCGTCATGACGGGGATTGGCCCATCGTCAAATGTGATGGCTATTTTGTTCGACGTCGGATCACCTTGATATTTTACTGGCATAAAAAACTCGGCTGACAAAACAGCGGCACCATAGGCCTGAATATTTAAATAAATAATCGCGACCAAAGCATACCACCAGGGAGATAAAATATTGCCCCAATCGAATCCCACCAAAAGGAGGATAATGACTAAAAAAATAATATTGACTGTCTTTGCCTTTAGCATGCCTGTAGTAAAATCAATGAATGATGTGTCCCAAAATAAGGATTATAAATCAAGACCCGCTTTAAAGGCCTGTTTGTATTCCTAGAAACAACGGCATCAGGGATGTGGTTCTCCTGAATAATTTTTGCGGCCAGCCAAAGGGCAAATGCAGACGCTGTGGGGTATTCTCCGCTCAAATGTTTAAATAATCCTATTGAGCTGTCCGCAAAATAGATATGCGAAATTTCATCTATTTTGCGATCCGATTTCCCATCCCCACTCTTTCCCAGCACCACGAAATCAATATCGGTATTTTTTAAGGAAGCAGCTTCTAAAAATGATGTTATCTCATCCTTTAGTGCGGCATCCTTTGGTTTGTACAACATCTTAACTGCCTCAATGCATACCCGTTCGCCGTCACTTTTTTCGCCGGACAGAACGAAATAAGCTGCACCTTCACCGTTGACGGTGCCCGCACCGGGTCGCTCAAAGAGGCTCAAGTTATTTCCTTGTTTTTTGAAGATACCGAACCGCTTTTGCAACGCATGACTGATCGGGGTAATTTCATCAACACCTCCCACAAGCATTGATTGCGATGGTGAATCTTTTAATTCCAAAATCGCGTCGAGCAGGGCGCTCTCGAATGAAAAAGCACCCTGCGTGTAGGTTTGGTTATAGCCCTGGCATTGGAGCAACAGCGCTATCTGCGAACCTATCGTATTGTGCGTAGATTGAATAAACGGGGTGGGATTGAGAGCGTACTCCTTGTTCTCGATCATCTTGTTCAGGAAGATCCCCGTATCATCCAGGCATCCATATGCTGTGCCGGTAATAATACCGTTGGGTACAGCAATACCAGCTTGCTTCAAGGCTATCGACCCGGCCGCTACGCCCATCTTAATAATTCGACTCATTCGCCGAAGTTGCTTTGGATCTATATATTTGGAATAGTCAGGTTCGTGGCAGGAGAGTTTGTCTCCCAGATAGGCCAAAGGTTGGTCAAGCAATCCATTCTCGTCCCAGGTTTTCTGAGGTGAAATGTTTCCCATGCCTTTGATGTACACTGCCATTGCCGTTATCTGTTATCCGTTAGTCGTTATTAGTTCATCGCGTCTTGTCCTGAAATAGGTTGACAGGTTTGAACATTAATTTATTAGACTGTCTTTTGCGTAATAACGAACATCGATCAAGGAATGATGAATGATGATCCGTGAGCCCATTCGAAATTCGATATTCGATATTCCTTGTTCGATATTTATGTCTTGTTCCCTAATCATTGTTTCGGGAAAATATTATGGAAGAGCAATTTCCGCCGAAACCAAAGGAGTTGCTCATCACATGATTTATTTTAATTCCTTCTTCGAATGTCTTTTGGGGAGTGATATTGATTTCAGGGATTGGGGTTTCAAATCGAAGGTTGGGAAATACACATTGTTTTTCGATTGCCATGATTGAAAACACCGCTTCAATTCCACCACTCGCACCCAATGTGTGGCCAGTAAAAGCTTTCGTAGAACTCAGCCTGGGATAATTTTGACCATATATTCTCGTTATCGCCGTTCCTTCCGACAAATCATTATTCAGCGTGCCGGTCCCGTGGAGGTTAATGTAATCAATGTCATTTGGGTCTAAAGAACCCATTGCCAATGCCTTTTGCATTGCGCCAAACGATCCTCTTCCCTCGGGCGACGATGCTGTTTGGTGATGGGCGTCATTCGTATTGGCGTAGCCATTTACGTAGGCTATGGTTTTTTTTCTCTCAGCATTTTTCACGCGGTCGGAAATAATGACTACAAACCCAGCACCTTCACCCAGATTCAGACCACTGCGTCCCGCATCAAATGGTCGACAAGGTTGTGAATCAAGAATCATCAAACTATTAAAGCCATTTAATGTAAATCTTGAGAGGGCGTCTGTTCCGCCAGCGATGACCACATCAAGCTGGTTATGTTTGATAAGCCGGGCGCCAAGCGCAATTGCATTGACTGAAGATGAACAAGCTGTATTGATCGTAGAAATAAAGCCATCGATTCCTAAATCATCGGCGATGAGTTCCGTGGACCTCCCACATTCATGGTTAACGATTTCCCGAAGCCTTCCTTTGGAAGCGTCAATTTTGAAATCATTGAAAAAATTTTCTGTCTTGTCCATTCCGCCAACCGTTGTCGCAGAAATAAGTCCTGTGCGCCACCGTTTCAAATCAATTCCGGCGTTCGCAACAGCTTCACGCGCAGCATGAATTCCCAGCAAAGCGGTGCGCGTAATATGGCGCTGTTGAGCAAGCTTTTTACATAACAATTCATTGGAAAGTTTCACCTCACCCACTGGCAGTTTGTCACGATAAATGGAATCGAATTGTGTAATATGGCCGATTCCTGAGGTTTGATTTTTAAACGACTGCAGTGTTTGTTCCACGGACAGTCCAATAGCCGAGATTACTCCAACGCCTGCAACGTGAACACGGTCTTCCAAATTATTTTGGTTGATTAGCCTTGATATATTCTGCAATGGTTTTCACAGACTTGAATATCTGCGGTCCATCTTGCGGATTGGTAAGCTTGATATCATAATGCTGCTGAAGCAGCACAATCAACTCCAATGCATCTATTGAATCCAATCCTAATCCATCAACAAACAGAGGCTGATCATCACCAATATCTTCTGGTTTGAGATGCTTCAAATTCAACGCTTCTATGATTTGCCTTTTGAGGTCAGCCAGTAACTGTTCCATATTCTTTCAACTGATAAAGTTTTTGAAGTTGAGCCACCGAATGCACCGGTGCGTTCTCTCGTTCCTTTTTTTCCGCCAAATATAAGAAAACATCGTGTTGAGCACCCATTACATCTACCCAGCCCGCGATACAGGCTTGGGTTTTTTCGGATTTCATGACGGTTTCTACGTACTGATGCATTTGTATTGCATCAAATTCGGGCCATACAAAAAAAGCATTTTCGCCTTTAATGCCATTTCGTATGCAAATTTCACCCGCAACAATGTTAGCCAATGTATAGACGAATAGTGCAGGACTCGCCATTGTTTTCATAGACTCAAAGTAGCGGATATCCGTATCCAGGCTCGCGTGAGCGTTGGATAAAACTACCGACACCTGCTCCGGCTTGTACTCGGCCCTGAGTGGAATATCTTTCAAGAGCATTTCCGATGCTAAAAATCCCAATTTCGACGAAGCATCCATCTTGTAAAACTTGGGATAATTCACCGCGAGCGCCTCAAATGCGCTACCTAAGAAATCGTCCAGGGACCCACGTAGATCACGGCAAAACAATTCGCCCTGGCGGAAGATTGCGCGATTGCGGATGTGGGCGTGGCTGGTGATGTAGGTCATTTTTGAGTGGTGATCTGTCAGGATGTGTAAGCAGTACGTAGTAAGAGGTAAGTGGAGAGAAGGGCGTAATTTGCTTTCATAACTATTTTAAATTTCTTACGGGCTTCGCTACCAGGTAATCTCGAACCTCGAACTTCAAACCTCGAACTATAACGCCGATAACTTTTCCGTCACGTCAATTAGCTTCGCGAGTCGTTTCAACCCCGAAGCATGATCCTTAACATATGGGTTGCTTTGGTCCCAAACATATCCAGCCAATACTGAACAGATTTGTCGCTTGATTTCGGGATCAGGATTTTTAGAAAAGAAAATCTTCTCCAACGTACCATCATACCACGCCATAACAAAAGTGCGAAACGTGTCGACACCTTGCCTGATGAACTTCGTATATTCGGTATCCCATTCAACTTTTTCGCCTTTCAATTTCCGAATCACAAGCTTGCTTGCCAGGTGGCTCGATACCGTTGCAAACATTACGCCTGAGGAAAATATCGGATCCAGAAATTCCGTCACATTTCCAGTCAGCACAAATCCTTTTCCGTAGAATTTATCGGTTGTCGCCGACCACGCTTCCAGCTTACGAGGTTCGAATACCCATTCTACATCACCGAAACGTTTCTTGAGATAAGGATTTCCATTGATGAAGATTTTATACTGCTCCGTTAGATCTGAAGGCAACGTTGCAAAAAAGTCGTAGCCCCCAACAAATCCTAAGGAAGTTACCCCCGTTGAAAAAGGAATAATCCATGTCCACACCCCAGGCGCATACATGACAGCAATAATACGGTTCGGTTCATCGTGATCACTGCGATGAACATCCTGAACGTGCGCAAAAACAGCCTTCCGAGGGTCAAGGTTAGAGGGCTTGTCCAAATTGAATAACCGCGGAATTACCCTTCCATATCCACTGGCATCAACAATATAGCGCGCAGAAATTTTTTCTGTTGAACCATCCTTTCGTTGCACGGTGGTTGTGGAACTTTCATCCTCAAAAAATTCGATCGCCGTAACAGTGGTTTCAAAATTCACGGGCACACCCATCTTTTCAACTTCGGTTATCAAGGTAAGATCAAATTCAGCACGTTGAACTTGCCATGTCCAGGTCCACCCCTTAGAAAATTGATCCGAAAAATTAAAATCAGACACTTTATCACCTTTCATGAATTTTGCGCCAAACTTTTCCTGGAATTTTTTGGCCTTTATAGCATCTAAAAATTTTGCATCTTCCAAAACCTCCATACAGCGCGGCAACAAACTTTCTCCAATCACAAATCGGGGAAACTTTTCCCGTTCTACTACTCTAACAGAAAAACCTGCCTGGTGAAGCATCGAAGCCGATACTGATCCTGCGGGGCCGGCGCCAATTACTAAAACATCAATCTTTTCGCTCATTTCGTTCTTTGTTTATTTTGGTGGACAGAAGGCATTCCGTCCCTAGCATGGGACGGCTGATTATCCGTCATTACATTTTATTTGCAAATTAATAAGGTATGACTTACGCCGATAAAATCTTTTTGATCGATCACCTCTAATCCCGCCCGTTCTACCAGTTGGATAAAGACTTTCGAGTCATACATCTGGCTATTTCCGTTCGCCATAACAGTAAAATATAATGACGTCTGTTGAAGCGAAAATGCCGATGCCTCAAATCGTTGACGATCCCAGAAGGTTTCCAATATGAAAATATGTCCTCCAGGATTTAAAGCTTTTTTGCATCGTTTAAGGATTGAAACTATTTCGTCATCTGAAAAACAATCTAAAAACTGGCTCATCCAAATGGCATCAAATCCCGTGGGAAACTTTTGTGATTCGTCGAGGATATTCGTGGGATGAAATGTAATTCGATTACCAAAACCTTTCAGATGAATTTGTTCCCTTGCCGTTTCAACATATCCAGGCAAGTCCATTATCGTAATTTCAACATCCGGGTCGAAGTCAAAACTTTGCATCGACCATTTACCAGTGTT
>Ga0111539_10004367_pt1 | contig 18525 bp, 22 predicted proteins | sample RhiMethybrSRZTD1_FD_79667 | JGI IMG/M metagenome (GOLD analysis project Ga0111539, IMG submission 79667) | Populus rhizosphere microbial communities from Tennessee, USA - Rhizosphere MetaG P. TD hybrid SRZTD1 (version 2) (version 2) | ecosystem: Host-associated > Plants > Roots > Rhizosphere >... | reverse complement strand
AGGATGAACGTGGTGCCGGTGCCGGGCCGGGACTGCACGTCGACGGTGCCGCCGTGCTCCTGGATGATGCCGTAGGTCACGGAGAGTCCGAGGCCGGTCCCGGTGCGCTTCGTCGTGAAGAACGGATCGAAGATCTTGGATACCTCCTCGGCCGGGATGCCGGGGCCGGTGTCCGCTACCAGGAGCCGAACCCAGCCCGGCCGCTCGGCTGGCCCCGTCTCGACGCGGATCTGGCCGCCCGTCGGCATCGCCTCCCGGGCGTTGGTCAGCAGGTTCATCAGCACTTGATGAAGGGTGGCGGCGTCGCCGAGGATCGGCGCCAGTCCCCGGTCGAGACTGGCGACGACCTGCACGTTGTCCGCCGCCAGCGGCTTCTGCATGAGCTGCAGGCTCTCATCCACGACCGCGTTGAGGTCGAGCGGTACTCGATCGCCCGGTGAGTGACGCGCGAACGAGCGCAGGCTGGCCGCGATCCGCGCCACGCGCTGGCTGGCTCGGTGGAGCACCTGCAGGTCCTCCAGCACCTGGGCGGGGAGCTGCTGCTGTTCTGCGTCGAGCAGCATGACCTCGATGCGGGTGGTGATGATGCCCAGCGGGTTGTTCATCTCGTGCGCGATGCCCGCTGCCATCGTGCCGAGGGCGGCCAGCTTTTCGTTCTGGTACAGCACCTCGCGCTGGCGCTGCAGCTGCGTCTCGACACGCTTGCGTTCGGTGATGTCGGTGATGAGCGCTATGGCGATTCCGCCTTCGGCCGATTTCACGTAGCTGAGACTGATTTCCACCGGGAACTCGGTGCCGTCGTTGCGCCGGCCGGATAGATCGAGGCCGATACCCATCGGACGGATGCGGGGCTCAGCGAAGTAGCCTGTGCGATGCGCCACGTGGTCTCGGCGGGCCCGTTGCGGCAGCAGGATCTCGAGCGGCTCGCCGAGAAGTTCCGCGCGCGAGTAGCCAAACATGCGCTCGGCGGCCGTGTTGACCAACGTCATGCGCCCAGTCGTGTCGATCAGGATGATGCCCTCAGAGGCGGACTCCAGGACCGCGCGCGCGGTGTCCTGGCTGAGCCGGAGTTCCGCTTCCTTGAGCCGCGCGTCGCGCTCCAGCTGGTGCTCGGCGCGCTGGTGCTCGGCAGCGGCGGCCTCCAGCTCGGCGACGCGGCGGCGCATCCGCTCGACTTCACTGCCGAGCGATGTGTTGGGCTTCGGCCTATCGTTCACGGTCCTCGAACTATCGCTCAGGACGCACTGCTGCTGTCAAGCGATGCCTTCCGCCGGCGTCAGCGCAGCGACCCCAGGTAGGCGGCCAGCGCCCGCACGTCGGCCTCGGTGAGCTCGAGGGCCGGCATGTGCGCATTCGGGCGCTGCGCGGCCGGGTCCCGCAGCCAGCGAGCCAGGTATTCTGGCTGGTATTTCTGGCCGACGTGCGAGAGATCAGGCCCGATGGGCGTTCCGAACTTTCCGATGATGTGGCAGCCGTAGCAGCCGTTGTTCTTGAATGCAGCCTCGCCGCGTTCGATCACTGAGTTGCTCGGCGACTGGGCGGTTGCCAGGCTGGCGACGGCCAGCAGCACGACGGCGATGACGATGGGTTTCATGGTTCCTCCTCTATCGATATCCGGCCTCGAACGTCGAGCGCGCGGGCGCCGGTCGGCGTGGCCAGGAGTGGATTGATCTCGAGCTCTCGAAGGTCGGGCACCGAGCAGACGAGATGCGAGAATCGGCTGACGGTGTCGGCGAGCGCGTTGAGGTCGGCGGCGGGACGGCCGCGGAAGCCTTGGAGGGCCGGGGCCATCCGCAGTTCAGTCAGCATCATGCGCGCCTCGGCCGGATCCACGGGCGCCAGTCGCGTCGCGGTGTCTCTGAGGATCTCTACAAAAATGCCGCCGAAGCCGACCATGACGAGCAGCCCGAACTGGGGATCTTCCACCATGCCCAGCAGGAGCTCGACCGCGTCGTCGCCGGCCATCGCTTGCACTAGCACGCCGTCGAGCCGCGCCTGCGGACGCGCACGGGCGACGCGCGCGAGCATCGACTCGGCCGCGGCGGTGACGGCGTCGGGCGTCATGAGTCCGAGAACGACGCCGCCCGCGTCGGTCTTGTGCGTGATGTCAGGCGACACGATCTTGATTGCGACCGGTGTGCCGAGAACGCGAGCGACCTCCGCCGCGTCGGCCGGCGTGCGGGCCAGTCTGGCCGGCACGACGTCGATCCCGCAGGCGTCGAGCAGCGGCGCGCCTTCGAGCAAGCCGAAGGTGCCAGACATCCGGGGGCCGATGACGGCCGCGAATAACCGTGCGCGATCAAGCCGCGCCGCGAGCGACGGCAGCCGCGGCCGCCGCCGCTCGACGAGGGTCACGGTGTGGGCCAGCGCCCGCACCGCTCGCTCGGGGAATGGATAGCACGGCACCCCGCCCTCCTCGAGGGCCGTGATGCCCGGCTGCACGCGGGCGCCGCCGGCGAAGACGCCGAGCACCGGCGTCGACCAATCGCGGGTGGCACCCAGCATCGTGCGGGCGACGCCGGCCGCATCCGTGGCCGCCTGGGGCGCGAGCATGACGACGAGTGAGGCCGATTCTCCGGCCAGCACGTGCAGCGCGTCGCCGTAGCGCGAGGGCGTTGCATCGCCGATGAGGTCCACCGGGTTCGTCGTGGCCGCGTGAGGCGGAAGCACGGCGGCCAGCCGTGCCTGGGCGGCCTCCGGCAGCGGTGCCACGTCGAGACCGGCGTCGCGCGCGGCATCGGTCGCCAGGATGCCAAGGCCGCCACCATTGGTGACGAGGATCACGCGCCGCCCCGTCGGCGTCCGACCGGTGACGAGGGCTCGCGCGACGTCGAACAGCTCTTCGAGCGTCGTCACGCGCAATGCGCCGGCCTGTCGTACGGCGGCGTCAAATGCGCGATCCGAGCCGGCCAGCGCGCCGGTGTGTGAGGACACGGCGCGGGCGCCCTCGGCCGAGCGGCCTGCCTTCATCAGCACGCACGGTTTGCGGGCGGCCGCTGCCGCCAGCGCGGCGAAGAACGCGCGACCGTCGGCGACGCCCTCGAGGTATCCGAGGATCACGCGCGTATCGGGATCGTCGGCAAGCGCGCCGAGAAGGTCCGTCTCGTTCACATCGGCCTGATTGCCAAGACTGGCGAGGAGGGAGAAACCGAGGTGGTGCTGGCGCGACCAGTCGAGGATCGCGGTGGCGAGCGCCCCGGAGTGGGAGAAGAAGCCGAGCGGCCCGGCCGGCGGCATGCCTGGCGCGAACGTCAGGTTGAGCCGGGACGCCGGGCGGATCCAGCCGAGACAGTTGGGACCGACCAGGCGCAGCGGCGCCTCCCGGAGCCATAGGCGCAGCTCGGCCTCGCGCGCGCGGCCCTGGTCGCCCGTCTCGCGGAACCCTGCGCTGATCACCACCGTGGCCGACACACCCTTGGTGACGCACTGCTTGAGCGTAGGCAACACCGCGGGCGCCGGGACCGCCAGGACGGCCAGATCGATCGGCTCGCTCACGTCGAGGATCGAAGCCGCCGCGGGCACGCCCTGTACGACCGAACGGACCGCGTTGACCGCGACGAGCCGGCCGGGAAAACCCGCGGCTTTGAGGTTGGCGAGGACGCTGCCGCCCACCTTCGAGGGGTCCGCCGACGCGCCAATCACGGCGACCGCGCGTGCGTCGAAGAACGGCCCGAGGCCGGGACGGATCATTGCGCGGTCAGCGGCGTATGCCCGAACGTGGAGGGTCAGGGACCGGCGTCCAGCTCGTGGGCGCGGTCGCGCGTTCCGCGGCATCGCCGACAATCCCTCGCACCAGCTCCAACAAATCGTTTGCGGAGAAGGGCTTGGCGAGAAAGCCGGCCGCTCCTTCCTCGAGCGTGAGCCGGCGCGTCGCCCCTGACCCGTAACCGGTGACGACGATCACCGGCGTGCCGACAGCCAGCGCCGCTCGAAGGACGTCGACGCCATCGCCGTCGGGCAGCTGCCGGTCGACGATGGCCAGCACGGGCCGCGGGTGACGGGCGAGCATGGTCAGCGCTGCCTCCCGGCTCCCGACGATCGCCACGTTCCATCCGCGACGGCGCAGCAGCCGCTCGCAGGTTGCGGCCAGGTCCCGCTCGTCATCGACGACGAGAATCGTCCCGGTCATGCGGCGTGGCTCGGCTCCGCCATCGCCCGCACGAAGTCTGACTCCGTGACGATACCCACCAGGCGCCCCTCCTCGACGACCGGGAGCGCCCCGATCTTGTGATCCATCATGATCCGGGCGGCCTCGGCGATCGGACGGTCCGGACTCACGACGATCACCGACGTCGTCATGACACCGCCGACGGTGATCTGCGGCAGCAAGTAGTTCATCTCCCACACGGACAGGCTCGTGGCCGGCGAGGGCAGGTTGAGCCGGATGTCGCGGTCGGTGACGATGCCCACCACGCGGCCGTCGTCGACCACGACAAGGTGACGGATCCGCTTCCCGACCATGCGCTGTCCGGCCTCCAGCATCGGCGTCTCCGGATCGACGGTGATCGGCTTGGCGGTCATGAAGTCCCGGACACGCATGGCGGGCCCTCCCATCAGTTGGCAACGCGGGTGAGCAGGCGGTGAGCGAAACGGAAGAGATCCTCGGCGGCCGTCCACTCGCTGCGCGTCTCGGTGTCGAGCAGCAGATCGGGATTGAGCGAATACTCGTACTCGATCGTCAGATCAGGCACCGCCGTGGTGGCTCCGTGGCTCGAGCGCCACCGTACGGTTCGTTCGCGATCGAGACACACCTCGGAGCGGCACACGAGCTGGACCTCGGCGAAGGTGTCGACGATCTCCCGGGCCAGGGCGCGCCACGCCCGGCGTGGCGCCGTGGCATCGACGACCACCGCGAGGCCGGCATCAGCGAGGAGCTTGGCCGTGTAGGCGAGGGCGCGGTGCGCAATTTCCTCGTCGTGCTCGCCGAACCAGGGTTCGGTGAGAGCGAGGGCACGTAGCGCCGCCCACTCGAGAATCGATACCGCCACCCCGTGGACGACGAGCCGTTCGGCCATGAGCGAGGCCAGAGTCGTCTTGCCGCTACCGGGCGGGCCCGTGAGCCAGAGCACCGCTCCGCCCGCCGCCTCAGGCCGGCGCTCTGCGGGTCCCAGCGACAGCCCCAGCGCCGCGATCCGCTGGCCAGCCACCGCGGCGTCCTCGGCGACGGTGTCAACGGTGAGCTCGGGCGACACTGCGCGCTCGTAGGGTACGTTGACTCCCGGCACGGTGGCGCCCGTCGCCCCGGCGCCGGCGTAGATGGCGCGGGGCGCGGCGCCGCTCGTGCGCGCGCCCTCGCGGGCTCGAGCAACCTCCAGCGGGCAGTCGATTTGGACCTCGGCGAACCGCTTGATCGATGTCCGGGCCAGATCGCGCCAGACCCGGCGATGGGCGGTGGCGTCGACGATGACCGGTATACCAGCCTCGGTCAGCGAGATCGCCGCGAAGACCAGCGACCGATAGACGATTTCGCGTTCTGCCTCGGAGTATGTCGGATGGGGCGTGACGACCGTGCGCATCCGATCGAGCTCGAGGAGCGAGACCGGAGCGCCCGCCTGCGCCAGCCGTGCGGCCGCCTCGCGCGCTACGGTCGACTTGCCGCAACCCGGCAGGCCGGTGACCCAGATCGCCCAGCTCATCGGGCAACTCCGCACAGCCACGACACGTCGGCCGGGTCGAACCGGGTCAGCTGCGTCAGCGAGCCCGCCAGGTGGGCGAGGTCCGAGCGCACCGAGCCGGGCAGATCCGGATACCAGCGGGGATGCGCCAGGACCAGCGCGCGGAAAGCGAGGAACGGGGGCAGCGCTTCGAGCAGTTCGTAGTCGCGGCTGGTCTCGATGTAGGTGCCCAGGAAGTTGTGGAAGAGGCCGCGGAACGGCTCGGCCACGCCCCGTTCACCGTGCCGGGCCGCCTTGCGCATGCCGAAGAAGAGGTAGTTGATGGCCAGCGCGGCCACGTCGTCGGCCGGCTCGCCCCACTCGCCTCTGCTGCGGTCGAGAATGCTGAAGTCGGTCCCTTCCCGGAACAGGATGTTCCAGGGGTGGAAATCGCCGTGCGTCCGCGACAGACGGTGGGCGCGGTCACGCAGGCGCCAGCGCCAGCGCACCATCGCGACTTCGAGCGCCTCGCACACCGCCGGCGGCAACACGGACGAGGGGTGGGGATAGCTGTCGAGAATACCCATCACGCACTCGCCGTGGCCGACCAGCTCGCGGATCCGGCGCGCGTACAGCGTCGGCTCGTCGCGTTTAGTCGCATGCGCGTCAGCCAGGAATCGGGCGAGCGCCTGCGTGCGTTGCGTGTCGAGCGGATCGAGCCTCCCTTCCAGCAACCGATCCAGATCGAGCCAGTAGAGATGCCCGTCGGCCTTCTCGACGAGCTGGAAGAAATCGATGGCGTCGGCGGCCGAGACGAGCTCGCCCGACGGGCGCAGGAAGCCGACGTCGAGGCTGCGGACGTGGCACGGGAAGTCGTTGTAGGCCGCGTGGCCGTAGAGCGCTTGCCAGGCTCGGTCGGCCGGGTAGTCGTGACTGAAGCCCTGCGCCGGACGCGTGCGGCTCACGACGAGCTTCCGCGGACGACCGGCCACCCGGCACTCGATCTCGAACGGCTTGCCGTAGCCGAAGCCCTTGGGATCGTCGAGCACCTCGCCCCCGAGCGAGCGCAGGGCGACGATCTCGATCGGCTCGCCGAACAGGCTGGCCAGATACTCGTCGAGCCGGGCGGTGTCGAGGGCGAGGCTCATCACCCGCGCCCTCGCACCGTCAGCACCGGGCAGGGCGCCATCGCCGCCACGCGCGCCGCCACGCTGCCGAGGAAGAATCGGACCATGCCGGTGCGGCCGTGCGTGCCCATGATGATCATGCCGGCCTGTTGCCGCTTGGCCGCCCGGACGATCTGCTCGTGCGCCACACCCTCGAGCAGGAGGCCGCGCGCCCGCACCCGCGCCGCCTTGGCCTTGGCGAGCAGGCGATCCATCTGCTTCTGCGCCCACGCCTGGGCCGATTTGCTCATCTGGTCATACACCGACGGAGACAGATACGCATCGCCGGCCCCGGCCATCGGGATCACCGGCGACAGCACGTGAACGAGCACGAGCTGGCTCCGATTCTCACGCGCCTCGGCGAGGCTCCGGGCGAACGCGGCGCTCGACGCTTTCGAGAAGTCAGTGGGGTGGAGCACACGACGGCTCATCGGACGGATCTCTCTCTGGCGGCCGGCGCCGCCTCCACGGTGTGAGGTTCGCGGATCATGAAGACCGGTACTGGCGCGCGGCGGAGGACGGCCTCGGCCACCGAGCCGAACAGCAGGCGCCCGAGACCCGTGCGCCCGTGCGTCGCCATGGCGATGAGGTCAACGCCGCCTTCCTGCGCGGCGGCGAGGATCTCGTCGGCCGGACGACCGCGCCGGATCGCCCAGGCGGTATTCACGTCCTGCGACCGTAGCGCAGCCGAGATGGGCGCCAGATACTCCTCGGCTTCCTGCCGCCGGGCCTCGACGTCGTCGACGACGGTGCCGTCGATGACCGATGGCGTGATCGGCTCCAGGACGTGCAGTAGCATGACCGTCATGTCGAGCGGCCCCGCGATGTCCATCAGGAAGCGCAGTACCGCCTCACAAGCCGTCGAACCGTCGAGCGCGACCAGCACGCGCCTGTAGCTAGGCATGGGACACTTCCTTCGCGGGCGGGACGCCCATGGACGGCGCGTCGATTGGAGCGCCGTCGGGGCGGATCACGAGAACGGGCACCGACGTTCCGCGTCGCACGCGTTCGGTGACGCTGCCCATGACCAGTCGAGCCACCCCGCTACGGCCGTGGCTCGACATCACGATGAGGTCCGCACCGCGATATCGCGCGGTATCCACGATTGCCTTCACCGCAGGCCCGTACCACGCTGCAACCTCCACGTCGGCGACACCGGCCGCCATGACTCGCGCACGGGTGGCCTCGAGATACGTCGTGGTCTCACGCATGACGTCCACCTGGTCCTCGATGGGATCGGCCAGTGGTCGGGTATGCGCTTCGGCGGCGCGCAGCAGGACGAGCTTGGCGCGGGCCTGCCGCGCCAGGTCCACGGCCGGCGCCAGTGCCGCCTCGGCGACCACCGAGCCGTCGAGTGGAACAAGGATCATCTCGAGGTTCATCGCCTCTCCTCCCGATGCATGGTCGTGGTTGCTCACCGAGTGTGAGTAAGGCAACGTCTGTGCCACGCCAACCGGCAAACAAATACCGTCAGTTAGGGATCGTCGTGGCGGGACGGGGTGGGGCGGTCTCGCCTCGCTGGGACGGACGGTCCCCAGCCGCCATCGATCTGCGAACGCGGCAAGCGTTGGCTCTCCCGCGTCCTCGGTATGGCAGGGCGATTGCTCCGTGTCGCATCGCATGATCCGGTCTGGTGGCTGCTGAACAAATGACGGCCGACCGGCGATCCGCGTCCGCACTTCATCGCGTCCTTGGCCTGACGGAAGTCACGGCCGGCGGCGTGGGCATCATCATCGGCGCAGGAATCTACGTCCTCCTGGGAGCCGCGACGGCCCACGCCGGCCCCCTCGTGTGGCTCGCATTCCTTATCGCCGCGGGGTTGAGCGCACTGACCGCCCTCAGCTACGCCGAGCTCAGCTCAATGTTCCCGAGCGCCGCCGGCGAATACGAGTACACGCGGCACGCGCTGCCGGAGTGGGTTGCTTTCGTCGTGGGCTGGACGATGATCGTGGGCCTCGTGGTGGCGGCCGCCACCGTATCCATCGGCTTCGCACGCTACGTCGGCTACTTCGTCGACGTCGACGCGCGGGTGGCGGCGCTCGGTCTGTTGACGGTGGTGTCGGCGATCGCCATGGCCGGGATCAAGCAATCGGCCCGGCTCACCCTGGCCCTCAGCGCCGTCCAGGTCGGCGGTCTCGTCCTCGTCGTCCTGATCGGGCTGCCGCACGTGGGCGATGTCGATCTGCTGGCTGGGGCCGGCGTCGGCGGGGTGCTCGGAGCCGCGGCGCTCGTGTTCTTCGCCTTCATCGGGTTCGACGAGGTGATCACGCTCTCCGAGGAGACCCGCGATCCGACACGGACCGTTCCGCGCGCACTCCTGCTCGCGCTGGGGCTGTCAGCCACACTCTACGTCGCCGTGGCTATCGCAGCCGTGAGCGTGCTCGGAGCTTCGGCACTAGCGGCGTCGCCTCGCCCGCTCGCCGAGGTCATGGCCCACGTGCTCGGCGGCCGGGGGGCGACGGTGGTAGCTGCAATCGCCGTCGTGACGACAACCAACACCACACTCCTGGCGCTCACCGCGGCGTCGCGCGTGCTTTACGGCATGGCCAAGGCCGGCGCCATGCCACGCCGCTTCGCCAAGGTCCATGCGCGACGGGGATCGCCAGGACGCGCCATCGTGGCGGTGGCGCTCATCTCCGCGGGCTTCGCCGGGCTCGGCGATTTTGCCGTGATCGCCGCGGTGACCGACTTTGCCGTGTACGTCGTGTTCCTTGCCGTCAACGCCACCGTGATCGTACTGCGGCTCACGCGCCCGGATATGCCGCGGCCGTTCGCCGTCGCCGGGGCGGTCGGTGGGATTCCGGTGCTGCCGCTGCTCGGATTCGGGGCGGTGGCGGTCATGATGACGCACCTGCAGCCGATCGCCATCGCGCTGGGGACGGCGCTCTGTGCCGTCGGCCTAGTAGCGGGCTGGCTGCTGCGCTCGCGCCGCTGACCTCGAGCCATTCGCGATCCGCGGTCCGGATCTTCGGTGAGAACGTGCCCGCGCGAGCTCACATCGAGACGGTGCCCCGGCTGTCGGCCCATGCTGACGCCCACGGCCTGCTCCGCTGGCATCGCACGGCGAGCCGTCCGCCGCGACGGCTGTTCGTCGTGCACGCCTATCGGGATCGCGTCACGATCGAGTGAACCGCGGCGACCGTGCCACCGCCAGCAGACACGCCTTGCGGCAGAACGCGACGCCAGACGTGCCAAGCACCGAACAGCACGTGACATCGGTGAACCGGCGCGTCCACTCATCCCGCGCGAGCTCGGCGGTGGCGCGCCACCGGATGAGCGGACACTCAACGCCGGCGGTCGTGGTCCGCATCGCCCGCGGAAAGAGGAAGTGCACTCCCAGCACGAGCAGGGTCGTCGTCAGCAGTATCGCAAGCCCGAGCAGCACGCCTTCGAGCGTCGTCACGGAATACATGGGTTTCTCTCGGCGCGCTCAGCGCGCCGCCTCCTCGCGCGCCTGGCAGGTCGCGCAACGACGAGCCGTAGGCATCGCCCGCAGTCGCAGCAGCGAGATCGCGCGATGACAGGCCTCACACACCCCGAATACCCCGGCCTCGAGCCGGCGCTGTGCGGCGTCGATCTCATCCAGCTCGTGCCGCTCACGCCCCTCGAGCTTGGTCAGGAGGTCTCCCACGACGCCGGCCGCCGCCCCCTCGCCGAAGTCACTCCGTTGCTGGGCTTCGAGCGTCGCCAGCTCCTCGTCGGTCGTGGCGACCGTCCGGGCCAAGTCGAAGCACATCTCGGTCAGGCGCTGCTGAAACTCCGCCGTCAAGCTTGGCTGTTCCGTTCGTGCCCGAGTCGACATGGTCTCAGTCCCTCCCGCCGGGCCATCCTTGGGACCCAAGCCAGTTGAACGTAGTGCAGCGTCGGTGCCACGGCACATGTCTCAGAATCCAGTGGCTTACGCGAATGGGGTGAAGCCTCGCTGGGGCGCTGGTGCCTCGGGCGGGACGCGGGCGCCACGGGGGTAAGTGCTTCTTGACCCTGGCTTGGTCACGCCCCACCGCACCTGCGGACCATCGCCAGTCTGCATCAGCTGGAACTCACCAGAGATACGTGTCGGGATCGGCGCCCCTGATGCATGGCAGCGTCTCGGCCAGCGCCTTGAGCACGTCGTGCTCGGTGACGATCCCAACCAGCCGTCCGTCCTCGACGACCGGCAGGCTGCCGACGCGGACGTTGGCCATGATGGCCGCGGCCTGCGCCACCGGCGCCTGAGGACCGATAGTCACGACGCGCCAGGTCATCACGTGGCTCACCCGGATGTCGTTCAGGGCCGCGGTCAGCGCCCGCAGTCGACCGCCCTGCCCGGCCGGCAGGTGCTCCGCGAGGGCAGAGCCAAACATCGCGCTTCGCAGATCGCGGTCCGTGACGATGCCGATCAGTCGTCCGTCTCCGTCCACGACGGGGAGGTGCCGCATGGCACGCTCACGCATTACTGCCACCGCGGTTTCCACGGGCGCCTCGGGATCGATGGTCATTGGAGTCTTCGTCATCACGTCTCGAACTTCCATCGCCGCACTCCTTGTCAGTCGGGAGCGAGTCAGCTCTGCCCCGGGTACGAGTCGCTCGGAGATGCTGCAAGGCGAAGGCCGCGGCGAAGGATCGAGAAGTCACGGGGTTCGACGGCACCTTGCGTGGCGTAGATGCCCCGCTCTGGGGCAGCCGCGCCGCATTTGCCGACGACGCTGGTGCGCCGAAATCGCTGGAAACATGCAGCTCAGGGGTGGCACTGCCGATGCATTTGACGCGCACCGAGGCACGCTGACACCCACTATGGCCAGCAAAGACATACGCGAGATCCTGGTCGCCACAGACTTCTCGGACATCTCGGACGCCGCCGTGCGTGTCGCGCACGCCTATGCCAGGGCGTTCGGAGCTCGACTCCACGTCTTCCACGTTACGTGGCCCGACGAACTGGGATTGACCGCGTTGTTCGCGGCCCTCGTTGCCGAGCTCGGGACGCTCGTGCCCCTCGTGGTGGCTTCGCAGCGCGGGGATGCGGCGGACGAGATCGTGCGCTACGCCAAGGGGCACGGCATTCATCTCATCGTCCTCGGCACCCACGGGCGGACCGGCGTGAGCCGTGTCTTGATGGGCAGTGTCGCCGAGCGGGTGATCCGCACGGCGCCGTGCCCGGTCCTGACGGTTCCGCCCGTTGGCGGAGGGGAAGACGCGCGGGTGCTGCCACCCGCCGTGCGCCACTGCGTCTCCTGCAACACGACGTCGCACGACTTCCTTTGCGAGTCATGTCGAGCCCGGCTCAGGGCCCAGGCGGTCTACGTCGAGGGCGGGAGTGAGCACACCACACGCCCCAAGCCCACGTCGTGATCCTCGACGGGCGGGAGGTGCGGAGCTGACGCACGCTGCACTCGACCCGGTCGCCAAGATTCCCGAGTCCAAGGTGTGCGCCGTGGCGCTCGAGGTCCTCCAGCCATGACGGCAGGCTCCCCGCTCGACGCCCTGCTGCCGCCCGAGATGGCCCAGCGGGCCGAGGAGATCGGCGCCGCCAAGGTGACGATGGACCGCGGGCGGCTGCTCGCGCTCGCGATGCTCGCGGGCGCCTTCATCGCCTTCGGCGGCATTTTCTCGACGGTGGCGCTGGCCGGCGCCTCAGGCGCACCGTGGGGCGCGACTCGCGTGCTGGCCGGTGTCGTCTTCAGCGTCGGGCTGATCCTGGTCATTGTCGGTGGTGCCGAGCTGTTCACCGGGAATAACCTGATTGTCATGGCGTGGGCCGGCGGGCGGGTCAGCACGTGGGCGCTGCTCCGCAACTGGACTCTCGTGTACGTGGGCAACTTCGCCGGTGCGGTCGGCATCGCTCTTCTGGCATGTGGCGGGCGGCTGCACGAGGCGGGCGGCGGCGCCGTCGGCGCCACCGCGCTCGGGATCGCGGCCGCCAAGCTGCAACTGGGGTTCGTGCAGGCGATCCTGCTCGGCATCCTCTGTAACGTGCTTGTGTGCCTGGCCGTCTGGCTCGCCTACAGCGCCCGCAGCACGACCGACCGGGTGCTGGCGATCGTGCCGCCGATCGCCGCGTTCGTGGCGGCGGGCTTCGAGCACTCCGTCGCCAACATGTACTTCGTACCATTCGCGCTGCTCGTGACCTTCCTCGATCCAGGCTTCACCGCCGCCCGAGTCATCGACATCCACACGCTGACGTGGGGCGACTTCATCGTGCGCAATCTCCTGCCGGTCACGCTCGGCAATGTGATTGGCGGCGCTCTTTTGGTGGGCGGCGTCTACTGGTTCGTCTACCTGAGGCCGCGGCCGCGACCGGGAGAATGAGCTCTCGACGACCAGGGGACCTGGCGGTGGTCGATCGGACGGAGGGGCTTCAGCGTCTCCGACCCGCAAAGAGCCAGGCGACCAGGACCGCGAGCGCGACCACCGCGACCACGATCACCCACTGATCCCGGATTGCCTCGACCATGCTCTCCTCCGCCTGACGCGACCCTCGCGGACGCCCCAGTGCTTCGTGATTGCGCGTGCTTCACGACGCGCGGCGTGGGACTATGGCGCCCACTGCGGCCGGGACAATGGTCCTCGCGCCGATGCCGCCCCATGGAGGGAACACGTGAAGGGTTCGCCACGCCAGCCGAAAGCGCGTCGTCCGAAGGATCCCACGGTCATGTCACCCCAGGCCAAGCGACGCCAGCGGAGCGCGACGGCGGCGGTCCGGCGCGATACGACGCTGCTGCAAGCGAACATGGGGCGCCGAGTCGAGACTCGCATGGCGCCGCCGAAGTACGCGGAGCGGCGGCACGCGAAGCCGGGCGCCGGCATCAAGCGTTCGCGCGCTAACATGTCTCGCAAGTCCCGCTGAGGCTCCACGATACGATCGGGTCAGAGGCTCGCACCGTGGGGGCGGGCGGTGCGCTCGCGGGAGAGCGCCTCGCCGGGAAAGAAAATCGCCGCGAGGAGCAACACGGTGCCGAAAACCAGCGCATAGGCGGCCATCACCCGCATGATGAAATCGTCGTCGGCGTGCGGGAGCAGGAGCGCGAGGGCAGCGAGGAATAGCGACGAAACGCCGGCCGTCCCCAGCAGCCAGTGGCCGGCCGCACTGCGAGGGAGACGAATCGCGGCCACGAGCTCCAGCACACCGGTGATCAACCCCCAGGCGGCCAGGACGTAGACGAACTGTCGCGGCACGAAGGGCCAGGCCAGAGCCACGAGCCCCAGCCCCACGCTCACTGCCCCCTCCGGCAACAGGGGCCACGCGTCGAAGGCGCGCGTCGATGTCCGCGTGCCGGCGCTGATCGTCCACGCGCCATCGAGGATCGCGTAGACCGAGAAGAGCAGCACCACGATCGACAGCGTCACGCTTGGCCACACGACGATCGACACCCCGAAGGCGATAGCCAGCACGCCCCGAATCGCCATCATCCACCAGTTGCGGACCAGAGAGGTGAGGTTCATTGTTTTGCCTCGGCTGACATCCGGACGGTCAGCACAGGACACGAGGCAGTGGCGACCACCCGTGACGCCACGCTGCCGAGGAGCGCCTTCATCACGCCGGTGCGGCCGTGGGTGCCGAGCACCAGGATGTCGGTCTTGGCGTGCTCGGCTGCCGAGACGATCCCGTCGGCCGGGATGGGGCCGTCGATGAACTGAGGCGTAGCCCGCACGCCGGCATCGACCGCCTCCTTGACCAGTGCATCCATCTGCTGACTGGCCGAGGCCCGTTGCTCGGCCTCGATCAGGTCCCACGTCTCCCTCGTCACGTAGCTAGCTGTGACGAACATTGAGGCTGGGGAGAGCAGCACATGCAGGATGGTGAGTTGACCGCCGGTCGACTTCGTCAACCGGAGCGCCATGGAGAACGCAGCCCGGGACGCCGGGGAGAAGTCGGAAGCGTAGGCGATCCGCATGGTGTCTTCCATTGTTCCCCCTCCCGCGCGTCGGACGAGCACCAGCCATGCCAGGCGTGGGACAGCGGGAAATCAGCAGGATAGGACGCGCGTGAGTCCGACGGCTGGGGCAGCCGCGCCGCACCTGAGGCGTCCACTGGTCATGGGCGGCGCACGAGCTGCGCCGGGCGCGAGGCTCAACTGCGGATCTGGTGCTTGTTGACCAGGCGGTGGAAGGTCTTGCGATCGATGCCGGCGGCCTTGGCCGCGGCCGAGATGTTGCCCCCGTTCCGCTCCAGCAGCTCCTTCAGGTAAGAGGCTTCGAGCACGGCCATCCAGCGATCCTTGGCCTCCTTCAGTCCGAGGGCAGTGGTGCCCGCCAGGTGCGACTCGACCGGAAGCCTCTCACTCTCCGAGCTGGTCGACCGCACACCGCCGCTGCTCAGCACGTGGCCGGGCAGGTCGCGCCGGGTGATCGTGTCGCCCTCGGCCAGCGCACACGCACGCTCGACGATGTTCTGCAGCTCGCGTACGTTGCCGGGCCAGGCGTACGCTTCCAGCGCGGTCATGGCCGCGTCGTCGTAGCCGTGGACGCGCCCCTGGCCGTAGCGCTTGAGGAAGGCACGGGCCAGCAAGCGCACGTCGCCGGCGCGCTCGCGCAGCGGCGGCAGCCGGATCTCGATGACGTTGACGCGGTAATAGAGCTCCTCCCGGAACTGCCCCTTCGCAGCGGCCTCGCGCAGGTTGCGGTTGGTCGCCGACACCACGCGCACATCCACATCGATGAGCGCCGTTCCACCGACGCGGCGGATCTGGCGCTCCTGCAGTGCACGCAGGAGCTTGACCTGAAGGCTGACCGGCAGGTCGCCGATCTCGTCGAGGAAGAGCGTGCCGCCGCCGGCAACTTCCATCAGTCCTGGCTTCATGCGTACGGCGCCGGTAAACGCGCCCTTCTCGTGACCGAACAGCTCGGATTCGAGCAGGTTCTCGGGCAGCGAGGCACAGTCGACGGGCACGAAAGCCTGGGCCGCCCGGGGGCTGTTGGCGTGGACGGCGCGCGCGATCAACTCCTTCCCGGTGCCGGACTCGCCCAGCACGAGAATATTGGCCTCGGAGCGTGCGGCCTTCTTGACGAGCTCGAAGACCTGGGACATGGCCGGGCTGTGGCCGATCACGTTTTCCAGCCCGAACGTGGTCTGCAGCTGCTCGCGCAAGTTGCGGTTCTCGAGGGCCAGCCGCCGCTGCCGGAGCCCTCGCTCGACGACCAGGGTGAGCTCGTCCACCGAGAAGTTCTTGGGCAGGTAGTCGAAAGCCCCATCCTTGATCGCCGCCACCGCCGACTCGATCGTCGCGAAGGCGGTGATGACGACCACCGGCAACGCGGCGTCGAGCTCGTGGGCGCGGCGCAGCAGGGCCAGCCCGTCGACCTCCGGCATCTTGAGGTCGGTGATCAGCAGGTCGGGCCGCTCGGATTCGAGCAGGGTCAGTGCGCGGTGGGGATCGGTGGTACTCAGGCAGCGGTAGCCCGCCCGCCGCAGGATCCGCACGCAGTTGTCGACCATGTCGGGCTCGTCGTCCACGACGAGAACGCGCGGTTCCGTGTTCATGGCGCGAAGGAGTTTACCGCGGAACGGATTGGGACATCGAGGGGACGGGGCACTGTCTTGTGCGCGAGGTGAGGTGATTGCGCCCCGCCTGGGGCGCCGATGGTTCCCAGCGCGCGTTCCAGCGGCATCGCAACTCCGCGGAACCATGAACATTAGGTCTGGCAGACTTCCTGCCCCCGCCAGGAGGGTAGATGCGCGAGGTTCGACCGTCTGCGGGAGGCGGGGTATGAAACACGGCTACGCGGCGATAGCGGCGATAGCGGTAACGGCATTGGTAACCGCGGGCGTCGCTGCCCAGATTCAGCGCTCCACCAGCAGGACGGAGGCGACACGCGAGATTGCCGCGACGCTGTTGAAGCCGCCGCTCGTGCCACCGGCAGTGGGCCGGACGCAAGCGGCAACTGTCGTCGTTGATCTCGAGACGACCGAAGAGAAGGGTGTGCTGGCGAGCGGCGTCGAGTACACCTTCTGGACGTTCGGAGGGACGGTGCCGGGTCCCATGTTACGCGTGCGCGAGGGCGACACGGTCCGCATCCGGCTGCGGAACTCGCCGGCCGCGCACAACATGCACTCAATTGATCTACACGCGGTGACCGGCCCCGGGGGCGGCGCGGCGGTCACGCAGATCACCCCGGGGCAGGATGCGACGTTCGAGTGGAAGGCGCTGAATCCCGGACTCTACGTCTACCATTGCGCGACCCCCCACGTGCCTATCCATGTCGCCAATGGCATGTACGGCATGATCCTGGTCGAGCCCGAGAAGGGACTGTTGCCTGTTGATCGCGAGTTCTATGTGATGCAGGGGGAGTTCTATACCAAGGGCCGCACCATGGAAGGTGGGCTGCAGCCGTTCGATCCCGACAAGGCGCGCGATGAGCGCCCTGAGTACGTCGTGTTCAACGGGCGGATGGGGTCGCTCATGGACAGCGGAGCGCTGAAGGCCAAGACCGGCGAGACGGTACGTCTCTATGTCGGCAACGGCGGACCGAACCTCGTGTCGTCGTTCCACGTCATTGGCGCTGTTTTCGACAAGGTATATGCGGAGGCGGCTTTCGATAGTATCTCGCGCAACGTCCAGACAACGCTCGTGCCGGCTGGTGGCGCCGCCGTCGTGGAGCTCAAAGCAGTGGTGCCGGGGCGGTTCCTGCTGGTGGACCACAGCCTCTCGCGCGCACTGGACAAGGGGGCGCTCGGAAGCCTCGTGATCACTGGCGACGCCCGGCCGGACGTGTTTCGGTCGCTCACGCCGGGGGCCGCCGGCACGGGCGGGCACTGATCATGGATCGCCTCGAGCAGATCGCGCGTGTCTTCGCCGCCATCGTCGGCGTCATCGTGCTGTCGCTGACGGTGATAGGACCGCGGAGCGCGTGGGGCCTGGTCGGCGTGGTCCCGCTAGCCGCCGGATGGTCGGGGTGGTGACCGGTGACCAAAGCGTTGCGGTGGGCAACGCGACGTAGCTGATTCAGCATCGCCGGCGGTCGGTGCGGCCCGGCGGGTACACCAGGACTCCCGCACGATGCCGAGGCGGATGCCGGTGAGGGCGCCGGGCATCCCGGCGTGGCTCGCGTATGGCGTGGCCAGCTCTGGTGAGAGGAGTGCTCTCGGGTTCCGCTGTTGAGGCGAAGGATAATGCACGGGTGGACCTGGGGCCAGCGGGCGCCCCGCGTTTGGGAGGATAATCCAACCGCCATGCGTATCGTCGCTATCGAGCCTGTTCTCGTCGAGGTTCCGCTCGCCGCGCCCGTACGTGGCGTGCACGGGACGACCCGCGTGCAGCGCAGCGTGCTGGTGCAGGTCACGACCGACCAGGGCGTCGAGGGCTGGGGCAACGTGGATCCGACTCCGGGCTACTCGCGCGTGTCTGCGACGGACATCCACGACGCCGTCGCGCGCCTGGCTCCCGCGCTCGTGGGCGCCGATCCATTCAACCTTCATCGGGCGCTGGCCGTCATGGACCGCGAGACGTCGGAGGGCTACGAGGCGAAGGCCGCCATCGAGATGGCGCTGCTCGACATCAAGGGGCGCGCGCTGGGCGTTTCCGTCCACTCACTGCTTGGCGGCGCACTGACGCATGAGGTGATCCTGAACGCCTGGATCGGCACGGTGGCGCCCGAGCAGGCGGCGCGCGAAGCGGTCGAGTGGCTGCGCCGCGGGTTCACGACTGCCAAGATCAAGATCAAGGGGGCCGGCGACGAGGGCATCGCGCGCGTCGCCGCGGTCCGGGCCGCGGTCGGCGACCGTCTGGCGTTGCGCGTGGATTTAACGAGAGCCTCGCGCGGGCCGAGGCGGTGTCATTCATCCGACGGCT
>Ga0111539_10004366_pt1 | contig 18526 bp, 21 predicted proteins | sample RhiMethybrSRZTD1_FD_79667 | JGI IMG/M metagenome (GOLD analysis project Ga0111539, IMG submission 79667) | Populus rhizosphere microbial communities from Tennessee, USA - Rhizosphere MetaG P. TD hybrid SRZTD1 (version 2) (version 2) | ecosystem: Host-associated > Plants > Roots > Rhizosphere >... | reverse complement strand
TGGGGCAGCGCTTTTTCTTCCACTTCGCAAGTCGTCCAAATTTGGCCGTTGCGAATCAGCTCGCTCGGTTTCTGTTTCAGTAGCGGCGCCTGCACGCGGTAGGGTTTTTCCATCTCTTCGTCCATGCGGTCCATCATGTAAGGCAGCCAGCCGCAGCCCGCTTCGAGAAAGGCGCAGCGCAATTTCGGGAAGCGGACGAAGACGCCTTCGAAGATCATATGGGTGAATTGAATTAGAATGGCGAAAGGGTGTTCCAGCGTGTGGACGTGGAGAAATTTATTAAAAAAGTCGAAGCCCATGCCGCGGCTCGGCGCGCCGTGGACGGTGAGAGGCATATCGAGACGCTCGGCGGCTTCGTAGATCGGATCGAAATCGGTGTGGCCGTAGCCCTTGTGTAACGCAGTGACCGCGGGCAGCAAGCCGGCGACCAATCCCAATGACTTTGCGCGCTCGAGTTCTTTGGCGGCTTCGACGGGTTCGTGGACCGGCAGCAGCGCGACGCCCTTGAGGCGCGGGCTGACATTGGAGAACCGGTCGGCGAGCCACGAGTTGTACGCGCGCGCGAGCACGCAAGCCCACTCGGGATTTTGCACCAGCCCGAGTCCCAATCCACCGGTTGGGTAGAGCACTGTGGTATGGACGCCGAGCTCGTCGAGAAATTGCAGCCAGCGCGGCGCGGGAGTTTCCGGATCTTTTCCCGGCACGCCCGTGCCGCGGTTCCAGCCGTCGAGGGAAGGAAAATAAGAGTAGGTTTCGAAACGGGGCGCCCTCGAATATCTACCGCCGAGGTAATCGTGCAGCTCGCGGTCTTTTTCCAACACGTGGCCGTCGGCGTCGATGATCGGATAGGTGACGTTCATCATATTTCTCCGTTCAAAACGTTCAAGCCGCTCCAAACGTTCAAATCAAATGGGATCAAAGGGAACGAAGCGGTCTTTCTATCACTGCAACACTCCATTTATACGAACGAGATGCCGCCGTCGACATTAATCGTCTGGCCGGTGATGAAATCGCTCAGCGGCGATGCGAGAAACAACATTGCTCCCACCACGTCGTTGGGCATTTGTATGCGCTTGAGCGCGCGCAAGCCGACCGACGACTCTCTGAACTTGATCATTTGTTCGGTCGGATTTTCTTCCGACAGCGTGTTGCCGGGCGCGAGGCAATTCACATTAATATTATCATTGCCGACTTCGCGCGCCAGCGTGCGCGTGAAACCGATGGTGGCAGCCTTCGATGTCACGTAATGGATTCTTCCCGGCGCGCCGGCAAAAACGGTTCCCGAAGCGATGGTGATGATCTTGCCGGATTTTTGTTTGCGCATGGTCGGCAACACGGCGCGACAGCAAAAGAAAAGACCGCGCAGATTTACTGCCATCAGCCGGTCCCATTCTTCGGGATCGATAGTCTCGATCCTGCCGCGGTTCATCGGCACGACGGAGAAAACCGCGGCGTTGTTCACCAGCACGTCGATCCGACCAAAACGCTCGAGGGCACGCGCAGCCATTTGCTTAGTCGACGCTTCGTCCGAAACGTCCGTGTTGAGTGCCATCGCCGGCGCGGCAAAATCTTGGGTAATCTCGGCGGCGGCGCGCTTGGCCGCGGCTTCATCGATATCGACGATCACGACATGGGCGCCGGCTTGCGCGAAGCCGAGGCCGTAGGCTTTGCCGATGCCGTGAGCGCCGCCGGTAACGATAACGACTTTGCCTTTAAGCCCCTCGATCATCCGAGCGCTGGGTTGATTAATGCCTTCGTCGGGAAAGTGCCGGGCACTTCGCCGCCGATGGCGCGGATGCAGTGCTCGATTTCGTTCAACGGGAAAACATGGCTGACCATTTCCTGGACCGGAAACTTGGTCTCTTCGATGATGCGCAAAGCGGCTTCAGTGGCGTCGTTATCGGCGGTGAAGCAGCCTTGCAACTTAATTTCATTCCACACGAGTTTATCCATGAGCATCGGTGTAACGGTGGTGTCGCCGGTCAAGCCGCCGAGGACCATGGTCGATTGACGGTGCAGGGAGTCCACCGATTTCAAAATCGCATTGGGGTTGCCCGAAACGTCGACCACCACGTCACACATCTCGCCGTTGGTTTCTTTGCGGATGACTTCGACCACATCTTCTTCCTCAACATTGATGGTTCGAGTAGCGCCGAATTTCTTAGCCAGCTCCAAGCGGGGCTTGTCGCGGCCGATACCGGTGATGAAAATTTTTGCCGCGCCGGCGTGCTTGGACGCAAAGGTACACGAGAGTCCCTGTTGGCCGGGGCCTTGAATTAAAACATAGTCGCCCATCTTCACGCCGCCGCGGCGGATCGCCCATTGGAAGCCGTTGGCCATCACCGAGCCGATCAGCGCGGCGGCTTCAGCAGGAAGCGCGTCGCTGATCTTGGTGCACAGGACATCGGTCGCCAAGTAAAGATAATCGGCAAAGCCGCCGAACAGATGGGGCGGCTTATCGCACTTGGTCCGTCCGCCATAGTTGGTGCGCTCCCGGCAAAAGCGCTGGTTATTGCGCCGGCAGTCGGCGCAGCGGCCGCAGCCGAGAGCGCCCTTGAGTATGACACGGTCGCCTTCTTTGACATGGTGAATTGCCGCGGCGTTCTTACCGAGTTTTTCGATGCGGCCAAGAATTTCATGGCCGAGGATGATCGGATAATCGACTTTGAGCTTGCCGTGCAAATACTTGACGTCGGTGCCGCACACGCCGCCCATTTCTATCTTAATTAGTCCGCCATCGGCGGGAATGTCCGGCATCGGATATTCGCGGACCTCGAGTTTGTCCGGGCCGAGTAACGTCGCTCCTCGTACGCTTGCCATGGTTTGTCCTCCTTAGTTTGTTGCGTGTATTCGAGTCGAGATCCCTCGCTCTCGTTGGGGATGAAGTGACCTCTGGTTATTTATCAGAGGTCACTTCACTCTGTATTCCCGCGTCAGTTTGTCGATGAAGCCGCTGTCATCGAGTTCTTTTACCAACGACATGTCGACATATCGTTCGGGGTTCTCTTTGAGCACCTTGGGGTCTTTCTTGCCGACTTCCTGGAGCGGCAGCTCGAAATATTCTCGGGACGGATAGGGTTTCAGGGGAAAGTCGTACTCTTTAAAGTTTTCTTCCAGCACTTCGCGATCCTGGACTTTCATATACTTTGCCAGCACCTTCATGGCGAATTCTTTGTTCGACTTATAAAGAACCACGCCTTCGATCATCGCCTTGGTGAAGTTGACCAGCTCCGGCCGGGTTTTCACCAAGTACGGCCGGCGCGATACGAAGAAAAGGCTGGAGTAGGGAATATTCAGCTTGGAAGCATCGAGCAAAAGCGTCATGCCGAGTTTCCGCGCCATTAGCGTCATCGGCGGCGTGAGCATCGCAGCATCGGCATTATTCGTCTCGACGGCGGCGATGCGGTTCGATTGATTGCCGACTTGCAACAACGCCACGTCGAGATCCGGCCGCAAGCCTTCGCGTTGGAGCAAATAGCGGGCGGCGAAATCGGCGTTGCTGCCGAAGCGACTAATGGCCACCCGCTTTACTTCCTTGATGCTTTTGATGCCTTTACGGGCGTAAACGCGGTTGTCCATGGTGTTGCCGAGCCGCCCAAACATCACCAGGTCGAGTTGGGGCGTCGAGATCACGACTTGGGGCGAAAACATGCCGACGTGAGCGTCGCCGGAACTCAACGCAGCGGCGGCGGAGGAAGCGCCCTGAATAAAAATTAGCTGAACGTTGTTGCCGTACTTTTCAAACAGTTTAGCTTCTTTGGTCACCCAGAGTGGAGCAAACTGACCGACTTCGCTGGTCCAGACGACGTTGATGCTCGCGGCGGAAACTGACGCGGCTTGCGTAAGCAACAAAACGGCGGCGAAATGCAGCGTCAGACGATTCAATCTCATGCGTGACTCCTTTGCTAAAAGCGCAGATAATCCTGCCGTTGACCTCAATTCCCGGATACCCCTATACTGCCGAACCCTTGTTGAATCAAGTTTGAGGAGGCCCGATGAGTCAATTCGTAATCGTGCTGCTAATGCTCTTAATCGGCCATCCGTTGGCGTCGGCCCAGACGGCCAGGCGCGTGATGTCCGGCTACGCTGCGACGTCCGGGCCGCATGCGGTGTTATGGATTGCCCGTGACGCCGGGTTGTTTGAAAAAAATGGCTTGCGTACCGACGTCGCTTACATTCGCAGTGGCTCAACCATGGCGCAAACCCTTGTGTCCGGCGAGATCCAGATGTCACAGATGGGCGGCCCGGCGATGCTCGCCGCCGGGGTCGCGGGTATGGATGTGACGTTTGTCGCCGTGGCGCTCAACACCACGCCGATCGTGATCATGGGCACGGTGTCGAAGATGGAAGAGCTCAAAGGCAAATCGATCGGCGTGACGCGTTATGGTTCCAACACCGACATCTCGGCGCGTTTTGCGATCCGCAAGGCGGGACTTCAGCCAGAAAAAGACATCGCGTTGATCCAACTTGAAGATTACGCCGGCATCATGGGCGGCATCGCGTCCGGCCGCATTGCCGCCGGCGCGCTCGCCGATCCCTTTACCGACGCCGCAAAGAAGTTGGGCTATAAAGAAATCGCGGATCTTGCCGCCATGGGATTGGAATTCCCCTTTGTCGGGATCGTCGCCAAGAAATCGTATATCAAGGATAACATGGACACCGTGCAAAGATTCGTGCGCGCTTACGTGGAGGCAATTGCGATCTACAAGAACAACCGAGACCTGGCAATGAAGATCACGAGCAAGTATACGGGCATCAAGGATCCGGCGATTCTTGCCGCGACCGTGGATTTCTATGCGCCGAAGCTGCAGCGGGTTCCTTATGCCACGGTCGGCGGCATTCGCTTCGTTTTGGATCAAGTCGCAGTGCGCGACCCACGCGCGAAAAATTACGCGCCCGAGTCGTTCATGGATTTACGTTTCGTCAAACAACTCGAAGACAGTGGGTTCTTTCAGGGCCTGTATCCGAAATAGTTTTTTGTTGAAAATTTGCGTGCTGGCGGCGACGGCTTCTTTTAAGATGCAGTCGTTTGTCGTGATTGGCCGTCGAACGCTTGAACGCCTGGCGACTTCTTATTTCTTGAACTTCTGGTAGATCCATAGCAAGAGAAAGGCGCCGACAATCGAGGCGATCCAACCGGCGCCTTGACCAGCCTCATACCAGCCCACCGCCTGACCGGCATAAGTCGCGACGATCGAACCGGCGATACCGAGCAACGTCGTCACGATAAATCCCATGTTTTCCTTGCCGGGCATGATCAGCTTCGCAATCACGCCGACGATAAAGCCGATAATAATCGCGGTCAAAAGGCCAAACATACTTCCTCCTGTTAATGGGCAGATCTCATCCGGCGTAATATCGAAAAGGAACGCTTGGAGTCAAACGATGGATCTTGGATTGAACGGGTTGAGTTTCTGCTTGACGCTGGGCCTTGAGCTAACCTAAGTTGCGGCGCAGGAGGATAAGCTCATGAATGGGCGGAAGGCGTGGCTCGCGGTTTCGCTTCTCATGGTCGTCGGCTTCCTTAAACTTCCCCAAGCCGATGCTCGGATCGTCGTCGGCGTATCGACAGTGAACGTCGCGTTTCTACCGATCTATCTCACTCAGGACAAAGGTTTCTTCAAGGACGAGGGATTGGACGTGCTCCTCGTCATGTTCAATGCCGGCGCGACGAATCTGCAAGCGATGATCGGCGGCGACGTGCAGATCATGGCCGGCGGGGTACCGGAGACTGTGCTCGCCAGGGCGAGCGGCGCGGACATCAAGAACTTCTGGGCGATCTCTAACCTGATGCCATTTCAAATTTATGGCAGCCCTAAGTTGAAGTCGCTAAAGGATGGCAAAGGGAAAAAGTTTGCGATCAGCCGCTTCGGCTCGCTCTCCGAATTTCTCACTCGTTCGGCTCTGCGCCAGTCCGGCGTCGATCCGAGGGACGTCACGATGTTGCAAATCGGCGCGACTCCGGCGCGCTTCACCACGCTGGCGACCGGTATCGTCGATGCAACGATTCTATGGTTTCCGGTGACCGAACGGGCCAAGGCCGTCGGCATGAACAAGCTCTTCGATCTAAAAGATCTCTATCCCCATTGGACGAACGTCGGCTTCATTGCGCGCGAGGCGTGGCTCGCCAAGGAAAAGGATCAAGCGGCGAGATTCTTGCGCGCCTATCAGCGCGGCGTAAAGCACACGCGCGAGAACCGCGACGACGGCATCAAAGCGCTTAGGAAATATGTCGGACTCGACGCCGCCGAAGCAGCCGCCGGATATGACGAATACCGCGACTCTTTTCCGCTCGACGGTCGAATCCTTGATGCCGGCATCAGCGCCACTGTGGAGCAAGAGATCGAAAGCGGCAGACTCAAGGGAAAAATTTCTTTGAGCGAATTGATCGATAACAGCTTTATCAACACTATGGAAAGAAAATAATTGTTAGCATCCTGGCGCAAATGAGTCCGAGAGTTGTTTTGCCCTCTTCTTTTACTTGCTGCGGTTACGCAACAATCTTTACTTGTAGGGCTCCGGTTCTTCCGTCGCGGTTGGTAACCTTTTAAATTGTAGCGCCGCTGGGCCAGATCTGTATGAGCCTGCCTTGCGGTGGAAGTTAGAATCCTCCAATTCAGATTGCACATGCCGGGATTTCCGAAAAACATTTTCAATTTTTCTCAACGATCCGACAATCGCCTCTGAAGCTACCCTTGGCGTGGGGTTTGCTCTTCGGATTGAATGCCTTGGCGCTGTTCGCTCGCGCGAAGGGGGTTACGATGACAGCATCAGCGGCACTAACCAATCCGGTGTCTGCCGCGCGGTCGCTTTTGCAGATGGTATTGGCCCATTTACGCCCTCGTCGTGAATTTGCCGTGCAGCTTTGGGACGGCGAGCAGTGGCACTGCAGACAAAGTCAAGCAAGCATGGTGCGACTGTTTTGGATCCTACTGATTCTTGACCAGGGCGAGTCCGAGCAGCACGACGACTGGGCCGAGCGCGGCGTTGATTTTTAACAAAAGAAACCAGCGGCGCCAGTATGTCAGCAGAGGTTCGGGCCAGGCATCGAAGCTTTGCGGCAATTGCCCCGTCAGACGCGCGATCGTCGGCGCGTATTTGAAGACTTGCAGGCAGTGGTGTACGAGCATCGCGCCGAAGAGGAACAACTTCACGCCGAAGACGATGGCGAAAGATTCGCCGATCGTTGGCGGCGGCATGGCAAGACGCGCAAGCAAATTCACGAGTCCCGTCAGTAGCAACAACCCGATCGCGAACCAGCTAATGGCTTCGAGGCCGATTCTGGCTCGATTCATCGTTTTTAACGCGAGCTTCGGGGCCAATTCGTTAACCGCCGGTCCCGACACCACGAGAAAAAATACGATGGCGCCGAGCCACATCGCGATTGCGATCAGGTGCAACATCGAGCTCAGCGTTTGCCACGTGGTCATAGAGGGTGCTCGCTTACGATTTTCAAGATTGGCTGCAATCTTCGCACAAATCATCGGCAAATCAACGTTGTGCGCGCTTGAATTGAGCTAACCCCTGTGTTAGCTAAGGGAAAGTTTTCACGCCGGTCTGCAAAAAAAATCATAAGGATGGTTCACTAAAAGATGATGCAGTGGTTGCCGGAAGATGTGTCTACGTTCGGCCAAGAGATCGACTCGTTATTTTATCTTATCTATTATATTACAGCAGCCACATTTATTCTCGTGACCGTTTTGATGGTTGTGTTTTTGATCAAATATCGCGACCGGGGCGACAGACGCGCCACTTATAGTCACGGCAATACGACACTCGAGATCATTTGGACGATCATCCCGGCGGTGATCCTGATTGTCCTGGCGTTCATGAGCGCGTCAACCTGGGCGAAAGTGAAACGCCACGTCCCGGACACCGACTTCGAAGTCGGTGTGATGGCCAAACAATTTAACTGGGAAATCAGTTATCCCGGCGCCGATGGAAAACTCGGCACCGATGATGACGTCAAGTTCGATAACGATCTCCACGTGCCAGTGCATAAACCGATTCGGTTAGTGCTCGGTGCAAGGGACGTGATCCATAGCTTCTTCATTCCTAATATGCGTTTCAAGCAAGATGCAGTGCCAGGCCGGCAAATCATCGCGTGGTTTGAAGGGACTAAGCCCGGGAAATACGAACTGCCGTGCGCCGAACTATGCGGCTTCGGCCATTCCGGCATGAAGGGCTGGCTCTACGTTCAGACGCCCGACGAATATAAAAAATGGGCGGACGAAAATCTGGCCGCTAAACCGCAGTAAGTACATCCAAACTTTTGTTAATTCATTCGAAGCCACTGACGGAGGATTTTGACCGATGAGCGAGATAGCGGCGACGCACGCGTCGCATGAGCATCACCAAGAACTGGGTTTTATCCGAACGTATATCTTTTCACTCGACCACAAGATGATTGGTCGGCAGTTCTTGTTCATGGGTCTGCTCATGATCATCGTGGGCGGCTTGCTCGCGATGCTGGTGCGCTGGCAGTTGGCTTGGCCGGAGACACCGGTCCCCGGCCTAGGTTTTGTTCCCGAACCCTATATTTATCCCGGCGAACACGGTGGCGGGATCATTCCACCGCAAACTTATAATGCCCTTTTTACTATGCATGCTACGATCATGATTTTCTTTGTCGTCATGCCGATCATGGTCGGAACTTTTGGCAATTTCCTGATTCCGCTAATGATCGGCACCCGGGATATGGCATTCCCAAAGTTGAATATGCTCTCCTTTTGGGTCGGGGCCATCGCCACGGTAGTTATGCTCTCGAGCTTCTTCGTGCCTGGCGGTCCCGCAGCCGGCGGATGGACGAGTTACGCGCCGCTGTCCGCAAGAGCCCAATACACCGGGGTCGAGTTGGGACAAGATCTCTGGATCATTAGTTTGTTGATCCTCGGTGTTTCTTCTTTGATGGGTTCGATCAACTACATCACCACGATTATTAACATGCGCGCCCCGGGCATGACCTATTTCCGCATGCGGTTGACGGTCTGGTCCTTGTTTGTCACGGCGATTTTGCTGCTTCTCGCCTTGCCGGTATTGACGGCCGCTTTGGCGATGCTGCTCTTCGATCGCGTGGCGGGCACGAGCTTCTTTCTCCCTGAAGGCGGCGGACAACCTTTGCTCTGGCAGCACATGTTTTGGTTTTTCGGCCATCCGGAAGTCTATATTTTAGTTCTTCCAGCCATGGGGGTCACGTCCGAGATCCTTTCCACTTTTTCGCGCAAACCGATCTTTGGTTATCATGCCATGGCCTTTTCCATGATCGCCATCGCCTTTCTGTCGTGGATCGTTTGGGGCCATCACATGTTTATCAGTGGAATGAACCCGCTGCTCGGCACGGCCTTCATGATGACGACCATGGTCATCGCAGTGCCGTCGGCCATCAAAGTTTTCAATTGGCTCGGCACCTTGTGGGGCGGGACGATTCGCTTGACCTCGCCGATGCTCTTTGCCTTGGGATTCGTCTCGAATTTTTTGATCGGCGGCTTAAGCGGAGTCTTCATGGCCTCGACGCCGGTCGATATCTTCATCCACGACACGTATTACATTGTTGCTCATTTTCATTACGTGGTCGCCGGAATCGTCTTTGCTTTGTTCGCGGCGGTTTATTACTGGTTTCCCAAGATGTTCGGTCGGACCATGAACGAACCTCTGGCGAAGATTCATTTCGTCTTGACCTATATTTTCTTCAACGGCGCGTTTTTTCCCATGCACTTCCTCGGCGTCGCGGGGCACATGCGGCGAATTTACAATCCGACCCAGTACGAGTTCTTGCTGCCGTTGCAGCATTGGAACGTGTTCATTACGGTCAGCGCGCTGCTCTTGGGCGCTTCGCAGTTTTTCTTCCTGTTTAATTTCATCTGGAGTCTGATCGCTGGCAAGAAGGCGGATCGAAATCCCTGGCAGGCCAACACCCTGGAATGGTCGGCGCCGACGCCGCCGCCGCACGGCAATTTCGAGGTACAGCCGGTTGTTTACCGCGGCCCCTACGAGTACAGCTCGCCGGAAGTCAAAGAGGATTGGCTGCCGCAAGATAAAAATCTCGGTGTTACCGCCGCAGCGCGGGCGCATTAACGGAAAATTGGAATATGAAAGCGGACGGTAGCGGGATGGAGAAACCCATCCTCCCCTATCCTTTAATTATTTCAGTTTGGCCGCATCGTATCGCTGTCATTCTCGTCGGCGTCACCTTTCCCTTGTTATTCATCGGCGGGCTCGTTACTGGCAAAGGCGCGGGACTGGCCGTGCCGGATTGGCCGACCACTTTTGGCTACAATATGTTTCTTTATCCCTGGTCGAAAATGGTTGGCAATATTTTCTATGAGCATAGCCATCGGCTAGTCGCTTCCCTCGTCGGTTTATTGACGATCGGCTTGACGCTGGCGCTGTGGTTGCGCGAACCGCGCTCCTGGCTGCGTTGGCTCGGCTTTGCCGCGTTGGCATTGGTGATACTTCAGGGTGTTCTCGGAGGTTTGCGTGTCGTGCTGCTGGAGCAAACTTTGGCGATCGTGCATGCCGCAATGGCCCAGCTTTTTTTTGCGCTGACGGTTTGTCTGGCGGTTTTCACTTCGGCCGGCTGGACTCATGGCGCCGTCGAGACGACGCTGAACGACGGCGGGCGGTTGCGCCGCCTGGGCGCTGTCACTACGGCGCTTGTGTATGGGCAAATCGTCTTCGGCGCGGTGTTGCGCCATACCGGTGAACGGGTCGACGCCCATCTTACTCTTGCCGCGCTGGTTACACTGCACGTAATTTTTATTATTATAAGGGTGATGAAAGATCAGCCTACTCTATCGGGTCTGACCCGGCCGGCGCTGATGCTTTTCGCGCTCACGCTCGCGCAAATCGCGCTGGGAACGCTGTCCTACTTGGCGAAATTTACCGCCCTGTGGCGATTGCCTGTCCACGCGATTGTCCTGCTGACGACGACGCATCTCGCGATCGGCGCGCTGATGCTTGCCGCCGCTGTAACACTGACCTTACGCGCCCATCGACTCTTGGCGCCGCCAAAGTTTGCTCACGGCGAAAAGATCTTGGCGGAGCAACTTTCCGTATGAGCTCGACCACCGATACCGTGAATGTCGCGACGGTGAGCGCGAGCCGGCGTGCTGTCGACTTTTTCGAGCTGACCAAGCCGCGCATCGTTCTAATGGTACTGATCACCGCCTTCGTCGGTTATTATGCCGGTTCCGGGCGCATCCCTGACTATCTGCATTTGCTTCAAATGTTGATCGGCACAGCGCTCGCCGCCGCGGGCACGCTCACGCTGAATCAGTATATTGAGCGCGAGATCGACGCAAAAATGGAGCGCACGCGCCGGCGCCCCCTGCCCGACGGCCGGGTGCAGCCGCAAGACGCGCTTTGGTTTGGTGTTTCGCTGACGCTTTTGGGCCTCGGTTATCTGACGGTGGCCGTCAATCTATTGAGCGGTGTTGTCGCGGCCGCCATTACCTTGAGTTATCTCTTGATCTATACGCCGATGAAGCGCGCCAGTTCGCTTTGTGTGCCAGTCGGCGCGATTCCCGGCGCCTTGCCGCCCGTGATCGGCTGGGTTGCCGCGCGCGGCGAGCTGTCTGTCGACGCGTGGGTGCTGTTTGCGATCATGTTTCTCTGGCAAATTCCGCATACGCTGGCCATCGCTTATCTTTATCGTGAAGATTTCGCCAAGGCTGGAATTCAGTTTCTGCCGGTGATCGAACCGGATGGCGACAGCACCAATCGCCAAATTCTCATCCACTGCGCCGCGCTGTTAGTCGTGAGTCTTCTGCCGACACTCATCGGTCTCGCCGGACCGAGCTACTTCGTCGTGGCTTTTCTGCTCGGTGCCGGCTTTCTTGCGAGCGGCGTCAGGCTCGTCCTTACGCCTACGCGTACGGGCGCGCGCCGACTGTTGTTTGCGTCGCTAATCTACCTTCCTGTTCTCTTGCTGGTGATGGCTTTGGACCGTGTGCCGATATGAACGAGCAAATTATGGAACCGCCGGAAGGAATTGACACGCGCAACCGACGTCTCGGTTTCGCGTTGGCCATTTTGGCCGTGTCGTATGTCATCGCGGTGATAGTTTTCATCATTTTGAGATGATACGACCGTTGGGTCCATGGCTAAGAGTTCAACAGCGCGCAAATTAGATGACGCACCGCTGGTTCAAGCGGACCGGCGACCTGCGTTCGGTGGCGGTGGGCCACCGGCGCCGCCGGTTCGGCCCAATACACCGATCGCCAACAACGCTTGGCTCGCAGTTCTCATGTTTTTGGGCGCGGAGGCGATGTTTTTTGCCGGCCTGATCGGCGCGTTTTTGGTTTTTCGCATCGCCAGTCCCGTCTGGCCGCCGCCGTTTCAGCCGCGCCTGCCGTCAGAGGTTACCGGGATTAATACGTTGATTTTGCTGGCCAGCGCGGTGGCGATGCGCCTCGGACTGAAAGCAATTCAACGCGGAGATCGCGCGCGCTTGGTGCGCTTATTGTCGTGGACTGCGGCGGCAGGGACGATGTTTTTATTGATTCAAGGCTTCGAATGGTTTCGCCTACTTCGTTTCGGGTTGACCTTGTCGAGCAGCGTCTATGGCGGTTTATTTTATACGATCATCGGTTGTCATGCGTTGCATGTTTTTGGCGCGCTCGTCTGGTTGCTTGTCGTCTACCAAAAGGCAAGGAGTGGAAAATACACGCGGGAGAATTACGTCGGCCTGCAAACTTGCAGCATGTATTGGGTCTTCGTCGTAGGCTTGTGGCCGATACTCTACGGACTGGTTTATCTTTACTAATTCGAATGATTGACACTCCGAAGTCGATACGTTAATTTGCGGTGGAGAAATCGGATGCTTAGAAAAATTATTTTCGTGATGATTTCGGTAACGTCGACGCTGCTGGTTGCGACGACCGCTTCTCGGGCATGCTCCGTGTGTTTTACCGGAACCAGCGACTCGGTGACCGACGGCTTCAACGCCAGCGTGCTGTTTCTCATGGCGACGCCGTACCTAGTCGTTGGATCGATCGCCGGCGGGCTAATTTTTGCGTACCGGCGAGCGCTCAAGAATCGCGAAAAGGTCGAGACTGCGGAACCGATCGTTCACTTAGGTTGGCATCAGGAGGATAGCGGTAGATGAGTGAAGTTGCGGGAGCGCACTTAGAAGCGGAGCCCCAAGAGGCACCCCTGACCCCCGAAAGTTGGGGCAAGCTGGGAATGTGGTTGTTCCTCGCCGGCGACGCTATGTCGTTCGGCTGTTTGATCGTGGGATATGGGATTTTGCGCCACGCGAGTAGTAATTGGCCGGTGCCTAAAGACGTGTTGGGAATTAATCTCACCGCGTTTATGACGTTTCTACTGATCGTTAGCAGCGTCTGGATGGTATTGGCGCTGGCGGCGATTCAGGAGGGCGACAAATCCCGGTTCAACAAATTTCTCGGCCTAACGATCTTGGGCGGTGCGATGTTCTTGGGGTGCCAGGCTTACGAGTGGACTCACTTGCTCGTTCATCGGTTACCCGAACTCGGCATCTCATTTTCCAACAGTCTCTTCGCCTCGACGTTTTTTATTCTGACGGGTTTTCACGGCATGCACGTAACCGGTGGGGTAATTTATAATACCTCCGTGCTGGCGGCGGTTAACCGCGGCCGCTATCAAGCGAAACACGTTGAGATCGCCGGCCTCTACTGGCACTTCGTCGACTTGGTGTGGATATTGATTTTTACGTTTGTTTATCTACTGTAATCCGTTTCGGGAGAGCGAGATGTCATCGACCACACACTCTAGTGCCCAGTACATCAAGATTTTCTATATCCTCTTGGCGCTCACCGTCATCGAGGTCGGGATCGTTTACTTGGGCTTACCGAAAATGCTGCTCGCGGCCCTGTTGGTGATCTTCGCGGTGTGGAAGGCCGCTCTGGTGGCGATGCATTTTATGCATCTTAAGTTCGAGAAAAGAACCTTGGCTGTGGTCGCTCTGGTGCCCTTTGTTCTCTGCGTTTTCTTGATCCTGATGCTGATGCCGGACATCTTTCCCCTTTGATTGCCATCTCCGAGCTTCCGAGTTTGAATGCGGCGCTGAATAGTCTCAGCGCCGTTTTTCTTTTTGCCGGTTTTCTCTTTATCAAATCGGGTAACCAAAATGCCCATCGGAACTGCATGTTGACGGCATTCGCCTGCTCAATATTATTTCTGACTTCCTATCTCGTCTATCACTATCACGTCGGCTCCGTGCCGTTTAAGGGCCAGGGTTGGATGCGGCCCGTTTATTTCTCGATTCTCCTGACCCATACGATCCTCGCGGTAACCGTGGTGCCGCTGGCGCTCATCACGTTGCGACGCGCCTGGCGGGCAAATTTTCCGGCGCACCGTCGCATTGCGCGCTGGACCTTTCCGATCTGGCTTTACGTTTCCGTCACCGGAGTGATCGTTTATTGGATGCTCTATTGGTTGGTGCCGTCGCGTTGACAGCGGAAAAGCCTTCACGATAAATGGGAGAAACCGTGGAGGGACGATGAAGACCATTGGCATCGTGGGTTGCGGGGCGATCGGCAAGGCACTGATTCAAGCAGCCGAAGCGGGCAAGCTTTCGGTGCGCATCGCCGGCGTCACCAGCCGGACGGAAAAAAGCGCGCGGGAGTTTCTCGCGGCATTCAAAAATCCGCCGCCGTATCTTTTCCTCGACGAGCTCATTCGAGCTTCGGACTTGGTAGTCGAAGCCGCCGGTGGCGCGGTCGTCCCGGAACTGGCGAAAAAAGCGTTCGCGGCGGGCAAAGATTTGATGGTGATCAGCGTCGGCGCGCTGCTCGATCATCCCGACGTCATGGCCGAATCGCGCCGCACCGGTTGCCGTCTGTATGTTCCTTCGGGTGCGATCGCCGGGTTGGACGGCATCAAGTCCGCTTCGGTCGGTCAGATCACCCACGTGACCCACACCACGCGCAAGCCGCCGGTGGGGCTCGAAGGCGCGCCTTATCTGGTCGAGCACGGGATTTCTTTGGCCGGGTTGCGCGAAGAAAAAGAAATATTTTCCGGCTCAGCGCGCGAGGCCTGCCGCGGCTTTCCGGCCAACGTCAACGTTACGGGAGCAGTCAGCCTGGCCGGCATCGGCCCCGATCAAACGCGCGTACGAATCCTGGCCGTGCCGGGACTGGCGCGAAATTGCCACGACATCGAGGTCGAAGGCGAATTCGGCCGCCTGCACGTGCACCTCGAAAATATCCCAAGTGAGAATCCAAAAACCGGCAAACTCACGGCGCTGTCGATCATCCGCGCCGTGCAAGACGCCGTGGATACCGTACGGATCGGAAATTAAAAGATCGAGGATAGAGAATCGAGAAAAGAGGATCGCCATCTTCGATCCTTCGATCTTCTATCTCGACGAGAAACACAGCACCAACATCAATCATGAACAACAGCGATGTCATCGTTCGCACGCTGCAAAAAGCGGGAGTGCGTTGGGTTTTCGGCGTGCCGAGCGGACCGGTGTTGCCGCTGATCGAAGCCCTTCGGCAAAGTCCGATCGAGTTCATTCTTACAGCCAGTGAAACGTCGGCGGCGTTCATGGCGACGACCGTCGGTTATCTCACCGGAGTCCCAGGGGTGTGCGTTTCAACGGTCGGGCCCGGCGCGACCAATTTAACCACCGGCGTCGGCTGCGCCTGGTTAGACCGCGCGCCGGTGCTTGCGATCACTTGCAACGTCGCCACGCAGTGGCTCGAGCGGCGCATCCAAATGCGCATCGATCATCATGCGCTTTTTAAACCGCTGACTAAAGCGACGTTGTCTTTGCACGGCAATCCGATCCGCGCGACGGTGGAGCAGGCGATCGCGATCACGCGCGAGGAACCGCCCGGCCCGGTGCACCTCGATCTACCGGAAGACATCGCGCTGTCGATGCAAAGTGACCTCGCTGCAGCGCCGGTCCAGGCGAACGGTCGTGCGAACCTTTCAGGCGAAATCGTGCGAACTTTAAGCGGCGCGCTGGCGCGCTCGCGCCATCCCTTGTTGATCACGGGGTTGAGCTTCACGCGCAGCCGAGCGACAGCGGAATTGCTCAAGTTCGTCGAACGGCAAAGATTGCCTTTTGTCGAGACGATGCACGCGAAAGGATTTTTGCCGGAAAATCACTCTCACTGGGCAGGCGTGATCGGTCGGGCGCGGCGCTCCGACGTGAAGCGATTCACGGACCGGGCGGATCTAATCGTTGCCGTGGGTTATGATCCGATCGAGATCAATTATGAGGACTGGGCTCGGAACATTCCCATCGTCCACATCAACACGGAAGCCGCCGAGCCGGGAGATGGGTTGAAATTTCTTTGGAATAAAGAGTGCGATCTCGACGCCGCGATCGAAGCGATTGGCACTATCGAGCCATCGGCCAACGATTGGTCGGCGGAGGAATGGCAAAAGCACCGATCACTGCTCGATCGCGCCTTGCGTCCGGATGGCGCAAGTTTCGCGGCGCACCAGGTTTTGGACGTCTTGCGTGACCAATTTCCACGGGACGGCATTCTCGCCTACGATGTCGGTGCGCACACCCATCAAATCGCCTCTCAATGGCGCACCGATGTGCCGCGCACGCTGTTGTCGACCAACGGCTGGTCGTCGATGGGCTACGGCATGCCCGCGGCGTACGCGGCGAAGCTCGTTCATCCCGAGCGCGCCGTCGTTGCGATCGTCGGCGATGGCGGTTTCCAGATGACTGCCGGCGAGTTGTCGCTGGCGCGACGTTTGAATTTGGCCGTGCCGCTGATCATTCTCAACGACGGCTGGCTCGGCTTGATGAAAGTGAAGCAGGAACGAAAAAACTATGCGCTTTCCGGCGTTCATCTCGGCGCGCCGCCCGATTCGCCGGCGCATTACTTTGGTGTTCCTTGCCGGCCGGCAAAAAACCTCGATGAATTCAGCGCCGCTCTCGATTGGGCGCTCACCAGCGACGGCCCAACCGTCATCGAGGCATTTATCGACGCCGGCGCCTACTCCGCGACGGTTTTCGATTAAGCCGCGCGGTTCTCGATGACCGTACCCGCACCGTCTCGCGATCGCTTTCGTTGGACTATCCTGGCTCTGATCAGCGTCTCCCATATCATCGGCGCGTCGGCGCAATATGGCATCAACACGCTGGCGCCATTTTACAAAGACGAGCTCGGTCTCTCTCGCGCGCAAGTCGGTTTGTTCTTCTCGGCTTTTTACTTGGCGATGACCGGGGCCTCCTTCGCCACCGGCTGGCTCGCCGACCGTTTCGGCGTGCGCAAGACGACGTGGCAAGGACATTGCCTATTAGGGATTTGCACCGTGGCCGCGGCATTGTCGCCGTCGTTCTCGACCGCTTGCGCGAGTTTCTTTCTCGCCGGCTTCGGTTACAGCTTTCTCAATCCCGCTTCGACCATCGGCGTGATGGCTTGGTTTCGGCGCGACGAGCGCGCCACCGCGATGGGCATCAAACAAACCGGAGTCCCGGCCGGCGGCGTGGTCGCGGCGGCTTTAGCGCCTTCGCTTGTGCTCGTGATCGGCTGGCGCGGCGCGCTGGCGGCGCTCGGGATCGTCAATTTTCTTTTTGGATTTATCTTTGCTTCGCTATGGCGCGACCCGAGCGATGACAAACAGGATCCGTCCATGGCCGAAACGGTTATCACGGAAAAGAATCCTTTGGACATTTGGCGGCTCCTGCCGCTGGGTTGCGCCACGGGGATCTATCTCATCGGCCAGATGGTTTTGCTCACCTACGTGCCGCTCTACTTGAAAGATGTGATGGGTTTTTCGCCTCACTCGGCAAGTCAAGCACTGGCTTTGACGCAAGCGGGAGCGATGGTCGGAAGGACGGGGTGGGGTTTTATGAGCGACCGCTTATTCGGCGGCCGGCGCAAAATTGTCTTGATCTGGATCGGCGTGATGTCGGTCGCGCTCATCGCCGCGCTGAGTGTGATGGGACGCGGATCGTCCGATTATTTACTGTTGGCGATTCTCTTTTTTGCCGGCGTCTCGATCGTCGGCTATCAGGGCGTGTCTTATGCGCTCATCGGCGAGATTTCCGGCAAGGCGCGAACCGGCGCAGGCTTGGGCATGATGATCACCATCAACTCCGGGGCGGCGACGCTGGGCACGCCCGTGTTTGGCTACATCGTGGATCGTACCGGCTCCTATGCGCTGGGCTGGCAAATCCTCGCGGCCCTATTGACCGCCGGCATTATCGCCTTGGCTCTCTTGCTGAGAGAGCCCCCGCCGGATCCTCCGTGACCGTAAGCCCGCGTGTTTTGCTCGCCTTCCTCAGGTGTTAGTCTGGCATCATCGAAGCCCCTTTAGCGTGATCGGCTGCGACGCCACAATTACGTATTGTGGCCAAGCCGGCAACTTCGAGCTCAACGTGATGATGCCGGTAATGGCGTTGCGCTTGATCGAATCGCTCCAGTTCACCGCTAACGTCGTCAACGCATTGACCGACAAATGCATCATCGGCATCAGCGCCGACCGCGCGCGCTGTCAAACGATGGTGGAACAGAGCTTGGCGATGGTCACCGCCCTAGCGCCAGCGATCGGCTACGAAAAAGCCGCCAAACTA
>Ga0111539_10004365_pt1 | contig 18530 bp, 19 predicted proteins | sample RhiMethybrSRZTD1_FD_79667 | JGI IMG/M metagenome (GOLD analysis project Ga0111539, IMG submission 79667) | Populus rhizosphere microbial communities from Tennessee, USA - Rhizosphere MetaG P. TD hybrid SRZTD1 (version 2) (version 2) | ecosystem: Host-associated > Plants > Roots > Rhizosphere >... | reverse complement strand
GGGCCGAACAAGCGTGGGGACGTTCATCTGTTCGAGAGCATCCTGCAGTGCGAGCGCATTGATGACCCGTCCGGGCATGCCCATGTGATCCGCCGACACGCGATCAAAGCCCTTCGCGCTTGCCGTGAGCCCACGGAAGATGTTGCCGCCACCAATAACAATAGCGACTTCGACACCCAGAGCGTGAATCTCCCGAATCTCCGTAGCCATGGTGCTGACGATGTCAGGATCAATGCCGAAGCCCTGTTTGCCCATTAGGGCTTCGCCGCTGAGTTTTAAAAGAACGCGACTATATTCGGGTGCTTTTTGGCTATCCATTCTGAATCACACAGATTACCCGGACTACCCTTGCTGACCGAGCATCCCCTCAACTTCCGCCTTCAGATCCGTGGAGCGCTTTTCCAGACCTTCGCCGGTGACGTATCGAGCAAATCGCCTGACGCGAATATTCTCACCAATTTTGCCGATCACGTTATTGATTAACTGTTCGACGGTGAGTTTGTCGTCCTTCACGAAAGGCTGATCGTACAGACACGCTTCCTTGTAGAAGTCCTTCAGTTTGCCTTCGATGATCTTCTCGACGATATGCTCCGGCTTTCCTGAAGCCTTGGCCTGCTCCTTGTAGATCTCACGCTCTCTGTTGAGGTCTTCCTCCGTGACTTCCTCCTTGCGGACATAGCGCGGGTTCATCGCGGCGATCTGCATCGCGATGTCTTTTACAAGATTTTGGAAGTCCTGGCTACGTGCCGCGAAATCCGTCTCGCAGTTGACCTCGACGAGGACACCCGTTTTCCCTCCCATGTGAATATAAGAGGCGACTGTTCCTTCGGCGGCCGCCCGGCCGGATTTCTTCTGAGCCGTGGCGAGACCCTTCTTGCGCAAGTAGTCGATCGCCTTCTCCATATCACCCGCGGACTCGGAGAGGGCTTTTTTGCAGTCCATCATGCCCGCCCCGGTCTTCTCGCGGAGTTCTTTAACGCGTTGTGCGGAAATTTCCATGAATACTTACTCCCTTACACACAAATGGCCCCCGCGGACGGACTCGCCCCGGGGGCCGTTTCCCTTCGAATTCGCTACATTATCGCGGCTTCGGGCGGTGGCTCGACAGAACCTTCAGCAGTGGGTTCGATTCGCATGGCGCGCGTCCTCTCGCGAGGTTCGCCGCTTTCATCCGTATCGTCACCTTGATCCTTGGAAACCACCTGTTGCTGCGAAGAGGCGTCCTTGGCCATAGCCTGACCCTCAAGAACAGAGTCGGAAATCTTCGTGGTGAAGAGCCGGATCGCGCGCAACGCGTCGTCGTTACCAGGGATGACGTAATCAACAAAGTCCGGATCGCAATTCGTATCCACGATTGCGATAACCGGAATACGGAGACGGCGCGCTTCAGCAACAGCAATTTCTTCGTTCTTGGAATCGATTATGAAAATTGCGTCGGGAAGCCGGGTCATATTCTTGATACCCGACAAATTCTTCTCCAGCGCCGTTCTCTCACGTTCGAGTCTTGTGACTTCCTTCTTGGGAAGCAACTCGTAACGACCATCCGTCGCCATCGAATCCAGTTCCTTCAAGCGCTTGATCGATTTCTGGATCGTAGAGAAATTCGTCAGCAATCCGCCCAGCCAGCGCTGGTTCACGAAATACATGCTGCAACGATTCGCTTCTTCCGCAATCGCATCCTGCGCCTGGCGCTTGGTTCCGACAAAGAGGACGATCTTGCCCTGAGCCACGAGGTCAGCTACGAATTGCGTGGCTTCCTTGAATAGCTTGAGAGTCTTTTGTAGATCGATGATGTAGATGCCGTTGCGTTCGCCAAAGATGTACTGTTTCATCTTTGGATTCCAACGCTTCGTCTGGTGGCCGAAATGAACGCCGGCCTCCAGGAGTTCTTTCATTGTGATAGACGCCAAATAAACCTCCGCTTAACGTTTCGAGAACTGGAATCGCTTTCGCGCTCCAGGCTGCCCATATTTCTTGCGCTCCTTCATTCGAGGATCGCGCCTGAGGAAACCCGCCTTCTTGAGGCCTGACCGCAACTCTGCGCTAAATTGCACTAAAGCACGCGCGATACCATGCTGCACGGCGCCGGCCTGCCCATGCATTCCTCCGCCAGCCACAAGGATGACGGCATCGAATTTATCCAGAGTTTGCGAAGTCTGGAAAGGCAGCTTCACCAGCATGCGGTCGGTTTCATCAAAAAAGTACTGTTCGAAGGGTTTGTTATTAACTGTAAGTTTTCCTGATCCAGGTCGGAGGAAAACGCGAGCTGTCGAAGTCTTTCGTCTGCCCGTTCCGTATGTTTGGTTCTGAGTCGAGATCAATGAACCTCCAAGGTCTTACAGCGCCAGCGGTTCTGGCCGCTGCGCTGCATGCGGATGTTGTTCCGCACGATAAACTTTCAATCGCTGCACCAGACGCTTGCGCAGCTTGGTCTTCGGCAACATGCCAAAAATGGCCTCCCGAATCACTTCCTCAGGCCGTGTTTCGAGGACGTCGCTCGCCTTAACCTCGCGAAGACCGCCCGGGTAAAGCGTGTGCCACCGATAAACCTTCTGTTCCCTTTTTTGCCCGGTCAACTTGATCTTATCCGCGTTAATGATGACCACGTGATCGCCGGTAACGAGAAACGGGGCATAATGAGGCCGGTGTTTTCCGGAAAGGATGGTTGCGGCTTTCGATGCAACGCGTCCAAGTACCTGACCGTTTGCGTCGATCACGTACCATTTGTCCAGGGCCGTAACTTCGGTCGCGGTCATAAATCGAGTAGACATGCTCTGTTACCTCTCCGGTGCCTGTCGAAAAAGTTTGATAGTATAGGAGCCGTCGTACCCATGTCAAGCCGCCATCTCCTTGTCCTTACGGCGTTAACATCACTTTTACTTGCCCGGGGAGCGAATTCGCAGGCGGTCCGGACTGACTCGTTTGCCGATCTGCTGCTCCGCGACCAGATCCAGACCCTCCAGACTCGTCTGGCAACAGCCCCGAAAACCGCAGAAACCGTTGCCTTCCAGGGAGAAGTGGAGTACCGGAAGGGCCACTTTGAAGAGGCCAGAGCCCTGTATCGATCGGCGCTCAAGATGAACGAAAGGACGGCGCGGGCTCACTTCGGTCTCGGAAAGCTGGCAATGGCGAGAATGAAGACCTCCGATGCCGTGAAGTCTTTCAACCGCGCCATCGAACTGGACGGCCGCGAACCACAATACCGCTTTTACATCGCTGACGCGCTAATCCTCGAGAAGAAGCAGAAAGAGGCGGAACGCCAACTTCAGGAGTATCTGAAACTCAATCCCGCAGATCCCGATCGCGTTCCGATGGCGAAATCCGCGCTGGACATCTCCGCCGCCTTCGCCGGCGTGGAAATGGGAAAGATCGAAGCCCCGCCACAGCCGGCGCCTATTCAGCTGCAGCGGATGGCCCTGGTCAATTTTCTTTTTGCCGAAGTGATGATCAACGGCTCAGGGCCGTATAAATTCATCGTCGATACCGGTGCGACACAGACCGTGTTGAGCGAAAGACTGGCGGGAACCCTCGGGCTGAAGAAGATATCCACCAACATCATGTATGGACTCGGTGGAGAGGGAAAGATCGACTCCCCGATGTATCGCGCCGACTCCATCAAGGTAGGGGATGTCACCGTAAAGAACCTTCCCCTGGGGACGTTGGGCAATCCCATTCTCGACCTTGTGATGGACGGGATTCTCGCGCCGACGGTGCTCGCGGATTTCATCGTCACGATTAACTATCCCGACAGCCAGATCGAACTCTCCCGCAAAGCACCCACCACGGGAACCGCAGTTCCCGTCTGGTTCTTCAGCGGCCTTCTTCTGGTGCCGTCACAGATCAACGGCAAGTTCAGCGGAAATCTCCTGCTGGATACCGGCGCCGATGGCACGTTGATGTCGCACAGCATGGCGAACAGTCTCGGAGTCAATAAGAACACCCCCGGCGCTTCGCTGAATCTGCCGATCGGTGGAATAGGCGGGCTGGAGGACGGCATTCTGCTTGTACCGTCCGTAACTCTGAAAACACCTTTCGAAACCAAGCAGTTCGACAAAATGATGGCCATCGACCTCAAGAGCATGTCGACTCTCATCCAGACAGAGCTTTCAGGCGTTCTCGGTTTCGATGTTTTGAAGGACTATCGCGTTACGATCGACTATCAGAACGCCGAAATCCGGCTGACGAAATAACAATGTCCACAGAACGGCGCAACCCACGTTCGGTGGATATTGATCTGTTTCCTACCGAAAGAATCCTGAGAATCATCAATGCCGAAGACGCCTCCGTGGCGTCGGCCGTGAACACCGTGGTACCTCAGATCGCCAAAGCGGTAGACATGGCCGTGGACACGATCCGCGGTGGCGGGCGCATCCTCTATGTCGGCGCCGGAAGCAGTGCGCGAATCGCAGCACTCGATGCAGCGGAATGTCCGCCAACTTTCAGCACGCCACCCGAGTGGGTGGACGTTGTCATTGCAGGGGGCACGAAAGCCCTGGTTCGAGCCATGGAAGGAGCCGAAGACGATGACGCGAAGGCAGCGGTCGACATGAAATCCAAGAAGGTGTGTTCGAAAGATCTGGTCCTGGGGGTTGCAGCAAGCGGAAAGACGCCTTACACACTGGCGGCTCTGGAATACGCGCGCTCCAGGGGCGCCCGCACGATAGCCCTTGTGGCGCTGCAGGACACACCCATGGCGAGAGCAGCGGACCTTACGATCGAAACCCTGGTTGGTCCGGAAGTCGTCACGGGTTCCACGCGCATGAAAGCCGGGACAGCACAAAAACTGGTGCTCAACATGATCAGTACGACCACGATGATTCGTCTTGGCCTCACCTACAGTAACTGGATGATCAATGTGACCATGACGAATACAAAACTCCGGGCGCGCGGCGTTCACATGCTTCGGGAAATCCTGGGGGTGGACCACGAAGAGGCGGAGGAGTTGTCGGAACGATCGGGCGGTCGATTGAAAGTAGCGGTGATCATGGGGGCTCTCGGCTGTTCCCGGAGCGATGCCGAGCAGCGATTGGCCGAGGGTGACGGCAACCTTCGAAAGATCCTGGGACACCTGGGTTCCGGCCGTGAGTGATTCCTGCATCCTGCTGGATGTCGGTACGGTTCTGAGTCCTTTTGAAAAGTTCTCTCCCGGCCGTGTCGTGATCCGTGGAGATCGCATCGAAGCCGTAGGTCTCTCTTCAGATGTACGCACCCCGGATAATGCGAAACGTTTCGAGGCCCCTGCGATGACGCTGGTTCCCGGCTTTATCGAGCCGCACGTGCATGGTTGCGGCGGCGCGGACGTCATGGATGCGACGCCGGACTCCATGAGCATCATTTGCCGCACGCTGGCGCAACATGGCACGACGGCCTTTCTGCCGACGACAGTATCCGCGCCGGTCGATGCTCTTTCATCGGCGATTGAACGCCTCGCCGGTGTCATCCGCACGCCGTCTCCCGGGGCCCGGCCTCTGGGAATTCACCTGGAAGGGCCATTCCTCAATGTTCAAAAACGAGGTACGCATCAGCCCTCCCACGTTCGATTGCCCGACGCGACATTGCTTTCGGACTGGATTGCGCGTTCGATGGGAACAATCAAGCTGCTCACGATTGCACCGGAACTCGAGGGTTCCGCGGCCCTGTCGTCTCAAGCGCGCGAGACTGGAGTTGTCGTCGCCATGGGACATTCCGATGCGTCCTACGCCCAGGCCAGCGAGGCCGCCGATGCAGGAACGCGGTATGCCGTGCATACCTTCAACGCCATGCGGCAGTTCAACCACCGCGATCCCGGAATTGTCGGAGCCGTGTTGGCAGACGATCGAATTTTCGCGGAAATCATCGCGGACGGCATTCACGTCGCTCCGGAAACGGTTCGTCTCTTTGCAAAGGTCAAAGGTCCGGCAAGAATCCTCCTGGCGACGGACGGGACAAGCGCGACAGGGATGCCTGACGGAGAATACGCACTCGGTACAAGAACGGTTCAAGTCCGTGGAGGAATCTGCCGCGACGGAGAAGGCCGCCTCGCCGGGAGCACGCTGACCCAGGACCGCGCCCTGCGCAATCTGCTGGATTGGACGCGGATGAGCCTTTCCGATGCGCTGCTCGCGCTGACGGTAAACCCGGCAACGGCGTTGTCTCTCGAAGGCCGCGGACGTCTCGAGCCTGGCGCGTTCGCGGATCTCGCTCTATTGGATCAAAATCTCCAGGTCGCGCGAACCTATGTCGCCGGAGCGGTTGTTTTCGACAGGTCAGCCTAGGCAGAATCAAAGACATGGATAAGCTTCGCATCACCGGCGGCCGCAAACTCCAGGGTCAGGTTCGCATCAGTGGAGCAAAAAACTCGGCCCTTCCCGCCATGGCCGCGACATTGTTGACCCCCGAGGAAGTTCTACTGACAAACATCCCCCTGGTGGCCGATATTCGCACGATGCGCCGACTCCTCGGTGAACTTGGCGTGAAGGCCGAGTTCGAGGATGGTCATGCCGTTCGTGCAACCGCGGAGAAGATTACTTCGAACGAGGCGCCCTACGATCTGGTGAAAACGATGCGAGCTTCCGTTCTCGCGCTCGGGCCATTACTCGCACGGTCCGGCAAGGCTCGTGTTTCGCTGCCCGGCGGTTGCGCCATCGGGGCGCGTCCCATCAATCTTCACCTCAAGGGACTTGAGAAACTCGGAGCGACGATAAGAACCGAGTACGGGTACGTCGAAGCCGAAGCAGAGCGATTGACAGGAGCGCGAATCGTTTTCGACAAGATCACCGTTACAGGCACGGAAAACATGATGATGGCCGCTGTCCTCGCTAAGGGAACAACGGTTCTCGAAAATGCTGCACTCGAGCCCGAAGTCACAGACCTGGCCGAACTTCTTACCAAGATGGGAGCAAAGATCTCCGGCGCCGGCTCGCCCACAATCACTATCGAAGGCGTCTCGTCACTGCACGGAGCAACGCACGCGATCATTCCCGATCGCATCGAAGCGGGCACATTCCTTGTGGCCGGAGCAATCACGGACGGGGATCTTGAAATCACCGCATGCAATCCTGAACACCTGACCGTTGTGATCGACAAGCTCGAAGATGCCGGCGTTTCCATTGAAAAGGGCAAGGATCGCCTGCGCGTCAAGCCCGGCTCAAATCTTCAGGCATCGGATGTGATCACCAAGGAGTATCCGGGCTTTGCCACCGACATGCAGGCACAGTACATGGCGCTGATGACACAGGCGAACGGCATTTCTCTCATCACCGAAAACATCTTCGAGAATCGCTTCATGCACGCCAGCGAGTTGTTACGTATGGGAGCTCACATCCGCATTGATGGAGCGCGCGCGATTGTCGGCGGAAAGACGAGACTGACCGGCGCAACCGTGATCGCCTCGGACTTACGCGCGAGCGCCTCGCTGGTGCTGGCAGGCCTTGTCGCCGACGGCGTTACCATCGTTGACCGCATCTATCACCTGGATCGTGGCTACGAAAAGATCGAAGAAAAGCTTCAATCGGCGGGAGCCGACATCGAGAGAGTGAAGTAACATCTGGAATGATTCTCGATATCTCCCCGCTGCGCAGAAACCGGGACTACCGCCTTCTCTACATCGGACAACTGGTCTCCGCCTTCGGCAGCATGATCACGTATGTGGCTGTGCCCGAACAGATCTGGGAGCTGACCCATTCCAGTCTCTACGTGGGCATGCTCGGAGCCGTGCAATTGGTGCCGCTGTTGTTGTTCGCGCTTTGGGGCGGCGCCTATGCCGACAGCATGGATCGGCGGAAACTGCTGCTCATTTCCGAAGCATTACTCGCTGTCGGTTCTTTGACGCTTGCAGTGAATTCCGTCTTGCCGAACCCCAGCATCCTGCTGATCTTCGTCGTGAGTGGTGCGATGTCCGCCGCCAACGGATTTCATCAGCCGGCGTTGAACGCGCTTACCCCGCGACTTGTTGACCGCGACGATCTCCGCGCTGTCGCCGCATTGAGCAGCCTGCGCTATTCGTTGAGCGCGATCGCGGGACCTGCCCTTGGCGGATTCCTGATCAGCCAGGTTGGGATGGTGTCAACGTACTCCATTGATTTCATCACCTACGCCGTTTCTATCGCTTCCCTCGCCGCCATACGCCGGATTCCGCCTCCCGAGGGACAGAAGCCCGGACTGAAGTCGATCATTGAGGGATTGAGGTACGCGCAAAGCCGGCCTGAACTGGTCGGAACCTATGTTGTCGATATGATCGCCATGACCTTTGCCATGCCGATGGCGTTGTTTCCGTCCATGGCGGCGAACTGGGGCGGAGCGAAGTCCCTGGGTTGGCTCTATAGCGCAATGGCTGTCGGCTTTTTGATTTCTACGCTGATCAGCGGTTGGACCCACAAGGTCGATCGCCACGGCGCGGCGGTAATCACTGGAGCTGCGGTCTGGGGTGTCGCGATTGTCCTGCTGGGTTTTGCTCCGGGATTCTTTTCAGCTCTCCTTTGTCTCGCACTGGCTGGTGCCGGTGACAACGTGAGCGCGATCTTCCGCGGCACGATCTGGAACGAAACGATCCCCGGGGATTTGCGCGGAAGGCTGGCCGGTGTGGAGATGATCAGTTATCTGAGTGGCCCGTTGATCGGCAACGTGCGAGCCGGATGGGTGGCCTCCATGGCGTCGAATCAGTTCTCCATCATCTCCGGCGGAATTGTATGTGTCGCCGGCATACTTCTCTGCATTCCATTACTGCCCTCATTTTGGAATTACCGTCGCCTGCGGGTCTCATCCGCGTCATCCGTGTAGTCCACCTTAAACATGGTTAAAAATTCTTTCGGACGGCCGCTGGGTGGCGTACAACTCTAATGAGCCTGATGGCGCATTCCAGCACGTCTTTGTGCAGCCTCTTCCACCTAGGGTGCCAAGTATCAGATATCCGAGACCAGTATCGCTCCAGTCTGGTCTCGTGACGGTAAAGAGCTGTTCTATTTCATGCGGGCAAATCGACTTCAATCGCCGTTACCGGTCTTGCCGGCAACACCGCCACGAACAGGAATTACGACCTCACGCTGGACGGCAAGCACTTGATCGCAGTGATAGAGCCGACGACTCCCCGATCGACAACAGCCAGGCAGTCCAGCCCCCAGATCAACGTCGTCCTGAATTGGTTCGAGGAGCTGAATCGGCGGGCGCCAATTCAGTAAAGCTACAGGTTTGGGCTTAAGGTGACGGCGGCTTGCTACGTTGCATTACGACTTCGGGGCTTCCGGGCCCAGTCTCCGAGCCGGCGTAGCGAACCCAGGTGTGAGGACTGGCCACCTCAAACCAGAAATAGGTTTTCGGGTAGAAAAAACGAATCAGGTTCAGCATGCCGAGATGGGGAACGACTTCGATCTTGTAGCATTCGACTTCGCCATCTTCCGTTTGGAGCTTCTCTTTGCCTCGAGCTTCAAACGTGACGTCGTAGATTTTTCCCTCGCCGGTCAGCAGATGAGCCTCGCGGGTCTTCGCTCCGGTAAAGTCGAGTCCGCGAAGGATGCCCGCAAGCCCGTCCGCGGCAAGCGTGTCTGATGGAATCTTCACCGTCTCGCGCTCTGCCTTGCCGGAGCGAGAGTCCGTTTTCTTGATCTCGACCTGTTTCCTCGCGAAATCGAAAATGCGCGACTCTGTCATAAGCGGTTTGCCTTCGGAATCCGACGTCGTGCTTTCCGACCAAAGAGGATGGGGCGGACTTTCGTCCGTCCATAGCGAGAGGATGGTCCACCGGATTTCGTCGTCATTAGGACTGCGTATCCCACGCCCCTCTTCCGTGAAACGCAACACCGGCTTTCCATCAACAATGGTCCTTTCCATCGTCCATTGGTTCTTCGAACGTTCGTGACCCTCCTTGTTCCGCACGATCGCAGCACCCCGTTCGCGTGGACCCGACATCGGCGGGGTCTTCAAATCCGCCGTGGTAGCCAAAATGAAAAGTAAGAAGGCGAGAGTGCGGGTCATCTAAAGAAAGACTAGCCGCGGATTGCTTCGGATGACACGGAAAAAACTGTCAGGGTCGGCAAACTTCGGAAAAACCACGGACTACACGGATCACTCCATGTAGTCCGTGACCGTCAGAGTCCGGCACGAAGCTCTTCCGTTGCCCTGTGCCAGTCTTCCTCTGGAGATCCCATCGGTTTGCCGCGATTTTCCCAGAGGTTATAAGCCCTCCTTGCGATCTCTTCGTCGGTGAGTTCCTGGCGAACGCGTGCATCCATTTCCGCGACACTTGTTGACAGGATCTCGGGGGTGCCCTTCCTGGCTTTCGAAGCTGTTCTTTTCTGTGCCATTTCTTTCCTCCGAAACAAGAGCGTCCTATCGCGGGTCATTTTCCAGACCATACGGTCAACTGAGGACCTTCAGAGGACGGGAACGCGGTTTAACTAAGGCGCCTGTGCGACAATACGCAACATGTGGGTCGCCATGATCGCAATGTTGATGCAGTCGACGTCGATCAGCGGAAGCATCGCCCTGCCTCCTGGAGCGGCGCCGCCGCCTGTAGCTCGCGCGGTCCTGTTGCCGTTTGAATACGCCAACCTTTTCAATGCCCAGGCCCAAATTCGTCTGGATAACTATTGGGAGGATTTCAAGGCCTCCGGCATGGCGCAACGCCGAAAGGAACTGTTCATACAGTTCATGCCTCTGGCATATTCCAGTGCGTTGGAAGTCGCGCTTTCGCAGATGCGGCGCGACACGAAAATCAACGCCGCGAACCTGATCCGCACGGCCGCTCAAGGGGAATTTGAATTCCGCGGCGTGCCGCCCGGGGAATACAAGCTTATCGTCACCGCGAACCTGAAAGGGACAGACCACGTCTGGATGGAAACCCTGCAGGTGGAATCTGCGCCCGTCGTTGTCCACATAAAAAACCGCGTCCCGTGAGATCGTTCCGCTTCTTATTGGTAGCTGGAGAAACGTCAGGAGACATGTACGGAGCCGAAGTGGCTCTTGCTTTGATGGCCCGGTTCCCCGGTTGTCAGATCTTCGGCCTCGGCGGCCAGCGCATGCGGCAGGCAGGGGTCGAACTCGAAGGCGACATCCAGCACACCGCCGCGATGGGCCCACTGGCGGCCTTCAGTCAACTCGGTGAGCTGTTCAAGGTGTTTCGACGTCTCGCGGATCGGGTTGAGATTGCCCCTCCGGACGCCGCGATCCTCATCGACTTCCCGGACTTCAATCTCCGGCTCGCAAAACGCCTCAAAGCAGTAAACATCCCCGTCATTTATTACATAAGCCCGCAGGTATGGGCCTGGCGACCAGGTCGCGTGAAACAGATCAAGGAACTCGTCACGAAGATGCTCGTCATCTTTCCATTTGAGGAGAAGATCTACAAAGACGCGGGTGTCGCTGTGGAGTTCGTCGGCCATCCCCTGATCGAAAACGTTCGCGCCACAAAGACGAAGGAAGAGTTCTGTCGCGTCGCCGCGCTTGATCCTCAGCGCTCGATCCTGGCAGTGCTTCCTGGAAGCAGAAAGAAAGAAATCCGTCACATTCTTCCGACCCTCTGCGACGTCGTGGAACGTGTCCGCAGCGTTAAACCGGACACGCAATTCGTCCTGCCCATGGCCGCGGATCTGGATCGGACCCTGATCGAAGACATCGTCGGCACCCATCCCATCAGACTGATTCATGGCGACACCTATAATGCTTTGCGCTACGCCCGGGCAGCCATCGTGGCCAGTGGTACGGCAACTCTTGAAGCGGCGTTGCTGGGAACGCCGGAAGTCATCGTCTATCGCATTTCGCCTGTTGAGGCATGGTTCCTCGACAAGTTCTTCCTGAAAGTCCGTCTGTTTGGAATCGTCAACATCATCCTTGGCGAGGAAGTGGTGCCGGAATTATTTCAGGATCGCTTTACGCCGGAGCTCGTCAGCGAAGCGGCTGTGAGGCTAATGGATGACGTCTGGCTGCAATCGCAGATACGCGCGAAATACGAAATATTGCGACGGCAACTGGGCGGGGGAAAAGTGGCGGAGCGTGTAGCGAACGCCGTCGCTGAGGCCGTTAACCTCGAACCGTCACAAAGGAAAGGATGACTCGAGACCGCACGGGCAATCCCCAATAGGTGGTTGCGGGTCTCCACTGAGAGAACAGAACCAGTTCCTGCAGCCATTGATCGTTGCCGTGCGAACGTGTGCCACTGATGACGCTGTATCCATCCATCTGGCCCTCGTTGTTGATCTCTCCTTGAATCGAGAAAGCCTGGTCGAGTAACGGAGGCTGAACTGCGCCAAGACGCTTCATTGTGTTGTCTGTGCCCTTGGGTTGCTGATAAATGGTGGCGACGGGTCTCAAGTCATCTGCAACAACGGCGCGGCGCAGCCCTCCACACAGAATGCCAAAACCGAGCAGAGTGACAACCACGCCCATGACTGCGGGAATGGCAAAGGGCTTCAGAATGTTATCCACACGAGATTTCCACCACTCCCGACCATCGTGGGAACGCGCGTGAGAAAGTTTGATACGGGTTTCCAGCTGGAGATCTTCGGGTACCGGAACAGGTTCCACGCCGGCCATCACGGTTCGGAGCGAAGCGAGCGATTGCAGCTCACGCCGACAACGTTCACAGGCGGACAGGTGAGCTCGCAGTGCGTCTGCCTGATTGGCAGAAACCATGGAATCGATGAACGGACTGATCAACTCCAGAGCGGCATCACACGAAATGCTGGATAAAACTTTCATAGTCAATACCTCTGAACCGGCAAGTAGCGCACAAGAGATTTCTTCATATCTGCTCGGGCTCTGGCGAGACGCGACTTCACGGTGCCGCTGGAAATCCCGAGAATCTCTGCGATCTCGCTGTACGAAAAGCCTTCGATATCGCGCAGAATCACGATAGAGCGATGTTCGCCGGACAACTTCGTGAGTGCATGCTGGATCGCTCCTTCGCGTTCCTTTGCTTCGAGCGCCTGTAGAGGCGTTGGGCCGGGAGCTGTCAGGTGAAGCACGGGAGTCCTGCCTTCAGGACCGTCGTCCAACGAAACCGTCGTGGATCGAAAACGACGTCTCCACCAACGCAACCGATTCAGAATCTCCGAGAAAGCGATGCGATAGATCCAGGTCTTCAGGCTGGAATCGCCCCGAAAACCCTGCACGTTGCGGAAAACCTTCAGAAAAATCTCCTGAACGGCATCCGCGGCATCGCTGGAATCGCCAAGCATGCGAAACGCGACGTGAAAGATCGAGGCGTGATAGACCCTTACCAGCTCGTCGTAGGCGGCATCCTCGTTTGCCTGCAGGCGGCCGACAAACACCGCCTCCTGTGCGTCAAGAACCCCACCCCGTTCAAGCTCGTTAAGAGCTATCTCTCTCCGCATCACAACCAGCCTTCTCCGGTCAAAGTGGCTTGATTATACAGCGAGCACTTACCGTTCGACACCAGCCGAGACGGTTTGTTCCACCAATCTCAGGCCGGCGGCCAGGATTTCCTGGACCGCCGGACCGGACGTCGCTTCGCAATACACCCGAAGCAGGGGTTCCGTCCCGGACTGGCGGAAGAGAATCCAGCTGTCCTTTTCGAGGATAACCTTTGAGCCATCAAGCGATTCCACGCGAATGACGGCCCGGTCGGCGAACTTGGCGGGCGGGGTTTTCCGGAGACCGTCCACAACCGACTGGCCGCTCCGTACCGGTACATGCAGATCGCGCCGGTCGAAGTGAAATTCGCCAAACTCCCGCCACATGTCGTGCACGAGCTGGGTGCATGTCTTTCCTGACGTTGCCAGCAAATCCAGGATCAGGAGGTTCACAAAAGTGCCGTCCCGTTCAGGTAAATGCCGCGAGAGCCCTACGCCTCCGCTTTCTTCCCCGCCGATCAGGACCTCCTCAGTCAACATGAGTTCGCCGATGTTCTTGAACCCGATGGGCCGCTCATGACACCGAAGGCCAAGAGCGTCCGCAATACGTGGAACAATCTGACTCTGAGAGAAGGTCCGAACAACGGACCCACGCCATCCCTTGTTCCGATAAATGTGAAGCAGCAACAACGGAAGGACGGTCAGGGTATTGAGGAATCTGCCGGTCTCGTCAACGACGCCAAGACGATCGGCGTCGCCGTCCGTGGCCAGTCCCACATTGCTGCCGGTAGCGACGACGCGGGCAGCCAGCGGTTCCAGCTGCGGCATCATCGGCTCCGGGTTTATGCCCCCAAATAACGGATCAAGGTCTCCCCGCATCGTCTCGACGGCGCAGGACGTACCGGCCAACAGGGTCTCAAGCATGCGGTCGCCGCTGCCGTGCATGGAATCGACGACGACTTTTAGACGCGAGTCGGCGATCTTGTTCCAATCCACAAGAGATCGCAGGTGTGCAAAATAGTGTGGTTCGGGAGACACGACCTCGATTCCCTTAACCGACGAAAGCACCGGAGACTTCCCCAGCCGTTTTTCGATTTCCGACGTAATTGCGGGAGTCGCGCTTCCGCCAAAGTGGGCCTTCACCTTGAAACCGTTGAAGTCCGACGGATTGTGACTTGCCGTTATCACGACGCCGCCGGCGAGTTTCCGACGGCGTACTTCGAAGGACACGTACGGTGTGGGGTAGGGCCGATCCATCAAGATCGTTCGCAATCCATTGCCGGCGAAAACCTCCGCGGCGATCCGCGCGAAACGATGGGATAAGAATCGGCCGTCATATCCGATGAAAACTCCTCGTTCGGTCCCGGGAACCATCGCAAAGTATTCCGCCGTCGCCTGTGCTGCGACGCGAACGTTATCGAATGTAAATGCATCCGCGATGATCGCGCGCCATCCGTCGGTGCCGAACTTGATAGGAGTGCTCATAGTTGCGAAAAATCCGTAGCAACAGTCTTATCGCCAAGAACGACGCCGGGCCTTAGCGTGACATTGCGGCCGACGTAGCAGCCTTTACCGAGAATGGCGCCTTCCACTTGCGACGCGCTATCCAGGGTGTTGCCCGCCCAGATCACGGAATCGATGATCTGAGCGCCTTCTTCGATCTTGCAGTTTCGCCCAATGACCGAGTTCTCGATCCGAACATTAGGCCGGATGGTGACATCGGCATCGATGATCGATTTGTTGTCCACAGACACATTCGGCGGAAGGCCGGACCGATCCAGCATGCTCGGCTGAACCCGCCGCGAAGAAAACCTTCCCGCAAGAATATCGTGATGAACTTCGAGGTATTTCCTGGGAGTTCCAATGTCGATCCAGTACTTATCGTGGACAAAGGACTCGACGCGTTCCTTTCGTTCGAGCAACGTGGGAAATAGACCTCGCTCGAAGGAGTAGGGCTCATCCTTCGGCATGTACCGCAGTACCGAGGGCTCGAGGACATAGACTCCGGCATTGATCGTGTTGCAGGTGATTTCGTCGGGTCCCGGCTTCTCGATAAACCGTCGGACCGAACCGTCAGACTCCGTCTCAACGAGGCCATAGGCCGAGGGATTCTCAACAGGAGTCAGGACTATCGTCGCGACCGCATTGACTTTTTTATGTCTGGCGATGACGGCAGAAAGATCGAGATCCGTCAGGACGTCGCCATTGAAAACCACGGTCGTCGAATCGATGTGATCTTCGGCATTCTTGAAGGCGCCTCCGGTCCCGAGCGGCGTTCCCTCCACGGCATACCGAATGCCGATGCCATAGTCGGTTCCATCCTTTAGAAGATCTTCGATCTTACGGGGCTGATACGAAAGACTGAGGATAACTTCGCTGATTCCAGCACTGCGCATGAGGTCGATCTGATAGAGGAGAAATGGGGCGTTCGCCACAGGAACGATTGGTTTCGGTGTGTTCAAAGTCAGCGGACGAAGACGCGTACCTTTACCGCCAGCGAGAATGAGCCCTTTCATGAAGCAGCCACCGTTCCCTTCCTAAAATTTAGCCTTGGCCAATCGATTGGCTGTACTAGAATCACGGGGTGAATCTTCCGACCACATTAACTCTCGTCCGTATCTTCGCCGTCCCGTTACTGGTCGTTCTGCTTTTGACTAAAGATCACATGCTAGTCGCCGCTTTTATTTTTGTCGCGGCTTCCCTCACCGATCTCCTGGATGGCTACCTGGCCCGAAAGCGAGGTCAGATTACAACAATCGGCGTCCTTCTGGATCCTGTAGCGGATAAGTTGCTGATCTCTGCCGCATTTATTTCTCTTGTGCAACTCCAGATCGTCGAAGCCTGGATGGTGGTCATTATTATAGGTCGAGAATTTGCAGTCAGCGGGTTGCGTAGCATCGCGTCTACGCAGGGATTTGCAATCAGTGCGTCGGAGCTCGGAAAAATCAAGATGGTCGCCCAGGTTGCCGCAATATCGTTTCTGATCCTTGGGCACGACTATCCATTCTTTCGGTCCGTAGGCCAGTTCGCACTTTATGTTGTTGTCGTTTTCGCAGTGGTTTCCGCGATTGATTACTTCCGGAAATTCTGGAACCGCATTGATGACCGGTTCAAGGCCCAGGAACGCCAACGCACAATTCTGAACAAAAAAAGCGCCCGTCGCGACGTTCCCACCCCTTGAAGGCACCCAAGTTCGAATGATGCTTCAGCTTCAGTTTCCAAATATCGATCCTGTGTTTCTCCACCTCGGTCCGGTCCAGCTGCGCTGGTATGGGCTGATGTACATGGTTTCTTTCATCGCCGGCTACTTCATGCTGAAACGGCTCGCGAAGAAGAAGAAACTGGCGGTTACAACCGACGATCTTTACGACCTGCTGTTCTTTCTGATTCTGGGCGTCATGATCGGCGGCCGCCTGGGGTATGTGCTGTTTTACGACTTCGGCAGTTACCTTCAGCGTCCGATCGAAATCCTCTACATCTGGCAAGGCGGCATGTCTTTCCATGGGGGATTCGTTGGAGTCGTTCTCGCCGTCCTGCTGCTCTGCAAAAGACGAGGCTGGAATTTCTGGGAAATCTCGGATCTGGTCTGCGCGGTGGCACCCATCGGATTGGGACTTGTCCGGCTCGGCAACTTCATTAATGGAGAGCTGTACGGCAGACCGACGACGTTGCCGTGGGGAATGATATTCCCTGCAGGCGGAGACGTTGTCCGGCATCCATCACAGATTTACGAGGCGCTGCTGGAAGGCCTCATCCTGCTCCTGATCGTTCAGTGGCTGTATCGGAAGAATCTCTATCCGGGAACGGTGACGTGGGCTCTGATCGGATTCTACGGAGTGTTCAGGTTCCTGGTTGAGTTCGTCAGAGAACCCGACGCGCACATTCAATTTGATCTGGGACCGTTTACGCGAGGCCAACTCCTAACGTTTCCGATGTTGGTCATTGGCCTCGCGATGATGGTTATCTTTTCTCGACGGAATCCTCCAGAGAAATCACATCGGTCGCATAAGTCACGAGCGCAGTAGAAGCGCGATCTTCAACTTTCAGGACCACGATCTCTCCAACCGCGGTTCGCGCTATTTCATTCGTGTTTTTGTCCCGAAGTGTGGATCCGTTAATTGTCACGACGTCCCGAAAGACGATGAAGAGATCGCCGGCTTTCACTCCGTCATCCTTGCCGACATCGATGTAAACGACATTCTGTTCGCCCACGACGCCACGGTTGAGTTTGCTCAGACTGCCGGTCGGAACCCCGGGAACACGGGTGCTGTTCCCAAATTTGGAACCGGAGTTCATCAACGCCGTCTTCGACGAGACGATTTTGGCGGGGATCTGCCCTGAAGGCTTCATGGTTCCCGAAAAGGGCCGGTTTGCGGGCAATGCCGGGAAATCTGGTTTGTTATACGGAATTACAAAGTCGCCCAATTCGACAGCTTCACAACCCTGACTGACGCGGGCCAGGGCGAAGTCGTTCTGACCCATCACAACCTCGAGCTGGCCGATCTCGAGATAGTGGGTTCCCAGACCGCTGATGTGCCTGGTCGGCCGGATGACCTCATAGGTCAAACCGGGGATCACGCCGTCGGCCGCACCTTTATCGAGATAGACGTAGTTTCCGACGTTAGCCATCACCTCATCGTTGGCATAACGGGCAACTACCTTAATGTCGCGGGAAACATCCGTAGTGCGGATAAACCCCGAACAATACAGATCCGCCGACTTCACTTCCGGATAAACCTTCGGAGGCGTGAGATCGAGAATGACACTCGGTCCTCGCGGCGGCTCCGTCACCGGATACGGCGGCACGATAAACGGGCGAGGCGGTTGCTTTACCTGCGGCGGTTCCTCCGCTGGCGGAGCAGCCGCAGCAGCAGGCGCGGCCTCAGGCGCCGGTGTCTGGTCTGGTGGCCTCGCTTCGGTAATCCGGGTCACCGGCCGAATGAGAATCTTGTCCTTCGGGTAAATCCAGTGCGGATTGACGATGTGTTCGTTCTGCTCCCAGATCTGTGGCCAGAGTCTGCCATCCTTCAATACTTCGTTGGCAATCCCCGACAAAGTGTCTCCAGCCACGACAACGCGAATCTCGAAATTCTCGACATTCTTTGGGTCGGTGTTGGCGCTGAAGTGACCGTCGGGAAGCTTGGTCAAATTCGTCGGAGGTGGGCCCTGAGTGGGTAACTGGCCGGCAGCAGGAGTCTTTTCCTGTGCACTGACCGCCGGGGTCTTCTGCTGTGCACTGACCGCCGG
>Ga0111539_10004364_pt1 | contig 18530 bp, 14 predicted proteins | sample RhiMethybrSRZTD1_FD_79667 | JGI IMG/M metagenome (GOLD analysis project Ga0111539, IMG submission 79667) | Populus rhizosphere microbial communities from Tennessee, USA - Rhizosphere MetaG P. TD hybrid SRZTD1 (version 2) (version 2) | ecosystem: Host-associated > Plants > Roots > Rhizosphere >... | reverse complement strand
GGATGGCGCTCGGCGCGGAAGGTCTGGTGCTCTTCCCAGTACGCTTGCCACTTGGGCTCGATCGAGGCCGGATCGTAACGGTCGGGCATGGGACGGTTTCATAGCACGAGCCCATCCCGTCGCGGTCGGGCTGGCGCCCCCCTCAGGAGCTCGCCATCCCGCATGACGCGCGGCCGCCGCCGGGTGCGCTACGCGGAGCGTCCGCTCACTTCTTTCGATCGCGCTTCTTTTCCAGCCGCGTTCGCCTCTTGCGCGACGCCTCCTCCCCTTCCCCCGTACCGCGCGCCACCATTTCGAGCGCGCGGAGCGGCTCCCTCGCATGATGCTCGTAGAGCTTCGCGAGCTCGAGGCGCAGCGCGGAGTCGTCGACGGTCTCGACGAGCGACGCGAAATCGCGGAGCGCTTGCGCCTTGTCCCCCCTCGCCTTCGCAATTTCCCCGCGCGCCCGCACCGCGTCGTGCCCCGCGCCCCGTTCTACGGCGCGGGACGCGAAATCGCCGGCCAGATCGAGCGACCCGGCCCGGCGCAGCGTGCGCGCGACGGCCGCCCAATCCGTCGGCGCCAGCCCTTCGAGCGGCTCTCCATAGAGCCCCACCAGCGCCGCCATGGCCACGACGTCCCACTCGTTGTGGTCAATGACCGCGCCGAGCGCCGACGCGTCCCCCGTTCGCAAGAAATGCGAATAGCGCGAGCACACCTCGCCCCCCGAAATATCGGCGGTGCGCACGAAGCCGAGCACTTGGGCTTCGACGTTGCCGAGCGTGAGCTCGCGCACCCGATGGCGGTGCAACCTCCGGGCGATGTGCACGAGGTCGAGGTGCGGCAGGGGCGGCAGTGCGGGCATTCGGCTGAGCACCAGGCGCGAGCGCAAGAGCGGCATATCGAAGGACTTGCCGTTGTAGGTGACGATGGCCGAGGCGCGGCTAACGCGCTCGGCGAAGCGGGCCAGCATGGGCGTCTCTTCGCCGAGCTCGCGCAGGAGCAGCTGCTCGACGACCAGCACCCCCGCCTGTCGGTCGAACCACGCCATTCCGATCAAAAATGGCACCGTGCCGGCGCCTGACGACAAGCCGGTGGTCTCGGTATCGAGATAAAGCATCTCTCTGGGGTCGGCCGTCGAGAGCGAGGGATCGAGCGCGAGGAGCGCGAGCATGCCGGCCGAAGCGTCTTTCCCTGCGTTCACCGAGGCGCGCCCCACGCGGTGGGCCGCGAGGAGCTTGGTGCGCACGTAGAGAGGGCCCGCCGGCGTCGATTCCAGCGCGAAAGGTAGGTCCCCCTGCGTCGGATCGGCCGGGCGTCGTCGCGCTGGCGGTGCCTTCGTCAAGATCGCGGCGATCTTGCGGCGCAGCGCATCGAGCCGCGCAGCCGGATCGCGCGGCAACTCGGTGGGCTCGCTCATCGGCTGTGCGTTGGTATCGTCAATCGGCTCTTCGCAATGCACCTCTTCGCCGCTGTTTTCCAGCGTGATCGGTGCACCTCGAACGCCTTTTGCCGCGCGTGTGGGCAAAAGGTGAAGACGCTCGAGTTTCGCGCTGAAGGACGACATCTCCCACCAAGTTACTCGAAAACGGCGCTGGCACGCCGCGCGCAATAGCTCTGCTTCGCCCGGGTGGATCGGGTCGCAGTTGACCCACCGCGCGACGGGCCTGGAGGCGCTGAGATGGAAATCGACAGCAATCGGCTACCGGATGGTCCGCTTCCGCGCAGGTTGGCAGATCGCTACATGAACATCGTTCGGCGGCACGCTTACCGCCTCGCGCGCAGGCTTCCCTCGCACGTCAACGTCGAAGACTTGATGGGTGCAGGATTCGTCGGTCTCGCGGATGCGCTCAATAAGTACGACCGATCGGGCCCCGATCGCTTCGAAGCTTATGCGGATTGCCGCATCAAGGGCGCGATGCTCGACGAGCTGCGCTCGTACGATCCGCTCTCACGCGATCTGCGCGACCTCAACAACCGCATCGTGGCCGTCGTTCGCGCGCTCACCGCCGAACTCGGACGCCCGCCGGAAGAGATCGAGATCGCCCAGAAGCTCGAGCTGCCCGTGGCGGCTTTCCGCGAGAGGCTCGCCAAACTCTCGTTTGGCGGCCTAATTAGCCTGGATACGACGGGCGGCGACGGCATCGAAGGGCTCGAGCTTTCGGACGAATCGAGCGAAGCGGCCGACGCGCAACTCCTCCGCAGCGAACGCCGCAGCCGGCTCGCCGACGCCGTTCAGCAGCTCCCCGAGCGGCTCCAGTCGCTGCTCAAGCTCTACTACGAACAGGACTACACGTTGCGTGAGATTGGCGACATGCTCGGGGTCACCGAGTCGCGCGCGTGCCAGCTGCACGCCGAAGCCATCGTGCGCCTGCGCGCGGCCTGCGCCGCCGAAGAAGAGCAGGAAGACACCGTCGTCAGCGTGCGCCGCATGCGGGCGACCGGCGAGCAGCCGTCGCTGCGCAAGACGGGCATCAAAGCCGTTCGCCGCGCTGGCTGAGCTAGCCCAGAGACCTCCCCAATCGGGGGGGTCGCGAATCACCTGGCTGGTGTCGCGTTCGACCTGTGAGTACGCGTAGTTGGCGCGGCGTGACGACGCGAGCCCACACGCCCCTGGCTCTAAAGCGACGTCATGGCGGCAGGGGTCACGCGGACCGCGGGATGCCCGGTTGCGGCTCCTCAGCCGGTCTGTGAGGAATGGCGGAGCGCAACCTGGAGGCGGGCGCGGGGGCTGACAAGGCCCACGGAAGAGTGCGACATTGCCCCCCAACGTGGGATTCGTTCTATTCGGTCTGACGGGGGGATTGGCATCGGGCAAGAGCTCGGTCGCCGCGCGCTGGAAGGCGCGCGGCCTTGCGATCATCGATGCCGACGTGATGGCCCGCGAGATCGTCGAGCCTGGAACCTCCGGGCTCGCGGAGATTGTCGCCACCTTCGGTCCCGAGGTGCTCTTGCCGGACGGCTCGCTCGACCGCAAGAAGCTGGGCGCCATCGTTTTCGCCGATGCGGAGGCGCGCAAGAAACTCGAGCTCATCACGCACCCGCGGATCGCCGCGGCCATGATCAAGCGCGCCGGCGATCTCGAAGAGGCGGGTGAGCCGCTCGGCTGCTACGAGGCGCCCCTCCTCATCGAACGCGGATACGCCGACCTCTGCCGGCCACTCGTCGTCGTGGCCGTCGACGAGCGCATCCAGATCGCGCGGGCCATGGTGCGCGATCATCTCACCGAGGAGGACGTCCGAGCCCGCCTCGCGGCGCAGCTCCCCCTCTCCGCCAAAGTGGCCATGGCCGACTACGTCATCGACAACGACGGCGACCTGGAAACGCTCCTCACCAAGGCCGACGACGTGCTCGACGCCATCTGCGAAAAAGCGGGGGTCGATCTCGCCCGGTATCCAAAAGGGCGCCGCTGAGCGCGCCAATCAGTGCCGGCGCTTTTCGGCCGCCATGCGGTCGCGCGCCGCGATGAGCGTGTTCTCGAGGAGACAGGCGATGGTCATCGGACCGACCCCCCCCGGGACCGGCGTGATGAAGGACGCGCGCTCACGCGCCTCTTCGAACGCCACGTCGCCGGCAAGCTTGCCCGCTTCGTTGCGTGTCGTGCCGACGTCGATGACGACCGCGCCCGGCTTGACCCAATCGCCCCGCACGAGCGCCGGTCTGCCGACTGCCGCTATGAGAACGTCAGCGTCGCGACACACCGCTGCGAGATCGCGGGTACGCGAGTGCCCAATCGTCACCGTGGCATGCGCGCCGAGCAAGAGCTGCGCGAGTGGCTTTCCGACGATGTTGCTCCGCCCGACGATCACGGCGCGCTTGCCGACGAGATCGATGCCGGTTTCGGCCAAGAGGCGCATCACGCCGCGCGGCGTCGCCGACGCGAGCTTGGCGCGTCCGAGCGCGAGCAGCCCCGCATTGACGGGGTGCAATCCGTCGACGTCCTTGGATGGCGAGACGGCGTCGAGGAGCGCCGTTTCAGGGAGCCCCTTCGGCAGCGGCAATTGCACGAGGAACCCGTCGACCTCGGGATCGGCGTTGAGCCCCTCGATGCTCGCGCGAACCTCGGCTTCGCTCGCCGTCGCCGCGAGGCGATGCACGCGCCCGCGCATGCCGACCTCGGTCGCCGCCTTCTCTTTGTTGCGCACGTAGACCTGCGACGCGGGATCGTCGCCGACGAGGATCACATCGAGCCCGGGGGGACGGCCGAACGCTGCACGGAATTCGGCGACACCGGTGGCGACTTCAGCGCGGACTTTGGCGGCGATGGCTTTTCCGTCGAGGATTTGGGCGGGCATGACAGCGACCCATTAGCATGTTCTCGGGCCGGCGCGGACGCGTCGCGGACCGAGACGCCCTCAGGGAAGGTCGATCTGCATCCACGTCACTGCGTCACGCGCGATCTTCGCGTCGATGGCCGGAAAGGTCGACGTATTGTTGGCCAGCCGATAACGCAGTGTGACGGATGTCAGCGCCGGAAACGGCTGTGCCCCCGCGATTTCGCGCACGATGGCCGTCCCTTGGACGTCCGTCGCCGGCATCGCGCCGATGACCATGGCATCGCTCACGTACATGCCGCTCGAATCGTAGGCGACGGTCGTTCCGGCGGGGAGCGCGGAGCGATCGACCGTCACCCCCGCCGCCCCCCGCCCCGACTTGCGGAAGCTCAAAACGATCGTCGCGGTGCCGGCGGGGGGCGCCCAGACGACCTGATCGACGACGAGGTTCGAAATGCCGTCGGTGGCGACGGCGCGGACGCTCGCGCTGGGCGCACGGGAATCGATATCGACGAGCTGCAGCGTGGCCGAGAGGCGCCGGCTGGTCGTCGTGTCCTCGACCAGAAACCAGTTGGCCCCGGGTGCGACGTCGGACACGGTCCCGGGCACGGCGCTGCCCGCGTCGCTCGCCGGTGCGACCTGCCCATTCGGGCCGACGGCGCGAACCAACACCGGGTTCGAATAGCTGGCGGTCGCGTAAAACCAACTGTCGACCGTTTGCCTGACGGTATACGGCACGGTCACGGTGCCCGCGTCGGCATCCGCATCCGCCGCCGGGGGCACGCTCACGTCTCGCGTACCGCCGCCGCCATCGGGCGTCCCTCCGCCGCCCCCCGGTCCCCCGCCGGTCGGCCCCGGGTTACAACCTGGCTCGGTGCAATCGGGTGGCGTGGGTGGGCGCGCCTCTTCTGAGGCGCACCCGAGGGCGACGCAGATCACGCAAAGAGCGGTTCCCCGAGCTTGGCCAAGCATCGGCGCACATTTTACGTCCCGCCGTGCACAACGGCCAAACAGCGGGACCAGGGACTAGGCCGGCACGGCGCCCGGCTGCCCCTTGTCGACGCGCGACCCGCGCAAATACCGATGCGCCGCGATCGATCCCGCCACGAGGGCCAGACCGATGAGCTGCGACGTCGAGAGTCCGAAGAGCTCGCCGCGGTCGTCGCGACGCCAGAATTCGAGCAGGAAGCGGGCACCGGCGTAGAGCGTCACGAAGCTCAGGAACACTTGGCCGTCGTAACGTTTGCGCGGATGGACATAGATGAGACAGATCGCGGCGATCGCGAGCGAGGCCGCCGATTCGTAGATCTGCGTCGGATGCACCGGGAGCGACGGCAGGTTCTTGGCGGCGAGGAGCCCCGCTTTGAATTGCGATTCGCTGGCCGGGCTACGGCCGGGGAAGATGAGCGAGATCGCCGAATCGGTCGTCACACCGAAACAGCAGCCGGCCAAGAGGCACCCCATGCGCCCGAAAGCGAGCCCCACGGGCACGACCATGCCCGCCATGTCTGCTGCGCGCCAATACGAAAACTTGTCGGCCTTGAGCAGGTACCAGGACGAGACGAGCGCTCCCAAAAATCCGCCGTAGTACGCCAGGCCACCCGCCCAGAATTTCGCCCAAGCGAAGCAATCGCGGTTCACGCCGTGGCAGACGCCGCGCACCGCGTCCCACGCGCCGGTGCTCTCTTTCAAGCACTCGGTCTCCGAGAGGTGGAAATCGACGAGCGTGGGATCGGTGCAGAGGTGCACGTAGTCCCAGAAGTAGCCGTCGGCGATGACGTGCAGGATGCGCCCTCCGACGACCCCCATGAGCAAGGTCGAGAGGCCGAGATCGACGATGACGTCGGGGTCTTCGCCGACGCGGCGCGCCCAGATGACGCCAATGGTGGTGGCGAAGATGAAACCGGAGACGAGGAGCGCGAAGTAGCTGGGGACGCCGAGGTCCGCGATGCGGAAGAGCTCAGGCCGCATGACCGGGTTCGAGTTTCTTACTCCCGAACATGTCGAGGGCAATGAGCCCAACCCCGACGCAGATAGCGATGTCTGCGACGTTGAACGTCGGCCAGCTATGATCCTTGCCCCCCCACGTCATGTGCGCGTGGATGAAGTCGATGACGTACGAGTAGCGAATCCGATCGACGAAATTGCCGAGCGCGCCCCCGAGCACGAGCGGCAGCCCCCACTTGAGCGCGGTCTGACCGGGTACGAGACGCCGGTAGAGCGAGAGGATGAACGTGATCGCGATCGCCGAGACGAGCAGGAAGAACGGCCGCCGCACGTACTCCGGCGTGTCCTGAAGGAGCCCCCACGCGCCGCCGCGGTTCTTCGCGAGCACGAAGTCGAGATGCCCCTTGATGAGCTCTACGGGGTGAAACATGGCGTCGGGGCGATCGAGCCTCTGCTCCGCCCAGAGCTTGCTTCCGAGATCGGCCGCCAAGGTGACCGTCGAAACGATGGCCAAGAAGAGAAACGACGGGCGCGCAGCCGTTGTCCGTTCGACGTCGCGAGGCGCCGACGCGTCGCCCGTGGGCGAGTCGGCGGCGAGTGGCGCAGCGGGACGATCCGAGAGTGGCTGGGACGATGTGCTTTCGATGTCAGTCATTCGCGAAGGAAAATACGGTCTACGACACCTTGCCTCGCCGAGCCAGAACTCACGAGAGGTGTCGCGGACTTGTCTTTATACTGAATATTTGTTTAGTATAGGCGCATGCCCGCTCCTCCTTGGCACATCGCCGCCGGTCTCGAGGCCACCGTGCAGGGTTGGCTCCGGTCCGGTTACGTGAAGCCCTGCCTCGCCGCGGATCGCGCCGTTCCACCGGCGACCGGCCGGTTTTCCGCGCTCCCGCCCAAGCTGCACGAAGGGCTTGCCCGCGCGCTCGCCGACCGCGGGGTGACGGAGCTCTACGCCCATCAGGCCGAAGCTTTCGAGCTCGCGTCCTCGGGCAAGCACTTCGTCGTGGCCACGCCGACGGCCAGCGGCAAAAGCCTCTGCTTTCACCTCCCCGTCCTGCAAGCGCTTGCGCGCGATCGCGACGCGCGGGCGCTCTACCTTTACCCGACCAAGGCGCTGGCCCGCGACCAAGAGGCGAGCCTCGGCGAGCTCATCGCGGCCGCGGACATCGGCGTTTCGCGCATCGTTTACGACGGCGACACCCCTGGCGACGCGCGACGGCGCGCGCGCGACCAGGGGGCGATCATCATGACGAACCCCGACATGCTGAGCGCGGGCATTCTCCCGCACCACCCGCGCTGGGCGCGGCTCTTTCAGGGGCTCAAGTTCGTCGTGCTCGACGAGGTGCACACCTACCGCGGCGTGTTCGGCTCGCACATGGCCAACGTGCTGTCGCGCCTCGTGCGCGTCGCGCGCTTTCACGGTCAAGACCTCACGTTCCTCTGCGCCACCGCGACCATCGGCAATCCCCGCGAGCACGCCGCCCGTCTGCTCGGCGTCATGCCGGACGAGGTTGCCTTGCTCGATCGCTCGGGAGCGCCGAGTTCGGGGCGGCGCGTCTTCGTCTTCAATCCGCCGGTGGTCAACGCCGAGCTCGGCATTCGCGCCAGCTATTTGAAAAGCGCGGTGATGCTCGCCTCGGATCTCATCGAAAAGAAGGTCCCCACCATCGTCTTCGGCTCGTCCCGCAACGCGGTCGAGATCATGCTGAAGTACCTGCGCGACCGCTTGGCCGGCACCATCGACGAAGGCACCGTGATGGCCTACCGCGGCGGCTACCTCCCCGAGACGCGCCGTCAGATCGAGCGCGATCTGCGCGACGGCCGCGTGCTCGGCGTCGTCGCCACGAGCGCCCTCGAGCTCGGTATCGACATCGGTGCCCTCGATGCGGTGGTCTGCGCCGGATATCCGGGGTCCATCGCCGCCATGTGGCAGCGCTTCGGGCGCGCCGGCAGACGCAGCGGCGGGAGCATCGCTGTTCTCGTGACGTCGAGCGCCCCCGTCGATCAGTACTTCGCGCGCGACCCCGAAGCGCTGCTCGGCGCCCCCGCCGAAGAGGCGCGCATCGACCCCGGCAACGTCGAGATCGTGCTCCAGCACCTGAAGTGCGCGGCCTTCGAGCTCCCCTTCGTCTCGAGCGAAGAGAACCCCCAGAGCGCCGAGCATTACGGCAGCCTCAATGCCGACGACACGCGCGGCGCGCTGCGCTTTCTCGGCCGTCACGGCGTCGTCCACGAGACGGCAGGGCGGTTTCATTGGTCCGCCGATGCGTACCCCGCCAACCACGTCTCGCTCCGCAGCGTCGGGTGGGACAACTTCGTCATCGTCGATCGCGCGATGGGGCGCGTCATCGCCGAGCTCGATTGGCGCTCGACGCACACCATGCTGCACGAGCAAGCCATCTACCAACACGAGGCCGAGCAGTACCAGGTCGAGGCGCTCGATTTCGAAAACCACAAAGCCTACGTCAGGAAGGTAGACGTCGATTACTTCACGACGGCCATGCTGAACCGCGTGGTCTCCGTCATCGACGAGAGCGCATCGCGCGAGGGGGGCCCGTGCACGCTTTCGTGGGGCGAGGTGTCGGTCATCGAAAAGGTCGTGGGGTACAAAAAGATCAAGTTTCATACCCACGAAAACGCCGGGTATGGCGACGTACGTCTCCCCGACATGCAGATGCACACCACGTCGTTCTGGATCACCGTCCCCCGCACGCTCTTCTCCGACATCGGCCGGGCCAGCGCCATCGATGCGCTCTCCGGCGTCGGTCGCGCGCTCGAGATCGTGGCCACCATCGGGCTCATGTGCGAACCGCGCGACATCGGGCAGGCCATTGGCGACAAGCACGCGCCGCCCCCTGGCGTGTCGGGCATCGTCTCCAAACGGGCCCCCGCGCCGATCGTGGAATTCGATCCGACGTTATTTCTCTTCGACCATGTGCCGGGGGGCGTGGGGCTCGCGGAGCGCATTTACGAAATCGCCGACAAGTTGCTCGGACAGACGCGCCTCATGATCGCCGCGTGTCCGTGCGAGTCGGGATGTCCGGCGTGCGTCGGACCCGCGGATGCGGACGCGCCACGCAAGACCACCGCGCTTCTCATGTTGTCGCGGATGATCGGTGACAAGAACGTTTCCTCGCTGCGAAGGCTCATCGCCGGCTAGCGCACGGTCGCTGTGGTATCCTTCGCCCGCTCATGCGACGCGTCCTTCTGCCGTGGGGGCTCGCGCAGCTCGCGGGCTGCCTCACCGAAGGACCGCCGATCAACCTGCGGCCGGTGAACGAAGGGGACGCCGGCACGCACATCTCGAGCGGTGGGGCCACCGACGCGAGCATCGACCTCGTCTCGACGGATCCCCACGCGCTCATCGGCGTGGATCCGTCGCACGGCCCATTCAACGGCGGACAAGCGCGCATCGTGCGCGGCAATGGCTTCGGCAATGGGCTGCGGGTCTGGTTCGGTCCCAACGAGGTGCCAGCCAAGGACGTCATCCCGGTCGACCCGAGCCGTGCCCAAGTGATCGTCCCCGCGGGCCTTGCGGGCCCCGTCGCGGTGAAGGCGCAGATCGCGAACGACGCGTCGACGGCGCGCGTGCTCGCGAACGCGTACCTCTACGAGAGCTTTTACGGCGAGCCGAAGAGCGGCGGAACTTCAGGTGGCACGCTCGTGCACTGGTTCGGCCAAGGGACGAGCTGGGGGCCGGAAACGACGGTCACCATCGACGACAAGCCGTGCGAACCGGTGCAGGTCGTCTCCCCCACCGAGATCACCTGCACCACCTCCGCGGCCCCCGCCGGTGCCAAGAACGTGCGAATCGGCACCCCCGACGAGGCATCGACCGTGCGCGAGGGGTTCACGTTCGCCGACACGGACAACGGTTACACGGGGGGCCTCTCCGGGTCGAAGCTCACCACGCGACTCAAGGTGATCGTTTACGACGGTTACGCCGGCACGCCGGTGCGCGGCGCCTATGTGCTCGCGGGGGACGACCCGAGCACCGGGCTCACCCGATCGACGGATAGCGCCGGGCTCGCGTTCTTCGACGCGCCCGATCTCGGACCGAAGCGATCGGTCACCGTAGCCGCCAAGTGCCACACTCCGATCACGTTCGTGGACGTGCCGGTGGACACGGTGACGGTGTACACGAATCCGATCTTGTCCCCCGCCTGCAACCCAGGGGGAGATCCGCCGGCCACGGGGGGTCGCGGCGTCGCTCTCGCGACGCTCAAAGGGGAGATCGTGTGGGGCGTCGACGGCGAGTTTCGCAGCTTGGCGTGGAAGAACATCCCCGCCCCCGGGCCAAGCGAAAAGCTCGTCGCGTATGTGTTTCGGCTGACCGGGGATCCGGCCGCTGCCTTCGGGCTCCCCGCGCCGAACGAAGGCATTCGCCCCGACACCGCGGGGGGCAAAGTGGGTTTCCCGTTCACGATGAGCGCCTGGCCCGGCAACGTGACGCTCTACGCGCTGGCAGGCATCGAGGATCGCACGGGGGCGACGCCCAAGTTCACGGCCTATGCGATGGGGATCGTGCGCGGCGTCGCTGCCGCGCTCGGGCAAACGACGTCCGACATCTACATTCCCATCGAGATCCGGCTCGATCATGCAGTGTCGCTCGCGGTGAAGACGCCGCCACCGGGCGCGCGTGGTCCCGACCGCGCGTCGCTCAGCGTATCGATCGAAGTGGAGCGCGGGGGATTCGCCGTTCTTCCCGCAGGCACCAGGTCGGCCATCTTGCCCGTCGATCGCACGGTCGACTTCATCGGTCTTCCGCCGCTCACGGGGTCGCTCGCGAGCGGTCGCTACGTCGGGAGCGGCATTGCCGCGACGGGGCCCACCTTGACCACGCCGCTCTCGCGGGTCGGCTTCGTAGCGAGCACGGATGAGTCTATTGCCCTCGATGAATTCTTACCCGTGCCCGTGCTCGAGGAGCCCGCGCTCGGCGCTCCGTGGGACGGCATGCACCTCGCCTTCTCGTTTGCGGCGAGCGCCGGCACGGTCGATCTCACGGTGCTGAACTTGCAGAGCGCAGCGGGGCTCGTCACGTGGACCGTGGTGGTACCGGGCGGGGGCGCGCGGCGCATCTCGGTACCCGATCTGCGGCGCGCCTTCCCCGATGGTGCGCTCGTGCCGGGCCCTATCACCATCAATGTGCTCGGCGGACATTTGACGGGCTTCGAGTACGGCGCGCTCCGCTACGGCCAGCTCAGTGCCTCTGGCTTCGAGTCCTACGCCAACGACATCTTTCCGGCTCGGTACCAATGAGGGCGCCGCTCCTTCTCTCCAACGTCGCCATTTCGAGCGTCGCTGTGTCGAGCCTCGCTTTGTCGAGCCTCGCATCGTGCCGATTCGACCGCGCCGAGCGCTGGGAGGAAGATCCGAACCAAGCCGTGCCCCCTATCTGCATCAAAGGGACGATGCGCTGCCGAAGCGCGCTCGAGCGCTGCAACGACGACGGCCGCGGCTGGTCCGTCGCCGACGACTGCGCGGCGCGAGGCCTCGTGTGCAGCCCGTCGCTCGCCCGCTGCTCGGTGTGCGACCCGGCCAAGGCGCGGTGCGAGGGGCAGACCATCATGACGTGCAGCGCCGACGGCTCGAGCGAACGTCAGGGGGACACCTGCGACGTCGCGCGGGAAATCGTGTGCCGCGAGGGCCTTTGCCAGGCGCTCTGCGAATACGCCAAACGCGTGAAGAGCAACGTTGGTTGCGAGTATTGGGGGGCCGATCTCGACAATGCCAACGTCGGGCTCACGCGCAACGCCGCCGCACAGCAGTACGCCATCGTCGTCTCCAATCCCCAGCCCGACTTGAGCGCGCACGTCGTCATCGAGCAGGACGACTCGCTCCCCGGCGAGCTTCCCAAGGTGCGCAAGGTCGCCGAGGCGACGGTGCTTCCGCTCAACCTCGAGACCTTCAAGCTCGGACCGCGCGAAGTCGACGGCAGCCCCGACGGGCAATTCAACACCGGGACCGGCACCGCCTTTACGCGACACGCCTATCGCATCACCAGCCAGGTGCCGATCGTCGCCTACCAGTTCAATCCTCTCGAAAACGTCAACGTCTTTTCCAACGACGCGTCGTTGCTCAAACCGGTCGAGGCCCTCACTTACGAGCCAGGGACCCTCGGCCGCGCGTACGTCGTGCTCGGCTGGCCGCAGACCATCGCCGCCACCGACGACCCCAATACGAACTTCAATCCGTCGAACCCCATCAACCTGCGCGCGTTCCTCACGCTCATCGGCACGCGCAGCGCTACGCACGTGAAGATCAAGACCACGACCGCCGTCGTTTCGGGCGGCCCCGTGGCGGCGACGGCGCCCGGCGGCTTCATCGAAGCGACGCTCGAGCCTTTCGACGTTCTCAACCTGGAGACCGGGGGGATCAACGCCGACTTCACGAGCTCGCTCATCGACGCCGATCAACCGCTCGTCGTTTTTTCGGGCAGCGAAGCCTCCGATGCCCCCGTTTTCCAAACGCTGACCAAGCGCTACTGCTGCGCCGATCATCTCGAGCAGCAGCTCGATCCCATTCGAACCGCGGGCAAGAACTTCGTTTTGGCTCATTCGCCGAGCCGCACGCAAGCGCTGAAGAACGCTGGCGCGGTGCTGGGCGTGACCGAAGAGCCCGAGTACTTCCGCATCATTGCGGTCTCCGAAGCGGGCGCCGACGTGGAAACGTCGCTCCCTCCACCGGACGATCACTTTCGTCTCGAGCACCAAGGGGACATGCGCGAGCTCGTCACCAACGGCGACGCGCTCGTCAAGGCCAGCGGACCGGTCATGGTCGGCAACGTGCAGGCGGGGCAAGAAGCCGCCTTCGTGCCCTATGGGTGGCCGGGGGGCGATCCCAGCTTCGTCCTTCTCCCCCCCATCGAGCAGTACCGCTCCGATTACGTCTTTCTCACGCCGGACAAGTACAGCTTCGACTTCGTGATGGCCATCGCGCCCTCCGGCGCGCCGGTCGCTCTCGATGGGCACGTCATCGACGGCTCGCGCTGCGAAATCGGGCACCTGCCGGGATACGACGTGTATCGCTGCCAGCTCAGCTACCCCAAGGTCGATCCCACCGCGCCGACGATGCCCGTCTCCCCCGGCATCCAAAACGACGGCGTGCATCGCGTCACCAGCAACGGACCCGTCGGCGTGATCGCGCTCGGCTGGGATTCGTACGTGAGCTACGGCTACGCCGCCGGAACGCAGCTCGAAGCGATCAACATCGCAAAGTAGAACATCATTCTAGAACGTTCAACGGTTGGGGAGAGAATTTACAGGGAGGAGCGGAGGCGGGGAGGAGGAAGCGGAGGGGATTGGGATGGCGCGGAGTTGACCAGCGCTTCGGCTCCGAGGAGCGACATGGTCCGACGCAGCGAGCGGCGCGGCACTGCGATCAATAAAAACCTCCCCTTCCTCCTCCCCGCCTCCCCGCGAAAAAATCCCCAATGCTGTCGCGCGGGGTCAGGACGGATCAGGGCTTCGACGTCGACTCGGAGAGCGGCCATACGGACAAGAGCGGCACGGGGGCGCGCGGGCCGCTTTGCCGGAACGCGCGGGCGCACTCGTTGATGGTGATGCGGCGCGGTCCGAAGGCGGAAGGATCGGCTGCGTCGGAGTCCATGAGCAAAGTGGGCAAGTCGACGCCGTAGTCGTCGGGGTGGCCGGGCATGTCGAGCAGGATGTGCCCGAGCTCGTGGGCGAGCGCGAAGGAAGCGCGGTCGGCGCGCACGCCGGCGCGGTCCTCGATGACGACGTTGCGCACGCTGGAGCGGTCGGCGTAGATGAACGACTCCCCGATGCGACCCCCGCCGGCGAAGGCGGGGATCATGAAGACCTTGATCGTGGAAGGATCACCATCGTCGAACGCTTTGACGAGCGCGCGCTCTTCGACGGTGCCGGCCGGGGCGTCGACGTCGACGAAGTGGTCGAGCCCGTCGGTGAGATCGACCCCACCGATGCACGCGGTCATCGTGGCGTCGGTGGTGATGCGGCCGTCGGCGGGACGCTCGAGCTAGGCGAATTGTCCGTCGCGGCGCCTTACCAGCACGTCCGCCGTGCGATCGGCCCCCGGCTCGATGCGGGCATTTTCGGAGACGCGCGCGACGAAGCCAGCCTGCTCGATCGCGCGCGCGACGACCCGCGCCGCGGCGCGCGGCGGGAGGCGCGGTTTGATCTCGGCGCGGACGTCGCGTCCGTCGACGCGCACGCGGATCTCTCCACCGCTCGACGGCAGCCCAACGTCGCACCCGAGCGCGAGGAGATAGTTCGGAGGGGGGTCCACGATGCGGATGTCGGCATCATTCTCCTCGCCGAAATTGATCCCGCACTGTCCCCACAAGGCGTTGGCCAGCCCGAGCTGGCGGCGCGCCAGCGCCTTGGCCGACTCGTCGTCGGTTCCGAACGGAGGCGCACCCTTCGGGCGATGGCGCACGATGACGATGCGCAGCTTGCCGCGCAGTCGGGCGATCGGGCCGACCGGCGTCATGCGCGGGCCCCCGACGCGGACCGAGCCGAACGCACGCCCCGTCGGGCCCGTCACGTCGAGCGTGCCTCCCACGTCGGCGCGCACCGACCGTTCTTTGACGAGCGGGTGGTTGCGATCGATGTCGTCCGACACGATGCGCAACAGGGGCGTCACGCGACAAACGGGACCGACCCCCGCGGGACACGCGCTGTCGGCGAGCTTGAGGTCGAGGCGATCGACCTCGGCGCCACCAGCGCCGTTCGACGTGACGCGTACAGCGGCAGGGAGCTCGTTGCGCTCGCCGGAAAGGACGAAACGGATGGCGTCGGGATCGCCGGGCACGCCGGGGGTCGGATCTTCCGCGGTGCGCTCGGGGGGCGTGCGCTCGATCGATGCGTGCGATCGGTCGATATCGACTCCCTTGCCCCAAGCGTCGAGCGTGGTGAGGCGCACGTCCGCGCTGGCGACCCGCAAAATGCCGGCCAGCGCGAGCCCCGAGGCGAGCGCCGGCGCGATTATTCGACCCATCCGCACTGTACCCTTCGAAAGGTCGGCTCGGCGAGAACGAGCGTCGTGCCGAGTTTGCCGGCGGCGGCCGCCGTCACCAATGCACCCCATGTCATGGAGCTGAGCGAGCGCGAGGTCTCCGCGCGGTCGGCGACCTTGCGCGCGAGATCGCGATCACCGAGATCCCACAGGGCGGCCGCCGAAACGCCCCAAATCTCGTCGCGCTTGCCCGTGGCGGCCTCGACCAATGCTTTGCGCATCTCGGCGCGACCGTGGTCCCGCGCGAGGTGCATGGCGGCGCGGATGGCCACCTCGTCGACGAGGGGGTTCGTCTTGGCCAGACCTTCGAGCATGGGGCGCGCGGCGGGGGCACGCGACGCCGCGAGACGAAAGAGGAACGTCGTGTCGCGATCGGCGCTCGGTCGATCGGACAAGCGCGCCACGAGCTCGACCGTGGGTCGCGTCGTGGGGACCGGGCCCTCCGGCTCGAGCGCCCACGCGACGAGCGACCAAGCCGCGCGCGAGCTCTGCGGACCGTTGGCGGCTTTGCGGCGCGCCTCCAAGAGCGGCGCGTGATCTTGCGCGCGCGAAGCCACCTCCGCCAAAACGAGCCATCGCCCGAGATGACGTTCGGCATCGCGCAGCACCGCGAGCGCACCGGCGATCGGCTTGGGCAGCGTGAGGTCCCGCGTGAGCGGAAGAAAGAGCTCGACGCAAAGCGCGATGCGATGGCTCTCTTTGATCTTCGGCGCCAACGCCGACAGATGTGTGCCGTTGGATTCGCCGCGCGCCATGCGCGCCACCTCCGCGCCGAAAGCGAGGTGCGCGTGGCGGCTCGCCGCAACCTTGGCGAGCGGTGTCGCCAAGGAGGGATCGCGCGAGAAACACGAAGCGGACAGGGTCGCGAGCCCCCCCGCGTCGTCATTCGACAACGCCGAACGCAAGAGAGCGGCAGCGCGCTTGTCGTCGAGCTCGGCCAGCGAACGAACCGAGCTCGCGTAGAGCTCGCGATCGAATGAACGGCGGCGCAACAACACCTGCGCTGCTTCGTTCACCACGTTGCGCAGGCCGGGACTTACCGGGAAGAGCGCGCGCAGTGCGCCGGCGAGTTTCGATTCCGATGGGAGGCGCCGCCTCAGCGCAGCCGTGACTTCGGCCTCGAATCGCCCCCGCACGTCAACACGAAGTATTTCCGCTCGCTCCCCTTGCCGCATGGGCGGCTATTGAGACTATCAGGTCGACCGACGATCGTTAGTAAGAAAACGCGCGCGCGACGAAGCGAACGCATCGCGTGCGCACGGGGAAAATTCTCTTTCGGAAATTTGGCGGAAACTTGAATGCGCCTATCGCTACCCTCGACGCGTTGGCCGAACCCAACGCGATCACGGATTCCGCAGCGGTCCAACTTTCGGTTGAGCTAACGCGATCCACCGGCGTCAGCGGCAAGAATGCCACGCGCGATGGCGTCGATGAGCGCCGCGAATCGCTGGTGATTGAACTTCGCGCCGGAGCTCAACCAATCGACATGCCCGTCTGCTTTCGTTCCCGCGAAGTGCCCGACCACGTCGAGGTGGTCACCCTGCCCCGCCCAGATGAGTTTGCCCCACAGCTGGGAGCGAAACGGAACGATACCGTCGTTGGCGCCCTGCGGGGGCACTTGCCCGAGCTGTTGGATGAGCAAGCGGTCCCAATCCTTGCTCGGAGGTTCGCAGGGATACATGCGGTCCTGACGCGCGGTCAGTTGGTAGAGCGTCGTGAAGATGGTCGCGGAGGGGCTCGTCCACGGCGAGGCCAGCGATCGCGCCCAATGCCGTACACCGGGCGAAGGTGCATACGAAGCGGTGCAGAGGTAGACGACGTCCGGGTTGTCTTCCACGCTCATGCTGAACAGATCCATCGATTCCGGGGAGAGCTGGATGATTCCACCCTGGTCGTCGCGCATCCCCGCCAAGTAGGCCCGTAAGTCGCGGCTCGTGGCGTCGTCGAGGGCGCGCACGATCGTGTCGGTGATCCGATCGAGCATCTTGAGCTCGAGGCCAAAGAGTCGGTCGATGCGCCCGAATGCCGCAACGAGGGACGACGTGACCGCGAGGGGGGGCGCGCCGAACGTGAGGGCGGTCACCGTGAGCGCGGAGAGCACGTAGAGCAAGCGCTGCCCCGAGACGGTCGCGAAGAAGCTCGCCAGCGGCGTCCCGAAGTGCGGCGCGTTCATGGTGGTGACCGAGCGAAACTGCCCGCGCAAACGGAGCAGACGCTCGTCGCCGAGGGTGCTCGTCTTGGACGCGACGAGGCGCGCGTCGAGGCCCCCCGTGGAGTGCCCGAGCAGATGAATGCGATCGTCGGGTTGGGCCGTGCGCAACATCTCCGCCACGAACGTGCCCGCGCGGCGTCGCATCGAAGCGGTCGGCGCCCCTTCGACCAAGTGCATCTGCGCTTCGACGCCGGCATCCGCGAAGCGCCGCGCGAGGGCCTCTTCCACGTGGTGGAAGTAATCGTAGGAGGCAATCTGGTTGAAGCCGAAGAGCCCCGGGGAGAGGTAGATGCGCAGAACGGCCATGGGAGGCTTCTCTCTATTTCTACCCGCAAACTCGCGGTCGTCCCAGGCCGTCCTACGCCGGGGAGTGACCCGCCCTGTTTGCGGTGGTCCCTGCGCGGCGTGTGCTGGCGTGGACGGCGGGCGGGGGGCGCTATAATGGCGCGTTCATGACCCGTCTCCGTTTCAACGAAGAGGAAGCGCGCCGCCCCGACGAGATCCCGCACGATGCGGTGGTCACGGTGCTGCGGGTTCCCCCTGAATCGGCGGGGATGCGGCTCGATCGTTTCGTGCAAAGCCAGCTCAAGCGCACCAGTCGGACCCGCGCCCAATACATCGTGCGGCGCAGTGCGTTCGACGCCGCCGGACGGCGCCTCGCGGTCAACGATCGCGTGTTCGCCGAGCAGCGCGTCCTCTTGTGGCGCGAGCCGTGGGACGAAATCGCCGTCCCCACCGAGCTTCCCGTCCTGTACGAAGACGAGCACCTCTTCGCCATCGCCAAGCCGGCGGGCGTACCCGTTCACCCCACCGCGCGCTACCACCGCAACACCGTCGTCAAGCTGCTCGCGCTCGCGCGCGGCCACGAGAGCTTCACGCTCGCGCACCGGCTCGATCGTGAAACGAGCGGCGTCCTCCTTTTGGCCAAACACCTGGAGGCCGACCGCGGCATCAAGCGCCAGCTCGAGGCGCGCGTCACCGTCGAGAAACGTTACCTGGCCCTCACGTGGGGTGCACCGCCGCACGACGAGATGCGCGTGGACCTTCCCCTCGAGCTCGATCCGGAATCGCGTCTGCGCGTGCGCATGCGCGTGGCCAAGGAGGGGTTCGGCCTG
>Ga0111539_10004363_pt1 | contig 18531 bp, 22 predicted proteins | sample RhiMethybrSRZTD1_FD_79667 | JGI IMG/M metagenome (GOLD analysis project Ga0111539, IMG submission 79667) | Populus rhizosphere microbial communities from Tennessee, USA - Rhizosphere MetaG P. TD hybrid SRZTD1 (version 2) (version 2) | ecosystem: Host-associated > Plants > Roots > Rhizosphere >... | reverse complement strand
GCAGCATCTTTGTGCATGCGATGAATGTCGGGAGGTTCGAGAGCCTTCCCGATCAGATCTTGATGATGGCCACGCTGATCATGTCCTCGATCTTTCTGGTCGGTGCCCTGATCCTGAGCTACATGGGGACGATGCACCGACGCTTGGAGCGGATTAGCTACCTGATCGCGCGGCTCAATCGTCCCTGAGCCGTCCGACAGGCCCAGCAAGTAGGGTGGATTGAGTGCCAGCGAAACCCACCGTTTCATGCATTACGGCCGTTGTGCGCCGTCACGCTTCCATCGGCTCAGCAATAGCAGCGCGCTGCGCCTCGATCGGGTCCTTGCGCCATTCGGCCACGAGGTTGTCGGCCATTGGATCGGTGGTGACCAGTTCATCGCCGTTGCGAATCGCGCTGATCACGCGCTGTGCGACGCTCTCGGGACTGGCCTTCTCCATCGGAACGTCCTTGGCCATGTCGGTGTCGATCGGGCCCGGATGCACGGTCAGCACGCGCGTGCCCTGCCCGGCCAGCATCACGCGCAGACTCTGCGACAGCGAATACACCGCGTGCTTCGTGGGGCAATAGGTGGCAAATGACGGGAAGGAGAGGAACGACACGACCGAACCGATGTTGACCAGCAGGCCGCCGCCGTTGGTCGCCAGCACCGGCGCAAACGCCAGCGACATCGCCAGCGTGCCGAAGTAGTTCACCTCCATCTCGTTGCGTGCGGCTTGCAGGCTCACCGAGGCAAGGTCGGAGGTCATCGACGCCACGCCGGCATTGTTGATCAGGATGTTCACATCGCCGGCCGTGCGCACGGCCGCGGCGATGTCGGCGGCGTTGGTCACATCGAGTTTCACCGGCACGATCCGATCCTTGGCAGAGGCCACGAGATCGCGCAGCGAATCCGTGTTGCGCGCCGCAGCGTAGATTCGCTTCGCGCCCGCTTGTCGCAGCGCCCCAACCAGCGCGCGACCGATGCCGCGATTGGCCCCGGTAACCATCACCACGGCGGACTTGATGTCTGTGCCGGTCATCTGATGCTCCTTGTTTGATTTGAGTGGAGCGATTCTAGTCGTGCGGCCGCGACGCCGACTGTCGACCTGCCGCGCGCGGCCACGGGCAGCGGCTCCGATATGCTGCCGTCCCGATTCTCCTCAAGCTCGATGCGCAAAGCGAAAGCCCAAGATGACTATCCCTGGGCTTGTGACAATCGGACCACCACGAGTGCAACGATCGCACCTGCCCGGGAGGCGCGTATCACGGCGCGGTGCTGAATGTGCCCTCGGTGATCGTCTGGTTGCCGCCGGTCTCGATCGCCAGGACCTCGAACTTATAGTCGCGGCCGGGGTGCAGGAACTCGGGCGGAACCCTCACGCTCGTGGTGTTGGCCGACAGCGTCATCTGGAGTTCGGCGAAGGGGCCGGTCTCGACGATCAACTGGTAGCCGCGGATGGCGCTGCCGGGCGGATCGGCCACAGGCTCCCAGGAGATGACGGCGTCGTTCTCATCCACGATTTCACCCTTGCCGGGCGTGAGGATGACGGGGCCGTCGGGAATCACGTGCGTGAAGGTCGCGGTGCCCCGGACCTCCTCGCCTTCGACTGATCTGCCGGAGAACCGGTACGCGCCCGCCGGAAACTTGTCGAGGAAGTCGGCGATTGGCAGGTCGACGATCTCCGGCTCGTTGCTCTCGAAGAACAGTTCGGTCAGGCCCAGCTCGCGAAAGTCGCTCAGGCTTTCGACCTCGAGCAGCCGGACTCCGTTGGGATTGACGATCTTGACACGGCGCCAGGGATCGCCATCGAGGAACACCTGCACGCCGATATCTTCAGCACTGGAGTTGAACTCGATGAACATTCGGGTAATTTCGAACTGGACAGGCGGCACCACAAAGCCCGCTGCCACCCCGATGATGGGAAGCGTTGACAGAGCGAGAAGGATGTGCCTGCCTTGCATGGTGAACTCCTTGTGCTGGCGGTGTGAGAAGCATCCTGATGTGCGAATTCGATGATGCGGGCGGATGCATGACCTCGCACGCGATCTTGGCACATGTGCCGATCGCGAGCATTACTGGCGCATTACCCTTCGCAAGTATCTGTTGGCCCTGCAGCACGCGGCTGCTCGACGATGCCCCATCTTCACATGCCGCGGCGGGCTTTCCTGGTTGAGGTCGCTGGAGTTCACGTCCGGCCCCCACTCGGTCATCTCCCCTAGGCGGCCATATGGGTGGAGGATGCAGCCGATGGCCGCACCATGGGCGGCACGACACCGCCGGCCGGGGCAGTCGCCCCACCACCAAACCCGTAATCGAATGGTAATGCTTGACAGCGAGATTCTGCGATAATGCGAACTGGCGGGGCCAGACTCGCGCCGCCCTTGGAGTTGCCCAAGGCTGCGCTCGCCCCCGAATCAGGAGATCCAGTCATGTTGATGCGTGCACTGACCGTTTGCGTCTTCTCGATCGCCGCGCTCCTGACCGCCGGCTGCTCCAGCAACACCAGCGAAGTGCGCTCGGGTTCGCTGAGCGATGCGAAATCGGGCGACAGCGATGAGAAGGTGACACTGGCCGAATGCCCCGCCGCCGTGCAGGCGACGATCACCCAGCACGCCGCCGGCGCGCCCATCATCGAGATCGAGCGCACGACCGATCATGGCGAAGTGCTGTACGAAGTCGATGTGCAGGGGCCTGACGGCGTCGCCGAGTTCGATGTCGCTGCGGACGGCACGTTCCGAGGCATGGAAGCCGACGACGATGACGACGGCGGCAACGGCAATGCCGATGACGACGATGATGATGGCGAGGATGAAGACGGCGATGTGCAAGTGACGCTCGCCGACTGCCCGCCCGCCGTGCAGGCCACCATCGCGCAGTACGTCGGCAACGGCTCGATCAACGAGATTGAGCGCTCGCCCGCCGGCAACTACGAAGTCGATGCCAACGGAGCCAACGGCCAATTCGAGTTCGTCGTCGCGGGTGATGGCCGGTATCTCGGCCCCGAGGGCGATGATGATGACGACGACGACGATGATGACGATGACGGCGGCAGGGCCTGAATCGCGTCTGCGGCTGTGAGACTTTGATGTGAGTTGTGTGAAATCCGCCGACGCTGTTGCTGCGCCGGGGATGCGCTGGTTGGTTCGCCGCTATGGATGAGGATAGGGATGCGGGCGATTCCTCCGGAGGCACTTGCATGCGCCCCAGCCCGCACGCCGCGACGATTCTCGCCGCATTTGCCGCACTCACGCTCTGCGTTCAAGCATCGTCAGCCCAGCCGCTCCAGGGCACCATCCAGCAGCACTCGTTCATCGGGCCTGTCACCGGGCAGGCCGTGAACTTCAACATCTACCTGCCGCCGGGCTACGCGCAGAATCTTGGCCGGTATCCGGTCATCTATCACCTGCACGGCATCGGCGGCAACCAGGGCGGCGGGCAGAACACGATCGTGCCTGCGGCGTTCGAGCAGGCGATGGCGAGCAGCATCATCGGCCCAGTCATCATCATCTTCGCCAACGGCTACACCGACGCGTGGTGGGCCAACGCCTTCGACGGCAGCAAGCCGGCCGAGACCGATGTCATCTCGCAATTGATTCCGTACGTCGATACGCACTTTCGCACGAAATCGTTTGCGGGCGCGCGCGTCATCGAAGGCTTCTCCATGGGCGGCTTCGGCGCGACGAAGTTCTACACCAAGTTTCCGAATCAGTTCGCCGCATGCGTCGAATACGACGGCGCGATGGTGACATGGCCGGTGATGCTGCAGTTCCATGCATCGCTCGCAGCGTCGATCTTCAACAACAGCGAGACGTATTTCAACCAGTTCTCCCCGTGGTACTGGTCAACGCAGAACGCGGCCATCCTCCAGGACAAGCCGCCGGTGCGGATGGTGATCGGTGCGTTGGTTGGCGGCAATCAGAACTTCCGCGACCACCTGCAGAGCCTCTCGATTCCCTTCGACTACGTCACGACCGGTTGCGCGCATGACATCGGCTGCCTGTTCACCGCGCAGGGCCAGCAGTCAGCGGCGTTCATCGCGTCGCATCTCGATCTGGGAGCGCCGGCCGACCTCGACGGAGACGGCGATGTGGATGTGAACGACCTGCTCGCGCTCATCACCGTGTGGGGCCCGTGCCCGTCACCGGGTGGCCCGGGCGCGGATTGCCCTGCCGATCTGAATCACGACGGGAGCATCGCGGTCACGGACCTGCTGATGCTCATTACTACTTGGGGTTGATTGGCCGCTGTCTCGCGGCTGCCTACAAAAGGACACGCTGCGGAGCATGCTCCGCAGCGCGTGGTTGAATGAACTCATCGATCGACGAGGCTCAGTTCAGCGGGCAGCCCCGCGTGTTAAAGCCCTCGAAGATGTCCTTGAGCGCGTTGTACTGGCTCTTCTTGCCCGGGAACACGTCATTGAACATGCTGATCACATTCTGGGTTGTGAGATCGTAATTGACGTTGCCGGATGCGGAGTTGAGCAGCGCGGCCACGGTGTGACGGCCGAGAGCGTCCAGGCCGGTCGTGTTGCCGTTGTTCTGCAGCACTTGCAGCAGCGTCTTGCCGGGATAGGCGTTCTCGAACACGCTCGAGAAGAGCATGTTGGGGGTGTAGGGAGCCGGCCACGAATCGAAGTGATGCGGCTGCTTCCAGTAGCCGGGGGTGCAGCCTTCGCCGCCGCCCTGCTCCTCGGTCACCGGGATGCGCAGCGCGCCGAGTTGCCAGATGAGCGAGTCGGACTGGAAGTTGCCCGCGGGCGAGACGACCTCGACGGTCGCGCTGTTGGCGCCTGAGGCGATGTTGATGGCGTAAACATCGGCGTCGAATTCGTTGCCGTCGGATGAGTTCAGGCCGTTGACGATGCTCGGGTTGCCGCTGACATCGATGCGATCGGGACGATCGGCGGTGCACTCGCCGACGAACACCATCAGTTCAGCGGAACGATCGGCGCCGATGGCGTCAAATGTGAAGGTCACCGGCTGCGTGACGGCGGTCGGGCCGACGTAACCAGCCCAGGCGAAATCAACGCCGTCGTAGGTGATCAGGCGATACTCGTTGGGATCGGTCGGATCGGTGTACACGACAAACAGGCCGGCGCCGTGCATGCGTTCGAGGTTGTCGATGGGCGAGGGATCGAAGGCGTTGAATGTGAGCACGCCAGGTCCGAGCGCGCCGAAGGCGGCCTGGACCTTGGCGGTGACATCGGCCCGATAGCCCTGCGGGACGCTTCCGCCGGCCGGCTCGCTGCCGATCAGCGTACCGGCGAAGACGGTGCCATCGAAGTTGAGTTCCTGCGGACCGGTGGCCGCGCCATCGCCGTTCCAGTACAGGAAGGCGGCCTGAACCGGTCCGTTCACCAGGACGGAGATGTTGCCATTACGAACGGGGGAAAGACCAACGCCACCGATGGCTGCGGTGAGGCCGACTCCTTGGACGCTGAGTGTGGGATTCGGCGCCAGTTGCGCCTGGGCGCCGGTTGCGAGCAGGTGGGCGGTCAGCGCGCAGACGCTGCTGCGCATGAGGATCGATGGCATGGATCGTTCTCCGTTGGGACTCTTATTTTTGATTCGAGCAATTAGGAGGCTCGCCAGCGGCGAGCCGGAACCTAGTGCCGACATTGTGAGTCGGACCGGCGCAAAGGCCAGCCACAGCATCGACAGAACGTCGTCGCGCGCCGGGCGGCGCGTTTCGGGCAACCCAGGCAGATTGTGCGGGGGGAATGCCCCCGCGCCGTGCGCCAACAATGCTGATGGCAGTGACCGATATCGCCGAACCTCGCTTCGTGTCCACCATGCGAGACGCATCAATCATCAGGGCTGCGCGCGCCTCGCTCTACACCGCACGGTCGCTGCCCGTTGCGGAATCGTGGCACCGGCACCAGGGCGCGCGCCAATGAAAAACGCCGCGAGGAGACCTCGCGGCGTTGCCATGCTCAGATTGTCGGAATCAATCGCGCCTCACGCAGGCGTGACGTTCGCGGCCTTCGGGCCCTTGGCTTCCTGAGCCAGGTCGAAGTTGACGCGCTGTCCGGGCGAGAGGGTCTTGAAGCCGTCCATCTTGATGTCGCTGTGGTGGACGAACACGTCCTTGCCGCCGCCATCGGGGGTGATGAAGCCGAAGCCCTTTTCATCGATAAACTTGGAAACAATACCGGTTGCCATCTTGGATTTGTCCTTTCGGGACCGTCAAACAGGGGTTCCGATAGGGCCGAATCCAGCCGAAGCGGGCAAAGCGTGTGACGTGCAGGCCTTGACTTGCGGGTGATGATAGGCACGCCATCGCGAGCGGAGTGAATGACGCGTTTGGCTGCCGTCAACGTCGCGATGCCGCCCTTTTCCTTGCTGGACTCTTCTTCGCCGACGACTTCTTCGCGGCAGGTTTCGTCGTGCCTGCTTTCGCCTCGCGTCGCGCTGCCGCCTGCTTGTTCATCGACTGGATCGCGCGCTCGTAGAACTCGATGTACGCCTTCACCGGCACGCGCCTGATCGCTTCGCCGATCACGTCCAGCGCGAGGTCCTCAACCTTCTTGAACCGAATGCAGCACTTGCCCATGTCGAGTTTCTTCGCGCCGCCCGCCTTCACCACCTTGTCCCAGGCGTTGCGGAACCATCCCTCCTCGCCCGTGTTGTTGTAGAGGCACATCATGTATATCGACATGTAGTTCTTCTGCGATGCGAGCCCCGCGAACGGCAGCGGCTGTTTCGGATCGCAGTGATAGCCGTTGGGGTAAATCGAATGCGGCACCGAGTACCCCATCATGCCGTAGCCCATGCCTTCCTGATACTTCTTGTCCATGTTCTTGCGCATGACGTTGCGCACCGTCTCGATGGCGGCACGGCGATCAGGCGGCAGTTTCTTCAGGTAGTCCTCAACGGTCGCGGCTTTGCTCTGCATGACGGGAGTTTATCACAGCAATTTGAAACCACGGACGATCACTTGTGCGGCTTGCCGTTGATCGTCAGGCGCGCCGGGTGGCCGAACCATGTGTGGTATTCGCCGCGGCGTGACAAGCCGGTTGTGGCCTCGCCAAGTTCGTATCGACTCTGCAACGTGTCGGTGACTTGCGCCATCGTGCCGCCCGCCGCGACCCAGCCGCTGTTGATGTCCGGAAAATCTACAGCGCAGTTGGCGCACTTCTTGTCGCTGCGGAAGCGGATCGGGCACCAGAAACTCTCGACGTTGCGCAACATCTCCGAGCCCAGCGACCAAATGCCGGTCATCCAGTCGCAATACAGGCACCAGATCAAATCGTGGCCGACGAGCCCTTCAAACTTGTGCCGCGACACGTTCACCCAGTCGGCGTGCCGATACGGCGGCAGGCGCACCAGCCATACCAACGGCGGATAGACGAGCCACTGGCAGACGCGCACGATCCAAAAGCCCGGCACTGCGATGGCGGTGATCCACACCGCGGTGTAGTTGCGCCACGGCCCGAGAGCGCGGTTATGCACCTTGAGAATGCGCGGTCCCTTTCGCGCCCGCGGGTGCGCCAGCGAATGCAGGATCTCCCAGATCACCAGCGCCACGCATTGACCGAATATCGCCGCGCCCAGCCCCGCCCAGCCGGCGATGATCGGCCCGGCGACCATCGGCGCGATCGTGAAATACGTGATGAGCAGGTCCAGCGCCGGCGCGCGGCACAGGACATCGGAGAACGCCCGGCCGGCCCCGCCCAGCCGTGGGATGATGTGCAACGCGAGCGCGCCCAGAAGCAGCGCGGCGACGGTTCCGCCGGCGATCCAGAGACAGGTGGTCAGCAGCATGGCGTGACGATACCCACTGCGGCTGCCACGCGTACGCTGATGGCATGATTGGACGGCGCAGCCACATTCGCAGTCTTCTGATTTCTGCGCTGGTCGGCGTCGCAAACACCGTCATCATTTCGTGGCTGGCCATGTTCCTGCCGTGGAACGGCCAGCACTGGTACGGACCGTCCACGACCGAGGGCCTGGGCGTCGTTTCGCGTGCGGACCGAATGAAGTCATTCCAGATCACGCGCGGTTCCAATGCCTGGCACTCCGTCACAAGTTACTGGTGGATGCAGATCAGCGGCGCCTCGATGACGATGATGAGCGATCATCCCGCCTATCGCGAAATTGATCTGCACTCGCTGCCCTCGCATATGCGGCCGAGGTCGATCGACGATCTCGACATGCAATCGTGGTATCACCAGACCGGCTGGCCCATGCCGGCGCTGACCTGCGGCGTGCATTGGGAAACACAGATCCTCAATTCGAACGTCATCTACAGCGTGAGCGGCGGCGTTCAGTTGCCGCGCGATGCCGAGTTCAACCCCCGCGCCCTGCCTCTGACGCCGCTGTGGCCGGGCTTCGCGGTCAACGTGCTGCTGTGCGGCGGTGCGTGGTGGCTGTTGATGTGGGCGATCAGCGCGATGAGACGACACTCGCGCGTACGGCGAAATCGTTGCGCGCACTGCGGGTATTCGCGCGAAGGTCTGCCGGCCGACGCCCTTTGCCCCGAGTGTGGAGGGCCGTCGCATGGATGACGTGACGCTCCTTCGCGAGTTCGAGCTAGTCGCAGGAGGGCTGCCACGCTACGGATCGTAACAGTCAGTCGCTCATGTCGAACGGCACGTCGGGCGTGCCGGTGTCCGTGCCGCCGGTCCGCATCTTCTCGCGTGCTTCGGCCGCCAGCCGCTCGTAGCGCCGGCGGACCGATGCCAGCTCGCGATCCGACAGTTCCTCGAGATCCAGCATCGCCACGTGCGCGCCCTCGATGGCGCGGATGAGTTCATCGAGTTTCAGATGCATGGCGTGCGCATCGCGATTCTGGGTGTTCTGAATCAGGAACACCATGAGAAAGGTGATGATCGTGGTGCCGGTGTTGATCACCAGTTGCCAGGTGTCGCTGAATCCGAATGCCGGCCCGGTGATCAGCCACAGCAGCACAAGGGCAACGGCGAGCAGGAAGGCGAAGGGGCTGCCGACCATGCGTGCGATGGCGTTGGCGAAGCGCGCAAAGAGTGTGGAACGCGACATGTGCACAGGTAACCTCCCGCGACTATTCGCATGCCCGTGGCGCGCATGAAACCTCTATGGCCTGATCGCCGGCGCACAACCTCGAATAGGGAATTCATCGCGGACGAGCCGATCCGGTCGGTCAGCCGTTCAATGCGTGTTGGCGTGAAGGAACTCGATCGTCTCCTTCCACGCTGACTGGGCCGCCTTGAGGTTGGCGCCGTTGCGCTGATCGGCGCTGCTTTGCCGCAGGAATCCGTGGCCGGCGGCATCGTATTCCCGATGGGTGAAGGTCTTCTTGAGTTCACCCATGGCGGCTGCGGTCGGCTCGACCGTTGCCGTGACGCGCGCATCATCGCCGCCGTAGCAGCCGAGCACGGGGCAGGCGATCTTGCCCAGGGCGGCGGTGTCGGGCTTGCCATCGGTCATCGGCGCTGTGCCGTAGTACACCACGGCCGCATTGAGTTTCGGCTGGCGCACCGCGTAGTTGAATGAGGCGCTTCCTCCCCAGCAGAAGCCGATGCACGCGCTCTTGTCGCCGCGAGCCGCCGGCAGTTTCAATCCGTAGTCGCGCACGGCGTTCAGGCGGGCCGCGACATCGTCGGGCGCGATCTTGCGAATCGTCTGTCCGACCTGGTCGCCCAGCGATTCCGTGCCGCCGCCATCGGGTCCCATGCCGCTGAGCAGATCAGGCGCGAGCGCGATGAAGCCGTCAGCAGCCAGTTGATCTGCGACACCGCGCACCCAGTCGGTCAGGCCAAAGATCTCGTGAATGACCAGGACGATCGGCGCCTTGGCCTTGCTCTCGGGATACACGACCCAGGTCTTGAGTTTGACCTCGGATCCCGGCAGCGCGATGTCCACCCATTCGCCATGCCGCGGCGAGTTCTTGAGCGCGTCGGCGACGGTCTTGTCGCTGGCGGGGATACCGCTGCCTGCCTGGGGTGCATCGGCCGGCTGCTTGGCTTGTGGCGGCGCAGCGGGCGGGGCTGCCGCCTCGCTTCGCGACATCGTCGAGGCTGCAGCAACGAGGCAGGCGACGGTCAGCCCGCGGAAGACGGAGAAGTCCGGAAATGTGGGTTTCATGCGGCGGATTCTGCCGCGCGAGACGCTTCGGCCGCAAGCGACCGGCCTCAGAATGAGAAAAATACCTGCCTTTTGAAGGCCTTCGCCTGTCGCGCCGATCTGGTATATCATCGTTCGTTCAAAGTCAGAGATAGCGATCGTCACGCCTCTGCTCGGTTCGGCTGCGTTTGGCCTGATCGGAATTGTTTGACGAAAGGAAAGGCCAAACTCAATGGCTACCGGCACTGTGGCAAAGTTCATGGACAACAAGGGCTTCGGCTTCATCACCCCCGATGGCGGCGGCAAGGACATCTTCGTCCACCACTCCGACATCAAGATGGATGGCTTCAAGACCCTCAGCCCCGGCCAGCGCGTGCAGTTCGATGTCTCCCAGGAGGCCAAGGGCCCCAAGGCGTCGAACGTCATGCCGATCAAGTAATTGATCGCCGACGCTCGCTGGTTCAAGTGAACCACCACTCCGGCCGCGAGGTTCTCTCGCGGCCGGGATTCTTTTTGCCCTTCGAATCATGAACAAACGCCCGCGCATCTCTGCGCGGGCGTTGATCTCAGCCACGAGATACCCCCAGCCCACGTGATTAGAACGGCATCATCTGGCGAACCTCCAGCATGTTCGCCTGGCCAGTCATGTTCGCCAGCAGGTTGAAGCCGACGATCATGGCGCCGAGAATGAGCGCCTGCGCCAGGAACATGGCCATCGCCTTGCCGAAGGTCGTCGGCAGCAGGACGCGATAGGCCATGGCGCACACGAGCATCCAGATGGGCGCGGCGAGGATGAGGCGCATTTGCTGCGCGGTCTCAGGCGCCGTGCTCAGTCCAATCGACGACGACATACCCATCATCATGCCGACGCCGAACTGGCATGCGATGGCGCCGCCCATCGCCAGCAGCGTGAGCATCATCGCGCCGGTCAGACCGGGGCGATTGATGCGCATCGTCGTGCAGGCGGCGCGGGCGGTGCACGATGCCACGATCCACATTCCAAGCAGCAGCATTCCGAGCAGAATATTGGTGACACTGAACATTGCGGTCTCCTTTGCACCGCCGAGAGTCTCAGCGGCGCCCCTGGCGCGTAGGTGCGGGTTCCTCCACCTTTCAGCATCCAATTGAGCGGGCCGATGCAATCGATGCAATCGGCCGGCCCGCGGCAGAATGCGCCGGTCGTGCCGGTGGGGGAAGCCCGCGCCGGCCGAGAAAATCAACGGTCCGGTAGTGACGGCCCTTGCCGCCTAGCGCGCGTTCTGCAGCGCCTCGATCAACGGGATCTGCGATTCCTTGATCTTGCGCGTAGCCTGCGCGATCGAGAAGAACTCACAGCGATCGACTTCCGGAAACCTCTGCATCTTCCCGGACTTGGGCGGCCATTCCAGCTCGAAGGTGTTGCTCACGATGGTCGAAGGATCGCAATCGCCTTTGAACGCCCAGGCGCGCACGAGTTTGCCGCCCTTCTGCCGTATCTCTCCCAGCGCGATATAGGGCGGCTGCGAAGTCAGGCCAGTCTCTTCGGCGAACTCGCGCCGGGCCGCCTCGAGCGGATCCTCGTCATCGTCGTACTCGCCCTTGGGAATGGTCCAGTGCTCGAGGTCCTTCTTCGCGAACAGCGGTCCGCCCGGGTGCGCCAGCAGCACCTCGATCGCGCCATCGCGCTCGCGATACATCAGCAGGCCAGCGCTGCGCCGCGAAGCCATCGACGTCGCTCCCTCTACGCGCGTCGCGCGGACCACTCGAAGAATCGCAGCGGGCGACGCTCAGCGATCAGACCATGCGCCTTCGCCTTGTCGTAGAACAGCTCCAGGCCCTGCAGGCGAGCATCGTTCCATTCGTAGGCGATGTGCCGCTTGAGGTAGTCCGCCGCGAGATCGACCGGCCAGTGCCGCGGGCGGGCCCGGCGATGGATGATGACATCGATGCGCTCCCGGTTGTGCCGCCGCTGATGATCGAGCGCCATCGCGGCCCGGCGCAGCAGAGCCGGATCAGCCTGTTCCCGCGCCAGCCAGAGCGCGAAGACGAAGGGCAGGCCGGTCAGCGTGGTCCATTCCGCACCGAGATCCAGTTGATAGGGGTAGCGCACCGCGGGAGGTGAATCGGTCACGACCTTGTCGCCGATCAGCAGCATTGCCTCAGGCCATTCCAGCGGACGGTTGGCGGCGACATGCTCGCGGGCGTCGTAATCCACCAGTTGCGGCTCGATGCCATGGGCCTCCTTCAGCAGAATCCGCAGCAGCGCGATCGACGTGTGGCTGTCGGTATCGCAGAAAACGCGCGTGATCTGATCGAGCGGCCGCGACGAATACAACCGCACCGTCAGCGTCGGACCATCGCAGCCCAGCAGCCCGACCGGCAGGATCAGCAGAGGCTCGGGCGACTGCTGGAAGTCGATGGAGGAACACAGCGCGATGTCCGTCTCGCCCGCCAGGAGCTGCTCGAGCAGGAGACTCGGTACCGAATGCCGCAATTCGACAGAGGCGAGGTTTTCCAGTCCATCAATCAGCGGCAGCGTATTGATGAAACTCACCACGCCCAGCCGTGCCTTCACGAGAGCCGGCGAAGGGGGCGCGATCGTTGACGTTGAAGGCTCGGACGCAAGTGCGGTCATGGCAGCCGTCTATGGTACCCCAGCGGCTGACAATGAGAACGGCCGGCGCGAGGCGCCGGCCGCGTGAGCGTTCCTGCAATGTGCATCAGCGTGGACGAGCGGAGGACAAACACATCCGCCTTGCGCAAGAGCCGATCGAATTCGGGAAGTCTCTAAATCCAAGGTGGGACGGCTCGAAGGCGGTCCCTCGTAGAGTTGATTAGGCTTCCCGAACTCGACGGCTCTCACAGCAATCCGCCATTTTCATCGGCCCATGTGTGGCGTCGCATGAGAAGAATCTGCCTGGCTGCGCCCCGTGGGATGATGCTGTTATTGGCACACGGCTGCGGGCGCGTGCTCAATCGTGCCGTGTGCGATCGCCGTCGAGGCGAAGTCCTTCGATGGTCAGGCCCGGCCCGAATGCGAGCATCGTCATCGGTGTCGTGCATGACTGCTGCAACGCATCCTCAAGCACGAACAGCGCGGTCGCCGACGACATATTGCCGAATGTGCGAAGGACGCGCCGCGCGCAATCGATGCCGCGACCGCCGCGCAGATTCAGCGCATCATCCGCCGCGTCCAGCACGCCCGGCCCGCCGGGATGCACGATGAACGTGGGATCCTTGCCGCCGCCCAGGTCATCGACAAAGGCTTCGATGCTTCGCCGCAGAGCTGCGGGCACCTCCCGTGTGAGGGTCATGGCGAAGCCCGCATCGGTGATGCGCCACGACATCCACCCGCGGCCCTCAGGCAGGAGCAGCGATGCGGACGAGCCGATCCATGCAGGCAATCCGCCCGAGTGCGGGAATGACGCCTTCGGCGTTGTCTCAAGGCGCTGGGCAGCGCGCGAGCCGACCAGCACAGCCGACGCCGCGCCGTCGGCGAACAGGGCCGAAGCCACCTGGTTCTGGACATCATCATCGGCCCGCACGTGCAGCGAGCACAACTCGACACACACCAGCAGCGTCACAGCCTCGGGGTTTGCAGCACACAGGCTCGACGCAATGCGCAGACCGTTGATCGCGCCGAAACAGCCCATGAAGCCGATGGTGGTTCGTCGCGTCGTCGCCTTCAATCCAAGACCGCTGATCAGGTCGACATCCACGCCCGGCGCATAGAGGCCCGTGCATGAGACCACCACGATGTCGGTGACATCGCCCGGCTCGATGCTTGCGCGATCGAGAGCCTGCCTTGCCGATTGCATGGCCAAGGGCGGCGCGAGGCGCTCATAGGCGGCCATGCGCTGTCCGGTGGTCATCGATGCGACCATCTCGGGCGCGAGCACACCATGGCGCTTGTCGATACCGCTGCCGGCGACGATGCGCTGCCAGCGCTCGAGCGCCGCGCCGCGCAGATTCCACAGGGCTGCCAAACCGTCGAAGGTCTGAGATTTCGGCCAGGCGAGTTCTGGCACCGCCGTGCCGACAGCAATGACCGCCGCCTTGCCCACGATTCCAACGGCTCTTCGAATCATTGTCGTGCCGGCGTGGGGATTGGAACCGGCAAGAATCGTCACGCAGCCACCGCCTGGCGCACCAGCCGACCAGTCAATGAGGGAAGCGCTATCGCCGCCCGCGCGAGCGCGCCCGACACCAGCGGGCGCTGCAGCCCTGCCGCCAGCCACCGGCACAGTCGCTGCCGACGTTCGATGCGCTCACGCCACATGCGTGCGTACATGTCGGCGGTGGCGTGGTTCCATGCGTTGCCGGATTCCGCGATGCACGCAGACAGCAGCAGGGCGCTCTCGATCGCCCACGCCATGCCCTCGCCGGTGAACGGCTCGATGTACCCGGCCGCATCGCCCACCAGCGCAACGCGACGGGCAGCGACGGCCCGCGGCCGCCACGGCATCGGCCCCACAGCCAGCACATCCCGATTCAATTGAGACGAGGTCGCTGTCTTGAGGATGTGCTCGAGACGAGGATGTGCGCCTGCGGCCTGGGCCAGAACGCTCGTTGGATTGCTCCGCAGCCGCCTGCCGCGCGATGCCACAAGTGCGGCAAGATGAATGACGCCATCGTGCTGGCGAATCGCGCCGAGATAGCCGCCTCGCAGGAGGAACATTTCGATCGCGCCGGACTCGATGGCGCCGCTGTCCATCGCCCCGGGCACTGTCAACGCGAAGCCGTACTTGCGTCCGGCGGCGGTCGCATTCGCAAGGCCGGCCGCCCGCGCGATCGCGCTCCCCAAGCCATCAGCGCCGATGAGCAGGCTGCATCGCAGCTGCACGCGAGCCTTGGCCATTGACACGCTCAGCGTCGCGCCCGTGCCGTCGATCTGCTGCACTCGCACCGACGCGGAATGATGAACTGAAGCGCCGGCTTCGGCCGCGGCATCGCGCAACATCTGATCGAAGCGATCGCGCGGAACCATCAGCCCCCCTGCTGTATCCGCAGGGGCCAGCCGAGTACGCACGCACACATCGCGATCAGGATGCACGTGCAGCCGATCGGTTGTTCCGTTGGCTACACCTCGCACCCGTTCGCCAAGCCCCTCGTGCGCGAGCAATCGCCACGCTCGCGGCGCGAGGCAGTGGCCGCACGCCTTGGGGCGCAGACGCTCGCCACGCTCCAGCAGCATCACCTTCCATCCCATCAGCGCCAAACGTCGTGCGATGATCGCGCCCGCCGGTCCGCCGCCCACGATCGCTGTGTCAGCGTGCCACGTCATACCCAGCAGCGTAGCAGCGCGCCGAGACGATGACGAACAAACGCTCAATCATCGCCCAGCGGCATGGCGATCCAGAGGATGATGTACACCAGCGTGCCGGGAAACGCGGCTGAACACAGCGACAGGAGTACATAAAGGATGCGCGTGAGCGTCGGGTCCCAGCCCAGCCAGCGGGCCAGACCGCCGCACACGCCACCGAGCATCCGGTCAGTTCGTGAGCGATGAAGAGACATGGTTGAAGCGCGCGCGTGGGGGAAACTGGACATTCTGCAACTTGATTCGGCGCGGACACGCGCCAGTTTCATCTCCGCACGTCAGGCTTTGGCCGGCAACACAGATGCCGACGCCTCGGGGGCGGCCCGCGCCAGCCACTTCTCGATCATCGCAAGGTTGCGCACATGCGCCTTGAACGCGAAGTCGAAGATATCGCCGAGAATCGGAATCTCGCCGATGAGAAAGTCCAGCGCGACGTTGCCGATCATTCCCAGCATGATCGTCCACGGCGCGCCGATGCGGCGGGACTCGATCAGCAGCCAGATCGACAGGCAGAGCGTGATGACATCACCCAAGCCCGGGATGAGTCCCAGCAGCGGATCCAGGCCGAATCGCCAATTCGTGCCGGGAATCTTCCAGCGCGTATCCAGCCAGCGCGTCAGCCGGCGGATGCGGTGCAGCGCAGCCATGCGATTGAGGACGATCGCCGCGGGTTCCATTTCGGCATGGTAGGCGAATGAAATGCTGCGACGCGCCCGCGCGTAACGCCCGCGCTAGAGTTGACGCGTGCTGTATCGAATCGCAGCGGCGGTGAACGCAACCTACGGCCTGGCGGTCGCGTGGACGTACATCGCTGCGTTCGTGCTGGCCCTGGGCATGATCTTCATCTTCCCGCCGGGCACGCTGCTGGTGTTCTTCATCGGACTGGCGAGCCTTGGCCTGGCGGTGGCCCTGGGCAAGGTCATCGATGCGATCACGCGCAGCATGGCGCGGCGCTCGATGGCCTCAGGCCGTTGCCCGCGCTGTCGCGACGTGCTGGCTCTAATCAGTCACGGCGACGAATCCCCTGCGATCTGCGCGCTATGCGGTAGCGCCTTCACATCTGACGGCGGCGAAACCATCGCCAGCGAACAGCCGCATTTCGTCAATCAGCCGGAAGACGACGACCGCAACGACGAGAGCGATGTCGTGGCCGATGCGCATCTCGCCGGCCGCTGAACCGGCCGGCCGGAAATGACAATCGCCCGGGCCTTGCGACTCGGGCGCTGTCCCGCACACGAGAGTGTTTCATGAGTGTTCGCCGGGCCGGTGCGGCTTGGCGCGGCGTTGCAGGCATCAGCGGCGATACTGCTGTGAGACGATGGCGCCGCCGTACCGCGGCGTGGACATGTTGAAATAGGCCTGTGCCACGTTGCGCTGGGTCGAATTCGTCATGCCGCGCGGCTGGTAGCGCTTGGTGTTGAACAGACGATCCAGCGGCCCTGCGCGGTTCATGTAATACGAGTACGCCTGTTGATTGCTGTTGTAGCGATAGGCATTACGCGCACTGCCGGCGACGACCTGGCGATAAGGCAGGGCCTGATCACGCGCGGACGGAGCAGTGTTTGCATGCAGGACTTTGGGGCCGGATGAGGATCGGGGCGCTTCGACCATCGTCGAGTCGGTCAGCGACGCCATGAGGTTGCCGTGCCGGTTCATCGCTGCCTGCAGCGGATCGAAGGCGACGTGGCCGGACAGGCGGTCATCGTTGAAGATCAGCACGCTCGAGCCGTAGGTCCAGCGGGCACCATCGGATGATACCTCGTCGGGCTCGCCCAGCATGGCGCGAACCTCATCGGTGCTCATGCCCGCGACGACGGTCATCGTCTCGTTGCTCTCCGCCGTTTCCGTTGAAGCGACAGACTCGGCCGGCGCTGCAATCGCGGTGCAGCATGAGTCTTCAGTTTTTGCGCTCGACTTGGACGCAGGGGCCCGCAGGGTGATCGCCGGCCTGGCGGAGTTCGCCGCCTTCATGTCTCGGAATGGGTCTCGCAGGTCCTCGGCGTTGGCGATGCCGTAGAAGGTCACGGCTCCCAATGCCAGGGTCATCAACCCGTAGCAGATCGTGAACGGTCGCATCTTCAATTGTCCTTTCTCGCGTGGTGGTGGGATCGCGCCGAGAGAAAACCTCGGCTGCATGCTGAACCTACCTCGTTGCGCGAGGCAGTCCAGCGATTCACGACGCGAGCGCAAACCGCCCTTCAGCCTGTCAGGCTTGTACGACCTATTCGGCCGTCGCGACGCGCCAAGGCACGTCTTATCGGCCGGAATCAGGAGCGCGAGTTGTCGCCTCGGCGCATCAGCGAAGCAATCGCCGCACAAAGAAACGCGCCCGCGCCGAGGCCGTAGCCGACCTTCCACATCATCCCTGCGCCCGGCTCGAAACTGGCCAGAAGTCCGAAGCCGCAGGCGGCGGCCAGTGCGAGAAAGACGAGGCTGAGGACGTATCGCATTGGGGTGTTCTTTCGAGAGGGGACAGCATTAGCATGACGACTTCCAGCCGTCCGAAAAGTGCGCTAGTAGGGATGCTGCGGTATTCTGCGCCGACGGGCATGTTCGGCTGCTTACCCGCACAGTGCCGCCGAATATTCGAACGCTGGTTCTTGCAATGTCGCGCCGACCGAATGGCGGGGCCAGCGCGAAAGTCGCCCAACCACGCATGCATCATCCAGTCACCGGCCAGGCCCGCGCATCCAAACTCCTGACGCTAATCGCGACGCTGCTGGTGGTGGCGACGCTGTATCTCGCGCGGGTTGTGCTCGTTCCCATCGCGCTGGCGATGCTGGTGTGCTTCCTGCTTGCGCCGCTGGTGAATCGCATTGAGCGCTGGGGCTTGAAGCGCGTGCCGGCGGTGATCGTCGTCACCACCGCGTCTTTCGTGCTTGTCGCAGCGGTGGGCTATGTCGCCGTTATCGAAGTAATTTCCCTCGCCGAGAGCCTGCCGCAGTATCGGCACAACATCCGCGAGAAGGCCCGCGTGCTAACCCGCCCCGGGATGTTCAGCCAGGCCAGTGAGAGCATCCGCTCGGTCACTCAGGAGGCGATCAACGCCACCACCCAGCCTCAGGGCGCCGTGACGCGGCCGGGCGACTCTGGGACGAGCTCCGCGCCCGATGCTACGCCCAGCCCTCCGTTCGACACCGTGTCGCCAGCGATCGCCGCGCCGGTCCCAGAGCCCATCAAGGTCGAGGTGACCGAGCCAACGCCGAAT
>Ga0111539_10004362_pt1 | contig 18531 bp, 10 predicted proteins | sample RhiMethybrSRZTD1_FD_79667 | JGI IMG/M metagenome (GOLD analysis project Ga0111539, IMG submission 79667) | Populus rhizosphere microbial communities from Tennessee, USA - Rhizosphere MetaG P. TD hybrid SRZTD1 (version 2) (version 2) | ecosystem: Host-associated > Plants > Roots > Rhizosphere >... | reverse complement strand
CCTCGCGCCACGTCGCCCGAAAACTGAAACCTGATTCCCGCTCTCATCCACCGCGCGATCTCGATCCAAAGGTTTGGAGATCCCGAGCGCCTCGCCTTTCGTCTTGAAGGTCGCAATCAAGACAGGCCGCGGTCGTGGACTGAAGCCTGCATACTCCGGCATCGTCTCCGGCGAGGTCAGTTGCAGGATGCGCATGCCGTTCTTTCCGTCGGCGACGTACGCAAACAAGCTCGCATTCGTCATTGCAACCTTCACCTGGTGCACGTCGTTGAGCGCGCCGCCGGCATTGAACATCTGATCGAGCCGGGGGTGTTCAGGCTGTTCGACGTCGACGATCCCGACTCCCTCGACGCCGTTCGCCACATACGCATACGTGCGGGCGACGTAAACATCGTGGGCGTGGGCCAGAGGCACAAACGCGCCTGCAACAATCCGCGGCTGCTCAGGCGTCGTTACATCGATAACTTTCAATCCTTCATCGTCGACAACAAACGCATAGCGAAACTGAATAGCTACGGATTTCGGATGTTTCAGGCTGACACGCGTGACGAGCCTTGGCTTTAACGGATCGTTGATGCTGACAATTGCGAGGCCGGTTGCAGTCGTGATGTATGCATAGCTGCCGGCGATCGTGATGTTGTTCGCATCGTTGAGTGCGCCATCGGGATTGAATGTGACCGCGCGCTTCAGATAGTTATTCAGCGGATCGCCGTCGAGCAGCGTCGCTGCATTTACGAGTATCAAACCCTCGTATTTGTCCACGACGTAGAGGTAAGCGTAGAGCGGATGGATTGGTTGTTCTTCATTTTCCGCTCGTCTCGTGCGTGCCGGATCGACGGCCAGCGTCGTCGGTGCAGCAACTGCCGTTGCATACCTTGTCTTCACCCAGAACTTCTGACCAAAGCGCGACACCGGCGCCGTGGTGATGCGCTCCGAAAACCCTTTCTGATCGATCTGTGCCACATCGTAAACACGCAATCCGCCCTCGCCTGCTGCGACGTATGCATATTCACCACGCAACTGCACCTGCATCACGCGTGGATTACCCACGTGCTCGTAAAACGTCTTCAACTCACTGCCGCCGCGCGTGAACAGTTCGTAGTTTGACGGGTACGCGATCTTGTGAAGCGTGCTGCCGAATACAGCCTGCGGTTCCGTCTGCTCGGTAGCAACCACTACTTCGAGAGCATCGTCCGCAGCGACGTAAACATACCGCCCCATGAAGTTGACGAAGTTTGTTCCCTGCAATAGCAACTGTGCCAGCCATGCATTGTTATCGTTCTTCTCAGACACATGACAATCGCTACACGTCTTGGTTTCAGTTGCGCGAACGGTGTGCGGAATGTGCGTGTTGAAAGTCTGGCCCGCGAAGCCTTCGGCCGATGTTGTCTGCTGTTGCGAATAGATCCATTCCCGATTCTGATTCTGCGAGCTTACCAGCACCGCCGAAGAGGAACGTACCGGCGCGACGCGATTTCCCGTCACCGTGCCATCGCGACCGAGCATGAAGATGTCGTCGCGCAGAACCTGGAAGTTGTATTGGGTGAAGTTGCGTGTGTTGCCGCCCTCGTTATGCCGGTTTGGCATCTTGCGATTCGCCTGCATCGACAGGTGACATCCGAAACAACTCGTCACCCACGAAGAGTGACACGACACGCACGTCATGTTTGCGTCGCGGTGGGCCAATTGATTGCTGTCAGCCGGAACGTCGCCCCAGGTCGCGTTGTCTTTCTGAATCGTCTTCGCGTAACGCGACTGCTCGTTGTAATCGCGGCTGCCGGGTGTGACTGTGTCGACCGTCTGCGGCACGCGCCACCAGCGCCCCGGCACGACCATCGAGTTCTGCATGATGTCGCCGGTTTTAAGATCGACGTCGACGCCCTTTTCGTTTTTGCGCTTTCGATCGCGAGTAACTCGCTGAAACAATGGAATGCGCGTGCCTTCCGCATCTCGAACACGTATGCGCGTGAGATCCTGTCCGGCTAAAGGTTGGTTTTGTGACTTACGGCGTTCAGCCGCCGTACCCGTCGCAACCGCCGCAGCCGGACCTGACGTAAAAAGCGATGCTTTCTTTTGGATCGTCCCGTGACAGTCTTCGCATGCAATCTCAATCGCCGCGCGCGGCTCGTTGTAGAGATTGCCGTCGCCGTGCGCGTCCTGACGGAAGTGACAATCGACGCAGTGCATGCCGCGCTCAAGATGAATGTCGTTCAGATGAACAGCTTTCTCGAACTTTGCCGGATCATCGGGTGAGACAATTTCACCTTTAGCATCCAGGAGGTTTCCTTTCCGATCCCGTTTATAGACTTTCCGAAACAACCAGCCATGGCCGTGAAAGTCTGCAAACTGTGTGTTCCGCAGCAGAGAGTTGAACGATGCGGTGCCGGTATCTTTCAGAAAATCGAAGTCTGACCACAAGCCGCGCAGGCTCGCGCCTTCCGGATTGCGATCGAGTTTTTCCCGCTCCTCGTCCTGGCTCGGGTTGTGCTGTGTCGACGGATACATCTTCGCGCCGTCGCTCTCGTTATCCCACCATGTGAGTCCGAGATAACTCGCAACCATGTTCGTGCCGGGGTGCATATGACAGACCATGCATTGCGACGTCGGAATCTGGCTCGTGAACTGGTGCTTGATCGGATGACCTGATTCGCTCTTCGGAATCGACGGGTCGGCAGTTTGTGAACGCCCGAGGTTTCCGGCCTGCTGGTAGAAAGCCGAATGAGATGGATCGCGATCGTTTGCGTAGATCACGTGACAGGCAGAACAACCCGACGAGCGATAATCACCGGGATGGTCGTTTGTGCCGAGAAAGTTGAGCGTGGGATCGAGCAGACGCGTTTTTTGAATTCCGAGAAAAACCGGATCGGTGCGTTGTGCGGTGCCAAAACCACGCGCGCTGAGTCCCTTGTCAGGCTTGCCCGGATCTTCTTCCTTATCAGGCAGACCAACTTCAAGGCGTCGCTTTCCGCCGCGTTCAAACACCCGCAGAATGTTTCCCGGTTGCGAGATCTCCCAACGCGGCAGCGGATCGAGCAGGCTCAAAAACCCTTTCGTGCGTCGCTCTTCTTCGGTTGCAGTTTGCAGGAGTGTTTGCGGCGCGCCTGATTCGCTGTAGCTCTCGCCGAAACGTGGATCTTTGAGATGAAAACTACCGTTGTTGTAGAGCGCCGCACCCCAGAGCATCGCGCCGTGCGTCATCATGCTGCGTGCAACGTTCTTCGATTCAACGTCGTGACACGCCGAACCGGCACACGTCTTCCCCACGACACGCAGATCGCCCGGATTAATGAAACGAACGAACTCCCAGCTCTCGCGGGCAAGCAGCGTGTTCGTCCGCTCCGGATTAGCCCCCGTGTAACGTCCATCCCGTCGCCACTCTCTGGGAAACTTCGCCTTAACGTGTGCCTCTTCCTTCACCTCCGAAGCCGGATTACCTCCATGACACGCCGTACAACTCAACCCAACCGCATCCTTCCCCTCCTTGATCTTCTCGAGCGTCTCCGTCGTCCCATACCTATGCATCGGCTCAATCTGCCCATGACACTTCACACACCCGTCAACCTTTACAGGAGCAGTTTGCACAAATGCAGGAGCAGGCCATGCGGCAAATGCAATCACGGCACCCAAAACCAAAATCAGTATGATCAAAATCCGTGTCATCTGTGGCTAAAAAACGAACTTCGCCTGCCCGAACAACGAATACAACATCTTCTTCGGACTGATCACGTTCGGCTGGCAGAAATCTTCGACACCGGGCGGACAGTTGCGCGAAGCGTCGGTGAAGATGTCGCGGAAACCACGGCCAGTCTGCAACGAGTTGGCACCGAAGGTGAGCGTGAAGTTATTGATCAGAAACGGCCGGTAAGCGACGCCTAAACTGTAATCAAATCCGATGTCGTGCCGGATGCGATTCTGAAACAGTATCAACTCCAACGGCTCCGTGCGGTGAAACCGCAGGTAGTTTATGTTCACAACGGCTTTGATCCGCTGAGTTAGTTCAACATCGACGCCGCCGTTGTAAATAAAGATTCCGGGATTTACAAAATTTGCCTGTCCCTGCGTCTTGCTGCTTCTCAAACTCGGCAGCAGACTGTTCGGCTGGACCAGTCCGACACCTGTTTGCGTCAGTCGAATTCCATTCCTGACCCAAAACGAGAACTGTCCGCCAACAAAACTCGGATCGTCGAAGATCGCATCGAATCCGGTTCCACGATCGTCAGTCGGGTTGCCGTCACCCTGCGCAAAGAAAAATGAGCCCTTAAAGCGGAGATAGTCCTTATCCACGGAGAGTTCAGCCGCGGCCATATTCGATCGCACCTGCACTCGCCGGCCAGCGATCTGATTCCGCTCGTCGTGACCAAAGGCAAAGTAATAAGAGTGGGACAGATTCACCCTGCCGAGGTGGCCATCACCACTCAAACCAAGATACCCAACTTCGATCGCATGCGGCCGAACATCGCCAATCAAGGCCGGCCGAACCAAAAATCCATTGCGATCAAACTCGACGCTGCGTCGATCGTCGTTGTAATGAAAACTTCCCTGAATCGTATAGCCCTTGCGAATAAAATCCTGTCGAAAAATATTGGCGATGTAGACGTTTTGATGCCTCGTGTCGAAACGATTCAGACCGCTGTTCGTGTCCTTCTCCAGCATCGAGAAGTAAGCACCGTTGAATTGAAAGCGATTGTTGTCGAACGCGCCGAACACGCGTGCGCCGAGGTTGTTGTCGGAAAAGATGAAGCCGCGGAAGTCGGAGACAAAAGGCTGTATGCCGGCACGTACAGAAACGAAATCGTAGTTGGCGTTGATGTCGGCGAGCTTCACTTCGCCAAAGGCCTCTTCGAGCGAAGCGTGCCAATCGGTCCGGTTGGTTCCACGCCGCACATCGATATTGACGACGCCATTTTCCCGCGCATTTAGATAGTTTGGTACGCTGAAAGTCGGCGAGAACTTGATTGCCCAATCGCGTGGTTTGAAGGTTGTATCGCCGTGAAAGAGCTCAAAGCTGAACTGCAACGTCTCACTCGCGGCAAATTGTTCCGGACGACCAAAGAACTCACCACTGAGCGGATCCACGGTGCTGACATCAGAAGGCGTCGGCGCACGACGCTGTTCGACACTCGTGCTGCTTACCGCAGTCAGAATCATGAACAACTTGTCGCCTTTGATCGGATAGTCGCCCTTGAGAACGTTCTGATTGTACGGATCCCACCAGCGACCACGTTTGAAAGGGATGTCGCGCCCGCGCGCGCCGCGGTCTCCATAGCGATCATACTCGGGAAACGTGATGCGCCAGCGATCGGGTGTCTCACGCCGCTGTGGCGCAGGAACCGGGCCAGTCGCGGGAAGCGCGATGGGAATATCGACGATCGTATCCTTGGCGGCTTCGATCACGACGTTCTCGAGAGTATCGCCGCGAACGATGGCAAAGTCGCCGTAGTTTTTGTCTTTATCAAACTGAGCGGTATTTGGCTGGTCCAAGCTAAGGCGATAAGCGCCCGCAGGAAGTGACAGTGAATAACGACCGTCGTTATCGCTGCGCGTGCGGTGCACTTTTCGTGTCACCTGATTTGTAGCGACAACGATAGCGCCAGGAGCCGGCGCGCCCGCGGACGTACGGACCACGCCTTTGAGTCGTCCCGATTGCTGTGCGCACACAACAACCGAACTCATTATGACCAGCAACGTCAGCACTGTTGTTTGGACCGCACGACGGATCACGTTCGTGGCGTTGTAACATACGAATTGAGAATTTCGAAGAGTTTTTGTAGGGGGGCACTCCGTGGCTGCCCCTTTGTCGAAGATAGCCATCCAGGAACGACCGGAACAAACCAAGGGGCGGCCACAGAGTGCCGCCCCTACAAATAGATTCTCCGCAGTGCCGCGATGGCTTTGTGGTAAATTGTGCGCCATGCGGCTTGGCGTCATATTGCTGGCGGTTCTGTTGCTCGCGATTAGCCTCGTCAGCTTCGATCGCGCCGGTGCACAGTCGACCAAACCAATTCTGATCAGTCATCCCGATTCCACGCGCGCCATCGCCTTCGAATCCGTAACGCAGCAGCGCGAACCATTCACCACTACAGTTCAGGTCAAATTCGGCTCGGATTCGATCACGCGCATCACCTTGTTTGCGATGAACCTGCAACTGCAGGTGGGTGAGACTGTGAGTGCGATAACTGCCGATGCAGAAGACGCGAATCACACAATTTATTCGCTGATTGTCGAAAACGCCGGCAGTGTTCCGGGTCAACCATGGGCCACAGCGATGGTCGTCAGGCTCGCAGATAATTTGCCGCAGGAGGGCGACGTACTCGTGCGGATCAAGTATCGCGGCATAGAAAGCAATCGCGTGCGAGTGGGTATCGGTCATGTCGGCGATGGTCCACCTGACGATCTCAACGCGGTGCCGACACCGGGAATGATCCTACCTCCTCCTCCCTCAAGCCTCACGGCAACGAATCTGGCTCAAACAGACGTAGCAACGATCCTGCAACAGGCAGCTTCGGCTGCAACCGCACTCGGAAAGCCGGTGAACATCGTCGTCACCGATCGTGAAGGCAACGTGCTTGGTTTTCTACCGATGCCCGGGACACCCATTTCGTCGACCATTCGCAGCGTCGGACGCCTCGGTCAGGGACTGGAAGGTATAACCGTTCCACCCGCCGAGGCAGCTACGGCAAAAGCGGCGACCGCTGCCTTCTTCAGCACGACGGGTAACGCTTTTACGACCCGAACCGCGGGCTTTATCATTCAGGAGCATTTTCCTCCTGGCATCGATTTCCGCGGCGGTGGGCCGCTTTACGGTGTTCAATTCTCTTCACTGCCGTGCAGCGACATCAAAAAGCCGTCGGCGCGACTCGGTCTATCAGCCGATCCGGGTGGCCTGCCGATCTACAAGAACGGTCTGCCTGCCGGCGGCATCGGCGTCGAGGGCGACGGGCTCTACACAGTCGATCGCAATCCCGCAGATGACGATCAGACATTTGAAGAAATCATTGCAGCTTCAGGCGTACGAGGGTTCGAAGCGCCGCCGCTGATTCGCGGAGACAATATCCTCGTCGATGGCATCCGCCTCCCGTTCTCGAACGTTGCGAGTCCACCCGCGCCGGGCAGCACGGCCAGTATTGCCGGTGCGATCTTTGGTTTTGGACCGGGCGGCGTGCCGCCTGCTTCGGAGTTTGTTCCGCAGACTCTCGGTGGAATCGGCGGCGAAGTGGATCCGCGCTTCTTTCCGTTCATCGCCGGAACAACTCCGAGCAGCAATGCACTCACGTCCAGCGAGGTAGGAACGATCATCACGCATGCAGCACAGCAGGCAAACATCACGCGTGCGGCGATCAGACAGCCGCTCGGCAGTAATGCGCGTGTAACGATCGCCGTTGTCGATACCGCAGGAGTCGTGCTGGGAGTATTCAGACAGCAGGACGCACCGGTCTTTGGTTTCGACGTTGCGGTCCAAAAAGCTCGAACGGCGACATTCTTTTCAGGTGCAAACGCGGCTACTGCTTTGCGCACCGCCGGGTTTGGATCATACGTCGATCGCGCTGCCGCGGATGGATTGCGGTTCGACGGGACAGTTGCTTTCACCGACCGCGCTACCGGTTTTCTTCACCGCCCGTTTTTCCCGGACGGAATCAACGACACCGCTGCCGGTCCTTTCAGCACAGCGATTGCCGACTGGAGTCCATTCAATGTCGGGCTGCAACTCGATCTCGTCAAGACAAACTTTTTAGCGTCGGTAGTTGGTCCAGCAGTTCCCTGTACTTCAATTCCAGCGCTGCCAAACGGAATTCAGATCTTCCCCGGCAGCGTGCCTTTGTATAAGAATGGTGTGCTGGTTGGCGGTATCGGCATCAGCGGCGACGGCGTCGATCAGGACGATCTCATCGCTGCTGCCGGCGCGAATGGCTTTTCGCCACCGGCTGCGATCCGTTCAGATCAAATCTTTGTGCGCGGCGTGCGTCTGCCGTTTTTAAAGTTTCCGCGTAGTCCAAACCTGTAAATAATGCGCGCTCCAAGACTCGTGTTCTTCGCGCTCTTGTTGATGATGACGGTCGTGTTGGCTCAGCAGCCGGCGGCCCGGCAAACGGGTGTGCTGCGGCTGCGTGTCCGTGTGAAAGCCGACGATTCAGCACCGCTGCGTGGCCTCGCGCGAAAGCGTTTCTTCCTGATCCCGGGAACACTCGAACAAAACCGCGCACTCATTGATGCAATGGAGCGCCAGGCCCTCGTGAGCCGCGATTGTTACTACCAGAAGATTGGCGCCAGTGCGGCGTTGATCGGTTGGCTTCGAGAGAGTGACTGCGAGTCGGTTTACTGTCGCGGTGTCGAACAGGAATTCGTCAGTGGACCAAAGGCCGTGCCTGAGTTCGCCGTTGCGTATGCTGCGAGTCAGAAGGAGTTTGGAAACGACGAGACGGCGCGACAATGGCTGACGACGAACCTCGCTCCTGACGTTCGCGACGGCTTTTATCGATCACGGCAAACCATTCTCGCATCCCTTCTCAAGCAGGGTGGGCCTGAGGAGCACTCGGTGATGACGGACCGCAACGGCACTGCTTACTTCACCGATCTCGGACCAGGAACGTACGTCCTGTCGAACTTGATACCAACCGAGCTGGGTCAGACTTTCGTGACGTGGAACTGCGAGGTGCAAGTCAAACCCGGAGATCTCGCGACCGAGAAGCCGTACCTCGTCTCGAATCGAAAAGACAGGAACGTGAAATGTGTTGGGGTCGAGAAGCCAAAGCCAGTTTGTAACGCGGATTAACGCGGATGAAAAAGAAGATCAGCACAGAAAAAATAATCCGTCTTCATCTGTGTTTATCTGTGGCCCTGTTTCTGCCGATCGACTACACGAAGTTCCAGCATTCAACACCGAAACATCAAGCAGCCTGTAACACCTGTCACAAGATACCTACAAAAAATGCGACCACGTTTCCGGACATCAAGGATTATCCTGATCATGATGCGTGCGTAAGTTGTCACCGGCCACAGTTCTTCAAGGGCGCAAAGCCGCCGATCTGTTCGGTTTGTCATTCAAAGACTTCGCCGCGTGATGAGGTGCGGTATGCGTTTCGAAATCCCGCTTCGAAGCTGCAATTCACGATCGAGTTTCCGCATGACCGGCACCAGGACGTGATCGCGCTGTTGCGGTTCTCGCACGCGCAGCAAAGCTACTACAACTGCACCGTCTGTCACGCCTCGCGCGCGGCAACCTTTAAGGCAGCGCCAGAAAACCATTCGTCATGTTTCAACTGTCATTGGAAAGCGCAGCAGCCTGTAGCCACCAACTGCAACGGCTGTCACAAGCTTGCCACGACGCCGTACGTGCGCGTCGCTGATCCGGTGAGAATTTCGAGTAAGTATCTGCACGAGGGCGGAGGCGAGAAGAAGCAACACATTGCCGAGTGCACCACGTGCCATATCAACATCACCAAAGCCGCGTCGCTGCGAGGGCTAAAGCCCGACGTACCGATAACGGCTTGTACTGAGTGCCACAACAAAGATGGACTCAGACAGGATTTGAATGTGGAACTCGCGGCACTTGATAAGAACCGGAACTTCACGTGTGTCTACTGTCACGCGCCGAACGTCGGCAGTCTCGATCCACCGGCCAGTCACTATCTAATCGCAGAGCGACCGCCGATCAAACGCAAGGATATTAAGTGATTAAGAATTTGTCCGTGTGCGTTCTTTTCTTTGTGATTGCGGCTTCGGCGCAAGACTCAAACCGCGACTATTCGAAATTCCTTCACTCCAGTCAAAAGCACAGTTCTCTCGCCTGTAACTCGTGTCACGAACGCACGGACAACTCAGCCACGCCGCGCTTTCCAGGCCATAAAGCCTGCACTGATTGTCATCGCAGCCAGTTCACAACGCCGCAGATACCGATGTGCGTAATCTGCCACGCGAACACGTCCGGTAACAATCCGCCAGTCAAAAGCTTCCCTGCAAGCTTCAACGAACCATTCAACGTGAAGTTTGACCACGTGCAGCACAACAACGGTGCGGCACGACCGCAGAGAGGCTGCGCCGGTTGTCACAGTTCGCCGATCAATCGAGGCGTGGGATTATCGATTCCTGCGAACCTCGCTGCACACAACGGCTGCTACACGTGCCACACACCGTCCAGCAAATCCGCAGCAGGACGTGAGATCGCATCGTGCGGAGTCTGTCACGATCAAAAGTCGTACAAACCAACACCAACGAATGCTCGCTCATATCGTTATGCCTTCAGCCACGCAGACCACGGTACGCGAGAGAAACTCGCCTGTACTGACTGTCACCGGCTAACTGCCGGCGCGCTACAGACTCGTCAGGTCAGTTCACCCGCAGCTTCAGAACATTTCGTAACAACACGCAGCACGACGTGTCTTACCTGTCACAACGGCAGAAAATCCTTTGGCGGCGATCTGGCATTCAAAGACTGCAAGCGCTGCCACTCCGGTCCAACTTTTCGGATGCCGATGTAAAACTTTATCCTGTGCCTTTCCTGCTTTTTGTGGCAAGATTTCCCTCATGAAAATACTGGTCATTCTGCTTCTGGCGTTCGTTTCTCTCGGCCTGGTCGCACAGGAAAAGGAGAGCAAGACTCAACCCAAGGAAGTCGTGCTTTCCAAAGACAGCCAATCGGACAAGTATGGCGAGGTAGCTTTCAATCACGAGAACCACTCGGTCAAGAAGTACAGCCCTGACGGCCAGAGCGTGCTGGCGTGTGTTGAGTGTCATCACACGGACCAGCCGGCTACAAACTTGAAGGCGCCACTAAAAACTTCCGAGCGTACAGTGGTGTTGACGACCGAATCGCTCGCAGCCGCAGATGCGAAGCCGGTGAAGACTTGTCGCGCGTGTCACCTGCAGGCTGGTGACGATAGCGCGCCGATGCCCACGGTCCAATATCCCGACAAGCCCGCAGCCACAAAGCTGACCAACGAAGTCGCGTATCACCTGAACTGCAACCTCTGCCACGACAAGGCAATTGCCGCGCGTCCCGCGCTCAAAGGCAAAGTCCCAGGTTCAAACGACTGCATCCCGTGCCACAAACCAGCAGGTTAGCCACAAGAGGCACAAAAAAGAGTTGCCACAAAAAGGCACAAAAGGCACAAAAGCATAGAAATAAACAATGGAGTCGTCGAAATCCCTCAAGAAGAAGTTAGCGCCTCACTTGAAGAAAATGTTTTTGTGCTTTTTGTGCCTTTTTGTGGCTAAAACTTTTTGTGGCTAAAGCATTGAGGTGTTCCAGCGTTTGGGATCGATCAGATGCTGGACGTGGCATGAGGTGCAATTGGGCTTGCCATCCGTCATGTGGCAATTGGCGCACGTTGTTCGTGGCGTGATGCGATCGGGCGGGTCGAAAGAATTGTGGCAGCTCGAGCAGGAGAGCTTTCCTTCAGAGTTTCCCTTCATCCCCGGCGCAATCTTCACACGCTGATCGTGCAACGCATGGAATTGATTGCTGCGCCACTTGTCATCAGTGTCGGTCGGCTGCCGCGACGTGCCGAGCTGACGTAAATCCCATTCTTCATCATTGATGGACTTCGGACTCCACACATCGTTCACGATCGGATAACCAAACGTCCCCCCGTGAGGCGTACCCACCTTGCGACCGTTGTAGAGTTTCTGATTGCTGTCGTTGTGGCACTGCGTACACGAATCGAGCGCGCCCTTCGTCGCACTAAACTCCGCGCCGCGATGCTCGGCATGACAATCTACACAACCGATTCCCGCTGCCTCATGTGGTTTTATCATCGTCGACTTGAACGCCTCAGTCGTATGACACGCAGCACATCGTTGCTCCATGTGTCCTCGCAACGAATGGCAGTTCGTGCACGAACCTGAGTTCGGCGTCGTGGCAATAGCGGGAACGATGCTGAGTTGTGTGAGTGTGTGAGCTTTCGCGATCGGCGCCGGTGAAAAAGCCCTGGTGTAACGATATGCAGCCGCGACTGAAACCACACCCACGACAAGCAGCGCCCACGTGAAAACCGCCACGGGCCAACGCGACATTAGATCGGTCGTCGGTATCCAGTTGTATTGAGCCTTCCCAGCACGCCGGCCGCCTTTCGGAAACAGTGGCGACGGTCGTGCCATCTTGGCGACGTCGCGCATTCTCTTGTCCCAAAAGACATCGAGCGCTTTCGTCCCGGCCATGGGCACCGCTCGCGGTTTCTTCCCTTTTCCGGTATCTGGCGCATCCAGACTATCAGTGGTCAACCCCGGATCGCTGACGTCGATCTCGGACGGCTTCATCCCAATCCGCAATTCAACGCGGATCGCGAGAGCTTCGTCAACGGTGTCGATCTGAAGTTGAAATGGCCCGACTTCAATGATGTCGCCCGCCGCGAGGGCTTCATTCTCCTCCACCGGTTTGCCATTCAGGATGACTGGATTCTTGGGACGCAGCGCGAAGAGATAGTAATCATTTCCAAACTGCTTGATGCCAGCCTGCACGCGTGACACAGACGGGTGGTTCAGCAACACCTCACACTGCGGCAGACGCCCAATCAGCAATCCTTCACTGATGATCGTCACCGGATCCAGCGGCAGATCGTCACGAATGATGTGGTACCGGTTCATCTAACGTTGAAGTAGACCACCTGAATGATGTGAACCACCATCAGCCCGAGCATGATTGCAGTGGCAGCGATGTGCATCGGGATCCAGAATTTCAGCAACCAGTGCAATGCCAACAAGGCATCAATGCGGCGTAACGTGACCGCAGTTTCAACCGCGGAAATCAACAGGTCGCGCTCTTCGTCAGTCGTCAAACGCGTGGTCCGATCTTTGAACTCCTGTCGCGCCTGGGCCAACAGGGCCTTTAACTCTTCGCGACGCGAGATCTGTCGCCAGAGAAAACTCCATGACAGGAACCGTGGATACACTCGATCCCTGAGTTCCTCCTTCAACCACCCATCGCTCTTTTCGTAAATCGTTCGAACGTCACTTCGCAGCTCCTTCCGGCGCGCTTCCAGATCTTCAACGAGCAACGGCTCACCCTCAATACGAGTCATGATCCTCGGCGCTACGACGTAAGTAATCACGCCCACGATCCCGGAAAGTATCGTCAAATCAAAAGCGACGTACAGCAGACTCGTCAGCAATCCGCCCGTATGCGAGCCCGAGTGGAACAGCAACACCACGCCCGCGATCGCCCCCACATAAGCATGGGCCAGCATCCAGTAGCGCAACGCACCTGCACGACGGCGATAAACTTTCTTGCGAAACGGATACGACATCACGATAGCGACGCCAACAAGTCCCACCAGTCCGGTGAGCCAACGCATCGTCAACCAACTGCCTGCAAGCACCGTGTCGAAGCCGTATTTCGAGAGACCCCAGACAAGCGCGACGGCCGCGAGAAACGTCATAACGATTCCGCTAACATGCCACGCGCGCGCAATCGGATCGCTCTTATGGATGTTGCGGCCGACTGCATGCGTCTGATCGCGAAAGATAAATCCCTGGGCCGCGCCTATCTCACTGAAATACTCGATCGGATCGACACGTACGAGGGCTCCGGTTGGACAGTTTTCTTCGCACGAATACGCCTGCCGTTTCGCGCCCGCTGGATTCAGAGGTGTCGCTTCGCAAAGATTGCATTTGATCGCGACCGGATCATCTGACGCCTCCGGAGTCGCCGGACGATCATTTCTGAAGCTGAATACATTTCTTAATTTCGACGCAAAACTCGAGTCAGCAGGCGGCGGCGTGCGCGGCACCATTGTGATCGCGTCGTAGGGACATTGTGTGGCGCAGTCGAAGCAACCGATGCAGGTGTTCGGATCGATATCGATCTGTCCATGCGGATCGCGACCTATCGAGCCGGTCGGACAACCAGTCAGACATTCCGGGTCCTGACAATGCATGCAGACTTGCGGAACGAGTGCATGTTGCAGTCGTTTCCTGGCAATCGCTTTCGGCCGTTCGATCTGTATGCCTCTGCGCAACAGACGAGATTGCCCGTGAACCTTATGACACGCTAGCGAACAATTGCCGCAGCGGATGCAGAGATCCATGTCCATGACGAGCACGTTTGTGCCGTCGATGATTCCCGTCGCGATCTCTTCTTCGGCAGCTTTGAGCGCATTCAGATCAGGAAGCGCTTCGATCGTGAGTGGGAGCGAGCTACCCACGTTTGAAAGCTTGGAAAATACAGCGATCAGTTCCCTGCGCAGACCTGGAACGACTGAGAATTTATCGAGTGATATCTCGAGCACTTCTGTTCGCTGCATCAAACTGGCGCGGAATCCCCAAACGGCGGGCTGACCGACTCCTTCGAGACCGAGACAGTTTCCGCCGCCAAGAAAATCGACCCCAATCGTTTCGTCCATTCCCAGCACGACCTCTGGCGAAGCCGCATGGAACGGTGCGCCATGAGACCGTCGCACCCAACCGCTCTTGATCAGAATGATTCGATCTATCGGCGCGTCTTCCTGACATAAAACATGATTCTTGCCATAGACCATGTAGCGTGCGGTGCGGAGCAGCTCGGCAGTGAGCTCTAAGCTGAGAGGCTTGCTGCTGATGCGTGACAGATCTTCAAGCACGCGACCGATGCCGTGTATGCGATAAGTCTCATCCAGAATGTTGCCGAAGGTTGGAAGTTTGCGCAGCAGTCGCAGTGCCGGGCGAGTAACTTCCAGCACTGTTGCCGTTTGATTCTGGGGTACGGCAACAGTTGCGTTACGTTCGATGCCGGCAAGCAAAGCCATCTCGCCGAAGACTGAGCCCGGCTCGAGTTGACTTATCTTTTTCTGTCCGGTGGCGTCGCGAACGTAAACATCGAGTGCGCCCTCGACGGCGATGTAGAAAGTGTTTCCACCCCATTCGCCCTGGCGCATGATCTCTTCGCCTGCATCGTAGGTGAGAAGACGGACGTAAGGTCCGACGCGCTTACCATTCGCGTAATCGCGTCCCTGAACTATGACTTCGAGATCCGCAGCGTACTTCTGCTTGCCATTTTGTTCCTCGAAAAGTTCAGCGGTAAGAGCAAGATGCTGGACGGCTTCAACTACGCGACCCCGATCGGTAATTTCGCGTGGCATACTTTCTTTTACATCCACAGATTACGCAGAAGCAAGAAAAATAATCTGCGTAATCTGTGGATGCACTCACTTCATGTTACACTCAGCCAGTAATGCTGCCAGAAAATCTTTTCGCGCTTCCCCTTGAACAACAAATCGGACAGTTCCTATTTATCGGACTTCCAGGGACCGAACTTGATGCCGGCACACGCGCCCTAATCGAGGAAGTTAAGCCCGGCGGCATCATTATCTTCGGACGCAACGTCGCTGGTCCAGAACAACTGCGGTCACTGCTCGACGGCGTCAGAGAAATCCTGCCGGCACCGCCGCTCGTCGGGATCGATCAGGAAGGCGGACTCGTCGATCGTCTGCGACGCATCTTCACTCCGATGCCGTCTGCTCGCACGATTCGCCAGCACGGCGACCTCGCCGCAGCACGCGCGCTCGGCCGGGTCACCGGCGAAATCCTGCGCATGCTAGGGTTTAATATTAACTTCGCGCCGGTCATGTCGATCATGACCGACGATCGCGATCTACTTTCGAATGGTCTTTATTCGAGATCTTTCGGACGCTCGCCGGGCGAAGTGCTTGGTTATACAACTGTCTACATGCGCGGTCTGCAAGGCACCGGAATTCTCGGCTGTTTGAAGCATTTTCCGGGTATCGGCGCCGGTGAGGTCGATTCACATGAAGAGATGCCGGTGGTGCAGCTCTCTCACGACGACCTGATCGCCCAGGATCTCGCACCCTACATCGAACTCTTCCAGAGGCGCGACGATCGCGTTCGCTGCGTGATGGTCAGTCACGGCGGTTTTCCAAACATCGACATCAGAGAAGCAACCACGGGTGGTTTGCTCGAGCCGGCCTCGCTCAACTACAACATCGTCACGAAACTGCTGCGCGAGGAGCTCGGCTACAAACATCTCGTTGTTACTGACGATCTGGAGATGGGCGCGATCTCGCGTCACTGCGAGATCGAAGACGCCGCGGTTCGTGCGGCGCTCGCCGGCGAAGACATGCTGCTCATCTGTGCAAGTCCTGAGAAAATCCGGCGTGGCTATTACGGTCTACTCGAAGCCGCGAAAAGGGGTACGCTCTCGAAGGAAAGGCTCGACGAGTCGCTCGAACGCATCGCGAAGACAAAGACCATCACGCAACCGCCATGCGACCTCGATCCGGCACGTTTCCAATCGCTGGCGGACGAAATACTCAAACTGAATTCCAAGCTTAATTACACCTACGGAGGCACGATTAAGTGAGCAAGGGCAAACTTATCCTGCTGGTTCTTTTAACTTCAGTGTTGCTCGTACCGCCTGCATGCAAGCGTCACAACGACACGTTTGTGATCGCCCTCGGCGACAACGTTCGCACCATCGATCCGATCGGATCACCTTCGGTGGACGCGGCGAGCGAACGCGTGCGCACGCTAATCTTCAACAGCCTCGTTAAAAAGAACGAGAAGTTTGACTACACGGGTGAGCTGGCCGTCGACCCGATACAGCGTTCCGACGATGGACTGATCTACACGTTTACCCTCCACGATGGCGTTAAATTCCACGACGGAAAAACGCTGACCTCCGAAGATGTGAAGTACACGCTTGATCTGGTTTTCCGTAGTGATTTCGCGAAGTCCGCGAGTTTTAATGAAGGAACGGGTGCTGACAAGCACAGTTATATCAAGAGTGTTGAAGCACCGGATGCGAAAACGATTGTCGTCACGTTGATAAAGCCGTGGGTTGGCTTGCTGTCGAATCTGGTTCCGGTTGCGATCATTCCGAAGGACAGTTACGAGTCGCAGAAAACGCATCCGCTCGGTACCGGCCCATTCAGATTTGTTCGTTTCGACAACACACAACAGGTGTGTGATCTGGAGGCATTTCCCGAGTACTGGGAAGGCGCGCCGAAGTTGCCCGCGGTGCAAGTGCGCGTTATCTCAGAAATGAACTCATTGCAATCGAATCTGCTTTCGGGAGTCGTCGATATTGCCCCGATGCCGACGAGCCTGTCGCCGGACGCCATCAAGGGACTCGAAAAGAATCCAAACCTTCAGGTAAAGGTCTTTCCGGGATCGAATCTTGTACTGCTCACCATCAATACGTCGTCAGCGCCGCTTGATAATGTGAAAGTGCGTCAGGCAATTGCCTATGCAGTCAACCGTGAGAACATGATCAAGAACCTGTTGTTGGATCTCGGGAAGATTGCGCATTCGATTCTTCCGGAGGAGTCGTGGGCCTACTCAACAGGACAAACGTATTCATACGACGCGGAAAAAGCAAAACAGTTGCTTGATGAGGCAGGGTTTCGCGATCCGGATGGCGATGGACCAAAGATGCGTTTTGACAAGCCGATCATCTTCAAACTCTCAGGCGCCAGTGTTGCCGGCAGACAGTACGCGGGCGTGATTCAGAACGATCTGAAGGCAGTCGGAATACCGGTTGAGATTCAAACGCCCGAACAGAACACGTTGTTTGATGAACTACGGCGCGGCAATTTTCAGATGGCTTACAGTCAATGGGTGGGTGGAAATCAGGATCCAATCTTCTACAAGGATCTATTCGCCACCTCCGAGATTCCGACGCAGACACGACCATCGCGCAATCGCAGCCGCTACAGCAATCCGGAACTGGATAAACTACTCGACGAGGCCGTGAACACGTTTGATCGGACGAGGGGGCGTGAGCTTTTCGTAAAGATCCAGGACATCGTTAGCCGTGAGGTGCCGGTGCTGCCTTTGTGGTACCAGTCAAACGTCGTCATCGCGAAGAAGAACGTCCAGAACATTCAGGTGAATGCGAGCGGCGACTGGGGCTTCGTCCGCAACCTTAGCCACTAAAAAGCACACATAAATCCAGCCACAAAAAGGCACAAAAAGCACAAAAGGTTTTTCTTAAAATGATTTGTGCTTTTTGTGCCTTTTTGTGGCTGGATCTCTTTTGTGTCCTTTCGTGGCTAAAACTCGGTGATGGGGAGGGAGGCGGTTGCGGATAATGGGGGCATGACGCCGGCGTTGAGATAGTCCCAGGCAGCGAGGCCAATCATCGCGGCGTTATCCGTAGACCACTTCAACGGAGGGAGACAAAGCTTCACTCCCATGCGGTCGCAGAGTTCCATGGTTCCTTCACGTAGTTGCGGGCTGGCGGCGACGCCGCCGACAACCACCAAACACTCCGCCGGATAAGCTTCAAGCGCGCGCTTACACTTCGTGATCATGATTTCCATGCACGCGCTGACAAACGACGCCGCCACGTCCGCATGGGCCACGTCCGGATTCTTGTCGAGAAATCTCCCGACTGCGGATTTCAAACCTGAAAACGAAAACTCGAACCCTTCATTCAGCATCGGACGCGGAAACGGAATCGACGGCGTTCCCGTTTTCGCGAGCTTATCGACTGCCGGACCTCCGGGAAATCCCAATCCCATCAGTCGCGCGACTTTGTCATATGCTTCACCGACCGAATCATCGCGCGTCGAGCCGAGGAGTTGAATCGAAGTCAAACTCTCCATG
>Ga0111539_10004361_pt1 | contig 18532 bp, 16 predicted proteins | sample RhiMethybrSRZTD1_FD_79667 | JGI IMG/M metagenome (GOLD analysis project Ga0111539, IMG submission 79667) | Populus rhizosphere microbial communities from Tennessee, USA - Rhizosphere MetaG P. TD hybrid SRZTD1 (version 2) (version 2) | ecosystem: Host-associated > Plants > Roots > Rhizosphere >... | reverse complement strand
TGAAAACATTCCTTGCAGAAGACCGGCCGACCCTGCGTCGGCTTGAACGGCACCGTGGTCTCCTTGCCGCACGCCGAGCACATGGTGATAGTCTCAACCCGTTCGCGAGCGACGGCGCCGGCCGGACGGCTGGCGCGCTTGCCTTTGCAGCCCTTGCAGCGCTTCGGCTCGTTCTTGAAGTTCTTGTCAGCGAAAAACTGCTGTTCTCCCGCCGTCCAGACAAACTCCGCGCCGCAGTCCACACACCTGAGAATCCGGTCCTGGAACTCCATCGGTCGCTACCTCGTCGGGGTCGGTCTACTCCAGTTCGCGCCGGAGTTTTTTTCGGTTCCGCTTCCGCGCCAGTGCCTGTTTCGCTCGACGTTTATCGCCGGGCTTTAGATAAAAGGAATGCTTCTTGATATCCTTAATGATGTCTTCCTGCTGCACCTTGCGCTTGAACCGCCGGAGTGCGCTCTCGATCGATTCGCCCTCCTGAATCTTGACTTCAGCCACGAAGATCAACCCCTTTTTGAGATAACCAAACGTGCTAGGCTATCACAGGTAAACGCGGATTCTAGGCGCTAATCACTCTTAAGGTCAACGAAATAGTCCCTCCATTTCCACACGTCGTGCAGTCCTGCCCTGGTTCGTAAGTAGTTAATGCGATGAGAGTTATGGTGATTGGCGGCGGCGCCCGCGAACATGCGCTGGCCGAACGCCTCGCCGCAGAGCCTGGCGTGACCGAAGTGGTCTGCGCTCCCGGAAACCCTGGAATATCCTCCGTCGCCCGCACGGTGCCAGCCGATCTCACGCGGCCCGAGAGCCTGTCGGCACTCGCCGCTCGCGAGCAGATAGATTTCACCGTCGTCGGACCAGAAGCGCCCCTGAGCTTGGGGATTGCCGATCGCTTTGCCGCCGATAATCGGCCTCTGTTTGGACCGACCGCTGCCGCAGCGCGGCTGGAATCCAGCAAGGCGTTCGCCAAGTCGTTCATGGACCGTCATGGTGTGCCCACCGCCCGTTTTCGCGTGTTCGATAGCGTCGAGGCGGCTCTCGCGTGCGTGCGCTCGAGCGAGTTTGGATTCCCGGTTGTGTTGAAGGCGGACGGGCTGGCCGGAGGGAAAGGCGTCGTGATTGCCAACGACGAAGCCCAGGCGGTCGCGGCCGTTCGCGCCGCGATGAGTGAAGGCCGCTTTGGCGACGCGGGGTCCCGGCTCGTCGTCGAGGAGTGCCTCACCGGCCCAGAAGTGTCTTTTTTTGTCATCAGCGATGGCACGCGCACTCTCCCGATCGGCACGGCTCAGGATCACAAGCGCATTTTCGACGACGATCAAGGACCGAACACGGGTGGGATGGGAGCATTCGCACCGAGTCCTCTGGTTGACCGCGCGCTTCACGAACGGGTGATGCGTGAAATTGTCGAACCGGTTGTGTCGGGTATGGCGGCTGAAGGGCATCCCTTCCGAGGTTTCCTTTACGTCGGCCTGATGCTCACGCTGGCGGGCCCGAAGGTGATCGAGTTCAATGTGAGGCTTGGCGATCCCGAAGCGCAAGTGATTCTCCCGTTGCTCGCTGAGCCGTTGCTGCCGGTGCTCATGGCCGCGGCTCGCGGTCAGCTGCAGCAGGCGTCGATCCGACTATCGGAAGAGAAATGCATCGGCGTGGTCATGGCCTCGCGCGGCTACCCGGACAGGTCGGACGCTGGCCGACCGATTTCCGGCATATCCGACGCCGAACGCTCAGGGGCCTCCGTCTATCACGCCGGCACCGCAATCAGTGATGGTCAGCTCGTGACCGCGGGTGGTCGTGTTCTAACGGTCGTGGGACGTGGCCCGACGTTCGCCGATGCGATCGATCGCGCCTACGTCGGCGTTGCGAAGGTCTCGTTCGACGGTATGCAGTATCGCCACGATATCGGCAGGAAGGTTCTGGTCGATCGCCCATGAAGTATTCCGTGGTGACCTTCGGGTGCCGCGTGAATCAAGCCGATTCGTTTGGCTTCGAAGAGGAGCTGCTGGCCACCGGGGCGATTGCCGCGTCCGTCGAGGAAGCCGATCTCATCGTCGTGAACACTTGTTCGGTGACCGCGACCGCGGACCAGGGTGCCCGCCAGACTATTCGGCGGATCGCACGACAGAATCCCGGTGCGCGAATTGTCGTGACAGGCTGTTATGCGACAAGACGCCCCTCCGAGGTTGGTGAGCTGCCGAATGTCGCCCGGGTCGTCTCCAACGACGACAAGCCCCGTCTGCTCCAGCTGCTTACGCATGTTGACGTCGCGCAGGGAGGGAGTCCGGTCGTCATGACCTCGGCCGATCGATTCGGCGACGGCGACGGGAGCTGCGGCGCGGCGATCGAGCCAGGGGTTGCTGGCCGAACCGCCTTCACCTTGCGGGTTCAAACCGGCTGCGCTGAAACGTGTGCCTACTGCATTATTCCGACGACCCGCGGACGACCGAGAAGCCTGCCGGTCGATGACGTGGTGCGCGAGGTTCGACGCGTCGCGCGAACGGGTTTCAAGGAAATTGCGCTCACGGGAGTGCACCTCGGTTCTTACGGCCGAGATCTGATTCCGGCCACTACGCTCATCGATCTCCTGCGCCGGCTGGCCGCCGACCGGCTACCGGGCGACGTGCTGTTTCGCATCAGCTCGCTCGAACCGATGGACTGCACGCCCGCGATTGTCGCGCTCGTGGCTGAAAGTGGCCATTTCGCCCCGCACTTTCACCTGCCGCTTCAACATGCGAGCGATCGTGTGCTCGCGGCCATGCGACGGCCGTATACCTTCGGCTACTACGAAGCGCTCGTCCGGAGTATCCGTCAGAGCATTCCGGACGCCTCGATCGGCTCTGACATCATCGTGGGCTTTCCCGGGGAAACGGATGAGGATTTCCAACAGCTCGCCACGTATCTCGAGCGGTCGCCCTTGACACACATTCATGTATTTCCTTATTCCGATCGACCGGGGACGACTGCCACCGCGATGGGCGGAAAGGTCCACGGGGCCATCGTCCGCGAGCGCGGACGACGGATTCGCGAAATCTCGGCGCGGCTCACCGCTGGATTTCTCGATGCCCAGGTGGGAAGCGTCCATCGTGCCCTGACGCTCGAGGACGGGTCGCTCGCCGTCACCGGGAACTATTTGAAAGTCAGAATTCCGCCAGGACGGGTGCGGAACGAGTGGGTCTCAATCAGGCTGGTTTCACATCATCACGGCGAGCTGCTGAGCGGGTGACTTTCGCTGGCCTTCGACGATCAGCTGGCCGCACGCCGCACGGATATCCCGTCCGCGACTTTTTCTGACCGACACGGTCACGCCCCGTTCCGCCAGGATCTGCGCGAAGCGCTCGATCGCGCGGTCGGATGGCCGCTCGAACGGGATGCCGGCCGCCGGATTGAGCGGAATCAGATTCACTTTCGACTTGACGCCGCCCAGCAGCCTGGCGAGCTTGCGCGCGTCCTCGGGTTTGTCGTTCACGCCGGCGAGAAGGACGTACTCGAACGTGATGCGACTCCGTTTCCTCAACGGGAATCGTTTGCAGGCGTCGATGATTTCCGCGATCCCGTATTTCCGGTTGATCGGGACGAGCTCGCCGCGCTGCAGGTCGGTTGGTGCGTGCAGCGAGATCGCGAGATTCGGCATGATCGGCTCATTGGCGAGACGCTCGAGGGCCGGAAGAAGGCCGACGGTGGAGAGGGTGACGCGCCGCGGTGGCAGCGACATCCCATGTTCGTCCGCCAGAATTCGCAGCGCCTTCATGGTCTCGTCGTAGTTGTGCAGCGGCTCTCCCATGCCCATCAACACGATATTGAACGTCTTACCGCGGAGATCGAGGGCTTGCGCGAGGACGCGGACTTGGCCGGCGATCTCTCCAGCGGTCAGATTGCGGAGCAGTCCCATCTTTCCGGTCAGACAGAAGGCGCACGCCATCGCGCAACCCACTTGAGTGGAGATGCAAAAGGTCGCTCGCTGTGCGTCGGGGATGAAGACCGATTCGATCTGTCGCCCGTCGGCCAGCCGAAGCAGAAACTTCTCGGTGCCGTCGACCGATCGCTCCCGTGCGGCGATGACCGGAGTCGTGAGCGTGAAATCGGCGGCAAGGCTGGCGCGAAGCTCGCGCGACAGATCGGTCATCGCGTTGAGATCAGCAACGCCCCGGCGATACACCCAGCCGAAGATCTGTCGGGCGCGAAACCGTTCGAGGCCGCGGGCGGCGAGCGCGGCTTCGAGCGCCGGTCGATCGAGTTCGGCGATGTCGAGGCGAAGGGACGTCGCCACTGGTTTCGACACGGTATCTCTCACATTTCGAAGAACTTGGTCGCTTTGCGATGGTAACGCGAAAATCCGTCGTCAAGCGATTCGAGCCGCGCTTGCCGCGCGCGGGCCCGCGTGCTATAGTGGGAACGGGCTGGTAATCCCTTCTCTGTCAACGGTTTGCGGCACTTAGAAGCGGCCCGTTCGGACCTGCGTTCCTGCTGCGAGCTTCACCTTGTCGAATTCACCGATCGTTAGAGACGTTCTCGATAACGGCCTTCGCATCCTCACCGAGCAGATGTCGCAGGTTCGTTCGATCAGCATCGGTGTCTGGCTGACGCGCGGATCACGCCATGAAACGGCAGAGCGCGGCGGCATTGCGCACTTCGTCGAGCACATGCTCTTCAAGGGCACGGCCACCCGGTCGGCCGAGGATATTGCTCAGGCGATCGACTCGATCGGTGGACAGCTCGACGCGTTCACCGCGAAGGAATACGCCAGCTACTACATCAAGGTGCTGGACGAACACCTGCCCCTCGCGCTCGATATCCTGTCGGACATCGTTCTCAACCCGAAGTTCAGCGTAGCGGACATCGAGCGGGAAAAGAAGGTCGTGCTCGAAGAGATCAAGATGGTGGAAGATACGCCGGATGATCTCGTGCACGAGCTGTTCACGCAGGGGTTCTGGGAGAACCACCCACTCGGCCGGCCGATTCTCGGCACCCGCGAGACGGTCGAATCGTTCAACGTCTCACTGCTTCGGGAGTATTTCCGCAACGCCTACACGCCGCGCAATCTGATTGTGTCGGCGGTGGGCAACCTTGAGCACAGTCGCGTCCGCGACCTCGTGAACGAGAAGTTCGGGTCGTTGACATCGGTCGGAGAAGCGATGGGCGAGGAGCCGCCGTCGGTGGTGCCGAAGGTGCTCATTCGCAACAAGGAGCTGGAGCAAAGCCATCTGTGCCTCGGCGCCAGCAGCTATCCTCAGAAGCATGACGATCGGTATGCGAGCTACCTGCTGAACACGATCCTCGGTGGGTCCATGAGTTCGCGGCTGTTCCAGAACGTGCGCGAGAAGCGCGGGCTGGCCTACGCGGTCTCGAGCGGGTTGAGCGCCTACCGCGACGCCGGCTCGTTTACGATCTACGCGGGTTGTTCGAACGAAGCGGTCGGGGAGGTCATCGACCTGGTCGTTCAAGAGCTCAAGGGCATGAAGAAAGATCCCGTCCCGAGTGGGGAACTGCAGCGCGGGAAGGATCATCTCAAGGGCAGTCTCATGCTCAGTCTCGAGAACACGGCCAGCCGGATGTCGCACCTGGCTCGTCAGGAGATCTACTTCGATCGGCAGTTCGGCCTCGACGAGACGCTGAACGGCATTGAGCGCGTGACCGAGGCCGACGTGCAGCGAGTGGCGGTCGAGTTGTTTCCGAGCGGCTCCCTGTCGGCCACCGTGCTGGGAAACGTCAATGGGTTGGAGATTACACCGCAACGCCTTGCGCTTGATTGAATGATCCCCCGCTACACGCACCCGGAAATGGGCCGTATCTGGAGCGATCAGCAGCGGTACCAGACCTGGCTGGACGTCGAAGTGGCAGCTGCCGAAGCCATGGCTACAGCCGGCATCGTGCCGTCCGACGCGGCGCGCGACATTCGTGAGCGCGGCGCCTTCGATATCGCCCGCATCGAGGAAATCGAGCAGATCACGCAGCATGACGTGATTGCCTTCACGACCGCCGTGGCTGAGAAGGTCGGACCGTCGGCGCGATGGCTCCACTTCGGCCTCACCTCATCAGATGTGATCGACACGGCACAAGCGCTGCAGATGCGCGACGCGTGCGGTCTCATTCTGGAAGATCTGCAGGCACTCGCCGCCACGATTCGCGATCGAGCCTTTGAACATCGGCTGACGCCGATGATCGGTCGCACCCATGGGGTGCACGCCGAGCCGATGACCCTTGGGCTCAAGCTGGCGCTCTGGTACGCGGAAATCGGGCGGAACATCGCGCGAATCGAGCGGGCGCGCGCAACCATATCGGTCGGCAAGCTATCCGGCGCCGTCGGGACCTTCGCGCATCTCCCGCCGTCGATTGAGGCGGACGTCTGCGGCCGCCTTGGTCTCGAGCCCGCGCCCGTGTCGTCGCAGGTGATTCAGCGCGACCGCCACGCCGAACTGATGATGGCGCTGGCGATCACGGCCGCGTCACTCGAGAAGTTCGCGCTCGAGATTCGCGGGCTGCAGAAAACTGAAATCGGGGAGCTGGAAGAGCCATTCGCCAAGGGACAGAAGGGATCCTCGGCGATGCCGCACAAGCGCAACCCCATCGCCTGCGAACAGATTGTCGGCTTGGCCAGATTGATCCGCGGAAATGCCCATGCCGCCCTGGAAAACGTTGCGCTGTGGCACGAACGTGACATCTCGCACTCGTCGGTCGAGCGGGTCATTCTCCCCGACAGCTTCATTGCCCTCGATCACATGCTGCGCCGTTTCACCAAGGTGGTCCGCGGAATGAGGGTGGACGCCGGACGTATGCGCGAGAATCTCGAGCGCTTGCGTGGCGTCGTGTTCTCGGGATCGGTGCTGCTCGAGCTCGCCGTGAAAGGCGTGTCGCGCGAGCAGGCCTATGAATGGGTCCAGCGAAACGCCATGCGTGCATTTGACGAGCGCGCCGATTTCAAGGCGCTGCTCCTGGCCGATCCTGATGTCGCAAGTGTGTTGAGCCATGCCGACATCGAACGCGCTTTTGATCTGGGCGAGCAGTTCAGGCACGTTGACGCGGTGTTCAGTCGAGTATTTGAGGGGAGGGCGCAGGTGGAATCGGCCAGCCGCGCGCTGCACCCGCAGCAAGCGCTGCGCTGATCGTTCATGAGGTGCTAGTCCAATGCGTGCCAGAGTCTTCGTGACCCTCAAGCCGTCAGTGTTCGATCCGCAGGGGAAGACCATTGCCGACGCGTTGCATTCGCTCGGCTATGGCGGCGTCGAGGACGTGCGCCAGGGCAAGTATTTCGAGCTCGATCTGGCGACGACTGAGGCCGCCCAGGCGCGCGCGCTCGCCGCCGAGGTCGCCGACAAACTGCTGGCCAATCCCGTGATCGAGAGTTATCGAGTGGAAATTGAGTAGCTGTGCTCTCAGCCATCGGCTTTCGGTCTGACGAGCATCCACATTGCACTGGTCGCGTGACGAAGAAGCTGAGAGCCGATAGCTGAGAGCTGATCATGAAATTTGCTGTCATCGTCTTTCCAGGCTCCAATTGTGATCACGACGCGTACTACGCGGCCAGCCATGTGCTGGGTCAGGACGCCGAGCTCATCTGGCACAAGGAGACCGACCTCAAGGCTGCTGACGCGGTGATCCTCCCGGGCGGATTCGCCCACGGGGACTATTTGCGAACCGGCGCGATGGCCCGCTTCTCACCGATCATGCGGGAAGTGCAGGCGTTCGCCGCGCGGGGTGGTCCAGTGCTCGGCATCTGCAATGGGTTCCAGGTGATGCTCGAGGCCGGCCTGCTGCCGGGCGCGATGCTTCGCAACCGGAGTCTGAAGTTCTTGTGCCAGCAGGTCCACGTTCGTGTCGAGCAGACTGACACGCCCTTCACATCGGCCTGCCGGCGCGGCCAGGTCTTGACCATCCCCGTCGCGCACGCTGAAGGCAACTACTTTGCCGACCCAGAGCTCCTCGCCAGGCTCGAGAAGAATCATCAAATTGTCTTCCGCTACACATCTGCGGAAGGTGAACTCAGTGAGGAGTCGAACCCCAATGGGTCGGTGGCCGCGATTGCCGGCATCTGCAACCAGACGCGGAATGTGGTCGGCTTGATGCCTCATCCGGAACGGGCGTGCGAGTCGATCCTCGGGAGTGCTGACGGTCTCATCATTTTCGAGTCCGTGATGCAGTTCGTGAAATCGGGCGCGCTGGTGGGAGGGGCCCAATCGGCATGATTGACCCTCAGGTTCTGGAACGACACGGCTTGAAGCCCGACGAGTACGAGCGCATCGTCTCATTGATGGGACGAGAGCCGAACCTGACCGAACTCGGGATCTTTTCCGTGATGTGGTCGGAGCACTGCAGCTACAAGAGCTCGCGCGTCCACCTGAAGACTCTGCCGACCGAGGGCCCCCAGGTCCTGCAGGGCCCAGGCGAGAACGCCGGAGCGATCGACATCGGCGACGGACTGACGGCGGTTTTCAAGATCGAATCGCACAATCACCCGTCGTTCATCGAGCCCTACCAGGGTGCGGCGACCGGTGTTGGCGGCATCATTCGCGACATTTTCACGATGGGCGCGCGGCCAATCGCCCTCATGAACTCACTGCGATTTGGTTCCCTCGATGAGTCCGCCACTCGTCGCATCCTTGAAGGTGTCGTCGCGGGAATCGCCGGGTACGGCAACAGTATCGGCATCCCCACCATCGGAGGCGAGATCGCCTTTGAGCCGGCGTATTCGGGCAACCCGCTGGTCAATGTCTTCTGCCTGGGCACAGCGAAGGCATCCGACATCATCAAAGGGGTCGCGTCCGGCGTAGGCAACGCCGTGTACTACGTGGGCGCGAAGACCGGTCGTGACGGCATTCACGGTGCGACCATGGCCTCAGCCGAGTTCGACGACAAGTCCGCGGAGAAGCGCCCGGCTGTGCAGGTTGGCGATCCATTCATGGAAAAGCTCCTCCTCGAGGCTTGTCTCGAAGTGATGCAGACCGACGCGCTCATTGGGATTCAGGACATGGGGGCAGCCGGACTGACTTGCTCGACGACCGAGATGGGCTCGCGCGGCGGCGCCGGCATCGAGATTGACGTCTCGCTCGTTCCGCAACGCGAGAGCGGGATGACGCCGTACGAAACGATGCTGTCGGAGTCGCAAGAGCGCATGCTGCTCGTCGTCAAGAAGGGTCGCGAGCATGAAGTGGAGCAGGTCTTCGAGAAATGGGATCTGCATGCGGTGCATATCGGCGACGTCACCAGCGACGGATTCCTGCGCGTGAAGAATCGTGGGGAGGTCGTCGCGGAGATTCCCAATCGGGCACTGACCGATGAGGCTCCAGTGTACCGACGGCCGATGGAGAAACCGGCGTATCTGGCTCAGGTGCGGGTGCTCGATCTCAATTTGCTTGGACCGGCGCCGAAATCAGAAGATGCACTGCTCCGATTGCTCGCCTCACCAGCGATTGCGAGCAAGCGGTGGGTGTATCGACAGTACGACCACATGGTGCGCACCAATACCGTCAATCTTCCCGGCCTCGGCGCCGGGGTGGTCCGGATCAAGGGCACAGACCGCGCGCTCGCCATGTCGGTTGACGGGAACGGACGGTATTGTTACCTCGACCCTTACCGTGGTGCGATGCTCGCCGTTGCCGAAGCAGCGCGAAACGTCGCATGCACCGGGGCGCGCCCATTGGCCGCCACGAACTGCCTGAATTTCGGCAACCCCGAGCGCCCGGCCATCATGTGGCAGTTTGCGAAGGCGGTTGAAGGGATTGGCGCGGCCTGCCGTGCCCTCGATGTGCCGATCACGGGCGGCAATGTCAGCCTCTACAACGAGACCGATGGCAATCCGATCTATCCCACACCGGTGATTGGCGTCGTCGGAATGCTCGACCACGCAGATCGTGTACTGAGCCGGCGCTTCCAGACGGCCGGCGATGCCGTCATTCTGCTGGGCGTAGGACACGGAGAGCTTGGTGGGAGCGAGTACCTCAAGGTTGTGCACGACCAGGTGCTCGGTGAGCCGCCGGCCCTCGATCTGAAAGCTGAGCGCGCGCTGCAAGATCTGCTCGTCGCGCTGGCTGATGCACAGTTGATCCAATCCGCCCATGATTGTTCGGACGGCGGCGTCGCTGTGGCACTTGCGGAGTGCTGTTTCGATTCGGCCGGAATTGGCGCCGACGTTGAGCTTGAAGGGGTGAACGTCGCGCAAACCGATCAGGTGAACATCGCGGCTGCTTTGTTTGGCGAGTCAGCCACTCGTGTTGTGGTATCCACCGCAGAGGCTGGGGTTCCGAAAGTACTGGCGATGGCCTCGGCGTGCGGTGTTCCGGCGCGCCGCATTGGTCGGACCGGCGGTGAGGTTCTCAGAATCGGCGTGGCCGGACGCACCGCCGTTGAGATGTCACTCAAGGAGGCCGAGCGTATGTGGGCGTCAGCGCTCGAGCGCTATTTTGTCCGCCGTGTCGCGTAGAATTTGATCAGCAGTAGTCACCATGCTCGATAAGTTCAAAGACGAGTGCGGGCTCTTCGGCATCTTTGGTCACCCTGAAGCGGCCAATATGTCTTACCTCGGCCTGTACGCACTACAGCATCGAGGTCAGGAGAGCGCTGGGATTGCGGCCTCTGACGGCACACAAGTGCGCGTTTCGAGGGCGATGGGCTATGTGGCCGATGTGTTTGACGGCGCCACGCTGGCCGGATTGCCGGGCTCGATGGCGATCGGGCACGTGCGATATTCGACGGCAGGAGAAAGTCGGCTGTCGAATGCTCAACCGTTCTTGATCGATTGCGTGCATGGCCAGATTTCGATCTGCCACAACGGCAACCTGGTCAATGCCGACGAGCTGCGCACGGAGCTGACGCGAGAGGGCTCGATCTTTCAGTCGAGCAGCGATACCGAAGTCGTGCTGCACCTCTACGCACGGTCGAAGGCGCCGACCATTGAAGAGGCCATCATTGAATCGGTTTCGCAAGTGCAGGGCGCATTCTCCTTTCTGATGCTCGCCCGCAATCATCTCATCGCCGTGCGGGATCCGCATGGGTTTCGTCCCTTGGCACTTGGTCGCCTGGGCGACGCCTATGTGGTCTGTTCGGAGACCTGCGCCATGGATCTTATCGGGGCGACCTATGTGCGCGACGTCGAACCGGGCGAGGTTCTGGTGATCAGCGCCGACGGGATGCGCTCGATCAAACCGTTCCCGCCAGCGCCGCTCGCGCACTGCGTATTCGAGCATGTCTATTTCGCACGACCCGACAGCTATGTGTTCGGCAAAAGCGTCAACGAGGTTCGCACGAATCTTGGCCGCATCCTCGCCCGCGAGCAGCCGGTCGCCGCAGACGTCGTGGTTCCCGTGCCCGACTCGGGTGTCTGCGCGGCGATGGGTTTCCATGAAGGCTCGGGGATTCCCCTTCGCATGGGACTCATCCGGAATCACTACGTCGGCCGCACGTTCATTCAGCCGCAGTCATCGATTCGGCATTTTGGCGTGAAGGTCAAGTTGAATCCGGTCCGGAGCATTCTCGACGGCAAGCGCGTCGTGCTGGTCGACGATTCCATCGTTCGAGGCACGACGAGCCGAAAGATTGTGAAGATGGTCCGCGCGGCCGGCGCGAGCGAAGTCCACGTCCGCATCAGCTGTCCGCCGACGATTTCGCCTTGCTTTTACGGAGTCGACACGCCGGTTCGGTCTGAACTCATCGGAGCGACGCACACGCTCGACGAGATTCGCGGCTATCTCGACGCGGACAGCATCGGCTATCTGAGCCTCGAAGGGATGATGAGTGCGGTGGGGGAAGGCCGAAAAGGCTACTGCAGCTCGTGCTACACGGGCGTCTACCCTGTGGAGTTCCCGAGGGACGAGAAGACGTACCTGCAGCTCGCCCTGAAACTCGATAAAGTCGAACCTGTCGTCAGCTGATCATGAGTCGCGGCTCTGCGAGACTCGCCATTCTCCTCTGCGCCGCTCTTGTCGCGAACAGCCCGTCGGCCGCCGCGCAGCAAGAGCCACCGGCTCCACAAACCGTCTCCCAAGCCGATCTCCAGGCAGCGATCAACAAGCTCGGCGACCTCGACTATGACAGTCGAACGGCCGCGTCCCGCACGATCCGCCGCGCGGCCGCGCCGCAGGCCGCCGGAGCCCTGCTGCGTGCGGTGCAGGAACACGCCGACGGCTATGTTCGCTATCGGGCTCTCGTCCTTCTGACTGGCTTCAACGATCCCCGCACCAAGGACGCGATGCTCGCCGTGCTTCCGAGCCCGAACGATCGCCTTCGGACGGTGGCGTACAGCTATTTCGAGCACAATCCGGATCGGTTGATGATTCCCGAGCTGCTGGTCGCCCTCGACAAGGAGCGGGCCGAGTTCGTGCGTCCCGCACTGGTTCGAGCCCTCGCGTCGCTCGGTGACGACCCGCGCGTTCAGCAGGTGCTGACCCGCGAGGTGGGGCGAGGCGAAGACTTCTTTCGCAGCGTCGTCATCGAAGCAATTGGCGACTACAAGGGCCGCTATGCCGCCGAGGCCATCGCCGCCGTTGCCCGTTTGGATGGTCCGCTCCAGGATGATGCCGCCCTGGCCCTCGGAAAGGTCGGCGATCCGAAGGCGTTGGAGATTCTGGCGGCTCTCCAACGCAGCGCGCCGCGCGAACGACAGCCCTCGATTGCTGCCGCGATTTGCCTCTTGGGCGTCAACTGTCCGATCCATACGAACTACCTGCTGGAGACCCTGAAGTTCGCGGATGCCAACAGCGGGTATCAAGAGTTGCTGCGCGGAGCAGCCGGTGGCCTCGCGGCGGTGGCTCTCAGCGGCCATCCTGAGGCTGCCACAGCCCTGTTCGATATTGGTGTGCCATCGAAGGACCCGACGCGTGGACCGGTGGCTCTGGCGGTGGCGACGATCGCGCTGCGCAATACGCCGCTGCTCATGACCATGCTCGAAAAGGATCCCAATCCGAACGCGGCGATCGACCTCATCGCCGAAGGGTTCGACATGCTCGAGGAAGATCTGTACAAGGAGCGCTTCTTCGCATTCGCTCGGCGGACATACTGGGCGTCCGCAGAGGGATCGCCGACCCGCGCTTTGATGCAGGCCCTGATCGGCAAGCTGGATTTCTGATGGACTACCGACAGTCGGGCGTGGACATCGACGCGGGCAACGAAACGGTCCGCCGCATCAAGTCGCTGGCGCGCGCCACGTTCACGCCGGGAGTGCTCTCAGAAATCGGCTCGTTCGGCGGCCTCTTCAAGCTGGATCGCGACGCGTACCGCGAGCCGGTGCTCGTGTCCAGCGCGGATGGCGTCGGCACGAAGCTCAAACTGGCATTCATGACCGGACGGCACGATACGGTCGGCGCCGATCTCGTCAATCACTGCGTGAATGACGTGCTGGTGCAAGGAGCGACGCCGCTCTTTTTTCTTGACTACCTCGCCACCGGTCGGTTGTCGCCCGATGTCGCCGAGCAGGTCATTGCCGGGGTTGCGCGCGGCTGTCGCGAGAATGGCTGCGCGCTCATCGGCGGCGAAACCGCCGAGATGCCCGGGTTCTACGCCGACGGTGAATACGACATCGCGGGCTTTATCGTTGGCATCGTCGATCGGCCTCGTCTCATCGACGGTCGGGCGGTTGTGCCTGGCGCTGCGCTGATCGCCTTGCCCTCCGCCGGGCTTCATACCAACGGCTATTCGCTCGCACGCCGGGCGCTGCTCGAAGAAGCCGGCTACCGGCCCGAATCATTGGTGGCTGAGCTTGGCTGCACAGTCGGCGACGCGTTGTTGGCTCCTCATCGCTCGTACCTACGCCTGGTGACCCCACTCCTCGAGGGCGGCCTGGTCAAAGGCCTTGCGCACATCACCGGTGGAGGCATCACCGAGAATCTGCCGCGGACGCTGCCGCCTGGTTGTGCCGCAGACGTCGACCTCCGATCGTGGACGGTGCCGCCGATTTTCACGCTCATCCAGAAGCACGGGACGATTGCCCTCCCTGAAATGCTTCGAGCCTTCAACATGGGTGTCGGTCTCGTGGTGATTTGCGATGAGGTTAATGTGGGGACCGTGCTCGAAACTCTGGCCCAAGCCGGAGAGCCTTGCGCCTGGCGTCTCGGCACCGTCGTTCGAGGTGATCGCCACGTCAGGTATCTCGAATGACCACCGGCACGGTCGATTCGACGGCACCACGGATTGCCGTCTTGATTTCCGGCCGTGGAAGCAATCTGCAGTCGATCATTGATGCCATTGCAGACCGCTCCCTCGACGCCACGCTCGCCCTTGTTGTGTCGAATCGATCTGAGGCGGCTGGCCTCGCTCGCGCGCGCGACGCGGGGATCGAAGCGCTTTGTTTGAGTCAGCGGGATTATCGCGATCGCGACGCGTACGACCGAGCGATCGTGACCGTGTTGCGGGCGCACAAGGTGGACCTGGTTTGTCTTGCTGGGTTCATGCGGCTGGTTGGCACGCCGATGCTCGAGGCGTTCCCGCAGCGGATCCTCAATATTCACCCGTCGCTTCTTCCCGCGTTTCCAGGCCTCGATGCCCAGCAGCAGGCATTGGCCCACGGCGTTCGCGTCTCCGGCGCCACCGTGCACGTGGTCACGCCAGAGCTCGACGGTGGTCCGATCATTCTGCAGGCTCCAGTTCCGGTGCTCGATGACGACACAGTCGAAACGCTGTCGGCGCGCATTCTGGTCGAGGAGCACCGGATCTACCCGGAGGCCATTCGCGTCGTGCTGAGGGGCGGTTGGCGGCTTGAAGGCCGACGATTCATCGCCGCTCTCTGAAGGCGGACACCAGCAACAGCTCAAGGGGGCGCACGCTCATGTCGGAATGGACCGAGGAGGATTCGTCCGCGTATCGGGAGATCGCCGACGTGGCGGTTCCGCACCGGACCGAGCTCATGGCGACGTTGCTCGCCGCTGTTCCCTTTGACCCATCGACGGCCTTCCGCGTCGTCGAACTCGGCTCAGGTGAGGGCCTGTTTGCAGAATCGCTCCTGAGCCGCTTCCCGCAATCGACGGTCCTGGCCCTGGACGGTTCCGAATCGATGCGTCAGGCGGCTACGCGACGCACCATTCTGATGGCCGATCGGGTGAAGGTCCGGCCGTTCCAGCTTGCGAGTCTGGACTGGTGGGACCTTCTGAGCGGTTCGGACCTGGTCGTTTCCGCCCTCTGTCTGCATCACCTTCCCGATGCCAAGAAACAATACCTTTATAAAGCCGTGGCGGAGCGGCTGTCGGGGCGGGGGGCACTCCTGATTGCCGATCTTGTTGATCCCGCGACGCCCGCGTTGCGCCGACTCGCGGCTGAGGAGTGGGACCGAAGCGCCCGGGATCAGGCGCAGGCGCTCGGTGAGCCCGATCGATTCGCGCGGTTTGTGGACGCGAAATGGAATCACTTTCGGTTCCCAGATCCGACGGACCGGCCATCGGCGCTCTTCCATCACCTCGTGTGGTTGAAGCACGCTGGCTTTGCTGACGTTGACTGTTTGTGGATGTCCGCGGGACACGCCGTATTCGGCGGTTTCAAGTGAAGTGAAGCCTAGACGTTGCGGGGGGTTTCAGCCGGCTGCAGCGTCAGCACCGCAACTTCGGGCGGGCAGTTGACACGAATCGGGACGTAGACGGTTCCAACTCCACGACTCACGAACAGCGTCGTGTCGCCACGACGCGCGATGCCGGCAACCACCGGGAACTTCCGCGCGGCGATGGCCCCGGCGATGGGCAGCACGACCTGGCCGCCGTGCGTGTGCCCTGAAAGCACCAGAGGAATCTTGAGCGTCTCGGCTTCGACCAACCGACGCGGATCGTGAGCCAGCAGAATGCGTGTGCCGGACGAACCTCGGAGCACGGCGTTGATGTCAGCGGCGCGCTTGGTCCAAAAGCGAATCCCTGCGAGCTCGAGCGGTTCATTTCTGATGGTGAGCCGGGTCCTCGCGTCTTTGAGCATCTGAATGCCGCGTTTGGAGAGCGCCGCAGGCATGTCGTGATCGTCGTCGTGATTGCCGAGAATACCGAAGACGCCTTCCGGAGCGGACAGAAGGGAAAGCGCCTCTGAGGAGGAACCGACGAATCGACGGTCGCCCCAGGTCACGTAATCGCCGCCCAGTACGATCAGATCGGGGCGAGCTGCCATCAGCAGCGCCGCCGCCTGTACCACGTCCTCAGCTGATACCCAGCGGCTTCTGTGGACGTCGGTGAGCAGCCCAATCCGCAGACCACCCAACCCCGACGGCAATCCGACAACCGGCAGCTCCGCGCGGGTGATCTCGATCGCACGGCGTTCGTAGAGGAATCCGTACGCGCCGCCGCCGAATACAGCCCCGACGCTGCCGGCGGCGAATGCCTTGAGAGCGGCGCGCCTCGTGATCGCCATCGACTGTTATAGTAATCGGGTTTCCATGACGAATCTCTTCGACGAGCTCTCGTGGCGCGAGCTGGTGCAGGACGCGACCGAAGGAGTGGCCGATCTCCTGACCAAGGATCGCGTGACTGTGTACAGCGGATTCGATCCGACGGCGTCGAGCCTGCACGTCGGGCACCTGTGTCCGGCGCTGACGCTCGCACGACTGCAACACGCCGGGCACTCCCCGATCGCGATCGTCGGAGGTGGCACGGGAATGATCGGGGACCCGAGCGGCAAGTCGTTGGAACGCGTCCTGCTGTCGAATGAGCAGGTCGAGCAGAATGTTGTCGGCATCCGTAGACAACTCGAGCGGCTTCTCGATTTCGACGCCGCCTCCAATCCGGCGCGGATTGTGAACAATGCCGACTGGCTCGGCTCGGTCGATCTCCTGTCGTTTCTGCGCGATGTTGGGAAGCACTTCACGGTGAACTACCTGTTGCAGAAGGAGTCCGTGAGCCGCCGGCTCGAGAGCGAAGAAGGCATCTCCTACACGGAGTTCAGCTATCTCCTGCTCCAGGCCTTCGACTTTCTGAAGCTGTTCGACGGCTACAACTGCACCCTCCAGGTTGGGGGCAGCGATCAGTGGGGAAACATCACGGCAGGTATCGATTTGATTCGAAAAGTGCGCGCGAAGAAGGCGCACGGCCTCGTGTGGCCGCTGATGATGACATCTTCCGGCGTAAAGTTCGGAAAGACCGAGGCAGGCACCATCTGGCTCGATCCCGCACGGACCTCGCCATTCCGCTTCTACCAGTTTTGGTTGAATACGGAGGATGCGAGCGTGGTCTCGCACCTCAAGCGGTTTACGTTTCTCGACCGCGAAACGATCCAGGCGCTTCAGACAGTGGCGAAGGCTTCGCCGGAGAAGCGCGAGGCCCAACGTGCCCTCGCTCGCGAGGTGACGACCATGGTGCACGGAGCGGAGCAAGTGGCGCGAGCGGAGCACGCCTCGGCGCTCTTGTTTGCCGAGGACATCGCGAGTCTCTCCGTGGACGATGTGCTCGCTGTTTTTGACGACGTGCCGTCGACCGACCTGGGGGAACAGGAACTTGGCGTCAATGGCATCGGTCTGGTCGACTTGGTGGCGCTCGTGAAGCTTGCGCCGTCCAGGGGCGAGGCTCGGCGGCTGGTTCAGTCGGGCGGCGTGTATGTGAATAACCGCCGAACGTCGGATCCTCAGGCCCGGCTGACGCGGACGCAGGCGATTGGTGGGCGCCTGTTTCTGCTGAGGAAAGGGCAGAAGCAGAACCATTTGGTGCGGCTGACTTGACGGTCCCGGATCGGTACGAGATACTGAGGCCGCGTTTGGAGTGACGGAACCCGCAGGTTTTTGTCCTCTCGGGAAGTTCTGCCAGGTTCGCTCGGATCAGGCGTTTCCTTTCCAAGCTCGAGCATTCGGACACTTGTTGATCAGGCAAGAAGCGAGTCGCGAACGTCGCGATTTTCTGATTGACAGTGCCGGTATCGGCTAGTAACCTTAGAAGGTTCCCCTAAAGACGGTCGGCGCTGCCGATCCCCTTTGAGGACCCCGGGCGCTCTGGGCGCGCGGCGAGTCGGTTCTTTGAAAACTAGATAGTGCGTGCAAGCACACACAGCCCTGTCTCGGCGGAACTCGAGCGCGCAAGCGCGAGAGCGAAGTCGGACATTGAGAGTCAGCGGGTGGCGTCGCGGAATCGGCCGACTGGGATTGTCAGTCCGGATTTCCAGCGGCTGGCGGCGACCATCAGACCAAATACGGATTGAACAACGCAGAGCCAATAAATCGGCCTCGCGTTAAACGGTTGCGTTCGGCGCAGGTCCGACCTTCGGGTTGGGCGTGCACGGACCGACGCCTTTAACATGAGAGTTTGATCCTGGCTCAGAATCAACGCTGGCGGCGTGCCTAATACATGCAAGTCGAACGCGAAAGTCCCGCAAGGGATGAGTAGAGTGGCAAACGGGTGAGTAACGCGTGGGTGACCTGCCTTCGAGTGGGGGATAACGTTTCGAAAGGAACGCTAATACCGCATGATATCCCGCCTTTTAACAGGCGGAGATCAAAGCTGGGGATCGCAAGACCTAGCGCTTGAAGAGGGGCCCGCGTCCGATTAGCTAGTTGGTGAGGTAACGGCTCACCAAGGCATCGATCGGTAGCCGGCCTGAGAGGGCGGACGGCCACACTGGGACTGAGACACGGCCCAGACTCCTACGGGAGGCAGCAGTAGGG
>Ga0111539_10004360_pt1 | contig 18533 bp, 13 predicted proteins | sample RhiMethybrSRZTD1_FD_79667 | JGI IMG/M metagenome (GOLD analysis project Ga0111539, IMG submission 79667) | Populus rhizosphere microbial communities from Tennessee, USA - Rhizosphere MetaG P. TD hybrid SRZTD1 (version 2) (version 2) | ecosystem: Host-associated > Plants > Roots > Rhizosphere >... | reverse complement strand
TGGTTCGGGGCCACCGATCTAGAGATGGTGACGGTGGCGCGCGTCCGGTCGTCGCTCTCCCGCATCGCGAACGACTCGCCGCCGTCCGCCGCGAACGATCGGGTGAGCACGACGATGCCGAGGTGGAACGCCGGCAGATGGATTCCGAGCGCGGGCGTCGCCAGGCTGCCCGTGTCCACGCCGAACAGCGAGGTCCCCGACCCCGCGCTCAGCCGGCGAATTCCCGGGATGATCGGAGGAACATGGGGACCGATGTCGGCCGCCTCGGTGAGCAGGGGAGGATAGGCGGGGCGCCGCGACTGGAATCGATTGCCCGCGTAGCAGAAGCCCGGCAGCACCACATAGTTGTCGCGCGACCAGGCATTGAAGCTGAGGGTGATGTTGTACTCTTCGATGCGCGCGGGCCCGGCCTTCAAGGTCGACACCAGGTCGACCGCCTCGGATTTTCCCGCAACGGGCGTCGCGGTCAGCGTCAGCGTCGCCCCGTGGTCGGCGCGGCGCGCAGAACGACCGGTGGTCAGGGTGACATCAACTTCCTCGTGGACGAGCCGATTCTCGGCTATCCGGATGCGCGAGCCGATCTGGATCTGGGCATCGCGCAGGCGATCGACGGCCCGACCGCGCGCGGCCGGCGCCGCGGCGCCCAGCCCGGGAGCGAACGCGAGCCCGCCCGCCGCGCCCAGCCCCCTCAAGAACACCCGCCGTTTCATGCTCGCGGCGAGGTTACATCAGACCTGGACCCCTGAGAGGGTTCCAGACCTCCCGCGATGAGCTCGGGCAGGCGAAGCCCGCCCTCCCTCACGCGATTCGCGTGGGCTCGCGGCGGGCTTCGCCCGACGCGAGCCCGTCGCGGGAGGTTCGGAACCCTCCGAGGGTTCTGAGGTGAATGAACACCGCGTTCGCTGACAACGTCCCGTATTCCTTCTGGTAGGCTCCGCCGGTTCGTGACTTCCCCGCCGTCCGCCCGTGCCGTGCTCGTGCTTGCGCTCGCCGGCGCTCCGTTCGTGGTCGGCTGCAAGACCGGGCGGGGCGAGGACGGGCGTGCGGACGTGCTTCCCGCGAAGGACTGGGTCGCCACCCATCCCACCGTCGGCGAGGCCCGGATGGCCAACGGTGTGAAGGTCGTCGTCGAGGAGAACCACCTGGCGCCGCTGGTGGCGATCCAGGTGTGGGTCGGGGCGGGCGCGGCCGACGATCCGCCGGAGCTCGCCGGCGCGGCGCACCTCTACGAGCATCTCGTCCTGCGGGGCGGCAAGCGCTGGGGGCCGGGCGGCGGGCTTCGCGAGCTGGAGGCGGTGAAGGGGAGCGTGGGCGCGTGGACCGGCCTCGACGAGACCGTCTATCACGCGGTCGTGGCGGCGCCGTTCTTCCAGCTCGGCCTCGACGTGCTCGCCGACGCGGTCGCCAATCCCAACTTCGATCCCGCGGAGGTGGAGCGGGCGCGCAAGCTGGCGCTCGACGAGCTCGCCGGCGCCGCCGCCGATCCACGGCGGCGCGCGCTGCAGAATGTGTTCGCGTCCGCCTTCGCGGGCCACGCCTACGCGCGGCCGGTGCTGGGGACCGACGCCTCGGTCACCGCGCTGTCGCGCGCCGCGCTGGCCGCGCGCTTCGCGGAGACCCACGCGGGACAGGCGCTGACCGTCGTCATCGTGGGCGACGTGGACGGCAGCGCGCTCGCCGCCGCCGAGCGCGCTTTCGGGGCGATCCCGGGCGGGGGCAAGCCGACGGTGGTTGCGCGCGGCAAGGTGCAAGCGATGGATGGCCTGGCCGTCAGCGTGACCGCCGGGAGCGGGGCGCCGGCGGAGATCGTGCTTGGCTTCCGGTCGTCGGACCAGCTGGAGGCGCCCGAGGCCGCCGCGCTGGATCTGTGGGCGGCGGTGCTCGCGCGCGGCGAGGGATCCCGCATGCAGCGCGAGCTGGTCCGCAACCGCCAGCTTGCCGCCGCCGTTCGCCCGATCAGCTTCCGGTCGCGCGACGGCGGGCTGTGGGCGTTCGCGGTGACGCCCGCGCCCCACCGGATCGCGGAGGCGGCCGCAGCAGCGGTCGCGATCGCGCTCGAGTCCCGCCTGGTGCTCGCCGGTGACGACGAGATCGCCGTCGCCCGCGCCGCGCTGGAGAGCGACCTGGCGCAGGCGGGCGAGGGCCCGGCGGCGCGCGCCCGCCGGCTGGGGTTCGCGTCCGTGATCGCGCGCGACGCGACCGAGCGCCGGCGATATCTGGAGGCGATCCGGACCGCTGGTCCTGGCGAGCTGAAATCCGCGACGCGCGCGCTCAGGCTCGAGGGCAAGCCAGCGCTGGCGGTGGCGTTGCCGCCGGGTCCTCCGGCCGGTCGCGACGAGGCCGCGGAGGTTCTGAAGCCGCGCCTCGAGGCGATGTTGAAGGCGGCGCCCGACCGGGCCCTGGAACGGATGACGCGCAGGGCGCCGGCGGTCGGGCCGGGCGACGCCATCCGCGTCGTCACACCGGCGGGCATCCGGGTGCTCGCGCTGCGCGACGCGGCCGCGCCGCTCGTCTCGATCGAGGCCGCGTGGGTCGACCGGTCCGGAGCCGTCGAGGGCGTGGGTGACGACGCGGCGCCCGTCATCGCGGCGCTGTTCGACCGTGGCACGCGGACCCGTTCGGCCACGGAGTTCGCCGCGGAGCTGAGGCGGCTGGGCGGCAACGCCAGGGGGTTCGCGACGCCCGGGACGCTCGGGTTTCGGGCCGACTTCCTCCCCCGCCACCTGGGCCGCGGCCTCGAGCTGGTCGCGGACGCGCTGGCCTACCCGGCGTTTCCAGAGTCGGAGCTGGAGGCGGAGGGCCGCGCGGTCGCTGCCCGGCGACGGGCCGAGTCGCAGGGGGCCGAAGCGGGATCGCGGGCGGCGCTGAACCTGTTCCACGAGACGCTGTGGCCGGACGCCGCGCGGCGCGCCGGCGCCGACGCGCTGCCCACCCCGACGCGGATCGGGCTGCTGGAACGCTACCGGCGCCGCTATCCGCTTTCGCGACTGGTGGTCGCCGTCGTGGGCGACGTCGATCCGGCGCACGTCGTCGCGGCGGTGACCAGCGCGTTTCCGGGCGCGCCGGCGGCAAGCTCGCCAGCCGCGCCGCAACCCGCGCCCACCGCCGCGCCCGCGCCGCCGGCACCCCGGCAGGAGCCGACCACCGTGTTTCGAGCCGCCGCCGGCGCCGAGTCGGCCGCCGTCGTCGGCTATCCGACCTTCGGGCCCGGTGATCCCAATCGCGCGGCGATCGAGGCCCTGGTCGAGATCCTCGGTGAGGATGGGGGCCGGCTCGCAGCCGCGCTCGGCGACAACCGACCGGCCTGTGTGGCGCGCGCGCGCGTCGCGGCCCCCGGCGCGCCCGGGTACCTCGCGCTCTCGGTCACCTGCCCGCCGGCGCGGCTCGACGCGGCGGTGGCGGCGGTGCGCGCGGCGCTCGGTCGCGTGGCCGCCGAGGGGGTCACGCCCGACGAGGTGACCCGGGCGACGCGCCGCCTGACCGGCGCGCGCGCCGCGACCTTGCGAACAGGCGCGGCGATCGCCGACGCGCTGGTGAGCGACGAGGCGCTGGGGCTGCCGATGCTCGCGTACCGGCGCGACACCGCGGCGCTGGTGAGCGTCGCCGCGCCCGACGTGGTGCGCGCGGCGCGCGCCGTCCTCGATCCGAAGCGCGAGGTGATCGCCGTGGTCCATCCGCCCAGCGCCGCACCCGCGCTGGCCCGCACATCGGGGGCGCGCTGACGATGGCGAGCTGCGGAGGATGCGCCGCCGAGGTCCAGCTGGAGGACACGTTCTGTCCGCGCTGCGGCGGGCCCGTCACCGACCCGTTCATCGGCGTCACCGTCGGTGAGCGCTACCGCATCGTCAGCCGCATCGGCGTCGGCGGCATGGGCGCCGTGTACCGCGCCGAGCACACGATGATGCGGCGCGATCTCGCGATCAAGGTCCTGTTGCCCGAGCTGGGCGGCAAGGAAGAGTTCGCGCGCCGCTTCGAACGCGAGGCCGAGTCGGCCAGCCGGCTCACGCACCCGAACATCATCACCGTCACCGACTTCGGCCGCACGCCCGAGGGCTCGCTGTTCCTGGTGATGGAATTCCTGGCGGGCGAGTCGCTGTCCGAAGCCATCGCGGCCGGGCCGATGGCACCCGCCCGAGCGCTCGCGATCCATCGTCAGATCCTGCGCGGGCTCGAGCACGCGCACGCCGCCGGCATCGTCCATCGCGACCTCAAGCCCGAGAACATCATGCTGGTCGAGCGCGACGGGCAGCGCGACGTCGTCAAGATCCTCGACTTCGGCATCGCCAAGGTGACCCAGCCGCAGTCGGGTGGTGAGGCGCTCACGCAGGCGGGCGTCATCTTCGGCACGCCCGAATACCTGTCGCCCGAGCAGGCGCTGGGCGAGGCGGTCGACGCGCGCGCCGACATCTACGCGGCGGGCGTGATCCTGTTCGAGATGCTGGCCGGCCGCCGCCCGTTCGAGTCAGAGGACAAGGTCAAGATCATCTCGATGCACCTCGCGCACGCGCCGCCGCGCGTCCGCGACATCAACCCGACCGTCGACGTGCCGCTGCCGCTGGAACAGGCGGTGATGCAGGCGATGGAGAAGTCGCGCGAGCACCGCTTCGCGACCGCCACCGCGTTCTTGCAGGCGCTCGATGACGCCGAGGCGCCGGTCGAGCCGAGCGGCGGCATCATGATCGGCCCGACCATCGCCACCGGCTCGGGCATGTCCATCGGCCTGCACCGCCGCCTGGGCGGCCGGCTCATCGGTCGGGTGGCGGGCACGCTGGCCGTCGTGGCCCTGCTGGTGGGCGGCATCGTGGTCGTGAAGAAGGTGGGCGGTCGCGCCGCGGCGCTGGTCGCGGCGCCGCCCAAACCGGCGCCCCCGCCCCCCGACATGGCCGACCGCTACAAGAAGGTGGAAGGCTGGCTGGAGGACGGCAACCTCTCGTCGGCGCGCCGCGCGCTGGAGCAGGCGCTTTCGGAGCGGCCCAAGGACGGGCGCGTCCGCTACATGCTCGGGCGGGTGGCTCATGCCGACGATCGGCCCCAGGAGGCCCTGGGCCACTACCGCGAAGCGATCTCCCTGGACGCCGGTTTTCGCGGCGATCCGGTGCTGCTGTCGCACCTCGACACGTTGCTGGGCGACGGGCGGCAGGCCGACGCTGCGCTGGACCTGGTGATCGAGAAGATCGGCGCGCCCGCGGCCGATCTGCTGGAGAAGGTCGCCAACGACGGGGCCGACCTGGCGCGGCGGCAGCGCGCGGCGGCCGCGCTGGACGACGTCGGCGAGGGCAAGCGCGTCGATCAGGTTTCGCTGTCCATCCTGGAGCTCAAGAAGGCGCAGAGCTGCGAGGAGAAGAAGGTGATCGTCGCGAAGCTGAAGGGCCTGGGCGACGTCCGCGCTCTGCCAGCGCTGCGCGGGCTGGGCGGCCGCCGGCTCGGGCCGCTGCGATTCGGCGGCGCCGACACGCGCTGCATGAAGAAGGAGCTGCCGGAGGCGATCGCCGCCCTGGACGAGAAGGACGGTGGCGGCAGCGCGCCGGCGCGCAAGACGCGGCGGGGCCGCGGACGATGAAGACGCTCCGCTACGACCCCAAGAACCTGCTCACCAGCCTGGTGCTGGTGTTTCCACTGTTCCTCGTCTACCAGTTCGGCGTCCTGTTCACGCTGCCGATGCTGAACGGCGCAGATTTTCTGACGGTGTTCCTGTTCCGGAACCTCGGCCTCAGCACGGGCGCGTACCTGGCCTACACGGCCGCGGTCGCGGTCGCGTTCGTCATCGCGGTGGCGCTGCTGCGTCGCAAGCAGAAGTTCGATCCGAAGCTGATCGTGCCCGTTCTCGTCGAGAGCGCGATCTACGCGCTGACGATGGGGTCGCTGATCGTGTTCGTGATGACCCGGGTGCTCCACGTGTCTCCGCGGCTGGCGGGCGGCATCGCCGGCCAGGGCCTGGGGACGCGCTTCGTGATGTCGCTGGGCGCGGGGGTGTGGGAGGAGACGATCTTCCGGCTCGGCATCATGACCGGGCTGGTGGTGCTGCTGGAACGGGTGCTCGGCATGGGGCGCTGGGTCGCGGTCGCGCTCGCGCTGCTCGTCTCCTCGGTGCTGTTCTCGGCGATGCACCACATCCCGCCCTACGGCGACCCGCTGCAGCTCGGGGTCTTCGTCTTCCGCGTGCTGGCCGGCTGCTTCTTCGCCCTGATCTACTGGTTCCGCGGCTTCGCCATCGCCGTCTACACCCACGCCCTCTACGACGTCTACGTCCTCCTCGTCCGTTGACGGGCGACCGCCCTGGAGATCCGATCCGGTCCCCTCGCCCCGCGAAGCGGGGAGAGGGTTAGGGAGAGGGGCCGCCCTGGAGATCCGATCCGGTCCCCTCGCCCCGCGAAGCAGGGAGAGGGGCCGGCCTCAGGCAGCCGCCCGTCCGCGCTACTTCTTGCGCTTCGCGACCTTGGTCGCGCGCTTGGCCGCGGGCCTCGCCCGCTTGGCCGAAGCCACCCGCACCGAACGCGCCGGCTTGGCGACGCGCTTCGCGCCCCCCTTGGCCGCCGGCGGCTGTGTGCGCGCCACCGGCGCCGGCTTCTTCGCCGCGGCCTTGGCTTCCTTCTTCAGCTTCTTGCCAATCTTCGAGTTTGACGCGACGCCGTCGCCTTCGGCCGCCAGCGGAAGCCCGGGCATGTTCTTGCGGTTGTGCACCAGCACGCGCTTGGCGTCCTTGAACGTCACCTCGACCTTGCTGTCGGAGACGATCTCGGACACGAAGCCCTTCCCGAACTTCGGGTGGGTCACGATCACGTTCTCGTGGTAGTGCTCGCGGAACTCGTAGGGCTTGGCGTTCTTGTCGCTGTGCTTGGCGAAGAACTCATCGAAGCTGGGCTTCTTCATCAGAGCCCGCTTCTTGGCGGCGATCGGCTCAGGGACGTCGTCTTCTACATCCCCACGCGGCTTCCTGAACGAGTGGACATCCCCGCACGGGTTGCACTGCACCCGACGGATCTCGTCCTCGTATTTGGAAATGACGACGTGCGTGGTATCGCCCTTGCATTTGGGGCAATATGCCTCGACATCTGAGCCGACCTCGTCGACCTCGTCTTCGAACATGAAGTCCATTCGTCGGAGGACCTTTGCAGCCGGCTACTAACACAGGTCCACTAGGTCTGCAAGATTAAGAGAGAAATCCGACAACGTTCGCGGTACAAAGACCCGCGAACCAGATGCGCTATTTCCAAGCGAAGGTCGCCGAAAATAGGGTGCTTGGGGGCGGCTACTTCGTTTTGCGCCTCGCCGGCTGTGCTTCGCTGAGCGCCGCGAAACCCGGACAATTCGTAATGATTCGCGGTGCTTGGGGGCGTGACCCGCTGCTGCCCCGAGCGTTCTCCCTGCTGTCGGTCGCCCCCGCCGCCGGGACGGCGGACGTGCTGGCAAAGACGGTCGGGAGGGGTACAGCGCTGCTCGAGCGGTCCCTGCCCGGGGCCGAGGTCGATGTGCTCGGTCCGCTGGGTACCAGCTTCCCCACGCCGGATGCCTCATGCATCGATCTGCTGGTCGCCGGAGGGGTGGGGCTTCCCCCCCTGTACATGCAAGGTGAGCTGGCGGCGGCGCAAAAACTGGCCGGACGCTCCGAGCTGGTCTACGGCGGCCGCGGCGCGCCCGACCTCGTGCTTCTGCGCGAGATGGAAAACATGGGGCTCGCCCTCCACCTGACCACCGAGGACGGCTCCGTGGGGATGAAGGGGCTGGTCACCCGCGCGCTCGAGGCGCGCCTGGACACCCACCGCGGGAAGCGGGTGCGCGTGATGGGCTGCGGCCCGAACGCGATGTTGTGGGCGGTCGCCCGTCTCGCGCGCGAGCGCGAGGTGCCCTGTTTCATCTCGCTCGAGGAGCAGATGGCGTGCGGCATCGGCGTCTGCCTCGGCTGCGCGATCCCGGCGCGCTCGCGTCCTTACCGCTACGTGTGCAGCAACGGGCCGGTTTTCGATGCGGCCGACGTTCTGGACGTCAATCCGACGTCGTCGGCGGGGCCCCCGCCGCCGTCCGAGTGCCCGGCGTGAGCGCGCCACTCGATCCCGCATCCGTCAAGCTGGCCATCGAGACCGGCGGCGTCGCCTTCCGCAGTCCCGTGTTGACCGCGTCGGGCACGTTCGGCTACGGGCGCGAGTTCGAGGGGCTGACCGACCTGCGCGCGCTGGGTGGCCTGGTGACGAAGGGGATCTCGCCGGCGCCGCGCTTCGGCAACGCGACCCCGCGCATCTGCGAGACCGCCGCCGGGATGCTCAACTCGATCGGCCTGGAAAACGTCGGCGTCGAGGGCTTCGAGCGCGACAAGCTGCCGTACCTGCGGCAGTGCGGCACGCGCGTGCTGGTCAACTTCTTCGGCGCCACATTCGACGAATACATCGCGTGCGGCGCGGGCCTGGACCGCCTCGACGGTGTCGACGCCCTGGAGATGAACGTCTCGTGCCCCAACATCAAGGCCGGCGGCATCGAGTTCGGCACCGATCCGCGCGTGCTGGCCGACCTGGTGCGCGCCTGCCGGGCGGTCGTCAAGAAGCCGCTGTGGATCAAGCTGACGCCGAACACGTCGGACATCGTTGCGCTCGCGCGCGCGTGCGCGGATGGTGGCGCGGACGGGCTCTCGATCATCAATACGATCACCGGCATGGCCATCGACGCGCGGACGCGGCGGCCGAAGATCGCGACGATCTTCGGGGGGTTGTCGGGGCCGGCGATCAAGCCGATCGCGCTGCGCATGGTCTACCAGGTCCACCGGGCGGGTGTGCCGCTGCCGATCTCGGGTATCGGCGGTATCCAGGACGCGACCGACGCGATCGAGTTTTTCCTGGCCGGGGCCACCACCGTGCAGGTGGGGACGCAGAGCTTCGTCGACCCCGACGCGTCGGGACATATCGTGCGCGATCTGCAGGCGCGGCTGGCCGCCGACGGCATCAGCGACGTGCGCGAGCTGGTCGGCGCGCTGCGCGTCTGACCCCCCTCCGACGGCGACTGTAAGCGACGAGTTTTCCGCTTGACCGCGCCCGGTTACGACGATTTAACTGACGCGAAACTGACGCGAAACAAACGATCGGTAGCTTAAACGCTGCCTATGAAAAAGATCGAAGCCATCATCAAGCCGTTCAAGCTGGACGATGTGAAAGATCGACTGCGCGAGGTCGGCGTTCAAGGCATGACGGTCTACGAGGTCAAAGGGTTCGGGCGCACCGGTGGCAAAAAAGAGGTCTATCGCGGGTCGGCGTACGTCGTCGATTTCGTCCCGAAAGTCCGGATCGAAATCGTCGTCAAGGACGACATCGTCCACGACGTCGTCGAAGCGATCACGGCGGTCGCCCGCACCGGGCGCATCGGTGACGGAAAAATCTTCGTCACCCCGGTCGAGGAAGCGATCCGGATCCGGACCGGCGAACGCGCCGAAGACGCGCTCTAGCAGCAAGTTCGATTCTGGAAACAACCACAAACAACAAAGCAATAGGGGAACGTCCATGACTCCAGCTGAGGCCCTGAAACTCGCAGAGAAGAACGGCGCGAAGATGGTCGACTTCAAGTTCATCGACCTTCTCGGCATCTGGCAGCACACGACGATGCCGATCGGCAAGCTCGAAGTCGGCACGTTCAAGGACGGCTATTTCTTCGACGGCAGCTCGATCCGCGGCTGGCAGCCGATTCACGCCTCCGACATGATCTTCATCCCCGACCCGAACTCGGCGGTGATGGATCCGTTCCTGTCCACGCCCACGCTGTCGTTGACCTGCGACATCGTCGATGCCATCACCAAGCAGCCCTACCCGAAGGATCCGCGCACGATCGCGGCCAAGGCCGAGGCGTACCTGAAGTCGACCGGCATCGGCGACACGTCGTATTTCGGTCCCGAACCGGAGTTCTTCGTGTTTGACGAGGTCCGCTACTCCGAGGGTCCGAACCGCTCCAGCTACATGGTCGACTCGGTCGAGGGGCGCTGGAACACGGACCGCGAAGAGGGACCGAACCTCGGCTACAAGCCGGCGCACAAGGGCGGCTACTTCCCGGTGCCCCCGACGGACACGCTGACCGACCTGCGCACCGAGATGGCGCTGACGCTCGAAGCGGTCGGCATTCCCGTCGAGGTCTTCCACCACGAGGTCGCGTCGGGTGGGCAGTGCGAGCTGTCGATGCGCTTCAACAGCCTCAAGGCGATGGCCGACTGGACCATGTGGTACAAGTACGTCGTCAAGAACGTCTCCCGTAAGCACGGCAAGACGGCGACGTTCATGCCGAAGCCGATCTTCCAGGACAACGGCTCGGGCATGCACTGCCACCAGTCGATCTGGAAGGACGAGAAGAACCTGTTCGCCGGCGACAAGTACGCCGGGCTGTCGGACATGGCGCTGAACTACATCGGCGGCATCCTCAAGCACGCGCCGGCGCTGTGCGCCTTCACCAACCCGGGCACCAACAGCTACAAGCGGCTCGTACCGGGTTACGAGGCGCCGGTCAACCTGGCGTATTCGTCGCGCAACCGCTCGGCGTCGGTCCGCATCCCGATCGGCAGCGACTCGCCGAAGTCCAAGCGCCTCGAATTCCGCTGCCCCGACCCGACCGCCAACCCCTACATCGCGTTCGCGGCGATGCTGATGGCCGGCCTCGACGGCATCCAGAACAAGATCGACCCGGGCAAGCCGCTCGACAAGGACATCTACGCGATGTCGCCCGAGGAATCGAAGGATGTGCCCAAGGCGCCGGGCTCGCTCGACGAGGCGCTGAAGGCTCTCGAGCGCGACCACGCGTTCCTCCTCAAGGGCGACGTGTTCACGTCCGACGTCATCAAGACCTGGATCGACTACAAGCGTGAGAACGAGGTGGACGCGCTCCGGCTGCGCCCGCACCCGTACGAGTTCGCGCTCTACTTCGACAACTAGGTCAGGACCAGATCCGGACTCGAACGGCCGACGATCCGACCACCCGGTCGGCTTGTCGGCCGTTTTCCGTTTGCCGCCGGTCCTTTGGGCTTTGACGCCAGCGCGGGGCTGACCTAAGATTCGAGGTCCGCAGCAGCCCGTAGTTGCTGCAAAAAACCTCCATGGGTGGGCTCTCTTTCAGCGATCGGGCTCGGCGCTCGATGTGGCGGATGGTCCCCAAGCGCGCCGTGTCGGGAGCCATCAGCTGGGGCGTGAGCCTCGGGATTCCAGCGCCGCTGCGCACGCTCATGCTGTCCCGCTTCGCGCGGATCTACGGCATCGACGTCACCGAAGCCGAGAAGCCGATCAGCGAATACGCAGGCTTCGATGAGTTCTTCACGCGCAAATTGCGACCTGGAGCCCGCCCGATTGACGAGCTGCCTGGCCGCGTCATTTCCCCCGCCGACGGGACCATCGTCGAGTGCGGGGTGGCGACCGCGGGCAAATTGATTCAGGCGAAGGGGAGCCAGTTCGACCTCGCCAGCCTGCTCGACGACGCGCCGGCGGCACGGCGGCTGGAGGGGGGCGCCTACCTCATCACGTACCTCTCGCCCAAGGACTACCACCGCGTGCATTCGCCTGTGGGCGGGCGGGTCGTCGGCTGGCGACACGTTCCCGGGAAGCTGTTTTCGGTCGGCGCCGCGAGCATCCGGTGCGAGCCCGAGCTCTTCGTTCGCAACGAACGTTTCATCACCCTGATCGAGATGGACGGTGGCGGTCTGGTGGCGGTGGTGATGGTCGCGGCGGTGGGCGTCGGGCACGTGACCGTTTCGTACGACCCGGAGGTCGCGACGCATCGGCCGGAGTTCTTCCGGGCGGCCCTTCGCCATCGTCAGTACGACGATCCGAAGCCGATCCGCCGCGGTGAGGAGCTGGGAATCTTTCATCTCGGTTCGACCACCATCGTGGTGTTCGAGCCCGGCCGCGTCGAGCTCGACGCTCTGACGGCCGGCGCGTCCGTGAAGATGGGCGTCGGCATCGGTCGGGTGGCGACAACGACCGGGAATCCCCGAGGCTGAAGCCCGGTGTCGAAGGCCCACGACGACCCTTCGCGCGCATCGAAAGACCCCACGCATGGGGCTGCGAAGGCCGTCGGCGGCGATGCCAAGAAGGTGGTGGCTGACGGCGCGACGCCGCGACGGGCCCGTTCGGCTGGGCCGCGCGAGCGCAGCGGCCCGATCGGGATCAGCTCCGGAGATTTCTCGACGCCGCTGGTGCGCAAACGGACGACGACACAGCCGCGCGGCGTTCCGGTCGTGGGTGGCAAGCCGCCAGCGTCCTCACTGGATGAGCCGGTGAGCGCGGCGACCGCCGACGATTCTGCCGAATTCGAGGAGCAACCGACACCCGCGCCGGAACGGACGGATATGGGCGTCGTCGGCGCGATGCCTTCGAATCCGGTCGAAGCGATCCCGGTCGCGATGCCCGTGCGCCCGCCGCCTCCGCCGCTGCCGGGCGACGACGACCCGTTTGCGGGCGGCGCGCCTGCCCGGGTGGACATCGATGCGGAGGCGGCCGCTCTGGCGGCCGAGGCAGCGGCGGTGCGGGCCCTCGATTCGGGCCCGCTGACGCCGCCGCCGGAGGTTCTGTCATCGGCGTCGTCGCCGTCAGTGGTCGAGGCGACCTCGCACCCGCCGACACCGCCGCCGGAAATCGTGGCTACACCGCGGACGCCTCCGCCCGAGGTGATGAGGACGCGGACGCCGCGACCCGACACCACCACGCCGCGCACCCCGCCTCCCGACATCACGGCGACGCGGACGCCGCCTCCCGAGCCTGTTGCAAAGGCGCAGACGCCGCCTCCCGACATCACGGTCACGCGCGAGCCACCGCCCGACCTCGTGGCGGCGACGCGGACGCCCGCGCCAGATGTCGCTGTCGTTCGCACGCCGGCGCCGCGCGTGTCCGATGACTACTCGAGCCCGATTGCCGCCGCCGCTGCCGCCGCCGCATCCGAGGCCGAGCAGGTCACGCCGCCACCTGAGCTAAAGCCGGAGCCCGAGCGGGCCGCGGAGCCCGAGCCCGAAACGGACGGAGGTGCCTTGCCAACCCTGGCGATGCAGGCCAACGCCGGCCTCGCGACCCTGCCTGCGGTAGCGCTGACCGATGCCGAAGGACTCGAAGCAGGGATTGAATCCGCCGCGGACGCGGAGGTCTACGGCGACGAGCACGTCGAGATGGTGGACGGCGACGCAGATGTGGCTGCGGCCGAGGACGGCGCGGACCTCGGCCCAGCCGCCCAGGCCAAGTCGTTGCGGACCCCGACGCTGAAGAACGCGGCACCGCCCCCGATCCCAGGCAGCCACCTCCGCACCCCCGGTCCCGAACTGTTGACGGCCCGCGCGCAACCGATCGACGGAAGTGCCGACGGGCCGCTGCCCCCGATCCTGCCCGAGGCCCTGGCGCAGCGCCCGCGTCGGCCGAAGCGTTCCAAGCCCTGGTTCGAAGAGGTGTTCGACGAGGACTACCTGCGCACATTGCCGTTCATGCGCGCGGATCAGACCCTTCGCGAGGTCGAGTTCATATCGGATGCGCTTCGCATCGGTGCCGGCGCGGAAATCCTGGATATCGCTTGCGGCTACGGCCGCCACGCCATCGAGCTCGTGCAGCGCGGCTACAACGTGACCGGCCTGGATTTGTCGTTGCCGCTGCTGCTTCGCGCCGCCGACGAATCCAAACGGCGTGCGCTTTCGGTGAACTTCGTCCACGCCGACATGCGTGAAATGGCTTTCGAAAAGCAGTTCGATGGGGCGTATTCGATGCTGACGTCGTTCGGCTACTTCGATGAAGACACCAACCTTCGGGTGGCGGAACGCATCGGACGCGCCCTCAAACCGGGCGCGCGCTTCCTGCTCGACGTGGTGAACCGCGACTACGTCGTCTCGGATCTGCCGGTGCGCGTCTGGTGGGAAGGAACGGGCTGCGTCGTGCTGGAAGAGGTCGACTTCAACTTCCACACCAGCCGGATCGTCACCCATCGTTCGATCGTTTTCGAGGATGGTCGACAACTGGAGCAGGAGATTTCGGTGCGTGCCTACAGCCTGCACGAGATCGGGCGACTGCTCCGGCAGGCTGGCTTCCGTGTGATGGACGTCTCAGGTGGGCTGAACACCCGTGGTCAGTTCTTCGGGAACGTCTCGCGCAGCCTCCTGATCGTGGCCGAGAAGCGCGACTCCGACGTAGCCCAGCCGCTGTAACGCGCCGCGCCGAGGAGGCTGTTTACCCGTCGGCATCTTGCCGGGTCCAACCGGCCGCCCCTTGTCTCCACGGCGGCGCTTGCCATGTTCGAGCCGAACCTCCCGCCCCCTGCAACCAAAGAGCGGGATCAAGCATCGAAGTCTACGAGACGTGCAGCGGTCAAACCCGGAATATTTACCTATCGAGGCTCGTATATCCCTCAAGAGCCAAGGACAGACGCCGGACCGCGGCGACGGCTCGATGGAGAATCCCCAAAAATGGACGCGAGCAGGGCAAAGGCAAGGTTGACTCGGAAATCTCGACCGTCGGAAGGCGGACGTGGCGCTAAGGCTGCGCGTCCTGTCCATCCGGCGAAGGGAATGTCAGGCCGTTTGCCGCGTGTGGTCAAGGCGCGCGCGGGACGGCCGCCAATTCCCGCGAATGACACGCTGCCGTTGCCCGCCGACGAGATGGGTCTTCCGCTGCCCGAGGTGGAGGTCGAGGTCGCCGCTGCAGCGGGCCCGGCGCCCGAGGTCGAGGAAGCCGCCGAGGGCGAGGCGACTGAAGCCGCCCTGGCTGCCGGGGACACTCCGGAAGCCCAGGAATCGAGCGACGACGATGACGACGCGGAGGAAGAGGCGACCGTCGAGCGCAAGAAGGGTGACGACGAGCCGGCGAGCTTCCTCGCGATGTACTTCCGGGACATGGCCGAACTCGACGTTCTGCGTCCTGAGCAGGAGTTCGAAACAGCACGCAACATCGAACAGATGGAGCTCGATCTCTGGCGCACTGTGGTCGGATTCGCACCCGGAACCAGCTGGATTCTCGACATCGTCGAGCGCGAGCTCGGCAAGCCGTTGCCTGAGGCGAAGCTACACCGCGCCGCTGCGGAGCGCGCTCGTCGCAAGTCGTCGATTCAGGCGCGGAGCCGCTTCGAGAAAGCAGGCGCGCAGCTTGCGATAAAGCTGCGGCTCCTCGACATCGACCGCATCTTCGTCGATGCGGCGCTAACCGAGATTCAGCGCGTCGGTCGTGCGACGAAGGGCCTGCCGATTGAGGGCACGATCCCGTTCTCGACCGCGACGAAGGCGTTTGCGGATTACGTGCGGACGGTCGGCATCAAGGCGTTTCGCCTGAAGGCCGCAAAGAACGAGTTCGTCAAGGCGAACCTCCGCCTCGTCGTCTCGATCGCGCGTCGGTTCAACCACGGCCGCTTGCCGCTTGCGGACCTGATCCAGGAGGGAAACATCGGTCTGATGAAGGCTGTGGAGCGCTACGACTACCACCGCGGTTTTCGCTTCTCGACCTACGCGAGCTGGTGGATTCGGCATGCGATCAGTCGGGCGCTTGCCGACAAGGGACGTGCGGTCCGCCTGCCTGTCCACATGATCGATGCGTATCACCGCATCGCAAAGTCCCAGCGCGAGCTGCAGTCGAAGCTTGAGCGGCCGCCCACGACGCAGGAGATCGCCGCGGCGACGGGGATCGAGGCCGAGAAGCTCGAGAAGATGAAGACCTTCCTTTCCGAAACGCCGGTGTCGTTGGATCGGCCGATCTCGGACGAGGATGGCCGGCGTTTGATCGACGTGCTCGTCGACCCGAACGAGGGCCCAGCGGTGCCCGAGCAGATGGCATCGAGCGAGACGCAGACCGAAATGCTCAGGCTGCTGGCTTCCCTCAAGCCGATCGAGGCGGACATCCTGCGCAAGCGGTTCGGCCTGGTGAACGACAAGGAGCGGACACTCAAGGAGATCGGGGATGAGTACCGCCTCTCCCGTGAGCGCGTACGCCAGCTCCAGGAGCAGGCTCTCGGCAAGATGCGCCGGGCCATGGCCAAGCGCGAAAGCGTCTAAGCTCTTCCAAGCTGTCGGAGTCCTTGACCGATCTAGGGCCGAGGGCTATGGTCGGCTCTTCGCACGGAGGCGAACACGCATGAAACGTGTCCTCGGCATTACGATCACGATTGCGGGCTGTGCTCTCATTGCGGCCTGCACCCAAAAGGGCGGGCCGGTCAAAGTGGACTCCGTTGAGCCACCGCAGGGAACGACTGCGGGCGGAGATGAAATTTCGATCGTTGGCGGCGGTTTCCAGCCGGGCAGGACGCAGGCTGAGGTGAAGTTCGGCCGCCGGAAGGCGGAGAGCGTCACCATCGCCTCCAACAGCAAGATTCGCGTCGTGACACCGCCCAACGACAAAGGGCCCGTCGACGTCCAGGTGATGTTCGATGACGGCGCGACATTCAAAATCGCGAACGGTTTCCGCTACGTAGAACCGGCGGCGAATGAATCCGCCCGGCGGGCGTTCTTCGGCGGCCAGCAGCAGGGCGCGCCCAAAGACAAGATCGAGATCGAGAAGAAGTAGCTGTGCGGGCCGGCGGCCCGCGCAGGGGCCGCGGCTAGCGGAATTCGAGGCGGAACAGCTGCTGGCCCATCAGCATGTACGAGCCGGTGGGGATGACCCGCTCGCTGCGCAGGCGCAGAAACGTTCCGTTTGACGATCCGAGATCGGTGAGGAACACGCGCTCGTCGTGCAGTGAGATGCGCGCGTGCGTGCCCGAGACGTAGCCGTCTTCGGGGAAGAGGATGTCGCCGCGCTCACGGCCGAGCACGATCGCCTCGCCGAACAATGGAAATGCCGACCCGTCGACGTCGCGCCCAACGATCACGGACAGGCGGCCCCAGAACCCGGGGTTGGGCGTCCCCATGACCTCGGTGCCGTCCTCGAGTGCCTGCGGTGGTGAAATCACCTCGAAGCGCAGCAGTTCCTGGCCGATGCGGAAGATGTCGCCCGACTCGAGGGGCTCTTCCGTTGCGATTTTGAGGAAGACGCCGTTCAGGCTCTGCAGGTCCCGAATCGTGACGCCATTCGGGCCAATAGCGAGCTCGGCGTGCCGCGGCGACAGATACGCGTCGGCGTCGAACAGGGGCGCTTGGCCGCGGCCGATGAGGTTGTCGCCGTCGTGGATGGCATGGGACCCGCCTTCCGAACCGTCGGGGCGAATCAAGATCAGGCGCCCTCGCGGCGCCGCCGCCGCCGCCGCGGTGGCACCTGCCCCGAACATCGTGCGCGGCTGCCCGAGAGTGCCTTGCGGGCCTGATGCCGCCGCGCCGATGCGGGTCCCGCACGCGCCACAGAAGGCGAACCCGACCTGGACGGGCTTGCCGCAATTCGGACACGCGAGCTCCCCTCCCGGAGCCGGGCCACCGGTCGGCCGCGAGGGGGCGGGGGTGGTCACTGGGTGGATGCCGCCGCCGGTAGCGCGCGGCACAGCCGCTGGTCCGGCCAGAGGGTTGGGAGGCAGCTGAAACGGCACCGGGGCCGGCATTTTTGGCGAGTCATTCCAGGGAATCCCGCCCTTCGGCTTTGCCGGCCCCACCGAGTTACGGAGCTCGCCCGAGCTGACCGTGGCCGCCATCGCAGCCGGCATTCCGCCGAGCGGCGCGGGCGGCAGCACTGTCCGCGCGGTTTCGAGCGGTCCATCGCTTCCTAGACCGGCGCTGGGGGAGGGCGCCGGGGCAGGTCGGGTCAGCTCGTTTCCGCAACCGAGACAGAACTTGTAGTGGTCCTGGTTTTCTTTGCCGCAGCGGTTACAGGTGATCAAATGGACCCCCGGGGAACCTAACGCAACTAACACGCCGACGCCGCAGCGTCAACGTGTCGGGTGGCCGGTTGAGGCGTCTGGCCGTCGTCGATCGGCTCAGGTGACTTCGACGCGCAGCAGTTGCTGACCGACGAAAACATGGTCGCCGTGGTCGAGCGCGATCTCGTCGTTGATGCGCACGAACGTGCCGTTCTTCGATCCGAGATCCGAGAGCGTGACCTGGCCTTCGGGGCTGATTGCGATCTGTGCGTGGCGGCCCGAAATGAACGGGTCGTCCAGGAAGTTGACGTCGTTGCCTTCTCGCCCGATCGAGATGGTGTCGCTGCGGGAACGGTAGATCATGCCGATTTCGCCACCGCGCAACCGCTGGATCAGTTTCATTTTCGACGGCCGCTTGGGGCTGGCGTAAAAATAGGTTCCCTCCGCGTCGGGTTGCGGCCCGAGGTCAGGCGGCGACGGCTCGACCTGCAGCAGCTGCTCGCCGATGAGGAACAGCGCGCCCGGGCCGAGGATGACGGGGGCCTTGATGCGGATGAATACGCCGTTGACCGAGCCCTCGTCGAGGACGTGCAGCCGGCCCTCCCGGTAGAGGAAGTTCGCGTGCCGGGGCGACAGCAGCGGGTCGTCCGGGAACATGATTGCGCCCTCGGTGCGGCCGGCGAGGTGTTCGGTCGCGTTGAGCAGGTAGGTGACACCGTCCATGCCTTCGCCCTTGATGACCGTCAGCTTCGCCTTGCCGGCGGGCTGTGTCGCGCCGAAGAACATCGTCTTCGCCGGCCCTCCGCCAGGGGCGGGGAGGTCGATCTTCGCGCCACAGCTGC
>Ga0111539_10004359_pt1 | contig 18537 bp, 18 predicted proteins | sample RhiMethybrSRZTD1_FD_79667 | JGI IMG/M metagenome (GOLD analysis project Ga0111539, IMG submission 79667) | Populus rhizosphere microbial communities from Tennessee, USA - Rhizosphere MetaG P. TD hybrid SRZTD1 (version 2) (version 2) | ecosystem: Host-associated > Plants > Roots > Rhizosphere >... | reverse complement strand
GGACGACGCCGGGGGCGGGGCGCCCGGTTTCACCTGCTGCCAGGCCCCCAACCTGATGAACCCGGAATCGACGGCCGGAGGGCGCATCGACCTGGTGCTCTACCGTGGGCGCTTCCGCGTCAACGATATGACGGTCACGGGGACGGATCCCGCCACGGGCCGCACGCCGGGCGGGCTCTGGGCATCCGACCACTTCGGCGTGCTCGCCCACGTCGAGCTTGTGCCCTGACGGCCGGCCTGGCCGACGGGGCAAAGGCCCGCACCGTCGGGTACAATGCTGCCTGTGGGGTCGTTTACGATTCTCCTCGTCGAAGATGACTTCGACGTGAGAGAGGCCCTTGCCGAGACGCTGCGCGACGAGGGCTACGCGGTCGAATGCGCCGTTGACGGCGTGCAGGCGCTGGACTACCTGCGCGCCGGCGGGCGGCCGGGACTGATCCTGCTCGATCTCATGATGCCGCGCATGAGCGGCTCCGAGTTCCGCATGGTCCAGAAGGTCGATCCGCAGCTGGCCGATCTGCCGGTGGTGCTGATCAGCGCGGACGGCCGGATGGAGGAGAAGGCGCTCACGCTCGAAACCGACGGCGCGATCAAGAAGCCGATCGATGTCGACGAGCTGCTGTCGACGGTCGAGCGCTTCAATAGAAAAGCTTCATGAACCGGCGCAGCAGCTGCAGCGTGCGCGGCTTGTAAGGGAACGTCAGCTCGCGGCCGAGCAACGGCGACAGCCAACCGAGCAGCGGGTGGTCCTCGATGATGGTCTCCACGCGGCAGAACTGCTGCAAGCCCTCGCGGCCGTGCCGGAAGCCGGTGCCGCTGCCCTTGATGCCGCCGAGCGGCGCCTCGACGCAGAAGTAGTTCACCAGCACGTCGTTGACGCAGACGCTGCCGGCCTGCAGCCGGCGCGCGAGCGCGCGGGCGCGCCGGGCGTCGCCCGACCAGATGCTGCCCGAGAGGCCCATCGGCGAGTCGTTCGCGGCGCGCAGCGCCGCCTCCGCGTCGGGGACGCGCATCACCGGCAGGACGGGGCCGAAGGTCTCCTCGCGCATCACCGCCATCTCCGGGGTCGCGTCGGCGATCAGCGTCGGGGCGAAGAACTGCCCCGGTAGATCGGCGCGGCGCGCGCCGCCCGTGACGATGCGGCCGCCGCGCGCGCGCGCATCGGCGATGTGCTGCTGCGCCCGTTCGATCTGCGGGGCAAACGCGATGGCGCCGACGTCGATGTCGCTGGCGTCCGGCTTGCCGAGCGGGGGGGGCCCTTGGCGCAGCTGCGCGATCTCGGCGGCCGCCAGCTCGACGAAGCGATCGGCGACCGCGTCCTCGACGATCACCCGTTCGGTGCGGATGCAGACCTGGCCGCTGTTCGCGAAGCCGCTCCAGACAGCGGCGTGCGCGGCGCGCCGCAGGTCGGCGTCGGCCAGCACGATCATCGGAGACTTGCCCCCCAGCTCCAGCACGGCCGGCACCAGGCGCACGGCGGCGGCCTGGGCCACCCGCTTGCCGGTGGCGGCGCTGCCGGTGAAGAAGATCATGTCGGCCGTCGCGGTGAGCGCCGCGCCCACGTCGCCGCGTCCCGCCACCACCTGGAACACGCCGTCGGGCACGCCGGACGCGCGCGCGATATCCGCGACCCGCAGCGACGTCATCGGCGTGTGCTCGGAGGGTTTCAGCACGACCGCGTTGCCGGCCACCAGGGGCGCGATGCAGTCGGCGTAGTTGTTGAGCAGCGGCCAGTTCCACGGCCCGATCACCGCGACGACGCCGCGGGGGTGGCGAACCACACGCGCGCGCTTGTTCGTGAACACGAACGGATGGCGCAGGTCGTCGGCCAGCGCCCGGCGTCCCGCGCGCCCCGTGTAGTACCGGGTCAGCTCGAGCGTGTAGAAGAGCTCGATGCCCTCGGCCTCGTAGCGGGGCTTGCCGCTCTCGGCGGACAGGGTGTCGAGGAACGTCAGATCGTCCCGCAGCGCGCGGGCGAGCCGGCGGAGTGTGCGGGCGCGCACGGAAAATGGCAGCGCCCCCCAGGCGGGTTGGGCGGCCCGGGCGCGGGCCATGGCGGCGTCCGCCGCCTGCGCGTCGGCGGCCGGGATCGACTGGATCAGCTGGCCGGTGGCCGGGTTGGTGACACGCAGCGGTTCCATGAGCTGGTCTTCTACTACCTAAGGCACTCTCATGTAGACTGGAGACCCCCATGCAGCGTCTGTTTCGCTTGGCTTTGTTGCCCGCCTATGCGTCCCTGGTCGTCGGTTTCGGCGCCTGCGGGCGTAGCGATCTTTTCAGCGAGCGCCACAGCTCCGGCGGCGGCGGCAACATCTCGGTCGTCGGTGGCGGCGGGTCTGGCGGCGCGGGCGGCAGCGTCGATGGCCGCGGTGGCCAGGCAGGCAGCGTGGTCGGGCGCGGCGGCACCACCGGCACGGCGGGGCGCGGCGGCACCACCGGCACGGCAGGACGCGGCGGCACCACCGGCACGGCGGGGCGCGGCGGCACCACCGGTACGGCGGGACGCGGCGGCACCACCGGTACGGCGGGACGCGGCGGCACCACCGGTACGGCGGGGCGCGGCGGCACCGGCGGCGTCCCGAACACCTGCTCGACCCGACCCGAGATCTGCAACAACGGCGTCGACGACAATTGCAACAACCTCGCGGACTGCGCCGATCCGGGCTGTTTCGGCGATCCGCGCTGCGCGCCGCTCGGTCAGGAGATCTGCAACAACAACCTCGACGACGACGCGGACGGCCGCATCGACTGCGCCGATCCGGATTGCATGAGCAGCCTCTCCTGCCGGCCCACCATGGGCATGGAGATCTGCGACAACCGCGTCGACGACAACAGCAACAACCTGGTGGACTGCGCGGATCCGCAGTGCACGATGTTCCCGGGCTGTCTCGCCGCGTCGTGCACGGCCGACGTCGACTTCGGGACGATCGCGACCCACGGCGCCAACGTGTCGCGCGACATGAGCACGACGGGCGGGGGCAGGGGTTACGCCACCTGCGCGCCCTCCGGCGGTGTCGGCCGGGTCGGCCGGTTCCAGCTGGACGCGACGGCGGACGTCCGCCTCGACTTCAAGCAGGGCTCGGCCAGCGCGCACGCCATCGGCCTCTTCCGCGCCGGCGCGAGCCAGAGCTGCGACCGCAATCCCGTCGACTGCGTGAACGCGATGGACAATCCGTTCGCGACGAAGACGTTCCCGGCGCTGCCGCCCGGCGTCTACTGGATTATCGTCGAGGCGTATCCGAACCTGCCGGGCCTCGCGTCCGTGACGCTGTCGACCGGCTCGGTCGTGACGCCGGAGATCTGCGCGAACGGCAAGGACGACGATGGCAACGGCCTGTTTGATTGCCAGGATGCGGCCTGCAGCAACCATGCGTCCTGCATCGGGACCCAATGCGTCCCCGACCTCAACGTCGGCACGCTGGTCGTCAACGGCCCGGCGCGCTCGGTGACGGTCGATACCCGCACCGCGACCGACGACTATTCGCCGACGTGCGCGGCGGGCGTCCCCGGCGGCGACACCGCCATCGAGTTCACGCTGGCCGAGACCGCGGGGCTGGAGGTCGAGTTCCAGCAGACCGGCCGCAGTCTCTTCTCGGTTTTCCGCTTCCCCGCGCCGGGGCTCGCCTGCGATGCGGACCAGGTGCGGTGCTCGTACCAGGACGACGCCCGGAACGCGGTCGCGTTCCTCAGCCTGCCCGCGGGACGTTACGTGTTCATCGTCAAGGCGCAGAGCACCTCCCTGGCCGGCACGGTCAATTTGCGGATGTCGGCGTTCGGCCTTCGCCCCTTCGAGATCTGCGGCAACAACATCGACGACGACAACGACGGGCTGGCCGACTGCGACGATCCGGAGTGCTTCGGGCTGGCGATCTGTCCAGAGCCGTCCTGCACCAAGTTCCAGGACCTCGGGAACTTCTCGTGGGGAACGCGGCAGACGGTCATGGTCGATACGCGCGTTGACGGCGTGACGCTGTGGCCGACGTCGTGCAGCCGCGGCACGGGCAAGGAGAAGGTGCTGCGGGTCAACCTGCTGCAGCCGATGAGCCTCGGCTTCGACTGCATGGACGGCGGGTCGCACGTGTTCGCGGTCGCGCGGCAACTCCAGCCGCTCGACGCCTGCAACGCCAACCAGCTGGTGTGCGTCGATCCCACCGTGCTGCCGTTTGGTTGCGGCTACTCGCTGCCCAATCTGCAGCCCGGGCAGTACAACGTGCTCGTCCAGGCGTTCCAGGCGGGCAGCGAGGGGCCGGTGACTCTGACGCTGAGCGGGATCCAGGAGATCCTCCGGGAGATCTGCGACAACGGCATCGACGACGACAAGGACGGCGCCACCGACTGCTCCGATCGCAAGTGCGTCACCGAAACGACCTGCAGGAAGTTTGCCTGCCGCCCCGAGCAGATGGCGGGGATCCTGCCCCTGGACGGCTCGCTGATCTCGCTGGTCGTGCAGACGGCGGCAGCCGGCGACGATCAGACGCGGACGTCGTGCGCGAGCGCGTCCGGTGGCCAGGACGGCGTCATCGACTTCCAGGTTCCGGCGGTGGCCAACGTGTCGATGCAGTGGGCGCAGGTCGGCGACCACGACTTTGCGCTGTACGACGACGAGGGCATGTTGCTCGCGTGCGACGCGGGGACGCCGCGCGGGTGCGTGGCGTCGGCCGGCGTGGCGACCGGCACGCACGTGTTCCCGGCGCTGCCGCCCGGCTGCTACCACCTGGTCGTGGACGCCGACCGGCCCGGGAAAGAGGGTGGGGTGGTGCTGCAGCTATCGGCCGTCGCGACGCCGATGCCCTAGTGCCTCGCCACAGATGTTTTGATCGGTTGGCACACCCTAGGCCTCGGACCTCAGGCCTCGGGCTTCTGGCTCCGGATCCGGACCTGAGGCCCGAAGTCCGACGTCTGAGGTCCTTTGGATCGAACCAGTCATCTTCACTGTGGCGAGGTACGAGTGTCCTAGTGTCCTGACCGCGCGACGTTTGCTGTTCAGCGCGCCATCGCCTGCTGAAACGCGGGCGTCGCGAACTGGGCGCGGGCGTGCGCCGCCAGATCGGCGAGCGCGTAGGTGAACGTGCCGGCCGCCGGGCCGCCAGGGGGCGGCGCCATCGCCGGCGGGGTCTCGGCCAGATGCCCGGGCTCGCCGCTACCGCTCGTGACGGTGGCGCCCCAGCGCTCGCGGCCCGACGGGTCGAAGAGCTGGTAGTGGACGACGACGTGGGTGCCGGAGCCGCTGACGTAGTCCTCCCAGAACTCGAGCACCGTGGCGACCAGCCTGGATTGACCGGAGGTCGCTCCGATCCCGAGCTGCCCCATCGCGTCGGCGGTCGCCGTCCACACGCTGCGCGCGACAGAATTTTCGGCGACGCGCACGCGCCTCGGGATCCCGAACTTGCCAGGGACCCAGCCGGCGCGGGTCGAATCGATCCCGCCCCGCGACAGCGGCCGCTGGTCGAACACCTGGAGGTACAGCCAGGCGTGGAACGCCGGGGCCGGCGGGCTGGTCGGGATGTATTGCACGGCCGACGTGCGGTGCCGACAGGCGACGCCGGCGACGGCGAGCATGACGATCAGGACCGACCGACCGACCAGCCGCATGGACCGGCGCCTTCAGCGCACCTGGACGCTGGTGCTGCTGAACAGCAGCGGCAAGCCGACGCCCTCCAGCACCGCCGCGACCGCGAAGAAGAACAGCCCGACGTTGCGGGCGACGTCGTTGGCGCCGCTGTCGTAGGGGCTGCTGCTGTACGTGCTGTCGTTGGCGAGCGACCAGAACAGCAAGCCATAGGCCCCGGCGACCAGGCCGCCGATCGACAAGCCGAGGCCGACGTAGCGCTTGACCTTGGAGCCGACGCTCGCGTCGACGTAGACGTCGCCGGCGGCGCGCGGAAGCGGAAACGGGTCGGACGCGATCGCAGTGCCCCCGCCGACGCGGTAAAGCGCCGACGGATCCACCGTGGTGCCGCAGGGCGCGAGGCAGACGTCGCGCCAGCGAAGCAGCGTCTGCTGCTGCAGCCGCACGTTCGGATTGTCCGCCCGCAGGATCACGCGCGGGCCCATGACGGGCGGCGGTTGGTAGTAGGTGGGTGGCGGCGGCCAGGTCGCCTGGGCGTGTGCGGTGCCCCCCACCAGCAACTGTGTCGCGGCAGCCAGCGCGACGATGACACCCCACCGTTTCATCACGGCGAAAGCCTAACTCCGGTTTTGGCCCCTGGTAAAGCGGGACGGCCCGGTCCGGGCTGCGGTACAGTCCCGGGTCAGGAGACGACGAATGACGCGGCTGGCGATGGTGGCAGCGGTTCTGGCGATGCTGGCGGCGGCCTGCAGCGGCCGTGTCAGCAGCGATGACGCTGGTGGCGGGGCCGGCGGCGGTGGCGTTGGTACCGGCGGCGGCGGTGGTAGCGGTGGCGGCGGCGGTGTCGGCGCGACTGGGCTCGATCGCAGCAAGCCGATTTCGTCCGTGACCGAGGCCGAGAAGGACACGCTGTGCGACTGGTTTGCGCCGATGGTCGGCGGTTACGGGTCGACGCCGGCTTGCGCCCTGGCGCTGATCACCGCGCCGCCGGACAAGGCGACCTGCATCGCCGAGTTCCCCGCCTGCGCGGCGACGATCGGCCAGTTCGAGGACTGCATGATGGCGATCGTCACGGCGCAGACCCTCTGCACGCAGAACGCGATCACCGCCGCCCAGACCAGGCTGGAGTGCATCGCGGTCGGCGCGGCCGGCTGCTTCCCTCCCTGACGCCCGCGATCCGTGAGCCGCACGCGGCGTCGGCCGTGTCCGATCCGGCTCGACGCGCGCCCCGACGGTGCCGGGACGTCGGCGGCGATCGCTGGTAGACTTTCCGCCGTGAAACGCAAGCTGCGCATCCTGGTCGCGAAGGCCGGGCTCGACGGGCACGACCGTGGTGCCAAGGTCGTGGCCCGGGCGCTGGCCGACGCCGGTTACGAGGTCATCTACAGCGGCCTGCACCAGACGGCCGAGATGATCGCCGCCGCGGCTCAGCAGGAATCGGTCGACGCGGTCGGGCTGTCGATGATGTCAGGGGCACACATGACCCACTTCCCGGCGGTGATGGACGCGCTCGCCGCGCGCGGTGCGCGCGACGTCGTCGTGTTCGGCGGTGGCATCGTCCCCGACGAGGACGCGGCGGCGCTGAAGAAGCTGGGGGTCGCCGCGATCTTCACGCCCGGCACGTCGACCCAGCAGATCGTGGACTGGATCGAGCGCGTGCTGCGGCCGCGGGTCGAGGGAGCGGCGGCGTGACGCGCGGGTTCGCCGTCGTCGCGCTGGTCGCCATCGCCGTCGCCCCGCCGCGGGCGCGCGCCAACGCGCGCGTCGAGACCGAGGAGGCGCGCGTCGCCGACATCCTGCAATCGGCGCTGGTCAAACACGGCGGCGAGGTCAACCGCTGCTTCGAGAAGGCGCTGGCCGATACCCTCGACGTGGCGGGAAAGATCGAGCTGGCCGTCGACGTCGGCGCGGGCGGCCGCGTCGTCAAGGCCGAGCCGGCGAGCGACGGCGTCAAGTCGCCCGTGCTGCTCGCCTGTCTGTGCGAAAGCGCCGCGACCTGGACGCTGGCCGGCATCGATCCCGGGAGCACCGTGATCGTGCCGCTCGCGTTCGAGGGGCAGGCCGCGCAGTTCTCCATCAAGGCCAAGGACGCCCCCGATCGCGGCTTTCCCCCGCCGTCCGGAAAGAAGGCGGGCGCGGCCGCGCCCACGCCGCTGTTCTCCGTGAAGCTGCTGGTCGACGAGGCGACGATGCGAGCGCAGAAGGCGGCGCTCACGCAGCTCACCATCGGGCCCGCCAACCGGATCGCGACGCACAAGCATCCGGGGGCGGAGGTGCTCTACGTGCTCAAGGGCCACGCCCGGATCCTGGGTCCGGCCGGTGTCGCGCCCGAGAAGCTCGACGAAGGCATGGCGATTTTGATTCCAGCCGGCATGCCGCACGCGATCGAGAACATGGGGCGGACGTCGTCCGCTGTGCTGCTCGACGTGTTCGCGCCGATGGGTCCCGAGCGCGTCTACCGCGACCCGAAGGACGAGGCGGGGCGCGCCGCGTTCGAGGTGATCCGCGGTGCGCCGCCGCCGGCACCCGCGGGTGCGAAGTTCACCGTCACCGCCGCGTCGGGCGCTGACACGCTGCCGGTGTTCGCGGGCAAGGGGAAGATCAAGCCGCTGCTCGAGCCTGCCAAGACGGGCAATAATGCGCTCTACGTGGGCCTCCTGGAGGCGCAGCCGGGCGCGGAGGTGCCGCGCAACAGCCACCCCGGGTCGGCGGAGATCCTGTACGTGCTGTCGGGCAGCGGCGAGGTCACGATAGGCAGCGAGAAGATCGCGTTCGGGGCTGAAGAGGCGATCCACGTCCCCGACGGCCAGCCGCACGCCGCCAGGTTCACCGGCCCGGACAAGACGGTGATGCTGCAGGTGTTCGCGCCGGCTGGTCCCGAAGAGCGCTACCGTGCCCCGCAGCCGCCCGCGGGCGGCGCCAAGACCAAGCCTGCGAAGGCCAAATAACAGACCAAGTGACGAGACCATGATCGATTTCGAGCTGTCCGAGGAGCAACGGGTCCTGCAGGCCTCCGTGCGCGAGATGTGCGAGCGCCTGATCGTCCCCAACGCGCGCCGCTGGGACGAGGAGGAGCGTTTCCCGCACGAGATTGTCCCGGCGCTCGGCGAGATGGGCCTGCTGGGGATGCAGATCCCGGAGGCCTACGGGGGCGCGGGGATGAAGTTCCATGACTACGTCATCGCGCTGGAGGAGGTCGCGCGCGCCGACGCGTCTGTCGGGCTGACGATGGCGTCGCATAACTCGCTGTGCACCGGGCACATCTACCTGGCTGCCAACGACGCGCAGAAGCAGAAGTACCTGCCGCGGCTCGCGAGCGGCAAGGCGCTGGGCGCCTGGGGGCTGACCGAGCCTGGCTCCGGATCGGATGCCGGCGCGGCGCGCACGCGCGCGGTGCGCAAGGGGACGGCAAACGGGGATCGGTGGGTCATCAACGGCACCAAGACCTTCATCACCCAGGGCTCGGTGGGCGAGATCTTCGTCATTCTCGCCTCGACCAGCCCCGAGAAGAAGGCCAAGGGGCTGACCGCGTTCATCATCGAGCGTGGGACGCCCGGCTTCCGCACCGGGAAGAAGATCGAGAAGATGGGGCTGCACGCGTCGGACACGACCGAGCTGGTGCTGGAGGAGGTCGAGGTCGGCGACGAGCAGCGGCTGGGCGAGATCGACCACGGCTTCTTCGACACGCTGCGGATCCTCGACAAGGGGCGCATCGGCATCGGCGCCTGGTCGATCGGCATCGGCCGCGCTGCGTTCGAGGCGGCGCGCCGCTACGCCAAGGAGCGCGTCCAGTTCGACAAACCGATCGCCGAGTTCCAGGCGATCGCGCACATGCTGGCCGACATGGCCACCGAGCTGGACGCGGCGCGCCTGCTGGTCTGGCGGGCGGCGTGGATGCAGGACCAGGGGCGGCGCACCACCGCGGAATCGTCGATCGCGAAGTATTACGCCGCGCGCGCCACCATGCGCGCGTGCAACGCCGCGGTGCAGATTCACGGCGGCTACGGTTACACGCGCGAGTTCGACGTCGAACGTTATCTGCGCGACGCCAAGCTGGCCGAGATCGGCGAGGGGACCAACGAGGTCCAGAAGATGGTCATCGCGCGCGAGCTGCTGCGGGCCGCCGCGGAAACCGGCACCACCGCCGCCAGCGGCACCACCGGATAGTCGGTGGCGGTTATCGGCGCCGACGTCGCTGACAGGGTGCGGGCGGGCGATCTGGTCGCGGCGGCGGCGCTGATGCGCGCGCTGGATGACGACCTGCCCGGCGCGCGCGCGGCGCTGCGGGCCGTCTACCCGCACGGCGGCCACGCGTTCATCGTGGGCGTGACAGGCGCGCCGGGCGTGGGCAAGTCGACGCTGGTCGACGCGCTGGTGGCGGCGGCGCGCGCGCGCAGCGAGCGGGTCGCGGTCGTCGCCGTCGATCCGTCCAGCCCGTTTTCGGGCGGCGCGCTGCTGGGCGATCGCGTGCGCATGCAGCGCCACGCCACTGACGACGGCGTCTTCATCCGCTCGCTGGCGACGCGCGGGCAGCAGGGCGGGTTGTCGCGCTCGACCACAGCTGCCGTCGCGGTGCTGGACGCCGCCGGTTTTCCCCTGGTGTTCATCGAGACCGTAGGGGCAGGGCAGGCGGAGATCGACGTCGCCGACGCGGCCGACGCCGTCGTCGTCGTGACGGCGCCCGGTCTGGGCGACGAGGTGCAGGCGCTCAAGGCGGGGCTGCTCGAGATCGCGGACGTTCTGGTGGTGAACAAGGGCGATCGCGACGGCGCCGACCGCGCCATGGCCGATCTGACCACGATGCTGGCGCTGGCGTCGCGCCCGTCGCGCCCCGGGGAGCCGCCGCGCGCCGCGCCCGCGTTGATCCGCGCGTCGGCGACGGGCGGCAACGGTGTCGCGGACATCATGGCGGCGATCGATGCGCTGCGGGCCGCGCCGGCGGACGAGCGCGCCGCGCGCCGGCGCAGGCAGGCGGTGCGTCAGATCACGGCGCTGGTGGGCGAGCAGGCGCGCGCCGCGGCCAGCGCCGCGATTGGCACCGAGGGCGCGCCCGGGCCGTTCGCGTCGACGGTGGAGGAGGTGGCCGCGCGAAAGCTCGATCCGTGGAGCGCCGCAGAGGCACTAACCGGCAAGACGAGGTGAAGTGATACTATGGAACCATGCCCAGACTAGTCGTTGCGTCGATCCTGGCCCTCTGCATCAGCGGATGTGGGTTGATCTCCTCGGACGTCACCGAGACGAGCTTCGACCTGCCGCCGCGCATGTACAGCTTCGACGCATCGACGTTCAACGCCCCCGCCGGCATCACCAGCGAGGTCGTGTGCGGTGTGGCGCCCGTGGCTGACTGCTGCAACCCGACGCCGCCGCTTCCGGCGCCCGACTGTTCGGCCACGCCGCTGACGTGCGAACAGAACGAGAACGGGATGATGGTCTGCACGGCGACGGTGCAGGTCACGCAGGGCTCGATGATCAACCTCGGTCAGGAGGTGCCGCAGCTGTCCGGGTTCACCGGCGTCGTCAACATCAAGATCAAGCGTATCGGCTACACGGTCACCACCAACACGCTGAACATCGACCTTCCCGACGTCGTCCTCTACCTCGCGGCGCAGGGCGTGACGGATCCGGCCGACCCGAGCGCGAGGAAGTTCGGCACGGTGCCCGCGATTCTGGCGGGGACGACGGCCGTGGGTGACGTGATCCTCGAAGGCAACGCGGGCGAGGTGTTCAATTCGTTCGCGCAGAACCTCGCGACGCCCTTCAACGTCATCGCCGCGACGACGCTGCGGGTGACGCGGTCGCCGACCGGCAGGATCGACATGACGATCAGCGGCAAGCTGGCCGCGTCGCTCTAGGGCCGCACGGAGGCGGTCCAGAGCGGCCTTCCCTCACCCCGACGGCTACCCACGCTGCTGCAAGCGGGAGAGGGAGAAGGATCAGATCCGGTCCCCTCGCCCCGCGAAGCGGGGAGAGGGTTAGGGAGAGGGGTCTGCGGTCTGGCGCGGGCCGCTACGCACTCGCGCGCGCGTTGGCGGGCGTGGTCGTCGCGTCGGCGTCGCTGTCGCCCGTCGTGACGTTGGTGGTCTCCGGGGCCGCGACCTCGGTCTCCGTGGTGACCGGGGCGCGCTTGGCGCCCGCCCGCGGCGCCGTCGTGCGGCCGGCGTCCACGCGTTCCTTCAGCTCCTTGCCCACCTTGAAGAATGGCAAGCGCTTGGGACGTACGGCGACCGCGCTACCCGTGCGCGGGTTCCGCCCGTCGTAGCCGCGATAGCTGCGCAGCTCGAAGCTGCCGAAGCCGCGAATCTCGATTCGCTCGCCACGTTTCAGAGCCGCTTCCAGCGCATCGAATATTACGTGTACGAGAAGCTCCGCGCGCCCCTTGGGCAGCTTCTGCGTTTCGCATAACACGTCGATGAGATCCGACTTCGTCATCGTCGTCCACCCTCGGTCCAGTGTTGCGAGCCGGCTCCGCTACCGACACCGCCGACGCCGCTACTTGAACAGCGAACAACGGTAACTCTACGGCCCCGGCGGTGCAATCCCAAATCACCGCGGCGTAAACAACTGATCACGAGGGGTGGTATTCCCCAAAAATGTTGCGCAACACGTCGGCGATCTCACCGACTGTGGCACGGGTCTTGACGGCGGCCAGGATGGCCGGGACCAGGTTGTCGGTTCCGCGCGCGGCCTGTGCGAGCGCGTCCAGGGCGGCGCGCGTCTTGCTTCCGTCGCGACGGGTCCGTACGCCGGCGAGACGCGCGATCTGCGCTGCTTCGAACGCTGGATCCAGCCGGTGCAGCGGCGGCGGCCCGCCGTGAGCCGTCTCGTCGGCGTAACGGTTCACGCCCACGATCACGCGCTCGCCGGCTTCGACCAAGCGCTGATGTTCCACGGCGCGACGCTCGATCTCCTGCTGCGGGTAGCCGGACTCGATCGCGGCCAGCATGCCGCCGCGGCGATCGATCTCCGCGATCAGGGCGGCGGCGCGCGCCTCGATCTCCGACGTCAGCGCCTCGACGGCGTACGAGCCGCCGACAGGATCCACGACGCTGGCGACGCCGGTCTCGTCGGCCAGGATCTGCTGCGTGCGCAGGGCGAGGCGCGCCGACGCCTCCGTCGGCAGCGCCAGCGCCTCGTCGTAGCCGTTCGTATGGAGCGACTGCGCGCCGCCCAGCACGGCGGCCAGCGCCTCGATCGTCGTGCGCACGACGTTGTTGAGCGGTTGCTCCGCCGTCAGCGTCGAGCCCGCGGTCTGCGCGTGAAACCGGAGCATCTGCGCGCGCGGGTCTTTTGCGCCGAAGCGATCGTGCATGATCCGTGCCCACAGCCGGCGCGCGGCGCGGAACTTCGCGATCTCCTCCAGCAGGTTGGCGTGCGCGTTGAAGAAGAACGACAGCCGGGGCGCGAAGGCGTCGACCGTCAGTCCCGCGGCGAGCGCGGCCTCGACGTAGGCGATGCCGTCGGCGAGCGTGAACGCCACCTCCTGGACGGCGTCGCTGCCGGCCTCGCGGATGTGATAGCCGCTGATGCTGATGGTGTTCCAGCGCGGCACCTCCGTCTGACAGAACGCGAACGTGTCCGCGCACAGGCGCAGCGATGGGCCGGGCGGGTAGATGTACGTCCCGCGCGCGATGTACTCCTTCAGGATGTCGTTCTGGATTGTCCCGGACAGCGCGCCGCGCGGGATGCCACGTTCGTCGGCGACACCGATCGTGAGCGCAAGCAGCGTCGCCGCGGTCGCGTTGATCGTCATCGACACCGACACCTCGCCCAGCGGGATGCCGTCGAGCAGGACGTGCATGTCCTCGATCGACGAGATCGCCACGCCCGTGCGTCCGACCTCGCCGCGCGCCAGCGGGTGATCGGAATCGCGGCCCATCTGGGTGGGCAGGTCGAACGCCACCGACAGCCCCGTCTGTCCGGAGGCCAGCAGGAACTTGTAGCGCCGGTTGGACTCCTCGGCGTTCCCGAACCCGGCGTACTGCCGCATCGTCCACGGCTTGCCCCGGTACATGGTGGCGTGAATCCCGCGCGTGTACGGAAACGCGCCGGGCTGGCCCAGGTCGCGCGCCGGGTCGAACGGGGGCTTGCGCGCCGCCAGGCTGTCCGGGTCGTAGACCGGCGCCAGGGGGATGCCGGACGACGTTTCGAAGGGGTCGCGCGGGTCGCTCACGCCGTCGCGATCTCGGGGACGTCGCCGCGCACGATCAGCTTGGGCCCCGTCTTGCTCTGGATCTCCTCGACGGACACGCCGGGCGCGCGTTCGCGCAGCTCGAGCCCGGACGGCGTCACGTCCAGGACGGCGAGGTCGGTGATGATCCGGTGCACGGCGCCCACCGCGGTCAGCGGCAGCGTGCAGCGCGGAAGAATCTTCTTCTCGTCACCCTTGGCCACGTGCTCCATCATGACGATCACGCGCTTGGCCGCCGCGACCAGATCCATCGCGCCGCCCATTCCCTTGATCATCTTGCCCGGGATCATCCAGTTCGCGAGGTCGCCGTTCTCCGCGACCTGCATCGCGCCCAGGATCGCGCAGTCGATGTGGCCGCCGCGGATCATCGCGAACGAATCGGCCGACGAGAAATAAGCGCTGCCCGGCACCTCGGTGATGGTCTGCTTGCCGGCGTTGATCAGGTCCGGATCCTCGTCGCCCTCGTAGGGGAACGGCCCGATGCCGAGCAGCCCGTTCTCCGACTGCAGCACGATGTGGGTGCCGGCCGGGATGAAGTTCGCCACCAGCGTCGGCATGCCGATTCCGAGATTGACGTACATCCCGTCCGACAGCTCGCGGGCGGCGCGCTTCGCGACCTGATCACGTGTCAGCGTCGGCATCGCTAGGCGCTCCTCTTGCGCACGGTGCGCTGTTCGATCGGTTTCTCGAACTTGGCGCCCTTGAGGATGCGCTGCACGTAGATGCCGGGCGAGTGCACGCCGTCTGGTTCCAGCTCTCCCGGCTCGACCAGGATCTCGACCTCGGCGATGGTCGTCTTCCCGGCGGCCGCCATCATCGGATTGAAGTTGCGCGTCGTCTTTCGGTAGACGAGGTTCCCGAAGCGGTCGCCCTTCCACGCCTTGACCAGGGAGAAGTCGGCGTGCAGGGCGGTCTCGAGCACATAGTTGCGCCCGTCGAACTTGCGCGTCTCCTTGCCCTCCGCGACAATCGTCCCGTAGCCGGTCGCCGTGTAAAAAGCGGGTATGCCGGCGCCGCCCGCGCGGATCCGTTCGGCCAGCGTCCCCTGGGGGTTGAGCTCGACCTCCAGCTTGCCGTCCAGGTAAAGGCGCTCGAACGTCTTGTTCTCGCCCACGTAGCTGGAGATCATTTTCTTCACCTGCCCGTTGGCGAGCAGGATCCCCAGCCCCTTGTCGTCGATGCCGCAGTTGTTCGAGATGATGGTCAGCCCCTTGGTCCCCTTGCGCCGGATGGCGGCGATCAGGTTCTCGGGGATGCCACACAGGCCGAAGCCGCCGGCCATCAGCGTGGCGCCGTCGAACAGATCGGCTATCGCCTCGTCGGCGCTGGCAACGGTCTTGTCCATTTGGACGGGAATGATAACGCTCCCGTCGGTCGTGCGATACTCACCCCCGACCATCTCCCCATGCCGATCGTGACGTTTACGACTGATTTTGGTTCCGGCGACGGTTACGCCGGCGCGATGAAGGGCGTCGTGCTCTCGCTCGCGCCGGCGGCCCAGCTGGTGGACATCACCCACGGGGTTCCCCCGATGGACGTCGCGGCGGGCGCGGTCGCGCTGGCCCAGGCGGCGCCGCTGTTTCCGCCCGGGACGATCCACATCGCCGTCGTCGATCCCGGCGTGGGCGGCGAGCGCGCCGACATCCTGATCGAGTCCGGCGGCAGCGTGTTCGTCGGCCCCGACAACGGCGTCCTGTCGCTGGCGGCGCGGCCGCCGCGCCGGGTGTACCGCATCGAATCCTCGATGTTCCGGCGCGATCCCGTCAGCCCGACGTTCCACGGCCGCGACGTGTTCGCGCCGACGGCGGGGCGCCTGGCGGCCGGCGCGCACGCCACCGACGCGGGGCCTCTCATCGACACGATCGTCGAGCTGAGCGCGCCGCCGCTGCACAAGCAGGGCGGCGTGGTGGAGGGGCAGGTGATTCACCTGGACAGCTTCGGCAACCTGATCACCTCACTGCCGGCCGAGCTGCTGGACAGCGGGCTGGGGGCCGAGATCCTGATCGAGGTCGAGGGGACGGAAGGGCGCTTCCGGCCGGTCTTCGGGCGCACATTCTCCGACGTCCAATCGGGCGCGCTGATCGCCTACATCGGCTCCGGCGGCCAGCTGGAGATCGCGCGGCGCGACGGCTCGGCCGCGGCGCGTGTGGGGGCGGCGCGGGGGACGGCGGTGCGTGTGACCGTCGCACCGTCGTAAAAAATAGGCCGTTCGTGATCCCGGTAAGTGGCCGGCCGTCCGCTGGTGTGGGACAGTCTAGGCGGTCACGATGCGCAGTCGCCCCCTGGTTTGCACAGCGAGCTCCACCGCCATTTGGGCGGCATTCGCGGCGCTGTCGGCCGCGGGAGGCTGCACGCCGGTCGGCGACGGCGCCGGGGCAGCGAGGGGGCCGCTCTGGATCCACGGCTGCCTCGAGGGCAAGGACCGCGGCACGATCGACGCGCCCATCGACTTCGATCTGCAGCCCACGTTCTTCGCGGGCGAGCCGATCGGGGACATCTCGGGCGGGCCGCCCCAGAACCGTCTGATCATCCGCATGCAGCGCAACGGCAACGCGATCCAGATCAACGACATCCTGTACGTCGACATCCCCAATTCGTTTCAGGTCGCCCAGTGCCTGCGCGGTTCGACGAAGCCGGGCGTGCCGCCATGGGATATGGGCACCGGCACCGTCGATCCCCCCGGCGCGGTCCCCATCACGACGCCGTGGTGTGAGCAGGCCGGACCGGCGGGTGTTCCGCGCATCCACCTCGTCCCGTTTGGCCCGGTGCGTATGTCGCTCACGCCGCTCGGGACCTGTCACGTGACGGCGGTCGGGCCGACGGTCGTCGCGGTCACGGGCGTGGCGATTGACGGCTGGATCGACTTCCTCGATTTCGGCTCCGCCGTGCAACCCAACACGGCGCCCGAGCTGCGCGACGGCGTCGATGACAAGTTCCAGGTGGCCTACGACGACCGCCTGCACGCGAACTTCCACGCCGTGCTGGAGGACGACCGCGTCGTGACGGCGCTGTACAGTCTCAGGCTGCCGCCGGCGCCGAACATCGGCGGCACCCTCGACGGCTTCTTCGACTTCTATCTCCGGCGCGGTCGGTCGGGGCAGACGTTCCCGTAGATCGCGCCGTCGTGTTCAACGACCAGGTCAGCGTCGAGATCGAATCGCTGGCGTTCGGCGGCGACGCCGTCGGCCGGCAGCAGGGCGGCGAGGGCGCGCGCGCGGCGGACGACGGGCGCGCCACCTTCGTGCCGCTGGCCGCGCCCGGCGAGCGCGTGCGGGCGCGCATCGAGCGGGAGAAGGGCAAGGTCGCGTGGGGCGAGCTGACCGCGATCGAGCGGCCGGGCCCGGATCGGGTGCCGCCGCCTTGCCCGCTGTTCGGCACCTGCGGCGGCTGCCAGTGGCAACACGTGACGCTGGCCGCCCAGCACGCGGCCAAGCGCGCGATCGTCGAGCGCGCCGTGGGCCTGCCGGTGCCGGACGTCGTCGCGGCGGGGCCGCCGTTCGGCTATCGGGAGCGCGCCAAGCTGGCGGTTGGCCCGGGCGGAACGCTCGGGTTCCGGGCGCGGCGGTCGCACGACGTCGTCGATGTCCCGGCGTGTCCGCTGTTCGGCGAGGAGCTGGCGCGCGCGCTGCCGGCGCTGCGCGGGACCGCGCGCGCGCTGGCGCCCGGCGTCGAGATCGACGTGCAGGCGGGCAGCGACGGCGTCCACGTCAACGTCGCGCACGTCGATTCGACCGGCGCGGCGCACGCGCGCCGGGAGATCGACAGGCTGGAGGCGGCGGGCGTCGTCGGGCTGGCGCTGGCAGCCAAGCCGACGCTGGGGCGCCCGGACGTCGACGTCGCCGAGCCGGGGACACCGCCGCTTCGCGTGCCCGCCGACGGCTTCGCGCAGGTGGGGCGCGCCGGCAACGCGGCGCTGGTCGCGGCGGCGATGCAGGCGGTCGGCCCGTCGCCGGGCGTCGTGCTGGAGCTGTACGCGGGCAGCGGCAACCTGACGCGCCACCTGGTGCGCGTCGCCACGGCCGTGTCGGCGTGCGACGGCGATCCGGCGGCGATCGCGCGCGGTGCGCGCAACGTGCCCGGGGCGGCCTGGTCATTGCGACCGCCGGCGGCGGGCGAGGCCGACACGGTGGTGCTGGATCCGCCGCGCGAGGGGGCGGACCGCGCGCACCTGACGGCGGCGTCGCGCGCGCGGCGCCGGATCGTCTACGTGTCGTGCGATCCGCAGACGCTGGGTCGCGACGCGCGCACGCTCCGCGCGGCCGGCTTCGAGCTGACCGGCGCCGTCGCGCTGGACCTGATGCCGCAGACGTTCCACGTCGAGGTCGTGGCGACGTTCGATCGCGCGGGCGCGACCGGCGCGAAGTGAGGGTGGGGTAGGGGGTAGGGTCGGCGCGGTGGCGAGCGACGTCAGCGGCGATGAACGGATCCGGATGCGCGAGCGGCCCGCGGGCCGCCCGGCGATGCGCCAGATCTGGCAGCACCTGGGGTTCCTGCACTGGCCGGTCGCGCGCGACGCGATCGCGCGCCTGCTGCCCCCCGGCCTCGACGTCGACGTCTTCGACGGCACCGCCTACGTCGGCATCGTCCCGTTCACGATCCCGCTCACGAGGACGGCCCGCTTCGGCGCGCCGATCGCGCCCGCGTTCCACGAGATCAACCTGCGGACGTACGTGCACTGCGGCGGGCGCGATCCGGGCGTCTGGTTCTTCAGCCTCGACGCCACCAGCCGGCTGGCGGTCGCGGGCGCGCGGCTCGCGTACGGGCTGCCGTACTTTCACGC
>Ga0111539_10004353_pt1 | contig 18544 bp, 15 predicted proteins | sample RhiMethybrSRZTD1_FD_79667 | JGI IMG/M metagenome (GOLD analysis project Ga0111539, IMG submission 79667) | Populus rhizosphere microbial communities from Tennessee, USA - Rhizosphere MetaG P. TD hybrid SRZTD1 (version 2) (version 2) | ecosystem: Host-associated > Plants > Roots > Rhizosphere >... | reverse complement strand
GCTGCGCGAAGAGAATGCCGCCTGAGTCGAGCTCCCGACCATGCAGCGCCTGCTCATCCATCCCCCATTCGCGGACCCGACCCAGCCCTATTTGAGCCTGCCCACGCTCAAGGGCTACCTCCGCGCGCGGAAGCTCGACGCTCGGCTCATCGACCTGAACCTCGAGGCGGCGCACCACATTTTCCGGCCCGATTCGCTGCATGATCTCGCGCGGCGGATCGGATCGAGGTTCCTTAAGCTCAATCACTCTTCGGAGCTCGATTTCGAGGAGCAGCGCGAGTACCGCCGGCTCGTCGAAGCGCGCCCGAAGATTGAGCGGGTGCTCGGGCTCGAGCGGTCTCCGCTGAGCGTTTTTCAGACCCGCGAGCGCTTCCTGGATCCGGCGGAATACTCCCTGGCGCGCCGCCACGTCGAAGATCTGTTCGACGCTTTCAGCGCCGCCCCCTTCCCATTCCGATTCGATTTCAACCAGGCGGCGCACGACGTCCTGCCCTGGAGCGTCGATCTGCTGGAAACGTACGCAGAGGACGGCTTGAGCCCGCTCGAGGACCTCTACCAGCATATTTTCGACGCACCGGAGAGCTGGGACGCTGTGGCGGAGGGCAGCCTCTGGATTCCACTCGAGGATGTGGATTTCGCCGGCGTCTCGGTCGTCTTTCCCAGCCAGATTCCCGAGGCTTTCTACCTCTGCCGCTTTCTGAAATCGCGGGCCCCTGGCGCGTTCGTGGCGCTGGGAGGCCCTTGCATCCACCAGATCGTCGTCCACATGGAACCCGAGCTGCAGCGCCGGGTGCTGAGTTTTGCGGACGGGGTCGGCCTGTTCGAAGGCGAGGAGACGCTCGCGACGCTCTTTCCTCAGCTCGAAGCCTGGAGAAGCGCGCCGGACGCCTCCACCCGCGCCCGTGTGCTGGCCTCGGTCCCGAACCTCCTGACCCTGGACGCGGAGCAGCAACAGGTCCGCCTCGGGCCGCGCCACGTGCTCGACCTCCGCGAATCCGCGGCCCCGGACTACTCCGACCTCGACCTCGACCGCTACCTGGCCCCGAGCCGTACTCTCCTCTACGCCCCGACGCGAGGCTGCTACTGGGGTAAGTGCTCGTTTTGCTACTACGGCCTGACCGAGACCGCGACGGCGGAGTACCGGGAAGTTCCACCTCAGCGCGCCGCGCAGGACCTCGCGCGCCTCGCGCAGCGGCACGGCGTCCGCAATTTCTACGTCTCCTGCGACGTGCTGTCGCCCTCGTATGCTTTCCGTTTCGCCGAAGCGCTCCTCGAGCGGGGCGTCAAGATTCGCTGGTCGTGCGACCTCAAGATCGAGAAGTCGTTCACGGAGGAGCGCTGCGCGCTGCTCCATCGCTCCGGGCTGCGAGCTGCCGCGTTCGGCATCGAAAGCGGCAGCGACAGGATCCTCGAGCTCATGCGGAAAGGCTGTACCCGGGACGTCATGACCGCAGTCAACCGCCGCTTCCATGACGCGGGCGTCGCCACGCAGTGGATGGCCTTCACCGACCACCCCGGCGAATCGGTGGACGAGGCTCTCGAGACGGTGCGTTGGATGGCGCAGGAGCGCGAGTGGATCGACCTCTTCATCATCGGCGAGTTCGGGCTCGAGCGCGGATCCCACATCGCGCAGGAGCCGGCCAGGTACGGCGTGGAGAAAGTCTACTACGCCGAAGGAGACGACCTGCGGCTCTATGCGCTCTTCACCCAGGCGGGGGGCGAGCGTTCCGCGGAGGAGCACGAGCGCATCGATCGAGAGATTGGCTCCGCTAGCTCGGGCTACGAGCTCCACCCCTATCCGTGGGCGGGCGCCGTCTCGACGCACCATACGTTTCTCCACTTCGTGGAGTTCGGACAGCGGGCGTTCCAGACGCACTTCCAGCCCGCGCAGGACGCTTCCCAGGGCGCCCTCCCGCCCCCTCCGCCCTCGCACATCCCCGGCCTGCGGGAGTACGAGCGCTTTTCCGTCGATGCGATCATCGAGAGGGAGCGGAGGTTTTTCGCGAGCTACCTGCGGCGCGCGCTCACGACTACGATCCCCGCGACGCGCGGCGGCGGCCGCCACGTTGCGCTGCTTTCAGGCCGGCACTACAAGGCCGCCACGGACGAGCTGCCTGCGCTGCGTCCGGGAAAGCGATGACCGCGGCGGACCCAGCGTCACCAGGCCGTGGTCCTCTTGGGTCTACTGACCCACGGCGCCGGCTGCCGGCACGAACCGCGAACCAGCTTTCGGCAGAGGCTGCAGCTGCACGGTGACGTGCCCCGGCGAACACGTCCAGACGGCCCCCTGCTCGACGTCGACCAAGAAGCCGATGGGCGGCAGCATGATGATGTTGACCCAGAACCAGGGGTTCACGATCGGAGAGATGACCGCGCTGGCGGGCTCGAAGCCATCTTTCGTGAAGTCCACCGTGATCTCCTCATCGCTCCGCACACAGACCTGCGCGGGCGTCGTCGCGGACCGGCCGTCGGAGAACTTCGCGAGGGCGCCGGGCGGCTCGGACTCCACCAGCACGAAAGCGTCCGCGGGGCCCATGTCGTGGCAAAGGTAGTTCACGTAGGTCGCGCAGCCGGAGGAGAGAGACAGGAGCGGTGCGGCGGCGAGCAGAATCAGTCGGCTGCGAGCGGTCGAGGTATGCATTTCCTCGGTTCCTTCCAGGGAGCTTTCGGCGTGTCTCTGCGCCGGCCGCGGAGACGTTCTCGGGCTCTCGAGTATTAGAGTATTAGATCGGACGTCTGCGGCGCTTTCGTGAGTGTGTCCATTCCTGGGACTCCGCGGAGCACGGGCCGATAATCCAGTAGCGCCTTCGACTTCGAGTTTATGCTTTTCCGAGCGCGTCGTCGAGAGACGCAACGGCAGGTCGGGCCTCGACGCCGAGCCGGGCAAGATCGCTGGTCGTGTCGACGAAGCGGAGGCACTGCATGCCGACCAGGTTTTCCGAAGAGACCGGGAATGGAATTCTGAGGAGCTCGATGCAGCGCAGCGCCGCGAGCGCGGGAAGCATCGGGAACGGGACGAAGAGCGGGCTCCGGTGGAGACGTGCAGCGATGCCGCGGAGCAGCTCCCGCATCTCGAGCGCGCGCGGCTCTGCCACGGTAAAAAGGCCCGTGAGGCCCTTTTCGACGGCCGCTTGGGCTGCGCGGCAGAGGTCGTCAGCGTGCAAGGTCTGGATCGGCTGGCGCCCCCCGCCGAAAAGTGGGATCACTTTCGACTTCTTGACCGTCTCACACATGCGGTGGAAGAGCCCATCTCCCGTCCGCGCGATCACGAGGCCGGATCGAAAGACGACGTCCCGGTCGGGGGGAAAAAGCCGCTCGAGCTCGAGCTTGCTTCTCCCGTAGTACGACCGAGCACCCTCGTGGGCGGACTGCGAGGAGAGGAATAGGCTCCGCGGCACGCCGGCATCGGCGGCGAGCGCCACGAGCCGCCTCGTGCCGGCGTCGTTGACTCTGCGCGCCGCCTCGAGGTCGGTAAAACGCGTCATGTACGCGCAGTGGATGAGCACGTCCGCTCCACGCAGGCCGTCCGGATCGATGTCCTCGGGCAGGTCGCAGCGAAACATCCGGACGCCGGCCTCGCCGTAAGGATACTCGGACGTCCTCCGGACGAGGGCGCGTACGTCCCAGCCCAGCCGGCGAAAATGGTCGCAGAGCCGCCGGCCGATGAAACCGCTCGCGCCCGTCACGGCGATCGAGCGTTGCGAGCTCGCCGTGGGGCCCATCACGCCGCTCCGCCCGTGAGATCGCGGGCGAGGATTGAGCCCACGCGCTCCGCGTTCGCCATGAGAGTCAGCGTCAAGGCCTTGGCCGGCAGGTGCGGCAGGAGGCTGCCGTCGGCGACGAATACGGAGCGAGTGCCGCGGAGGCGCCCCTCGGGCGTCGCGCTCAGCTCGCGCTCCTCCCGGCACATGGGGAGCGTGCCTCCGTAGTGGATGCTGGCTCCGTTCCCGGGCCGGATGCGCTTGAGCGGCCAGCACCCCAGATTGCGAAAGCCCCGCAGCAGGCCTTTTTCGGCGCGTGCTTGCCGCGCTTCGACCTCCGGCGTCTCATGGTAGGTCACCTCGAGGCGGTCTCGCTCGCCGGGCCCCGCGCGGCGGAGCACGCATCGCTTCCCGGCCGAGGGCCTGTCCTCGTGGTGGATCCCTAAGATCACGAACGCGTTCACGAGCTCGCGCATGATCCGGAACGCTGACGGCACCGGAAGAGGGGCCTCCTTGACGAGCTTGAAGAGGAGGAGGGAGCGGTAGGAGTATGCCTGAGCGTGGACGCGGGGAAAGGGGCCGTCGCGGTCGGCGGGAGGTTCGTAGATGACTCCTACCTGGGTCAGGCTGTGCCGGCGTTCCGGCGCCGCTTTGCCGACGCGGCCGAGGCTCAAGCACGGGACGTACGTGTACGGGTTCGCGACGAGGGGAAGCGGCGTGTCGTAACGGTCCAGGGAGCGCAGGACGATGCGCGCCGAACCGAGCGTGCCCGCGGCGAGGACGAGGCGCCGCGCGCGCAGCCGCTCGACGCGGCCCGATGCAACGTGGAGCGCATCCACCTCGACGCCGCCGTCGAGCTCCCGGAACCGCTCGACGAGGTAGGGGCTTTCGTAGCGGAACTTCGCGTGGCCGCGCAACTCGTCCACCGCGAACGCCGGACGGAAGACGCTGCGCTCGCTGTCGCTGTAGAAGTCCATATCGCGGTATTGCTGGGCGCGCCGCTCTCCCAGGTCTTTCGAGAGTACGGCCAGGCGAGCCCGACCCAAATGGATGCCTCGGCGATTCATGTCGTGCTTCTTGCGCGCATAGCTTTCGAGCAGGAGCTGGCCGTTCGCGTCGCGGTCGAGCGGGGGCTGCAGGGACGCACAGTCGCCGTAAAAGCGCCGCAAATCGTCTCGCTCTCCCGAGATTCCAATCCGGGCCGAGACGCTGGCGTAGTGAGGCGCGAGGTCGGCCTGACCGATCGGGTAGCCCTCGAGGTCCTTCGCATCGAATTGCACTGCGACGGCGCCCCACCCCGCTCCCAGGCCGCCGAGAGCGAGGCTTTCCATGCCGCTGAAGTTGTCCGCCGCGACGGGAGTCAGCGTGTCGGTGTCCTGAGTGATGTGGCGGCGGGGGGGCGTCAGCTGAGCTCCGACGCGCAAGTGGCCGAAAGGGACCCCCTCGAACTCGTCTCCCAGGAAGTAGCGGTGCTGGGCCGAATCACTCGCTCGGATCTCGGAGAAGGGAGCGTCGGGAATGAGCCGCGAATAGCGCGCGTCGACGTTACCGACGTCGAGCATTCGCACGGTAAGCCCCGCACGGACGAGGGGAAAAGCTGCGCTCGTGGCGCTCGCTCCCGATCCAACGACGATCGCGTCCGTCTCGATGGTCATTTCGTCTCAGGAGCCTGATGCAGAGCCTACGAAGCGCGTTCTCAAAGCGAAAGGAAGGAGGACCGCTCCACCCGCGGCCTTCAGAGCACTCGTGGCTCCCCAGAGACACAGCCGCGCGAGCACGAGCGCGCGATGCGATGGGTGAGGCTCGCACCACTGCGCGTTCTCGGGCAGAGTCTCGAGGATCGCGAGGAGGAGCAGCAGTTTCTTTCGGAGAAGTGCCTGCGGCAGGAGGAGTGCCGTGGCCGCGTCGAGCCAGGGGAGGGTCCAGGGGTGGCGCTCGAGGAACCTCGAGATCGCCTCGTCCTCGGGGCTGGGTGGCTCCGCGAAGAGTGCCTCGCAGCCTGCTTCGTAGCGCTCCAGCGCGGTCTGCGACGCCGGCTTGCCCCGCAAGTAGCGCGCGAAAAGGGCGCCCTCGGCGGTGAGGGCGGCTTTGGAGATCTGATTCTGCTCGAGGGTCGACAACGGGGCTCGGTCAGCTCGATCGCGGCTTCAGCCGGTAGACCACGAAAACGGGCTCGCCCTTATTCTCCCCCGACTTGACCAGGAGCTCCAGGTCGGCCGTCGTCGCCGCCTGCTCGTACAGCTCGCGGCGCTGGTCCGGGCGCCGATCAAGGTAGCGGCCGCGGAGGCAGAGGTGCGTTGCGCCTCGTTTCCGTCCGTAGTCGAGCACGCTCCCGGTGTCCGCAACCGGCACCGGGAGCCAGCCGCGTCCGGCGTGGAAGGAAACCTCGAAATTTACGGTCATGACGACAGCGTCCGGCGGCGTGTTCTTCTCGAGCCATTCCGCGCAGGCCCAGACTTCATCCTGATCGGGCAGGCTCTTCTGGAAGTACCGGTAGCCGGACCGCGCGAAATAACTCAGGACGAGAGCGATGACGATGCCCTGGAGCGCCACTCTCGTGCCGGCCAACCTGCCGCCGGCGCGCGCGCCGAGAGTCTCGATCAGGTGAAGCAGGAGATCGATCCCGCAAGCCCCCCAAAGAATCACGGCCAGGAGCGCTCCGTAGGTGAGGCGATCCACGACGAAGAAGATGAGCACTGGCGCGAGCGATGCCATTATCAGCGCGTTCAGCACATCGCCGCTGGGCCGTCGGCGCAAAACCCGATTGGCGGCGAAACCGCCTACCGCCAGGAGGAGCATCCATCGGCCGCAGACCGAAGGTTTCTGGAACGAGTTCCAGAGGTTCTTCGCATTCGCCTTCACGTCGCTGAGCACCCGCCCGCGATACTCGGTCACCAGCAGCTCGGGCAGGCTGCGGTCGGACGTGTCGGCGAAGTAAAGCACTTCTCCGGCCGAGTTCAAGCCCCAGGTGTCGCGCTGGAACACCGTGCCGTTGTGGGTCACGAGACCTCGAGTCGTCGTGTAGCTTGTCGTGCTCTTCGCGTCGATGCGCCAGGAGCCGAGGTGGTGGTGGAGGTAGATCGCGTAAGGAAACACGGCGAGCAGGAAGGTCCCGACGACCACCGCGAGCTGGGCAGCCCCCCTCGACCATCGGGGCCGACCCCGGAAGTAGACGGCTCCCGCCAGGAACACGAGAGCGATGAAGAGGTATACCTGGCTCTCGGAACGGGTCAGCTGAGCGAGCCCAAGCAGACCTCCGGCACCGGCCGCGGGAGCGATGCGCTCGCAGCGCGATGCTCGGTAAGCAAAATAGATCCCCGTAAACAGGCAGAGGAGGTACAGCGGCTCGCTCAGGGTCTCCGCGAAGAGAATGCCGGTCGTGTAAGCCGGAAAGGCCGCAGCCATGAAGCCTGCAACCACACCGATCCTCGGTGAGTACATGTCCCGGCCGAGCAGATACACCGGAAGCGGCAGCAGGCTTCCGAAAATGACGTAGGCCACCCTGCTCACGGTCTCCCAGTCGCCCACGAGCCAGTTCAGTGCGCCGAGAACGACCGGGAAGAGCGGCGGAAAATGGAAATCGGGCTGTCCGTTGTAGTAGGTGTAACCGACGCCCGAGAAAAGATTCTTCGCCAGCCAGAGGTAGCACGCTTCATCCCCGAAGCAGACGTGGGGCGCGGTCGCGTAGGCCGCCCGCACGCAGAACGCAATGAGTATCATGAGGCCCACGAGAGGCATTCCGCCTCGCGTCTGCGGGCAGGTCCTGCTCCTGGCGCTTGCGCTGACCGCGGCCGAACTTTCCATCATCCCCCGGAATCCTCTCCCAGTCGGGCAGTGGCCACCTCGCGGGAGGCGTCCTCTTCAGGATGCATTGCTTCCAGCCGCCGGACGCGCTCCTCCAAGATCGCCAGGGATTGCACCGCGTCGCGGCCGCGGCGGACGAGCGTCGTGATCTCGACCGTGCATTGGAGCAGGATCAGCAGTATGCCGAGGATCGCGGTCAAGAGGATGAAGCTCGGTGGATGCTCGACGCCGATCCAGCCGAGAGCTGCGTCGAAGAAGTCCACGCAGAGCGGCACGAGCAGCACGGCGAAGCCGATGTAGACCCAGAAAATGGCGTAACGCTCCCAGATCCTGCGGCGCTTGACCATCCGGAGGATCAAAAGCAGCCATGCGAGGCTCATCACGAAGAGCAGGATGCGGACTTTGATATCCATGGACCTAGACTCCGAAACCGGCTGCCTGGATCACCGATTGCATGGTGGTGAATCGGATCGTCCGTAGAAGGTGATCGATCTTACCGAGCGCTCCCCGGATGCCGGCGTAAGTCGCCCAGCGTGCCAACCGGGGAATCTGGATCCTCGGGGTGGCGGGATCCGTCTCCCACGGGTGAACGTAGAGGAAGAAAGGGCGCCGCCGCAGCACTCCACGGACGAGCCCCTGGTAAAGAAAAAAAGGCAGGGTGCGCAGATAGAAACCGCCGCCCACGGGGATCGACTTGCCGCCCCACCGTGCGAGCGGTGCAGGGAATTCCACGAGAGCTCCGTCCTCTCCTGGCGCTCGCAGGTCTTCGCGCGACGGTCGATAGACACCCAACGGCGCTCCAGGGCAGCCGTACAGGGGCCCGCGCACGGGGACGATGCTCGAGTCGTAGGTGAAGCCTTCCTCCTCGAGGACTCGCAGCGCCCAGGCCGTCCGCGTGTCCAGGGAGAACGTTGGGGCGCGGAAGCCGCGCACGGGGAGATCGCCGGCAACTTCGAAGAGTGCGGACTTGAAATCGCGAATCTCCCTGCGCAGCGATTCCGGGGTGTGCTCCCACAGCGGCCGGTGCGTGTGGGTATGGCAGCCCACCTCGTGGCCCGAGCGGACAATGCGCCGGACGAGCGGGGCGGCGTCGCGAATGATTTCGCCGACGATGAAGAACGTGCCCTGCACGCCATGACGGTCGAGGAGATCGAGGATCGGCGCAGTCGACGCCTCCACCCGCGCGGCCCGCTCCTCTCGCGTCACGTAGCGCCGCACGAGCTCCGGATGGTAGTAGTCCTCCACGTCGACGGAGAACGCGGCCCGGTAACGCTGAAAGTCAGCCATGCGCGCCTCCCGTCGGACCGTTGCTCGCAGCGACTTCCGTAGCGGCGGGCGCAGGCCGCCGTCGTTTGCGGTAACGGCGGAGGAGGACCATGAAAATCGCGAGGAACATCTTGGCGAGGTAGTACACGGTCCGCCAGCCGCCGTGGATCGAAACTCCCCGTGTGCGGGGATGCATAACGACGGGCACTTCGCGGATGCGGAAGCCGGCGAAGTGGAGCGCGAGGAGCACGTCGGAGTCGGGGTAGTCCATCGGGTAAGCGTCCCCTGCGAAATAGCGGAGGACTTTCTTGTTGAGCGCCTGAAATCCCGACGTCGGATCCGTGATGTCCTGCCCCATGAAGTACGAGACGACTTTGCGAAACAATAAGATGCCCAGCCGCCGCAGGGCCGGCACCTCGTACGTCGCTTTGCCGAGGAAGCGCGAGCCGAGGGCAACGTCGGCTTGGCCTGCGTTCACCACTTCGAGCAGCGCCGGGATGGAGCGTGGGTCGTGCTGGCAGTCTCCATCCATCTGGACGACGACGTCATATCCGTGATGGAGCGCGTACTTGAATCCCGTCTGCACCGCGCCGCCGTACCCCAGGTTCGTGCTGAGCTGGAGGCTTCGCTGTCCGCGTGCGTCGAGGACCGCCTGAGTGGCGTCTTTCGACGCATCGTTGACGACGAGCACGTCGAACCCCAACCCCAGGCTCGCGAGATCATCGAGCACGATCTGGATGTTCTCTTGCTCATTGTGCGCGGGTATGACGATGAGCGTTCGCGGCAGCCGCTGAGCAGCAGAACTTCTCGCGAGAGGAGCGCTTTCAGCTCTGGTGGGTACCTCCGCCGCAGCGACGGTGCGAACTGCCATGATCAACGCTTCCTTTCGAGCCTTGAGTTTACCGTCGCTGGGGAGGGGTCCTGGAGCGTGACGGTGCGCCTGGGCTGAGCAGGCGAAGAGGAAGTGGAACGATACAGCAAGGTGGGAAGCTCGATGTTAGCGGTCCAGGCAACGCCGTCAATACGCGAACGCAATCGGGAAGCGTCGCGCCGCGGCGCTCTCGGCCCTGCGCGGAGTTGCGCGGCCGGCACGAAGCTTGCCGGCCGGGGGAGCGCCGCGTCAATCGCCGAGAATCTCCTTCGCGAGCACCTGCCAGCGGCTGAGGGCGTTCGACCCATGCTTCGACAGGTTCTTCTCGATCGCTTCGGGCTTTTTCTCTTTCCACAGCTTCCGCGGCTTCTTCGAGAAGAACTTGTCGGCGACGCAGATGATCTTCTCTTCGAGGCTCACGGGGACGAAGTCTTCGGCGGGAAGCGGCAGCGCTCGCGTGACGACGTCGTCCCGTGTGAGCCCCGCTCCAGTGTGCCGAGAGCAGACGCGCGCGTGTCGGGGGAATCCCGCAGCATGCAGCAGCGCCTCTCCCAGAACGCCGTGGCGAATGTAGGGCTCCGTACCGACGCAGAAAATCTCCGGCGCGTGGCAGAACTTGATCCCGATGTCGTGCAGCATGGCCGCCTCGATAAGGAAGTCCATGTCGATCTCTGCGTCCGGGTGGCGATCCAGATAGTCGAGCGCGATTTTGCGCGCCTTCTGGGTGACGAGCACGGAGTGGATCGTCAGGATCCGGCAAAGCTCGCTCCCCGGGGCGTAATGGCTATGGATCAGCTCGAAGGGGTTCACACGGGAGCGAAAGTGTAGCACCGGGGCTCCGCCGCGTCACCGACCCCCGCACGACGCTCGCCGCGACTGCCTTCTCCCTAGCATCCGACCTTGGTGACCCTCGCGATCCATGCTAAGATCGGGTCCTCCACGGATCTGGGTTCTCCTGCAAGCACGGAATGGGGTTTCTGAATGCTCCGAGTAAAGATCGTATCTGCCAAGACTGCACTTGCCGCATGCCTTGCCGTGTTGTCCGCGGCGCGCTTCGTCCCCGCCGCAGACGACGTCCTCATCACAGAGTTCATGGCGTCGAACGAGTCGGCCCTCCAGGACGACGACGGCGACGACAGCGATTGGATCGAGCTCTACAACGCCGGCGCGACTTCGGTCAACCTGAACGGCTGGTACTTGACGGACGACGATCAAGTCCTGGCGAAGTGGCAGTTCCCCTCGGTGAGCATCCCGGCACAGGGGTTCCTCATCGTCTTCGCGTCCGGTAAAGACCGCCGCACCGCCGGCGCACCGCTTCATACGAACTTCGAGCTCCTGTCGACTGGCGAGTACCTCGGGCTGATTCGGCCCGATGGCGTCACGATCGCGCACGATTACGCGCCGACTTTTCCCGCCCAGCAGGAAGACATCTCCTACGGCCTGAAGCAGGACTCCACGCTGCTCCATCTCGTCCGTAGCGACGCGCCCTGCAAGTGGCTCGTCCCCACGAGCGGCAACCTCGCACTGACGTGGACGCAAACCGGGTTCGTCGACACGGGCTGGACCTCCGGCACCTCCGGGGTCGGCTACGACAACAATCCGGACTACCTTCCGCTCCTGGGCGCTAACGTCGACGCGCAGATGGACGGCATATCGACCACCTGCTACGCACGTTTCCCATTCACGCTCGACTCTCCCGCGGGCCTGAGCGGGCTTTTCCTCAGGATGAAGTTCGACGATGGGTTCGTCGCCTACCTGAACGGCACGGAAGTGGCCCGCGAGAACGCACCGGCGACGCCGGCTTGGGACTCGGGGGCCTCGGCGCAGCACGACGATGCCGCGGCCGTTATTTTCGAGGAGACGGACATCTCCTCCCGCGTCGGACTGCTGAAGTCGGGCGCGAACGTGCTGGCGATCCACGGGCTCAATTCCGGCGTCACGAGCTCCGATTTCCTCGTACTGCCCGAGCTCGACGCCTACGCAAGCGGCTCGCTCGATCGGAACGTGGTCCAGTACTTCGACCGCCCCTCGCCGCGGATCGGCAACTTGGCGGGCTACCCCGGAATCTCGGCCAAGCCGCTCTTTTCGCGGCCGAGCGGGCTCATCACGGGCAGTTTTTCGCTGACGATCACGTCGCCCAACGCGGGCGCCGTCATCCACTACACGACGGACCGCTCGGTGCCGACGGCTTCTTCGCCCGTCTACTCGGGACCGATCACGATCTCCGCGACGACGATGGTGCGCGCGAAAGCCATCGAGGGGAGCTTCGCGCCCAGCCCCACGGTCACGCAGACCTACGTCCTGCTCGGCACGAACGTGAGGAGCTTCACGTCCAACCTGCCCATCATGATCGTCGAGACTTTTGGTCAAGGCGTCAATGACTCCTTCTGGACGCCGTCGTTTGCGGCGGTCATGGAGGAGGGCGCGGGCGGCCGCACTGCGATCACTTCCGTGCCCACGTTCGACGGCTCGTCGGCGATCAAGACTCGAGGTTCGAGCTCCCTTGGCTTTCCGAAAAAGAACTACGCGTTCGAGGTACGTGACGAGCGCGGCAACGATCTGGATGTCTCCATCCTCGGTTTCTCCGCGGAATCCGACTGGATCCTCCTCGGACCGTACACCGACAAGACTCTCATGCGCGACCAGCTGAGCTACCTCTGGTCGAACCGCATCGGCCGCTGGGCCGTGAAAACGCGCTACATCGAGCTGTACGTGAACTCGAACGGTGGCAACCTCGATACGAGCGACTATGTGGGCGTCTACTGCTTCATGGAGAAGATCAAGCGCGGCGAGGACCGCGTGGATATCGCCAACTTGAACGCCTCCGAGAATACAGCGCCGGACATCACGGGCGGCTATATCCTGAAAAAGGACCGGCTCGACCCGGGCGACAGTGGAATGTCGACGAGCCGCGGCCACGTGCTGGGCTTCGTCGATCCGAAAGAGCAAGTGATTACGTCGCAGCAGCGGGCTTACCTGCAGAGCTTCTTCAGCGACTTCGAGACGGCGCTCTACGGCGCCTCTTTCAAGGACCCCGTCAACGGCTACCGGAAGTACATCGATGTCGACTCTTTCATCGACCATCACATCATCGTGGAGCTCACGAAGAACATCGATGGCTTCCGGTTGAGCACGTTCATGTTCAAGGACCGAGGCGGCAAGCTGAACATGGGCCCCGTGTGGGACTACAACCTCTCGCTGGGCAACGCGGACTACCTCCAGGGCTGGATGGCCACCGGTTGGTACTACCCGCAGCTCGGCGCCGGAGACTATCCGTGGTACAGCCGCCTCTTCGAGGACCCGGACTTCGCCCAGAGATACATCGACCGCTGGACGCAGTTTCGACGCGCTCCCCTCGAGAGAAGCCTGCTCCAGAGCGACATCGAGGCTACGGCCACGCTGCTCGCGGAGTCGGAGGTCCGTGACCATCAGAAATGGCAGATCCTCGGGACCAAAGTCTGGCCCAACTGGTTCGTCGGTCAGACCTACGAGGACGAGGTGGTCTGGATGGCGGAATGGCTCGACGACCGTCTCACTTGGTGGGACAGCCAGTACACGCGTCCCCCGGTTTTCAGCCGCGAAGGCGGACCGATCTCGCCCGGGTTCCAGCTCACGATGACCGCCACGCCGAGCAGTACGCCGATCTACTACACGCTCGACGGCAAAGACCCGCGCAACCCGGGCGGAGCGAAGCTGGCGGCTGCTCTGACCTACGGCCAGCCCATCACGCTCAATGCAAACACGCGCGTCATTGCGCGCGCCAAGCCCTCGGCGGGCGGGTGGAGCGGCACGACGGATTTCACTTTCGTGGTCGAAACGCCGCGGCTCGTCGTGACCGAGCTCATGTACCATCCCATGTCCGAAGCTCCCAACGTCGATGAGGACGACTACGAGTACATGGAGCTCATGAACGCGGGCCTCGAGCCGCTCGACCTCGCCGGCTTCCAGATCTCGGAAGGCGTCACTTTCACGTTCACGGCAGGCTCCGGTTCGGTTGCGCCGGGGGAATACGTGCTGGTCGTGAAGAACCTCGCTGCGTTCACGCAGCGGTACGGCACCGCGGGCATCCGCGTGGCCGGTGAGTACACCGGCAACCTGTCGAACGGCGGAGAACGGCTCGTCGTCCGCGGGCCGCTCAACGAGCCCATCCTCGATTTCACGTACAGCGACGACTGGTACCCCAGCACGGACGGTCTCGACGCGTCCCTGAATATCGTCGACCCGCAGGGCGACTTAGCTTCGTGGAACGTGTCGCCGAGTTGGAGCCCGAGCTCGCTCGCGGGAGGGACTCCTGGGTTCGACGATTCCGGCGCAGTCGGCGGTCTGCAGCTCGCGGGAGACTCGAACCAGGACGGCGACGTGGACATCTCCGACGCGGTGTCCTTCCTCCTCCGCCTGTTCGGTGGCTCCGCCAAGGCGCTGCCATGCGACGGCGCGGATATCTCGAGCGGCGCGAACCTTGCGGTGTTCGATCTGGACGATGACAAGGCCGCCAACCTCACGGACGTCGTGTTCCTGCTGAATTTCCTCTTCCGCGAAGGTCCTGCACCGGTCCGTGGGACACATTGCATGCGAGTCGAAGGCTGCGCCGACGTTTGTCGCTGACGCAACGACGCCTCGCGAGCGGCCAAGGGCCAGCCGCCGAACCTATTGAGGAGCCCGGTTCATGACTCGAGCCCACCGATTCGTGCTCGCGGCGTGCTGCGTCTTCTCCTGGGCCGCGCCACGCGGCGCGGCCGCCCACGCCACGCTCCTAACTCCCAAGCCTCGCACCCCGCTGACGCTCAAGACAGGACCTTGCGGAGGGATTCCCAAGACCGACGCTCCCCTGGAAGTGGAAGCGGGGTCGGAGCTGGAAGTCGTCTGGCAGGAGTACGTGGACCACCCCGGCTTCTACCGCATCCTCTACTCGAGCGCGGGCGACGCCGACTTCGTCCCTCTGCTCGACAACATCCCGGACAGGAAGCCCTCCTCTGCGGATCCGGAGACCTACTCGGCCGTGGTGCGGCTGCCCGCCGAGCCGAGTGACGAAGGGACGCTACTTTTGATCCAGGTGATGATGGAGAACCCCGCGCAGCCCCGGCTGTATTACTCCTGCGCGGACCTCAAGCTTGTGAGCCCGGCCTCCCCGCCGGCTTTCCGCAGGGGCGATGTGAACTCGGACGGCCGCGTGGATATCTCCGACGCCGTCAACTCTCTCGAGAGTCTCTTCCTCGGCGACGAGCCCTCGAGCTGCCCCGACGCCGCCGACGCGAACGATGACGGCAAGATCGATCTGTCCGATGCGATCGCGACGCTGCGATGGCTTTTCAGCGGAGGGCCCGAGCTCGCCTCGCCGGGGCCCAGGGAGTGCGGCGCGGACCCGACGGCCGACTTGCTGCCGGGGTGCGGAGCCTCCGCGCAGGACTGCAAGGCCTAAGAGCGCCGGATCGCGTCAATCCGTCGGCAGGCGGAAGAAGAACGGGTCGGGCGTGGGGATGTGGCGCAGCGGATTCTGCAGCTCGATCTCGTTCCAGTTCACGTGCAGGAGCTGCGGCCTCGGGCTCTGCTGGATGTAGTAGCTCCGGACCCTGGCCCGTGTGTCTTGAGGCGGAGTGTTCATGGCAGACTCGACCTGCCGGTCATCGACGATCCGCCGCAGGAGCCCGTCCGCCTCGAGAGCGCGCTGGTAGCCGGGAACCGCGCCGAGCTCGTGATAGCGGAGATCGATTTTCCGGGCCTGGAAGTGCAAGCCGCGCTGCGCTGAGAACTCGTCAGGCTCGAGGCGGAGCTCCTCGGCGAGGCGGCGCGCCTGGAATCGGCGCCACGGCGAGAGACGGCGGAAGTAGTCATCCCACGAGCTCGCGGCAGTCGCGGCAGCGATCCCGCCCAGCTCGAAAAGGCGCCCCCAAGCGAAAAAAATCTTCCAGTTCGTCTTGGGAAGCACGGCACGATCGAGCAGCAGCTTCTTCGCGGACCAGTCCAGGTCGCTGGCGAGAAGCTGCGGCTCGTCCGCGACTTTGTTCAAGATCTCCTCCCAGAGCGCCAAGGCCTCGCTCGGATCCCAGCGAAGCGCCTCGCGATCAAGGAAGAAGGCTTTGGCCCGGCGCAGGTACTCCCGCTGCACCTCCAGCGACGTCATCGACTTCGCGTCCGTGACGCGAATGTCTCGCCAGGGCCCATCCGCCGACACTTTTTGCAGCGCGCGGATCGGGCGATGGAGCCAGAGATTCTCGAAGCTCTCTCCGGACTCGATCATCTCGATGAGGAGGAGCGTGATGCTCGTTTTCAGGAAGTTCGGCACGTCCGACAAGTTCGAGTCGCCGACCGTGATCGACATCCGCTTCGTAGAGCTGAAAAGGCCGAGAGGCGTCGAGAGTGAGAAAAGCCCGCTGCGGTCGAACAGAAACGACTTGAGGTCGAATACCGTTTTCCGCCGTCCCAGCATGACGATATTGGCGACACGGCTCGTCATGCTCGAGCGCTGCGAAAGCTCGAATACGCCGTGCTGGAAGTCGAGGGAGCCGGAGCCGGCGAAAATTTGCCGCGTGACGAGGAACGGGGTCAGCTCACGAATGAAAGTCCGGAAGACGACTCCCCGAATGAGGGCGGACGAGAGCTGGACGTAAGGAAAGAGGAGCGCGGTCACGGCGAAGATGTAGCCGGTGCGCAGCCACGCGACCAAGCGCGGTGCGCGTTCGGCCATCGCTCCGAGACTGCGCCTCGCCGAGGCTTCGAGCCGCGGGGCGGCTTTCGAGAAAAGGAGCCATAAGAAGCACAGCATCAGGAACCCGACGAAGACCGCGAAGACCGGAAAGCAGGTCAAGCCGAGGATCGGCACGCTCAGGCCGAGGATGATCTTTTCGCGGAGCGAAGTCGGAATGCGCACGAGGTAGTTTTCGTGGCAGCCGAAGCCCGCCCCGCGAGTGTCGCGGTTGTTTTTCCCGAAGCTCAGCCGCCCTCGATAACCGCGCTTGCGAAAAGACTCCTTCGACAGCCGGCTGATGTCCTCGAGGATCGCGTCGAAAGCACGCGAGTACGTCAGCACGTCTCTCGGGCTGCGGCACTCCGGAGTGGCAACCTCGAGAATCGGCGCATCGCCGGGGTCGTGAAGATAGATCTCGAGGTGGACCGAGCCACCATTCTCGAGGAAATACCCACCCTTGATGCCGCTCGAAAGTGCGGCTTTGCGGTTGGACAGGAGGCACTCGTACAGGACCTCCTGAATCACGCTGAATGGGGGCGTAGTGGCAGCGCTGTGCTCACCATCTGCCTCCCCAGAAACCTCTCTCTCGATCGCTGCAGGCTGGCCCGGCTGCGCCTCATCCTCGAGGAAGAGCACAACGTGCTCGGTTTCGAGGCCGAGGATGCCTTGCCGTTCTTCCCTCACGGAAATAAGCCGCCGGCAGGCTTGAACTTAGTGATTCTACTCCGCGCCGCGGCCGGCGTTGTAGAGCTTGACGTAGGAATCCGCGTCGCGCCTTGAATCCGCGAGTAGGGCCGCGACGATGGAAGACAGTGCCCACGGATGGGCTCCGACGTTTGCGAGGGCACCAGAGGCTTGCCAGACCCCCTGCTCGTCCGCTTTGACCGGGCGAAGCGTGCTCTCGTCAATTTCTTGAACGGTCTTCATACGCTCCTTACCTCAGGACTTCTCCTCGACCGGTCGCCCCCGAGGGCGGATCCGGAGGGATCTCTTCACTTGGGATGATTATCTGGCGAGCAGGGATTCATTCGCAAGGGGGATTTTTTGACTTTGTTACCCCCGCGACTGTCGCGCAGCCTGTTCTCGGTTCGAACACGGTGTTAGATTGGCCGGCCGCGCATGTCTTTACACAATCTGCAAAGAGGTCGATGCGCCCAGGCGATGCGCGACATCCAGGATCGCATCACCTCCCGGCTCGAGCGCCTCGACGGCCGCCCGTTTCAGCAAGATGTTTGGTCGCGTCCAGGCGGCGGGGGCGGGCAGACCCGTGTGATCGTCGAGGGCGGTGTCTTCGAGAAGGGCGGGGTCAATTTCTCCGAGGTCCATGGTGACCTGACTCCGGAGTTCTCGCGCCAGGTCCTTGCGGAGCGTGAGCGGACGCGAGCCGCTCGAGGGGAAGCGCCGCGTCCCGACGTAGCTGCGGCAGGTGAGGGGCAGCCCACCACCTTCTACGCCACGGGGCTGTCGGTCGTCCTTCATCCCCGCAACCCTCGAGTCCCCACCGTGCACGCCAATTTTCGGTACGTGGAGCACGGTAGCGCCTGGTGGTTCGGGGGAGGAGCCGACCTCACGCCCTATCGACTCTACGAAGAGGACGCGCGGCATTTTCACACCACCTGGAAAACTGCCTGTGATCGGCACGATCGCGAGTACTACGCGCGGTTCAAGAAGTGGTGCGACGAGTACTTCTACATCGCCCACCGCGGCGAGAGTCGAGGCGTCGGGGGCATTTTTTTCGATCACCTCGGCGGCGACTTCGAGCGCCTTTTTCGGTTCTGGTCGGACGCGGGAGGGGCTTTCCTCGACGCTTACGTGCCGATCGTCGAGCGGCGCAAGGCGGAGGCTTTCACTCCCGACGAGCGCGAATGGCAGCTCCTGCGGCGGGGGCGCTACGTGGAGTTCAACCTGATCTACGACCGCGGCACGATTTTCGGCCTACGGACGTCGGGCCGCGTCGAGTCGATTCTCATGTCGCTACCGCCTCTGGTGCGTTGGGGCTATCATCCTGAGCCCGCGGGAGGACCCGACGAGGCCGGCGGCTACCAGAGCGAGCTCCTCGCCGTCCTCCGCAGCCCTCGCGAGTGGGTTTGAGCGCGGGCCGGCTACCGAGGAGCTTCTCGTCGCAATGCGTTACCTGTCAGGGATTCAGCCTTCCGGCACTCTCCACATCGGCAACTACTTCGGCGCCATGCGGCGTCACGTCGATCGCCAGGCGTC
>Ga0111539_10004349_pt1 | contig 18551 bp, 12 predicted proteins | sample RhiMethybrSRZTD1_FD_79667 | JGI IMG/M metagenome (GOLD analysis project Ga0111539, IMG submission 79667) | Populus rhizosphere microbial communities from Tennessee, USA - Rhizosphere MetaG P. TD hybrid SRZTD1 (version 2) (version 2) | ecosystem: Host-associated > Plants > Roots > Rhizosphere >... | reverse complement strand
GACCGGAAAGTTGGTTTGGGAAGACAACTCGGTCAACGACCGCATCCTGCACGGTCAATGGTCATCGCCAACCGTCGGTACGATCGGCGGCGTTGTTCAGGTGGTCCATGGTCAGGGCGACGGTTGGATCCGCGGGTATGAAGCAGCAACCGGCAAGAAGCTCTGGGAGTTTGACACCAACCCGAAAGAGTCCGTTTGGCCCAAGACGCGGAACGAACTAATCAGCACGCCGGTTGTTTACCAGGATCGCGTGTACATCTCCAACGGTCAGGATCCGGAGCACGGCGAAGGCGTTGGTCACATGTACTGCATCGACGCAACCAAACGCGGCGACATCACTAAGGACGGCGTGGTCTGGCATTACGACAAGATTCGCCGCTCGATCTCGACGCCGGCCATCAAAGACGGAATCCTCTATCAAGCGGATTTCAGCGGCTTCCTGCACGCGCTTGATGCGAAGACCGGCCAGGTCTATTGGACGCACGATCTGTTCGCCGCCGTTTGGGGCTCGCCCATGCTGATCGACGGCAAGATCTATCTCGGCGACGAGGACGGCGACGTGGTGATCATGCAGGAAGGAAAAGTGAAGAAGGTGCTGGGCGAGATCAACTTGGGCAGCTCGGTCTACTCGACGCCAGTGCCCGCGAATGGAGTGCTGTACATCTCGAACCGCAATGAGCTTTACGCGCTCCAGGACGGTATACCGGCGAAACCGGCAAGCACATCCCTTAACGGAGCGGCTAAGAACAACAAGAACTAAAAGACATCGTGTTAGATCTGAAGCCGTTCGACTTTCAACCTCGTACTCGGATGATTTTCGGCGCCGGAACCATCGGCCGCCTGGGCGATGTGGCCCGGGAGCTGGGGTTCCGGCGCGTGTTGCTCGTGGCGGACCACGGCATGGTCGCGTCGGGGCACGTCGATGAAGCGGTCGAACCGCTTCGCGCTGCTGGTATCGAAGTCGTGCGTTTTCACGATTTCGAAGTCAATCCCGACGAGCGCATGGTCGACGCAGGCACCGAGTTTGCAGCGCAGGAAAAGATCGATTCGATCATCGGACTAGGCGGCGGCAGCTCGATGGACTGCGCCAAGGGCATCAATTTCATTCTCACCAACGGCGGCCGCATGCCTGACTATCGCGGTTACGGCAAAGCAACGAAACCGATGCTGCCGATGATTGCGATTCCAACAACGGCCGGCACTGGAAGCGAAGCGCAGAGTTACGCGCTGATTTCAACGACCGACAGTCACATCAAAATGGCTTGCGGCGATCCCAAGGCGGCGTTTCGTGCGGCAATACTCGATCCCGCGCTCACCGTTTCACAACCGCGCAGCATCACGGCGATTTCAGGGTTCGACGCGATTGCTCATGCCGTCGAGACGTACGTCACAACTAAGCGCAATCCGATATCGGAAATCTTCTCGCGCGAAGCGTGGCGACTGCTCGAGCCGAATTACGAGCGCGTGTTGAGTCAGCCAGACGATCTGGAAGCGCGCGGCGCGATGCAGTTGGGTGCGTTTTATGCGGGAGTCGCGATCGAGAATTCGATGCTCGGCGCGACGCACGCCTGCGCGAACCCACTCACCGCTCATTACGGTACTGCGCACGGCGCGGCGATTGCGATGTTGTTGCCGTCGGTCGTGCGGTGGAACGAACGCGCTGCTGCCAAGCGCTATGAATCCTTGTTCACCGGAACTGAGGCCCTCGCACGGCGTCTCGAGCAGCTTGCCGAAGCTGGTGGATTGCGAGTCAGTTTGGGCGCGTCAGGAGTTTCGAAGAACGAATTGCCGGCGCTTGCGGCGGAAGCCGCCGAACAATGGACCGGGACGTTCAATCCGCGACCGTTCGATCAAAAAGGCGCGATGGAGGTTTACGAGTGGGCTTATTGAAATCTCGACTACTGGCGTCAGTACTCCTCTTCTTGTCCGCGTTTTCTATGGCGCGCGCGCAGGAAACACCGGCCGATAATTGGGGGCAGTTCCGCGGCAACCATCAGTTGACCGGTGTCTCTCAATCGCAAGTTCCCGCAACCCTGAAACAAATCTGGACCTACGAAGCTGGTGAATCGATCGAATCGTCGGCGGCAATCGTCGGCGGAACAGTGTTCGTCGGCTCGCAGAAAGGCGAACTGGTCGCGCTGAGTCTCGATAACGGTTCGGTGTACTGGAAGTACTCGACTGGCAATCCGATCGGCGAATCGTCGCCTGCTTACAGCGATGGCGCAGTGTTCATCGGAGATCTCGGCGGAATGCTTCATGCCGTGAACGCACGCGACGGCAAGCGATTTTGGTCCGTCAGACTGGGAAGCGAGATCAAATCGTCGCCCGTCGTTTATGGCGACCGGATCTTGATCGGCTCGTATGACGAGCATCTCTACTGCGTCTCAACGCGTGATGGATCTGTCATCTGGAAGTTCAAGACGAACGGCCCCGTCCATTCGACACCGGGAATCGCGAACGGCATGGCGTTCATCGCGGGTTGCGATGAAATGTTTCGCGCGATTCGCATTTCAGACAGCAAAGAAGTTTTCGAAGTCTCGTCGGGAGCGTATACCGGCGCCTCTCCGGCACTTCGCGCGGGCATGGCCTATTACGGCACATTCGACAATGAAGTGCTCGGCGTCAGCCTCGCTCAGAAATCGGTCTCCTGGCGTTACGAACATCCGCAACGCAAGTTTCCCTTCTACTCGTCGGCAGCAGTCACCGCTTCACGCGTCGTCATCGGCGGCCGCGACAAGCTGGTCCATGGGTTGACCTTGAATGGCAAAGTGGCGTGGACGTTTGCCACGCGCGCGCGCGTTGAATCATCGCCGGCAATTGCCAGCGGGCGCGTTTACGTGGGCTCGAATGACGGGCGTTTCTACGTTTTGGGGCTGACGAACGGCGCCAAGCTGTGGGAATTCAACGCCGGCGCTCCACTATCGGCCTCACCGGCAATTGCGAATGGACGGATTGTTATCGGATCTCAGGATGGCAGGCTTTACTGCTTCGGGTAACACGGATCTAAAACCAAAGAAGATCTTTACTTCACAACTGCAATAGCCTCGATCTCGATGCGCGCGGCGCGCGGCAACGCAGCGACCTGCACGGTCGTCCGCGCTGGCGGATCGCCTTTGAACTTCGCGCGATAGAGCTCGTTCATTTTGTTGTAGTCGTTCATGTCGGCGAGAAACACCGTCGCCTTCACCATGTTATCGACGTTGCTTCCCGACGCCTCCAACACCGCCGCCAGGTTGCGAAAAACCTGCTCGAACTGCGCTTCAAATCCTTCCACGAGTTGCCCCGTTTTCGAATCGAGCCCGATCTGTCCGGAGGTGAAAACGAGATCGCCAACGACGATCGCCGGCGTGTAAATACCGTTTGGAGGACCAGTCTTCACGGCGCGCCGCTTCGGCGTTTGTGCGTCAACACCGGCGCAGATGCAAGCAACAGCCACGACGATGAGCATCATTCTCTTCATGATTGGCGACCTCCTGCAAAGTATTTAGCAATCGTCGAGTCCGCGGGTTTCTTCGTAGCCAGCGAAACCAACCACATCAACAACGCCGACACTATTACCATCGGCACGACGGGCATGAATCCGAAAACCGCCGTTCCACCCGGCGTTCGCGACAACACTTCTCTTCCGCCCAACGTCCAGAAGACCGTCGATGGACCAGGCGCTGGCGCCGGTACCGCCGCTTGAAATATCGCCACTGCCACCACCGCCGCGGCGGTCCAAAGCGTTACCGCCAGCGCACCCCACTTCGTGCTGCCTCTCCAGAACAACGCGGCGATCAAAAGCGGGGACAATGCGGCGAATCCTGAAAACGCGTACTGAATCGCCAGTTCGAAGATCGTCTCCGGCGCCTGCAAGGCGACCGCGTAGGCAAAGAGTGTGATCAGGATGATGAAGATGCGACCGGTCTGCACCTGCACCGATTCCCCGAAACGCGTCTTACCGCCGTAGAAGGCGAAGACGTCCTCCGTGAACATAGTCGATAGAGCCAGGATTTGTGAGTCGCTCGCCATCACCGCTGCCATGATCCCCGCGCCAAGCAAACCCGCGAGCCAGAGCGGCGCGTAGCGTTGCAGCAGCAACATGATCACGTCGTCGCCCGCCGACTTCTCGCGCAACTCATCGCGTTGTTCAGGCTCCATCGTCCGTCCCTGCGTCGCCAGCACTCGTCGCGCTTCCTGCTTTTCACGAATCTGCGGAATGTCTGTCACGCGGTTAGCCATCACGCCGAGGAACACGCACGGCAACCAGATCGCGAGAATACAAATCGGATAGAAGATGACGGTCTTTTTGAATTGCGTGATCTTGCGCGCCGTGAGACAGAAGATCAGGATGTGCGGAAATGCAATCGCCGACAGCGGAATAAACGTGTAACTAAAAAAGTAGTACGGTGAAATGCGTTCGCGAGTAAGCAGCGGCGCCAGCGGTGACGTCTGCATCGCCTGCGCTGCAGTGCGAAAACCGCCCATGCCGACGCCGATCACGATCAACGCGATCGCGCCGAAGCACAGAAACAGCACCGTCTGAAACGTATTCACCCACGCAGTGCCGCGCATGCCGCCAAAGAACACGTAGCTCATCACTACCATCGCCACGATTGCGCCGCCAAACCAGAACGGCACAACGCCGCCGCTGATCGTGTAGAGCGTCGTGCCGCCGCCCATGATGCCGATGATGATGTACGGCACGAGCATCGCCGCCTGCACCACGAAAATCGCCGTCCCGATGTGACTGCACTCCCAGCGGTCGCGAAACATCTGCACCGGCGTCATGAACCCGTATTTCTTCCCCAGCGCCCAAACACGCGTGCCAATGAGAAAGATCGTCAACGGAATCACGAGTCCGGACGACGACGCCATCAAGCCAAACGTTACGATGCCGTTGTTGAAGGCGTGCCCCGACGATCCAAGGATCGCGAAGGCCGTCATGTTTGTGCCGAACAGTGAAAACAGAAATACGAATGGACCGAGTGACCGGCTGGCGAGAAAGTAATCTTCGGCTTCCTCTTTACCTCTCGCACGCCTGAAAGCAAAGATGCCGATGTAGAGAACGGCAGCGAGATAAAGGAAAACTACGATTGCGGGAATCACGCGCCGCGGCCCTCCTCATGCTCCGCTTCTTCGACCTCACGTTCGAGGTGCGACGGCCAGGCAAAGGTCACGAGCAGCCACATCAGCAGCGCCGCTGCGACGGAAAACAATCCGTGATAGAAGAGACCGACGGGGACGAAACCGAAAACAAGATGGGAGGAGCGCCAGAACCAAATGTCCTGGTGCAAGACGTAGAGTGTAACGACAGCAACGACGAGCAGGATACGTTTCATTCTGCGGTGGTCGCTGACCCTAACACAGATTACGCGGATCGATCAAGAAATCCGTAAGTTTAACGATGTGTCATGGAATTAGCGGCGGCGGCCGGAGGCCTTGCGCGGGCGCGCAACGAATTGGTCTCAATGTGATGGCGTTTGATCATGCGATCGAGCGTTTTACGATCGACGCCGAGAAGACGCGCAGCGGCTTGCTTGTTGCCCCGCGTGTGCTCAAGCACTTTCGTCACGTACCGTCCCTCGATCCGCGACAACGGCACCCACTCCTCGTGCTCAGACTGATCGGCGGAGCCGTTGGTCCTGCTGATCTCTGAACCGGAGTGCTGACGCACGCGTTCCGGTAGATCCTTGACGCGAACCATCCCGTCGCACAGCGCCACTGCTTGCACTACCGCCGTTTCGAGTTCGCAAATATTGCCGGGCCAGTTGTAACGTTGAAGCACCGCCAATGCTTCGACACTGAACCTCACCGGCGGGCTCAGCGAGTAAACGCGATCGGCGAAACTCTGCGCCAACGGCGGAACGTCTTCCGGCCGTTCTCGCAGCGGCGACAATTCGATCGGCGCGCCGTTCAATCGTTGAAACAGATCGTTTCGAAACCTTCCCGCCGCAACTTCCGGTTCGACGTCACGATTGCTCGCAGCGATCACGCGCACGTTCACCGGCGTGGTGTGATTCGAACCAACGCGGCGAATCTCGCCCATTTGCATCGCACGCAACAGCGTCGCCTGAAACGACAGGCTCGTCTGAGTTATCTCGTCGAGAAAAAGCGTGCCGCCGTCCGCTTCTTCCCAGAGACCACGCCGGTCGCGATCCGCGCCGGCAAACGATCCCCGTACGTAACCAAACACCTCCGCTTCAATCAGATCTGCTGGAACCGAACCACAGTTGATGGCGATGAACGGACGCTCGGCACGCGCGCTGCGATTATGTATCGCCGACGCAACCAACTCTTTGCCGGTGCCGGCTTCGCCGGTGATCAGCACCGGAACATTTGTGCTCGACACACGTCGCACCTGTTTCAGCACTTCGATTAACGCCTGGCTGCGTCCCACCAGCTCAAGGTCTGAGTGGCACGCAGCCGTGCGTCGCGCGGGTGAGGTTCTCTTCGTACGAGCCGTCAACTGTTCTCGCAGTGCTTGCGAAAGCAGTTGCAACTCTTCGGTGCCGAAACGTTGGAGCAAATAGTCGTAGATGCCAAACGCTGTCGTGTCGAGTGAGCCGGCTGTGTTTCCATGACCGGCCATCAGCACGACCCTGCTGTCCGGTAACTTTTCTTTGAAGGTGTGGAGCGCGTTGTAACCACTGGCGCCGGCGAGCGTCACGTCGCAGAAGACGACCGCCCACGGCGTTTCAGGCAGCCGCTCAAATGCGTCTTCTGCCGATGGCGACTGCGACACGTTCCACCCGTCTCCGCGCAAGACGTCGGAAACAAACTCGCGCACAGAATGTTCGTCATCGATTACCAAGACCCTGAATGTTCCCTCTGCTGGTGAGTTGGTCATTTTCGTCAGAACTCCTCCCACTGAATTCGTTACGAAGCTCGTTCCGGCTTGAGGTCCGGAGAGTATTTGAAATGTGCCGGGGACTGCGCATAGTTCACTGTTGTAGGTAGGGGGACGAAGACCTCGCCCTGGCCAGCGTCCCCCTTCTACGCGCGAGGACTTTTAACTCCTTAGACCACTGCGCGCGTCTCTTAGATCTCAATCAACCACTGATCGTGCTTCGGATCAGTGTTCGTATGTCTTGGCCATGCGTGCGATAGAAAAGATATGTCTGATCGCGTTCCCAAACAGACACCGCACGGATCGATCCTTCGTGGGTCACAGCCTTGCCCGAATGATATGAGGGTGCGAAAAGAATGGCGTTCGGGAACACGCTCAAAGCGGGCATGCGACTGTGGAACCAATTCGCGCGGCTAGGCTAAAGCGCTCTGTTGAGTGTGCGCAATGAGGAGTTTCCTGAACACGCCTCAGATAATCCCTGAGCAGTCTGAACGCACGAAATATTTAACTGTTTCGCGAGCAAAAAAAGTAGCCGTGCGAGTGCAACAGGTCTTATTCTCCACCACTGTCACCGGGGATGAACGAGTGCACGCTGACCATATTCGCGAATTGGTCAGCATCAGGTAATTCCTGATTGTTGGATCAGGAGCTTCCTGCAATTATTCCCCTGCAAGCGAGCGCCCATTTTTCTGCTTTCGCTCTTTTACTCAAGCTCCAAAGCGCTCCGGCTGTTTGCCCTTTTTCACTAGTGAATTTATCGGCCGCAAACAGACACCCAGCAGGGCACAACTACGACATGAAATCGATACGTGTGCTAATAGCTGACGACCACGCTCTGGTGCGGGCAGGAATCAGGGCCCTCGTCGAGAGGATCAAGGGTGTCGTGGTGGTGGCCGAAGCGGGCAAAGGAAGCGAAGCACTCAAACTGATCGACGAGCTTCAGCCTAACCTCATCCTGTTGGACATAACGATGCCGGACGGCAGCGGCTTTGACGTGCTTGAGCACGTGCAGAAGCAGTCACCCAACATCCGGGTGATCGTGCTGACGGTCCACGAGGCAGGTGAATACGCGATCCGCGCACTGCGTGAAGGAGCGGCCGGGTTTCTGCCAAAGAGCGCGGCCAGCACTGAGCTCGAACAGGCAATTCAAACCGTGATGAAGGGCGACGTGTACATCTCGCCCGAGACTTCGCGCAAGACGTTGATCGAGTATGGCAAGGGAGTTTCGAAACGAGATCTGCTGGCGACGTTGAGTCCCAGACAACGCGAGGTGCTACAGCTCATCGCAGAAGGGAGGACGACAAAACAAATCGCGCAATTACTCGACATCAGTGTCAAGACTGTCGAAACGCACCGGGCGCAGTTGATGGAACGGCTCAACATCCACGACGTCGCGGGTCTGGTGCGTTACGCAATCATCGTAGGGCTCATTGAAGTGGAGTGAACCTTGAGCGAATTCCCCGGGTGGGAATTGGTGGATGGGTTCATGTCCGGTCGAAGAGTGAAAGACCACCCCACGCGCTCTAGCGCGATCGCCACTAGTGGCGATCGTTTTCAAGTCCTCCGGACTTGTGCTGGACCGGGCATGAACCGATCCCCTAATTCTTTTGTGCCTTTTGTGTTTAAGCTTTGGCCGCGAACTCAACCGCCTTTGCCGACTCTGCATCGCGACGCTTCTCACCCTTGATCGGAAAGCGCGCGCAGATCTCCGTGCCGAGTGCGGGCGCGGAATCGATCGTAATTGTTCCACCGACTGCCTGCGCTCGCTCTTCCATTCCCCGCAATCCGAGGGTTGCAGTGCCACTGCCGCTGCGAAGCATGCGTGCATCAAAGCCGGCGCCGTCGTCGGTAATCAACAGGATCAGATCGGAAACGACACGTTCCAACCGGACCGAGATTCGCGTCGCTCGCGCATGACGTACGATGTTGGTGACGCCCTCCTGCACGATCCGGAAACACGCCGTCTCCAGCTCCGATGAAAAGCGATCGTCTTCATCAAGCGAACCGCTGACAAACTTCGCGGGAATACCAAGGTTTCTTGTCTGGCGTCCGAGATACCACCGCAAAGCGACCACGAGACCAAGATCGTCCAATAACAGCGGCCGCAGATCCGCTGAAAGGTCTCGTATCTGATCGACTGCTTCGTCAATAACCTTGAGGTTGTCGTTGATCGACATCAGTATCTCGGGCTGAGTGCACTTGTGCTGCAACGCGTGAAGGTTCATCTTCACGGCCGTCAAAATCTGGCCCACCTGGTCGTGCAGCTCGCGCGAGATCCGGCGCCGCTCCGCCTCTTGCGCTTCGATCAAACGTCGCGAGTAGTTGCGCTCGACTTCCTGCGCCTTCTTCTTTTCGGAGATGTCGCGAACACATCCCTGCACGCCCACCGGCACGCCCATCTCAACGATCAAACGGCTGCTAATCTCGACCGGGACGGTTCTTCCCTTCTTGGTGATCATCTCGATCTCGTAGGTGGTTTCGCCGGCTGTCTCGAGTTTCTTTTGCAGTTGGCGTTGGACGATATGCGCGTTATGCGGCGTCATGAACTCCGAAAAGTGTTTACCGACGATCTGTTCGCGGCTGTAACCACTGAGCTTTTCGGCGGCGCGGTTCACTGACGTATAAATGCCGTTGATGTCGTGAACGTAAAAAGCATCTTTTGAATTCTCAAAGAGCTCGCGATAGCGTTCCTCGCTTTCGCGCAACGCCCGCTCAGCAGCGCGCGCTTCGGTTATGTCGCGCGCAATGCCGCGAACGATCGGCGCCGCGACTCCTTCAGTGCGCAGCGAGTTGTAGTATTCGAGCACGCGACGTTCGCCCGATCGCGTTTGTATCAACATCGTTCCGCTGGTAGCGCCCTCGTCGAGTATCCGCTCCATGTACATGTCGAACTCGTCGCGGACCTCGGGCTGGAGGACGTCACGGATGTTCTTTACGCCGACGAATTCATGAAGCTCGTAGCCGAACACTGCTCGTGCGGCTTGGTTGACTGAAAGGATCTTTCCGTCGAGATCGTGCGTGCAGATCAACTCGCGGCTGTTTTCGACGAGATCGCGATAGCGTTCTTCGCTTTCGCGCAAGGCTTGTTCGGCGCGCTTGCGTTCGGTGATGTCCTGGGCGGTGCCTTCGTAGTAAATAATGTTACCCGCGTCGTCGCGTATGGCGTGGGCGTTCACGGAGATCCAGATCTTGCTGCCGTCTCTCCGTATGGTTTCGTGTTCGAACCCGTGGACGCTGCCGTGTTTTTCGAGTAGCCGCTTGAACTCTTCGCGCTGGGTGGGTTCGACGTAGATTTCGCGTGAGATGTCCTTGCGTGAGCTGATCAACTCCGCGGGCGAGTCGAAGCCGTGCATGCGCGCGAGCGCGGGATTTGCAGTCAAGTAACGACCTTCGGGTGTCGATTGAAAAATACCCTCGCCTGCGTTCTCGAAGATTTGTTGATACTTCTGTTCGGCGGCGTTTCGTGCGTTCCGGCTTTCTTCCAAGGCGGCGAGCGAGGCTTCTGCGCGTTTACGTTCGGAGATGTCCTGAGTAAGCCACGCGATGCTGGCGGGTTGGCCGTCCTTGTTGCGAATGAGCGAAACGTTGTTCTGCACCCAGGCGGTCGAACCGTCCTTTTTTATGTAGCGATGTTCGACGATAAAAGCGGGGATCTCGCCTGCTACGAGGGCGCGTAACTTCTCCCATGCAATCGGGAGATCCGCAGGGTGAATCAGGGTTTGCAGATCAACACGGTGCCAGAGTTCCGATTCGGTGTAACCGGTCAACGAGCAATAAGCGGTGTTGACGTCGAGCAGGTGTCCTTCGAGATCGGTCACGGACAATCCGAGTGCGGCGTATTCGAAACATTGGCTGAAAGTGTTGACGGTGCTGGCCGGAATCTCGTCGCGGCGGCGCCGCCGTTTGCTGGCGGATGACGTTTTAGTGTCCGGGCGAGCGGACTTGCGTTCGTGTTGCCTGTCTCTCATGCAACCTCCAGGAGGTTTAAGGCGCCGATTAAGAGAAGGTCTTCGCCGCGACGACTGCCAAGCAACTGGGTTTGCATTGGGTAACGTCGCGACTGATTCAAAGGGCTGTAAAGCGATTAGTCAGAAACGGTAGGCGTAGCGTGGCAGGTTCACGGGGCGATCGTGGGGAACCCGAGCCGCGCGGTCGTGGCGACCTCCGTTTGCGTGGATTCTAATGCCTCCCCCCACCCCACGCAAGGAAACATTCTGTGCAAGTCGGATGTTCATGAACAACCCGGATTCTTGTCGCCTGGTGCTACGATTTTTCCGTCACAAATCGTCCGGCGTGGGTGTTTGATCTTTGAAAGAAAGATTCAGTTCGGCGGGAGGTTGAGCATGTCGAAGATGATGCGCTTGGTACTGAGTTTTGGGCTGGTCGTAGGCTTTGTGGCCGCGTTTTGGCCGATTACACCGAACATGCCGCAGGTGCTGGCACAGACCACGACCAAGGGCGAGTGGAAGGCGACGCTCACTAAAGACAATTCGAAGCTTCAACTCAATCTCGAGCGGCGTAGCGAACGCGGCGGACGCAGTCAGCATGGCCACAGTTACGAGTTCACGGATTTTCAGGGACTGAGCCGTGAGACGGTGCTGAACGGCGGTGCGGTCAGATTCAGTCTGGTCCGCGAGGCAGGACGCATCGACCTCGAAGGCAGTTTCGACAACGGCAAAGGCGCCGGCACTTTCAACTTCACCGGCAATCCCAACTTCGTCTCGGCTATGAAATCCCGTGGCTTCGACTTTGAAGAGCGCTCCGGCAATCGCGACGACAACGGCGAAGAGCGTCTATTCGCCGCCACCACTCTCAACGTCACCACTGCGCTCGCCGACGATCTGAATCAGCTCGGCTTCGGAAAACTCAGCGTTGAGGATCTATTCAAGGCGGCCATCTTCAAGATCGACTCCACCTTCGCCCGCGAGATGAAAGCGAGCGGCTTCGAAAACCTCGGCATGGAAGAACTCGTGAAAGCGCGCATCTTCAAGATCGACGCTGCTTTCGCCCGCCAGGTTGCGCAAATGGGATTCGAGAAGGAGCCGTTCGAGAGTCTCGTCAAGATGCAGATATTCAAAGTGACTCCGGAGTTCATCTCGGAAGTACGCAACGAAGGTCTGACAGACGTTCAAGTTGAAGACCTCGTCAAACTGCGCATCTTCAAGATCGACGCCCAGTACATTCGCGAAGCAAAGGCGGATGGCGTTCCGTTGGAAGTCGAGCGGTTGGTCCAAAGAAAGATCGGCGTAAGCCGGCGGTAATTTCCCCCTCCCAAATCAAATCCGTAAAATCCGTGTAACTGAGAAACACGGATTTTACGGATCCCACCGACAAGCCACTACGTCAAACCAGTGCGGCCTCACAAGAATATTGCACAAAACCTGAAGAAGTGAGACGCTAACCTCCATCGGAAAGCGCGTCGAAAGCGTCGAAACGAAATCACCACACCAGACATATCTAACTGGGGTGGCTAAATTCTCAACTCAAACCACCTCAACGCGGGTCCATCACGCATAACTTCGAGGTAAAGAAATGACCGACATAACCACTGGCCCAGTCACTCCCGAAAGCAGTCAACCTGTAACCGGCGGCGGCCCGGAAACCACCGCTGGTCCAAAACCCGGCATCGCACTTTGTCTCTCAGGCGGCGGCTACCGCGCGATGATTTTCCATCTCGGCGCGTTGTGGCGAATCAATCAACTCGGTTTTCTGAAGAAGCTGTCGCGCGTATCGAGCGTATCAGGCGGATCGATTACCGCCGGCGTACTCGCTCTCGCCTGGAAAGATCTGAGATTCAATGCCAACGGCGTCGCGGACAATCTCGAAGAGCTCGTGATCAAGCGCCTTCGCCGGTTCGCAAACAACACGATCGATCAGGGTTCGATCATCAAAGGCATATTGATGCCGCGTCACAGCATCTCCGACGAGGTAACCGAAGCCTACAAAGACCATCTCTTCGGCGACGCGACACTCCGCGATCTCCCGGCCGACGGCGAGGGACCACGCTTCATCATCAACGCCACCAACGTACAGTCGAAAGTCTTGTGGCGCTTCAGCCGTCCGTACATGGGCGACTACCGCGTCGGTCTCGTAAGCAACCCGACAACCGAAATCGCGCTCGCAGTCGCAGCCTCGTCTGCTTTTCCACCGTTCCTTTCGCCCGCACAACTCGAGTTGCAACCGTCAGACTTCGATCCAAACATTCCGGCGGTTCTGAAAGACGACGCGTATCGCACCACGGTCGTGCTTACCGACGGCGGCGTTTACGACAACCTCGGCCTGGAAACGGCGTGGAAGAGTTACGAGACGATCCTCGTCAGCGATGGCGGCGGGGCGGTCGACGACGAGCCCGATCCGGAGCGCGACTGGGCACGTCACTCCTATCGCATTCTGAGCCTCATCGACAATCAAGTACGCAGCCTGCGCAAGCGCCAGGTGATCGACTCCTACAAACAAGGAGTGCGCAAAGGCACGTACTGGGGCATTCGCACTAACATCGCCGACTACGCGCTGCCCGACGCAATGAACTGCCCGTTCGTTGAAACACTCAAGCTGGCAAACACCGCCACTCGTTTGAAAGCACTGGACGCAACATTACAGGAGAAGATTATCAACTGGGGCTACGCAGTTTGCGACGCCGGGCTACGAAAGCACGTCGATGGAACGCTTCCGCCGCCGGTCGGTTTTCCGTATCCCGCCTCAGGCGTCTAAACCCACAAGGAGACACAAATAAATGGCGACGAAGAAACGCCGCACCGCGACTCCGGATCCCATCACACGAGCACAACTGGAAGACTTAATCTATCGGCAAAACGGCCTCACCCGTTTTACTCAGGACTCACCTGTTCTCCCCGACGTTTGGTTCGAGTTCGGGCAAAACCCAAACGCCAAGATCGATCTGCTGCTCAACCCGCACTTCGAAGCATCACCGGGACGCGTGGCCCAGGTTATCGAACAACGGCTGGCGGTCGAACAGAAGTCGAAGGCGGCGAGCAAATTCAAGTGCAACGATCGTCGCGGCTCGGACATCGCTTACAACCAGTCGACGGTCGTCGTCAGACTATGCTTTCACGAATTGATCCGCGTGGTCCTGCCACTTACTCCGTGGTGGAATAAATACGTCTGGACCAACGACGGCCGCTATCTAAAGCAGTTTCTTGCCGACAGAAAAACACGTCAGGCACTGGCTCGTGCGATCGATGGCGAGACGTCCGATCCGATGATGCGCCTGATCGACCCGCAAGTGATCTGGATGATGCGCGTCATCGGCACGATTGGCGCGCAGGCCGCCGGCCTCGGCAAGACTCGTGCGATGACCTCCACCGCGATTGTCACTGCTTGCGCCGATCTCGTGCGAGATATTCCACCGGCTACGGACGATGCCATCGGACTCGTTTGGTCCGTGACAAGAAACCGCCCCGCCGAGGTCGCAATTTGGCGATCGACGATGGCCGTGAAGGCCGACGCGGCCCGTCGCCTGTTCGAAATAAGTTGCAAACACCTGACGTGGGCCGTTATCGACAGTGGTATCGACGCGACGCATCCGGCGTTTCAGACTCGCGACGCCAACGGTAAAATCGACGAGAAAGACCATTTCAAATCGCGCATCGTTGCCACCTACGACTTCACGCTGATTCGCTATCTCCTCCGCTCGGAACAGAGTCCCGAAGATGCTGCCGAGATCGCCAAACGGCCGCGTCTCGAGAAAGCAGTCAAGCGGATGAAACAACACCCGGAAGAGGCGAAACAGTTGCGACAGAGCCTTCAAAGCGGCCGCGAAGTCGATTGGGAGATGCTCAAACCGCTGATCGAAGTCCCCCACAACGACGACGAGTACGTCGTGCCGCAGCATTTGCACGGAACGCACGTGGCGGGAATAGTTGCAGCCGATTGGCGACGGGACGATCCGGTACCGTCCGGCGACAACAACATCAGTGGCGTTTGCCCGGACATGAAGCTTTACGATCTACGCGTGCTCGACGATCAAGGCCAGGGTGATGAGTTTTCCTGCATCGCCGCGATGCAGTTTGTGCGTTATCTGAATGCGCACAAAGATCTGATGATGATCCACGGCGTCAATCTCAGTCTTTCGATCAAACATGACGTTGCCAACTTCGCCTGCGGCAGCACTCCGGTTTGCGAAGAAGCAAATCGACTGGTGGGCGCGGGAATCGTCGTGGTCGCAGCGGCGGGCAACAACGGTTATCTCCAGTTCGTGACCACTCGCGGACCGCAGGAAGGGTACCAGAGTATCAGCATCACCGATCCGGGAAACACTGAGAGCGTGATCACTGTCGGCGCGACGCATCGCGACAGCGCTCATCTCTACGGCGTGAGTTACTTTTCCAGTCGTGGTCCAACCGGCGATGGGCGACTCAAACCCGATCTCGTCGCACCGGGCGAGAAGATCGTTAGCACCATTCCCGCCGGCGAAACGAAACGCATGGACGGCACGAGCATGGCCGCGCCACACGTGAGCGGCGCCGCTGCCTTGCTGCTCGCGCGCTACGGCGAACTCATCGGGCGGCCCGCACGCATCAAAGAAATTCTTTGCACGACGGCGACCGACCTGGGCCGCGAGCGTTACTTCCAGGGCGCGGGCATGGTCGACGCCTTGCGCGCGCTTCAATCCGTTTAACTACACATCCGAGGAGAGAACCCCTGATGCTATTCACACTCGAAGCCCTGCAAGCCAAACACGGCGATTCCCTGCTGTTGCATTACGGAAAACCAAACGCTCCGAAGCTGATCGTAATCGATGGTGGTCCAGCCGGTGTTTATAAAGCCAGTCTTCGCCCGCGACTGGCCGAGTTGAAGGAATCGCGCAGCCCGGATGCCCCGTTGTCGATACGCATGTTGATGGTTAGCCATCTCGACGACGATCACGTCAATGGCGTCCTCGCCTTTCTCGACGACCTGGTCGAAAAGAAGGACAACAATGAAGAATTGCCGTACGACATAATCACGGTCTGGAACAACACGTTCGACGACATCGTCGGAAACGACAGTCAGGAACTGATCAAAGCACTCAGCGCGGCGATTGATTCGCACAATTCTGGGAATGCGGCATCGCTCGATATACCGATGAGCCGATCGGGGACGGCTCTGGCCGCGAGTGTTACGCAGGGCCGTGACGTCAGAAACAACGCGACCGTGTTGTCGCTTGGCATGAACGATCCTTTCAACGGTCTCGTGGCCACGCCGGCGAAAGGAAAGAAAACGATCACGCTCGGCGACGGCCTGAAGTTCACGGTGCTTGGACCAGTGAAGGAACGCGTCGAGAAACTGCAAGAGGAATGGAACGAAGTCCTGAAGAAAAAGGGACTGGCTACGGACAAGAACGGGAAATCGCTGGCGGCGGCATTTGTCGACGAATCGGTTTTCAATCTTTCGAGCATCGTCGTGCTCGCCGAGGCGGGAAAGAAAAGGATGTTGTTGACGGGCGACTCGCGCGGCGACGACGTAATGAACGCGATGAAGTCATCCGGATTGATGAAGTCAGGAAAGATCCACGTCGACCTCTTGAAGCTGCCGCATCACGGAAGCGATCGCAACGTCGCGACGGAGTTCTTCCGCTCGATTACGGCAGACCACTACGTCGTTTCAGCCGACGGCCGGTTCGGAAACCCGGAAATCTCGACGTTGCAGATGATTTCGGAGGCCCGCGGGAAGGACAAGTTCACGATTCACCTCACGAACCGAGAGAAACGACTCGACACGTTCTTCGCCGCTGAAAAGAAGAAGGGCAAGAAGTACAGCGTGGCCTATCGCGATCCGAAACAGCTATCGCTGTGGGTCGATCTCGGAGACGACGCGTTAGAGGATTAGTAAAACGACTATGGAACGAGTACGAATGACGCTTCCTGTTTGACGAGCTTCTTCGACACCATGTCTTTCGACTCGATAGTCACGGTGTAGTTCCCGGGGGTCATTCCGGTGAGCTTGATGAACTCGGCGAACGTGAGATGCGGAACCGGTTCGTTCTCGACGTCCGTCAGCACGAAGTCGAACGGCTTCGTTGCGGGTTGACCGTCTTTCATCAGCCGCGCAGTAACTCGGACCATCGGCTTACCCGTGTCAGGACTGTTCGTCGCGTTGTAAAGGTTAAAGAACATCACGAGGTTATCAGTTGCGCGAAACTGTCGCGCCGCCGACGGCCTGATCGACGTCGTGCGGATCGTGAACACATCGTGCTCGGTCGCTTGCGGGTTCGCCGCTGCAACGTATCGGCTAAGCACTAAACCCGTCGTCGCGAATTCCGCGTTCACATCCGGCAACACGAATTGCTCTTTTCGCGCGCTCATCTTGCCCGATTGACGATCCTTCACAACCAATTCGATTGTGTATTCGCCGGGACTGAGCAGCAGATCCTGCCGGTAATAGATGTTGTTACTAACGATCGACTGGTACTCGCTATCGGTCAAACTTACGTCGAAGTTGCCGCCCAACCGCGACAGCATTGTCCCCCCGGTCTTCAAAACTCCAATCACTTCCAACTGCATCGACCGCTTCTCACCTTTGCGATCGAACTGCACGCCTCCAGGCGGAAGCTCGATCGCAAGCGGAACGGTGTAGAGTCCCTCTCGCGATCTGAAGTGACTCAACGAAACCGAAACTGGCATCGCGGGATTTGACTGGATCGCGCCGAAGTTGTCGAACAGTTTCTTGTCGGCAGGCGCGAGCATGACGATCTCTTCCGGCGGTATCGCATAGTAGCCCGAGCGCGAAATGATCTGCGCGTCCGGCCGGCGCACTTCAATCTTCACCTTGCGAAACGAACTGTCGAAGTTTTGGTTCGTGCTGCGATAGGCGAGCGTGTAACGCGCCTGAATCTCCTGGTTGATTCGTTCGAGTCCCTGTCCGATGTCGTTGTTGCCTTTTAAAAAGCGACCCCCGGTGTCGCCTGAGATGCGATAAAGAATGTCGTACTCTCGGCCCAGCCCTTCCTGTCTGGAATTGTCGAAAATGGTTTCGCCGCCGACAGCGCGAATGCGTTGTTCCTGAGACGTGGCCGCGGAGATTCCGGAGAGCGGAGAGTTAGTGCCCAGCGCGGTTGTATTCGGCGCGCTCGCTCTCAACCCGGCGGAGTCGATGATGTAGATCGCAACGTTCGCTCGATTCGCGATGTCGATCGTGCTTTGCACTTGCCAGTCGAGCACGGCGGGCGTGACGAAACCCTGCGAGAACAGGACCAATGTCTTCTTGCCGGGAATCGGCCGCAAGCCTTCGCAGATCGCGGCGATCGCGGCGAGTATCGGTCGCGACTGTTGGAGACTCAACGCTGTGCGCAGTTTGATAAACTGGGCCAGCACGGTGCGCATAATCATTATCCGCGCCGCATTGGAACCGCCGGCCGCACTCGTTATGGGCGCCTCGTTTGCGCCCGTCAACTCGCCTCGCAGCGAGCTGATGTTGTCGGCAATGTCTTTCTGTTCGAAGGTTTTCGAAGTGGCGCGGACGCCGAAGTTGTCGAGCGCCGCGATCAGCTTTTCCTTGTCGTGAGTGAACGGTTGAAGCAATTGCAGACCGTTAGTCACGGACAATAGCGCCACGACGTCGCCGTCCGTTATCTGCTCTCGCACGTATTTGATCGTTCCTTCGCGCACCTGTTTGAAATTCGTGATGTCGGTTGTTTGCGTATCGAGTACGAGCGTCACGTAGTTGCGCGGTGCGCCAGCCGGTTCCGCAGGCGCGGTTTTAGCGCCGGTCGTGGCTGTTGAGG
>Ga0111539_10004346_pt1 | contig 18556 bp, 22 predicted proteins | sample RhiMethybrSRZTD1_FD_79667 | JGI IMG/M metagenome (GOLD analysis project Ga0111539, IMG submission 79667) | Populus rhizosphere microbial communities from Tennessee, USA - Rhizosphere MetaG P. TD hybrid SRZTD1 (version 2) (version 2) | ecosystem: Host-associated > Plants > Roots > Rhizosphere >... | reverse complement strand
TTTGATCGATAGAGATACAACTCATGCCTTGCCGACAGCTTTTACTATTCGCTGGTAACGCGGAACTAAGAGCCGCACAAAGGTGTCCGACTGTACGGACTGAATGATCAACGAGGCGTTCAGCGCCGAGTGCAACCGCGCCACATAATGCCGATTGCGCAACCACACCGCGAATTTGAGACAGCAACATTGATCTCACTCCCCTTGGAGTTGCTGATTCCGCGCCAGCTGGTCAGCAGTGCGGCGCGAGCTTTCATGGCGAGCTTTCTTCTCGTAGATTTCAGTATCGTCTGGTTGAGGCCGACGGTTTGATTTATGTCATGTCGGCGGCCGCTCGATAGTAGTCGGACCTAAGTGTGTGCAACCCGCCAACAGAAGCGTGCTCACGCAGAGCAATCCGGTCGAGACCCGCTTATCCTCAATCCGACCACCCGGAAGCAGCTAAAAGAGGTTGTGGATATCCGAAAGGAGATCATCAATGTCCGCTTTGGGTCAGAAGCTGACATGTGCGGTGCAAAACGGCATGTCCGCTTTGCCCCCAAAAGCGGACAATTTAGCACCGGCCTTTCTCGCCGAAAATTGAAGTGGCCATCTCGTTCAGCCTCGCGTGGACTGATTATGGCGAAGCCGTGTCCGCTTTACCTCAGAAAGCGGAAAAGCGGACATTCAGGTGACGACGGAGTCGAACGCGGGACGGCTTCGCGTGCCATTCCCAAACACGATTCCGCAATCGCTTCGAATTTTGGCATCCTACGCTTTATGACAAATGGCACGCCCCTGCCTATTTTCGGGTCCGGTCTCAGCGAGGTTGAAGCGCAAAACCGGCTGCAGTCTGAGGGATACAACGAACTGCCCCGTCAAGACCGGCGCACGCCACTGCGGATCGTCTTGGAGGTCTTTCGCGAACCGATGTTCGCTCTCCTGCTAGGTGGCGGCTTTATCTACCTCCTGCTTGGAGACCTGAAAGAAGCACTCATCCTGCTCGGATTCGCCATTATGTCGGTGGCTATCACGGTCATCCAGGAAACGCGCACCGAACGCGTGTTGGAGGCGCTGCGCGACTTAACCAGCCCCCGCGCGCTGGTGATCCGGGATGGCGTGCGCAGGCGCATTGCGGGGCGCGAGGTGGCGCGCGGCGATCTGGTCGTGCTCGCCGAAGGTGACCGCGTTCCCGCCGACGCCGTGCTGGTGCAGGCCCACGATGTTCAGGCCGATGAATCGCTGCTGACCGGGGAGTCGGTGCCGGTGCGCAAGATTGCAGCGGTCAGCATCCCCGCCAGTAGCGCCCGACCAGGCGGCGATGATCTGCCCTTTGTCTATTCCGGCGCTCTTGTAGTGCGGGGCAGCGGCCTAGCGCATGTCATAGGCACCGGGCCGCGCAGCGAAATCGGCAAGATTGGCCAGTCGCTTCACGCGCTGGAAACGGAACCGCCACGCCTTCAGCTGCAGACTGCCCGACTGGTGCGGCTGTCTGCGTTCGGCGGGGCAGCTGTCAGCGTGGGAGCGGTCGTGCTCTACGGCACGTTGCGGGGCGGATGGCTTGATGCGGTGCTTACCGGGATCACCATCGGCATGTCCATGCTGCCAGAGGAGTTTCCGGTTGTGCTCACCGTGTTTATGGCGATGGGGGCTTGGCGGATTTCAAAGGCACGTGTGCTCACCCGGCGCGCCGCATCCATCGAAACGCTCGGTTCGGCGACGGTGCTCTGTACGGACAAAACGGGCACACTGACCGAGAATCGAATGTCCATCGTGGAGCTTCGGCTTCCGGATGACGATATCTTTCGTCCACGCGAAGCAACCAATGCCGCCGTGCCCGACAATTTTCGGGAACTTGCCGCGTACGGTCTGCTGGCAAGCACTCCCGAGCCTTTCGACCCGATGGAAAAGGCCTTCCACGAATTCGCAAGGGACGAACTAGAGGTGGCGGATGGTCTCCCGGGGTCAGATTGGAAACTCGCGCACAGCTATGGGCTGCGGCCCGAGCTCTTGGCCATGAGCCAGCTCTGGCAGAAGGACGAGGGAAGGTCCGATTTCGTAGTTGCGGCGAAGGGTGCCCCGGAGATTATCGCTGACCTTTGCCATCTTGGGCCGGCGGAATTACAGGCAGTTCGTCGGTCAGTGGATTCGATGGCTACCGAGGGGCTGCGGGTTTTGGGCGTGGCGAAAGCTATGCATGAGGGAGCGCAATGGCCCGAGTCGCAACGCGATTTTCCTTTCGTGTTTCTCGGTCTTGTCGGCCTTGCAGACCCACTGCGGTCAAGCGTTCCCGCCGCGGTGCGAGAATGCGGCTCGGCAGGGATCCGGGTCGTGATGATCACGGGCGATTACCCGGCGACCGCACGCGCCATCGCGCAACGGGCCGGACTCGATGCGTCCGCGGCGCTAACCGGTGATGAAATTGAACATCTCGATGATTCCGAACTTGCTCGGAGCGCGAGAACGGTTGGCATATTCGCCCGTATCATGCCTGAGCAGAAACTGCGCATCGTCCAGGCGTTGAAGGCCGATGGCGAAATTGTCGCGATGACAGGCGACGGCGTGAACGACGCACCATCTCTGAAGGCGGCGCATATAGGCGTAGCGATGGGCGGTCGCGGCACCGACGTTGCTCGCGAGGCATCGTCCATCGTGCTACTGGACGACGATTTTGGGTCGATCGTCACCGCAATCCGGCTAGGGCGGCGGATCTACGACAATGTGCGCAAAGCAATGGGCTTCATCTTTGCGGTGCATGTTCCTATCGCGGGGCTAGCACTGCTGCCGCTAGTCTTCGGCCTGCCTATTATATTTGGACCAATTCACATCGCCTTCCTTGAAATGGTCATCGATCCCGTGTGCTCACTGGTCTTCGAGGCTGAGACCGACGAAGAGGATGTGATGCGTCGCAAGCCCCGCATACCTGACGCGCCTTTGTTTTCGTGGCCGCTGATTGGCTGGAGTGTATTCCAGGGTGGGCTCACGTTCGGTCTGGTCGGCGCGATTTTCTTGATCGCCTTATACCGTGGCATGCCGGAGGACGAGGCGCGAGCGCTCACGTTCTTCTCGCTGGTGCTTTCGATTGTCAGTCTGATTCTGGTCAACCGCTCGTACAGTACGTCGCTGGTCGCAGCCTTTCGCCGTCCCAATCCGGCGCTCGCATGGATTCTTTTAACGGTCACGGTGATCTTGGGCTTGAGTCTTCTTTGGCCTACCGCAAGCGCGCTGTTCCGGTTCGGCCCCTTACATGCGGACGACCTGGCAGTAACAATTGCCGCCGGGATCGTCGTGCTGATCGTCCTTGAAACGCTCAAACATCTATGGCGCATGCGGCTGGGCTTGTGAAATCCAGCGAAGCGGCATTTGACGTCGATCAAACCATCGATGCCCGCCCTTGTTATCTTGAATATTTTGTAGGAGGCGAGAATGAACAGATTTCCGGCTCTCAGATTCGCTGTCGCGGCGGGAATTTTCCTATCACTTCACGCCGTAGTCGTGACGCTTAGTGCTATGGCCGGTGTCCCGGGGATGCGACCATTTGCAGAATTACTCACGCAATTTTACGGACCGTACGGATATTCAATTTCGGGAACTGGAATTATCGCTGGTGCGCTTTTGGGATTTTCCGAAGGGTTCGTGCACTTCGGCATCTTTGGCCTGATCTACAAATGGCTGCCAATATCGCGGTAATTTAACTCGGTACCTTCAAATTAGAGGTCCTTGCCATGTCCGCTTTGGATCATAAGCGGACATATGCGGTGCAACAAGCGATGTCCGCTTTATACCCGAAAGCGACCGCGAAAGCGGACATGGAATTTAAAAGGGTTGCAGTCCTGAATGGACTCGCATGAGACTGAGCGGAGTTCGCATGCGACGGCAAGCGGTGAGACACTATCGAATCGGGACGGAGGGGCTTTTTCGGGGGTGAGACACTTCGTAACGCATTGAAAATTGCTCACGCTGCCCGTTCCCTAGGGAGCGCCACGTCAAAAATTTTCCCGCTCATTTCAAAAGCTTGCATCGGGAGACACAGGAACGCTTGTTCTTTTCGGTGCGAGGAGACACTACATGGCCCACTGCTCGAAACCACGCGCGGGCTCGACCGTGTCGTGATTGGGGCAATTGCCGTCGCGCGGGAGAGACCGTAGACTCAATTCCTGCAGCGCCGCACCATTTCCATCTGGGGATAGAACGCGTGTTGATACGTCATGTTGCGACCGTAGCTGCAATCGCCACCCTGCTTGGTCTCGTCAGTCTCGCGCAAGCCCAGTCCGACAACGAGCGAGAAGAGATGCTGCGCGGCGGCGCAACCAAGAAGGGCATCTACAACATCTTTGGCTTCGATGGCACCGGCCTCGGCCGCACCACGGTGCGTTATGACAGTAAGTATGCGCCGGGCACCATCGTCATCAACACGACGGAGCGGCGGCTTTATCTCGTTCAAGGCGGCGGCTCGGCGCTACGCTGGGGCATCGGCGTCGGCCGGGCCGGCTTCCAGTGGAAGGGCACGCACAAGATCACCGCGAAAAAAGAATTTCCAGATTGGACGCCGCCACCGGAGATGATCGCGCGGCAAAGGGATGTGCCGAGGCATATGAAGGGCGGCGATCCGGACAATCCGCTCGGCAATCGTGCGATGTATCTCGGCAGCACACTCTACCGGATTCACGGCTCGAACGATCCGGATTCGGTCGGCGAGGCGGAATCATCCGGCTGCTTCCGGATGAGGAACGAGGACATCGCAGATCTCTATAATCGGGTACCGGTCGGTACAACCGTAGTGGTACAGTAAAGACGTCGCCACATACGTCCGCTTTGGGTCATAAGCGGACATGCCATCAAGGCCGCAGGGTTTGGGCTTTATTTCCGGCCACACGGCAGCGGTTGAAGCGATGAGGTCTGTCGCGGCGGTCGCGCTTCACTGTTTAAGTTTTTCCGCCGCCATCTGCATGGCGTACCAGCCCGCCATGAACGCGGCGAAGCCGATGGCAAACTCCAGAAGTGCGTTGGTCATGCTGGCTTACAACATGACAGCACCGGCCCGGTCTTGTGATTTCAGGCCATAGTTTTGTGAAACGGCAGCACGCGGAGACGTTTATCGCGCCGGGCTAGTGGTTGTGTTTGCTCATGGCCTGTTGGATGAAAAGTGACACGACCGCATTGCCGAGTATCTCCAGAAGTTCGCGGCCCTTCTCTGTGTATTGCTGGTCGGTCAGTTCACCAGAGGCATGTGTGGCTTTGAGTGCTTTGTGGATGGCGTACAATGGGGCAATCGTGTCGCAAAGCACCACGCCGCCCATCAGTCCTTTAACTCTGGCGGCTGCGAAAGCCCTGTCCAGTTCGGTCGTTATGGCGCGTGTTTTCATCTGCCTGCCCGGACGCGCGTGTCAGTGATTGCTCATCACCGCCGCTAAAACTGTGCGGTTGCGCCTAAGAAAAGCATTGTCGCCCGCGTGAGGGTGACGATGCCAAGCCCGGTGACGGTGGCGAGGATGACGCCAACAGCACCAGCCCTCACGAATGTTCCGATGGTTTGTCTACTCATGCAGCATCTTTGCCGTTGTCGAGGACGGCGTCGTAGAGGTCGTCCTGCGCGATCACTTCAATGAGGGTCGTGACAAGCTCGGCCTCAGTCATGCCGGTTGCTTCCGCCCGCTGGCGCAGCCGGGACATTGCAACTTTGCTGAGTTGCAGCGTGGTTGGCACGGCAAAGGCAAAGCACCGCTTCTGCTTTGGCGGCGTTGGCGGCTTGGGTGCTGGCACCAGCGGCACCATCGGCACCACCTTGACCTCTTTGGGTACGCGCAGGCTGATGCCAGCTTGCGAGCAGCGCACCTTCAGTGTACCGGCTGTGCAGCCAAGTCGGGCTGCGATGGCTTCGGTATTTAGGCCTTGCTGGACCAGCACCGGGATGCCAGCCATTACGTCCTTGGTCAGAATAGAACGCCGCCCCCCTCGTTTTTTTCCAGTGACTGAATTCATTGCTTCTGCGTTCATCATGGCGCTGTCTCCTTCCGCGCGGACGCGGTTAAAAAGCTGCGGAGCCGCGCCCCCGACGGCTCCGCTAGTTGTCCCCTCACAAAATGTTTTTGTTATTTTGATTGCTGTTTAAACCGGCGGGACCGGCTCGGTCTTGTGATTTCACGCCAAAGTTTTGGGCAGTTGCTCCAAATGCCCTCGCCGGACGCTGGAATCACGACTGATGTCCGCTGATGACATCAGCATGAGCAGCTATGTTTTTTGCCAATGCGTCTGGACCGGCGGAGTCCAGCGAACTATGAAAGTGGGCGAATGTCACAGTCTGCCCTGAAAAAGATTGCTGCGTTCCGCCGCTGTGGCGGTTTGCTTTCGCGGCTCGCTTATGAGCGCGGTCGGAAAAAGGGTGTTGATGTCGAGGTATTGTTACGACAGGCACATCTCACACTTCGCGAAATAAAAAACAAAGACATTCCGCTGGGTGTACAAAATCAAATAAAATTCGTCGACTTGGTCGCAAACGCAACCAGCGATCCACTATTGGGGTTTCGTTTAGCCCATTCTTTCGATCTGCGCGAAATTGGTTTGCTGTATTACGTCATTGCCTCCGCCGAAAATTTGCTTGGCTCTTTGCTGAGAGTGGCGCGATACAGCGATGTTGCCAACGAAGGCGTCGATTTAGAAATAAAGAAGGGCGATCTTCTTCGTGTGCGTCTGCACTATTCAGGTGTCGCGCGTCACAGCGACGTACACCAGATTGAGTTTTGGATGGCATCAGTTGTGCGTATCTGCCGAACGGTGATTGGCGCCAATTTTAAACCATTAGAAGTCCGAATTGCGCACAACAGAAGAAAGCAGGTTCCGGAGATGGAGAAATTGCTTCGTTGTTCCGTCAAAACCGGTGCAGATGTTGATGAAATTGTTTTTAGCAGGGAAAGTGGAGAGTACCCGATCGTAACAGCTGATCCTTACCTCAATCAGCTGTGCGTACGTTTATGCGAAGAAACGCTTGCTCGTCTGGGAAAGAAGACCAGTCCATTGAAGGTCAAAGTCGAGAACGCAATTGCAGTGCTGCTACCGCACGGCGAAATGCATTTCGATGCAGTTGCTGCGGAGCTTGGCATGAGCGGAAGGACGCTGGCTCGGCGGCTTGCGTCCGAAGGGCATTCTTTTAGTAAGATACTAGATGGCTTACGGTCGGCCTTAGCGCGTCGCTATTTGGCCGAAAGCGAGATGTCGATTTCCGAAATCGCTTGGCTCTTGGGGTATTCTGAAGTTGCAAATTTTACACACGCGTTTCACCGATGGACCGGGACAAATCCGCGAACCGAACGGGCCAAAGCACAGCGATCAATTAAATATAACGCAGGAAAATCGGGCTTAACGGACCACTAGTGGCTTAATTTTTGATGTTACGGCGGATGCGCCGACACAACGACTTATTCAAATCAACGAATGCTGCGCCTTTGCCGTCTTTCGGCCCCCGCATGGTCTGCACAATCTGCAGCGCTATCGGTGCGGACGCTTTGCCGCGACGGATGGAGGCCGAGCGCACCGCTCGGTCGCCAGTGCTGCAAGATATTGCTGACGCGCTTGGAGCGCCGCTACGTCTTTGCTCGCCGCGCCCTTGAAGTCCATCGCGAACCAAAGAGGCCAAACAACTAGTCCCGCGACGCCCGCCGCCACGTTCTGCGCAACCTTGAGACCCTGCTCGTCTGCAAGCTCTTTGACTTTAATGTTGTTGGCCTGGATCTCAGCCTGGACCATTGTGCAATCCGCGTACGCATCTTGCGGCTGCACCGTGGCGAGCGGTTGTGGGTCGCGGCCTGCGCATCCCATCAGCGCTAAGCCAAGCATCGCCAGCGCCAACTTATTACGCATGACTAACTGCCGCGCGCTTGACGACTGGATAGTTTACTTCTGCATCATCTCGATCGAGCACTGCATTGTACAGGTCATCGCGAGCGACCTCTTTGAGCAAAGCCACCGCAAGCTCAGCCGCCGAGACACCCATAATTTTGGCGCGCTGACGTAGTTGTTCGAACAGGTCATCCGGGAGTGGAATTTTCGGCCAGCGCTTAAGGCGGGCCTTTTTGCAAGATCGCCTGAGGCTGATTTTCAGGTGGGAACATTTGACGCACAGAGTACCAACTGTCCACCCCATTCTATTTGCGATTTCTACGTTGCTGAGGCCTTGTGCAACAAGCTCGCGGATCACTTCCGGATCTAGTTTATTTTTTCGCACAACAATCCTTGAACCCGCAGAGTTGATCATTATTAACGCGCGCGCGGGAGCTGGTTGTCCCGGCGCTCATGCTTTATAATTTTGATCGCTGCTTAAAACGATTTGACCGACTTGGTCTTGTGATTTCCAGCCAAAGTCTTGGTATTTGTTCCACAGCATGGCTGTGCGCGTCGTTATTCCGATGCCGGTATCCCAGAGTTGGCGCCAAAGAGCGGCTACGTCCAATTAGACGAATTCCACTCCCGTCTCAGTGACCGTCCGCCAGACCAATCGGCATGGTCGGATCGAGTAGCCGCCATCGAACGTCATCTCAAACTCGCGCGGCAGGTCGACCGTATTCGCGATCTGGAGGCGCGCGCCTTTGTTGGTCAGATTGCGCACGACACAATCGATGATCGCTGATCGACCCAAAACAAGTTTCGCGCTCTTCAGCACGCGCGAGCGTCCCGATTTACGGCGTTCTGCCACTGTCACTGTCACCACTCCTGTGAATTGCACTCAAATAATCGGCAAAATTGGCTAAACCCCTAAATCGATTGCCCAGTCGGCCCGCAGTCGAGAAAGGTTTTGTTAATCAGAGCCTTTAAGGGCCTGCAGGCGGGATCTCTTTGCGCACGCCCTTGTTATTTTGGCGCTTTTGGGCATCCTAAAATGGATGCATATCGGTGCAGGTCGAAATCATGCAGCTTTTCACCACGGCCGAGGCTGCCGCCTATCTCCGGCTCAAGGAACGCAAGATCTATGAAATGGTGGCGGAGGGGACGGTGCCCTGCACGAAGGTCACCGGCCGCTGGTTGTTTCCGAAGGCCGAACTCGATCACTGGCTCGCTTCCAGCATCTCACGACCGGCAGGCACGGCGCGGCCGGATCCGGCCCCCATTGTCAGTGGCAGCCACGATCCGCTCTTCGAATGGGCCTTGCGCGAAAGCGGCTCGGGCCTGGCGACGCTGGCGCTCGGCAGCGAGGCGGGTTTTTCCCGTTTCGCCGCTGGCGAAACGATTGCCGCCGCGATTCATTTGCACGCGCTGGACGATCTCGACGCCGACGCCAACGTGGCGGCCCTGCGAAACCATAAAGAACTGCAGGATGCCGTGATGATTGCGTTTTGTCGCCGCGAACAGGGATTCCTGGTCGCGGCGGGAAATCCGCTCAAGCTCGGATCTATCGAGGATATCCGCAAAAAACGCGCGCGCATCGCCATGCGGCCAAAAGGTGCCGGTGCGCAACTACTGCTCCTGGCGTTATCACACCGCGCCGACATTGGACTGGACCAGTTTGCCTCCGTTGCGCCCGTCTGCCCGACCGGCCCTGACATCGCGCAGGCCATTCGCGCCGGCCGTGCCGATACCGGCATTGCGACGCGCGGTGTCGCAAACGCAGCCGGGCTCGATTTCATCCCGATAGTTTGGGAACCGTTCGACCTAGTGATGCGCCAGCGCGACTATTTTCGACCTCCGTTGCAGTCGCTGTTGAAGTTTTTTCATTCGCCGGTTTTCGCCACGCGTGGGCGCGAACTTGGCGGCTACGACCTCAGCGCTGCAGGCACCGTACGGTTCGTAAACTGATGACCGATGCACAAGTCTGGCCAACCGAATTGCGGCTGCGCAAGGACCGCAAGGCCCTGACCGTTACCTTCGAGAGCGGGGAACGCTTCGAATTGCCGGCCGAGTATCTCCGGGTAAAGAGTCCGAGCGCAGAAGTGCAAGGTCATTCGGAAGAAGAACGAAAGACCGTTCCCGGCAAGCGGAATGTCGAGATTCTTGAGGTTTTGCCGGTCGGCAATTACGCCGTGCGACTCGTTTTCGACGACTTGCATTCGACCGGCATTTTCGGCTGGGACTATCTGCACGACCTTGGGCGCAATTACGCGTCGTACTGGCAGGACTATCTGGACGAACTTGCTGCCAAAAACATGGAGCGAGATCCGCCGGCGCGCCGCAACTAGCGGCTGCGCTGCCCTTTCAGCGGACTGAGAATAAAGACGATGTCAGGTCGCGCTGGCGTAGGCCGGATCTTCCGACTCAGGCGAGTTTTTTAGCGCGCTATAAACGACAGATCCGTGCATCAGTGCCGTAACCCCCAGAAACACCAGGCTGGCTTGGACGGCATTCGGGAAATCCGGGGCGAGACAAAGAAAGACCGCGCCTGCAAGCGCAAATGCATAAGGCACCGCGTGGACGAACAGGCTGCGAGCCCCTTTTCCGCACAATACGAATGTCGAATAGGCCGCGGTCAGCTCAAGCATGAGTCCCGCCGTCATCAAAATCGACTGACCATGGGCAGTCAGAAAAAGCGAGCCGGCAAGCACGGCGAACCAGATGCCGGCCGCAATGTTGTCGCGCGCCGCTTCGCTGATCCGCATCATAGTGCCGGTGGAAATCTGCATATCGCTCATGGCAACACTCCGGGCCTGTTGGACGCACACCAATAGGCGAGGAGGTATTGCTCGATCGGCACTTTGGGCCGGGTAATCCATGTCAGTTGAGTAAGCAGATTTTAACGCGCTGCAGAACCCCCATAATACGCTTGGAATCCAGGCTGATGCGACTAAAATTGGCGCCGCGACGCATTGGGGCGCACAGCGCTTTAAGAGGGGGAATGAAATGAGGCCGAATGGTGGGTGCTTTCGATTTGCCGGCACGGTTGCGCATCGGCGATGGCTGCGTCCGCTGTCCGCGTTAGCAGTTGTATTCCTGTTGCTTGTAGTCCCCAGCGGCGCTCGCGCGCAGGGACCATCCACTTCAAAATCAACCGCTCACGTCTATCTGCTCAGGGGCGTGCTTAACGTCTTCTCAATGGGCATGGACCAGATCGCATACAAGCTGGAGCAGCGGGGCATTGCGACCACTGTTACGAACTATCTCCTCTGGTCGTCAGTCGCAGACGACGCTGCGGCCGCATACAAGAGCGGAAAGGTGCGGACCATTATTCTGGTCGGGCACTCTTCCGGCGCGACGGCTCTGCCGGATATGGTCGATCGCCTGACCAGGCTCGGCGCCCCGGTCAAATTAGCCATCGGTCTGGATTCCGTGTTTCAAACGACTCTAACGGGCAAGGTTGGCCGCTATATCAACTTCTATATCGGCAATGGCGCGGGCACACGCGTTGCGCGGGGCAAAAACCTGCAGGGAGAGCTGTCGAATGTCGACGTCGAGAATATACCCGGCGGCGTCGGTCACGTAACGATCGACAAGAACGAAATCATACAGCAGAAAGTCATAAGCGCGATCCTCTCCTCGCTTTAGATTGCTGGCCTGACGCCGAGGCCGCAACTACCGGTGAGGGAGGAAGGGTATCAGCATCGGAACCCGGCGGCGGTAGGAATCGTATGCGCTCGGGTCGAGCTCTGAGGTGAGAAAGCCTTCTTCCGCCTTTGCTTTTACCGACAAGCCAAAGGCGATCAGCACCGCACCGAGAATGGCAGTCGCCGTCCCGACCGCTACACCCGTCGCCAGTATCGCAGCGATGAGTCCGGTATAGATCGGGTGGCGCACAAGCGCATACGGGCCGGTGTCGATGACCCGATGGCCTTCCTTTCGCGTGATCTCGTTCGACCAAAAACGTCCAAGATGAATCCGCGCCCACCATGTGAATAAGACCCCCGCCAGGACAACAAGTGCGAGCGCGTACGTAACGGCATTGCCGGCGTTCCAAAGGGGGCGTTCGCCCAGGGCCTGCGCGGTCCACGGCGTGAGCAGCAATCCTCCAACGATAACGGGCAGTCGGTGAGCGCGCGCGCGCCAGGTCACAGGCCGCTTTTCTGTCCGAGCCGACCAGAACGATCCCAGCATCCAGCTGACAAGCCAACCAATCCAGATGAGAGCAAGCAGTTGGGTCGGCCAGGTGGCAAGCCATCCGCTCCAGACCGAGGCAAAAATTTGATGGAGACTAAGCGGCATGTGTGCTTGCCAGGTAGGCTATGGTTTCGCGCAGAGCGGATTCAATGGGCCGTGGCGCATAGCCAAGCTCCCGCCGCGCTCTTTCCGTCGAGAGGGCTGTGGATCGCAATGCGATCCGGACGGCCTCTGCCGTGGCGGAAGGGGGGGTGCGCGTTACGTGATCGGCCATAAATTCCAGTATAGCAGCAGTCACCTCAGCGAGCTGCCCCGGAACGGGAACTCGCAGGCTATCGCGACCGCTGATCGCGGCTACATGTTCGAGAAGCTTTTTGAGTGGAATGCTTTCGCCGCCAAGAATGTACCGATTGCCGACCTTTCCGCGTTCCATGGCAAGGATCAGGCCCGATGCGACGTCGCGCACGTCGACGAGATTCAGTACGAAATCGAGATAAAACTGAAAGCGCTTGCCGAGAAAATGCCGGAGCATTGCCGTTGGCGGTGTAAGGTTATGGTCGTGAGGTCCGATCGGCATCGTTGGGCTGCCGATGACCACCGGAAAACCAGACGCGGCGGCTTCCATCGCTAATCTCTCGGCGAGCAATTTCGACCGTGTATAGGGCCCCGGCATATCGTCCGCGGTCAGCAAGGTATCTTCCACGCCAGCCTCTCCAGCGGGCGAGGAACGAAACAGAATGGACTCGGTCGAGCAATGGAGCAACCGCGCAATACCACGCTTGCGCGCGGCTGAAATAACGACCTCAGTGCCGCGGTAATTTACGGCATGAAAGTCGTCTTTACGCGCCACCCACATGCCAGGAAGGCCGGCAAGATGGTACACCTCGTCGACCCCGTCGAGCGCCTGATCCACCAATTCGCGGTCGAGCACTGAACCTTTGATGTACTGCGCATTTGCCACGGTGCGGCCCGGAGGGCGTACATCGAGAACGCGCGTTTGCCGGCCGCTCGCGACAAGCGTTGCCACCAAGTGCTGGCCAATGAAGCCGCTGCCGCCCGTGACAAGAACGCACGTCATCGATCTTGCTGCACGCCGCCCTGGCTTTGGTAGACCGAGTTCGATCCCTGTTGAATTATCGCCGCAAGATCGCGCCTAAAACCGAGTGAAATGAACAATTTTGCCATCACAAACACCGGGCCCAGGAGAAGGTGAGTGGGATTGTCCATAAGGGCCGGTTGGCGACGTTCAAACACCTGGTGCCCGATAATCTGCAGCGCCACGCCGATCAAAAGCAAAACAATCGAGATTGCCCAGACAACCGTAACGCTCGCGTGGTTCGCGATTGTCGCGGCTGTAAGGAGCAGAAGCGCGGCAGCGCCGGCGATTGCCAGGCCGATCGGAAAGTCGAGCAGGATCCAATAGACCAGTACTGGAATGGCCAACAGAATTCCCAAATTGACCTGAAAGCCAAACACCGTGACAGGCAACAGACTGAGTGGAAGAACTGCTCCCAGGAACAGAATCACGATGCCGACCACGTGCAAGGCGCAGTTCATGGGGTCGCGATGGTATTCCACGTAGTCCGTAAGCTGACGCCGAAGAAAAGCACTCATGTTGCGCTTGCTCCCCTACAACACGTGACAGTACCGAACGGAGGATGACATGAACTCCGCGGTCCAAACAATGCCAGACAGTAGTCCCTTGATGTCGCGGTCTTGCGTCAGATATGCGAGCTCTGGACCAGCGGGCACTAAATGGTGGGCGCTGTAGGGATTGAACCTACGACCTCTCCCGTGTGAAGGGAACGCTCTCCCGCTGAGCTAAGCGCCCGGCCATCGCGGACGCGCGATATAAGGAGCGGCTCCAAGCAGTGTCAAGCGAGGCCCACCCCGCGGCTTCAGTTGCGGGTCTTGTCGTCGGTTGCCTGGGCCAGCCGGGAAGCATGGGTCTGCAGCGCACGAATGCGATCGGCAAGGTTGTTCGGCGACGCGGCGAGATCGGGCTGTTCGCCGCTCATGGGAACGCTGGTGATCTGCTCATGCGATGTTTCGGCTGCGAGCAGCGATTCAATCGGCGAGTTTGGGCCTTCAAGCGCCGAGGCGAGGCGAGCGACCTCTGCGGCAACGTCATTGATGCGCTCGCGCAGCAAGGCGTTCTCCACCCGCTCCGATGCCCAAGCCTCCTCGGTTTCGCGTTTCATGGTGGCAAGTTCGCGTGCGAAGCGGTCCCGCTCTTCTTTGGTGTGCACGAGTGTCGCCTGAAGCTGCGTATTTTCGTTCCTTAGATTTTGCGACGCCGAATTGGCGCGCCCCTCGAGCTCGATGATCGTAGTGCGAAGTTCGGTTTCGACCTGGTGGGCCGCATCCATCTCCTGCCGTACGTGCTTGAGCTCGAATTCGCTCTGATTGAGCAGACGCGACTGTTCGCCAAGTCGTGTTTCAAGATCCTGGGCGCGCCGCCCGAGGATTTCGGCTTCCTTGCTCTGCGCGGCGAGGTGCTGCTCGAGTTCGGCGACGCGCCGCCCGAGATTTTCAACCTTGCCGTGTTCATCCTGCAATTCCTGGGTGGCGGCCTTGAGCTCTACCCGCTCGGCATCACGGCGATCCTCGACCACCCGCAATTCGTTACTGGCGCCGTCAAGACGCTCTTTCAGAGCCTCGACCTGCGTCCTGAGCGCGACGATTTCGACTTTCTGCGAGTCGGCGAGCGTCGACCGCTCGTCAAGGTCGCCCGTCAACTTGGCGAGATCTGCCTCCTTGTCGGAAAGCGCCCGCTGGGCTTCATGCATGGTTGTGGTCTTGACCGCGAATTCTTCTTCCGTGGCGCGCAACTGATCGCGTAGTGCTTTGTCGCGCGCCTCCAGCGCAAAAATCGCTGCGGTCTTCTCTCCAAGTTCGACCTTGAGACGATTGATCGCGTCGCCTTTCTTGCCGAGCTCGGCAAGCTGGCTTGTGCTCTTTGCCTTGAGTTGCTCGACGCTCATCTCAAGACGGCGCGTCGACATCGCGAATTCTGCGCGAAGCTGATCCTTGTCGGCTTGAATCTCGGCCATGGACAATGGCGTTGCGGCTTCAAGCCGCCGCATCGTCAGCCGTACCGCGCGATTATGCACGAGTGGAACGACAACGAGCCCAATGAGCGCCGCAACGAGAAACCCGATCCCGAAATACATGATCGGTTCAATCATGGATCTTACGCCTCCAACTCACGCGCACTCATTGCCGTCCGCTTGTTTTTGACATTAGCCTAAAGCGAACGCCACGTCGCGTTTTTCGGCGCCTGCCGCAGCAAAATTAGTAAATGTGGCGGAGTCAGAAGGGATTCCACGTCGCCTGCGGCGTAAATTTCAGATAGCCGATGTTGGCGCCAAGGCGCAATCCGACACCGGACCTGATCGGCACAACGATGATGTTGCCGGAGGCGAGCGCCGTCATGCCGAAACCACCTATGAAATACGCGGAGCCGTCGATGCCGGCGAAACGCTGATAGATCGCTCCGGTCGCCGGCAGGTTATAGACGAGCATCATCGTGCGCGCGCCTTCGCCGCCATAGTCGAAGCCGACCGACGGGCCTTCCCAGAACACGCGGCGGTCGCCCGCATTCTTTGTGTAAAGCTTGCCGTCGCCGTAGCGCAGGCCAACGATAAAGGCGCCGCTGCCTTCCTGACCGAGAATGTAACCATTGGGTTGGCCCCAGCGGCTGAAGGCTGCTTCCACGACCTGGGCAAGACCGCGCGATACCGTTCCGAAAAACTTGTGGCCTTCGCCAACGATCTCCCCAGGCGAGAACGTGCCGCTTTGCCGTTGAGCCGGGGGCGGCGGCTGGTTTTGCGCTGCGGCGAGTTCAGGAGCAAGGGTGGCAAGGCAAAGCGCCAGGGTGGCGAGCCGCAAGTTTGCGCGCATCAAAAGCTCCTCGGATGCTTGGGGCCGAAGGCCCTGTTTAACCGGATGCTCATGTTGACCGCGGTAATAATGTGGCGGCGAAAGATTGTTCCCGAATCACCCAACCGTCACTGAGAACTATGACTGCAGCGCGGCAGCAACGGAAGCGGGCATTCTTGATGGGCCTGGCGCTCTTTATCGCCCTCGGAGCGGGTATTTTTGCACCCCAGGCGATAAACGCGGCGACCGACGGCCAGTTAACGGTCAATCCCGAAACTGGCCTCGCGATCAGTGGCTTCGATCCGGTGTCCTATTTTACGGATGGCAAGGCGCTGTTCGGGCGGCCGGAATTTGAATTGAACAAGGACGGGGCAGTCTGGAGGTTCAGCAACGAGGGCAACCGCGGGGCCTTTGAGCAACACCCGGAAATCTATGCGCCGCAGTTCGGCGGCTACGATCCTGTGGCGATCGGCCGCGACCGTTCGGTCCGCGGCCACCCGCTGTTCTGGGCCATCGTCGGTCAGAGGCTCTACTTTTTCTATAGCGAGAAGACACGTCTGACTTTCCTCGCCGATGCCGGGCGGATCATTGCTACGGCCGAGCGCAAATGGCCGGACGTGTCCCGCGCTCTCGGTGAATGACGGTCAGGACCGGATTTTGAGCGCAGCGGCCTTGCCGGGATCTGCCCAGGCGACGAAGGCCGACACACGAAAATGTTCGGCGGCGCGCCCATAGGTCAAAGGGATGCCAAGCGGGGATGTCACAAGTCCGCCGGCGGCGACGACCAATGCATGGCCGGCCGCCACATCCCACTCGCAGGTTGTGGCGAGGCGCGGGTAAATGTCGGCACTCCCTTCCGCGATGTGACAGAATTTGATGGCTGAGCCGCAGGGCATGCGCGTAATCGGGCCGAGCGCGCTCACGAATTTGTCGGTGGCGGCATCCATATGGGAGCGGCTCACCGCCGCAACCGGGGCGTCCGGCCAGGGCCGCGTGCCGATCGTTTCCGCGCGATCGGCGCCGCTGCCTGTTAGGCGAAGACGCTCCGCTCCGTGGCCGACGACGCCTCGCCAGAGTTGCCCCTGTTTGGGTGCACCGATAATGCCTGCGACCGGCAAGCCGCGCGTGACAATGGCGAGATTGACGGTGAATTCATCACGGCCGGCAAGGAACTCGCGCGTTCCATCCAGAGGATCGACGATGACGAAGCTGTCCGTGAGGTTGGCAGACGCCACTGCATCGGCCGACTCTTCAGCCACAACAGGCATCTTCGGCAGAATTCGGGCGAGGCCCTGCAGGATCACCGCTTCGGATGCCTCATCGGCGGTAGTTACCGGCGAGCGGTCTGGCTTCAGACGCCGGACCACGGTGGCGGGTGATGTCGCCGCGATCTCGGCGCACGCACGGGCAACGAGCGCCGTCAGATCATCCATGAGCTGCCGTGCCTGAGCGGGCGAAATGTCGGATCCTGGATTCAAATACCGCGTCCTCTGGCCGTGCGGCAGTCCTTGGCGGTTATGCGGGTGCGGTGTATCACGCCAGCAACTCGGCGTGACCACTGATTCGCCGATCGGCGCAGCGTGCATGCCCAGCGGAGACTAGTCCATGTCGGAATCGCCCATCGAAGCGCTTGATCTCGCTGCCTTGCTTTGCTCGCGCGTTTGTCACGACCTGATCAGCCCCGTTGGTGCCATTGTGAACGGGCTCGAAGTGCTTGAGGAAGAGAAGGATGAGGCGACCAAGGAATTTGCGCTCGATTTGATCAAAAGCAGTGCAGGCACGGCGTCAAAGAAATTACAGTTCTGTCGCATTGCTTTCGGCGCCGCCGGTTCGGCGGGCGCCCAGATCGATCTCGGCGATGCAGAGACCATCTCACGTGGCTTCCTTGAGGACGAAAAGACAAAGCTTGCCTGGAACCTGCCGCGGGCGCTGTTACAGAAGAACCGGGTCAAGCTTCTGCTCAACATGCTCGCCATCGCGGGACAGGCAATACCGCGTGGTGGCTCACTGACCGTCGATCCCATCGGATCCGGTGAAACGATGGGGTTCAAAGTCACTGCCGCCGGCGTCAACGCGAAAGTTCCGCCGGCGGTGCCTTCGCTGCTCGGTGGGGAAACCACCGAGGGCCTCGACGCCCACCGCATTCAACCGTTCTATGCGGGCCTTCTGGCTCGGGCTTGCGGTGTCAAAGCAGCGATTGCGATGGACGGCGAAAAGGTCGTCATCAGCGCGCAGTGAGCGTCCGCCGCGAGCCGTTTCTGGCAGTTAACGAGCGGTTAACGGTCGGCCGGATGTCACGGTCCCGCAACCAAAATTAAACGCTTCACCGACACACTGGCCGCGCTTCCGACGGAAAGCGGCGGACGGGCCAGGCCCGTCGACGAAGGCGTTTTTTATGGACGACCTGCTGCGGGAATTTGTCACCGAGACGAACGAGAGTCTCGACGTGGTCGACGTCGAACTCGTGCGTTTTGAGCAGGACCCGAACAACGCGAAGATTCTCGATAACATCTTCCGGTTAGTCCATACCATCAAAGGCACTTGCGGGTTTCTTGGCCTGCCGCGCCTCGAAGCGCTCGCACATGCAGCCGAAACGTTGATGGGCAAGTTTCGCGACGGCGCGCCGGCCTCGAGTGAGGCTGTCACGCTCATTCTCGCCACCATCGACCGCATCAAGATC